>Ga0315551_10000134_pt1 | contig 56216 bp, 49 predicted proteins | sample SalMarSW160290MG_FD_203678 | JGI IMG/M metagenome (GOLD analysis project Ga0315551, IMG submission 203678) | Salt marsh sediment microbial communities from the Plum Island Ecosystem LTER, Massachusetts, United States - Salt Marsh Sediment SW1602-90 ...
TATACGAGGAGATCACTCAGCACTCCACAGATCTCGAAGCAGCCAACAGACAACTCGTGGCACTCCAGGAGATGGGTACATCTTTGGCCCGCACGTGGGACCTGCAAGATGTGCTCCAGAACACCGTGGATGGCTTGGTCACGGGCCTAGGCTACTCTGTCGCTGCCGTCGGTGTGGTGGACCCAGAACAGATGGTGGTGGAGAACGTAGTGGTCAGTGGAACCAGCGCAACTCTCCTGCAGGAGGTCGAACGCCTGGCCGGTGAGGAACTGAAGGGCATTCGACTGCCACTGGACCCCGAGACCGGCGTGGTAGCGAGGGCTCTGTCCGAACAGAAGTTGCTGATCACCGACAGTCTCCACGAGCTATTCAGGTCTATTCTCGACGAGAGCGCCTGTGCAGAGGTGCAAGAACTGGCAGGCTTCAAGACGATCGTCACGGTGCCCCTGATACTGGAGGACAGGCCGCTGGGCGCCCTCTGTGCGACGACCGAGCAAACCGAGGTCAGCCATGAGGAATTGGCGTCCCTGCGCGCCTTCGCCAATCAGGCGGCGTTAGCCATCGAGAACGTACAGTTGTATGAAAGAACCAGCGCCAGACTGGACGAGCTATCCACCCTGCATGAGATTTCGGTTGCCGCCACCTCTACCCTGGAACTCACCGAGATCCTTGATCGCATCGTTGGAGTCCTCCAAGAAACCCAGGGTTTCCCCAATCTAGTGCTCATGCTCCTCGACGAGCAAGAGAAGAAGTTGAAGGTAACAGCCGGCAGGGGCTACAGTACGGATATCGCGGAGAGAATGCAGCCCAGGGTGGGCGAGGGTGTCACCGGCTGGGTCGCCTTGACCGGCGAGCCGCTGAACGTGCCTGACGTGGCCTCCGATAGTCGCTATATCATGGCCAATGAGAATGTGCGCTCCGAAGTGTGCGTGCCGCTGGCGGTTGGGAACAAGGTCATCGGTGTCCTGAACGTCGAGAGCAGTGAACCGGCTGCCTTCTCCGACGACACGGTCCGCTTTTTGTCCACCCTGGCCGGTCAACTGGCCGTGATCATAGAGAACGCCCGGCTCTTCCAGAGGGTGGCTCAGAGCGAGCGCGACTGGGAAGACACCTTCAAGGCAATCACGGACGGCATTGCGATCTACGACGCGGACTTCAACATACTGCGGGTCAATCCGGCCCTGGCAAGCATCATGGAGACACCTCCGGAGACCCTGGTAGGCAGACGTTGCTTCGAGATCTTCTCCTACTGCAAAGGTCCTACCAGCGCTTCCTGCCCCCACCGACATGCCATGCAGACGGGGGAACCAACCTCCATCGAGGTTGACGAACCGCATCTCAAGAAGACCCTTCACCTCTCCAGCTTCCCCATCTTCGACGAAGAAGGTGAAGCCAAGGGCACCGTGCACACCGTCAGGGATACCACCGACGACAAGGCCCTGCGGCTGCAACTCCTACAAACCGAGAAGCTGGCCGCCATCGGCGAATTGGTTTCCGGGGTCGCTCACGAACTCAACAACCCCTTGACCTCGGTGCTGGGGTACGCCCAGCTCCTGCAAGCCGCAGACGTCGCACCGGAGATACGCGATGATCTGCGAACTATCTACCAGGAAGCCCAGCGCAGCGCCAAGATTATAGAGAACCTCCTCACTTTTGCTCGCAAGGAAACCTCAGAGAAGCACTATACCGACATCAACCAGGTGCTCAAGGACACCCTGAAGCTAAGAGCCTATCAGCTGAAAGTAGACGACGTTGAGTTGTTAAGTGAGCTCGACGAGAACCTGCCATGGACCATGGCTGCACCTCACCAGTTGCAGCAAGCCTTCCTGAACCTGATCAACAACGCACATCAAGCGGTCATGGGATCGCTAGGCCAGCGATGCCTGATCCTCAGAACCGAAACCGACGGCAAGGTCATCCGCGTCCTGATCATGGACAACGGGCCTGGCATCCCAGAGGAGCACATCGGCAAGATCTTCGATCCGTTCTTCACGACGAAAGACGTGGGCCAGGGCACAGGACTGGGACTCTCCATCGCCTTCGGCATCGTGCAGGAACACGGCGGACGGATATGGGCCGAGAGCGAGCCAAACAAAGGAACCACCTCCATCGTAGAGTTGCCCATTGTTGGGCGTCCCGCTGGTGGTGCCCCACAACCGGCCGACACGGACACCCTGGAGGGCCAAGAGGGCAAGAGGATGATGGTCATAGACGACGAAGAAGAGATTCTGGAGGTCGTGGGCCGCATCCTTGAGCGCATGGGTCACCAGGTCGTCGCTGTAGACTCCGCCGAAATGGCGCTGGACAAGATCGAGAGAGAGCACTACGATCTGGTCATCTGCGACGTGAGGATGCCCGGCATCGGGGGCCAGGGCCTATACCAGAGAGTCAGGAGCGGTCACCCTGACTTGGCGAAGCGTATCATCTTCACCACAGGCGATACCGTCAGTCACACGACGCGGTCCTTCCTGGAGAACGTGGGAACGCCCTACTTGTCCAAACCCTTCATGATCGAAGACCTGCACAGGGCGATCGAGGAAGTCATGGGCAATGAACACGCCTCCGATTGAGCGCATCCGTCTCCGAGTGAGTGCTGGCCCTCGACAATACGCCCATAGACCATGATGCCGGGTGTCTCCGAGACTCTACTGCCTCTCCACGGCACTGACCCATCTGGACTGTTCCTCCGTTCGAATCGCCTCCCGACAACACAGATGGTTCCTAGCTGCGCGCGAAGGCCCTCGATCCCCTACGACCAGCATCCCCTATACAAATCCCTTTCTCTCGCCATGCGTCGCCCCGCACTTCAGCGGCTTCGCACGGCCCACCTCAGCGTGGTCTGCCCACCCTGCCCTGCGTTGGCTGACCGGTGTATCTCGCGCACGCGCAAGGGCATCCGAAGGCCGAGACCTATTGTCGCGCAACGCCGCAAGTGCTCCTGGCGACCAGGCGTCAGAATGGCGAATTGAGGCGTGATGCACAATGGCGACCCGCCTCAATGGAAGCTGGGACTGCGTGGGCTATGCGTGAATGCCACTTGCGCCACCCTCGGCCCGTACACTAGCCATTACTTACGTTATCTGGTATCATTCCGAGTTGTTCCAGCGCGCCTGGGAAGAGACGTGCTACCTTCCAGGCCCAGAAAGCGAATGGCATACGGGAGGTGCGAGTATGACGGAAGTGGTCATTGTCAGCGGGGCCAGGACGCCCATCGGGACTTTCGGTGCTTCGTTGAGAGACATACCTGTGGTGGACCTTGGTGCCCTGGTCATCAAGGAGGCGTTGACCAGGGCGGGTCTGCGCCCCAACTCCAGTGAGAAGCTACTCCAGTACGCACCCCAGTCCCTGGCAGACACTGGTTTGGTGGATCTCGAGAAACAATACGACCACTGGGATGACTCGCTCCCAGAAGTGCAAGTAGACGAAGTCATCATGGGGCACGTGATTCAAGCAGGCCAGGGCCAGAACACTGCCAGGCAGGCGATGATGCGCGCAGGCGTCCCCAAGGAAACCAACGCTTTCACAGTGAACAAGGTCTGTGCCTCGGGTCTGAAAGCGATTACGCTGGGAACGCAAGCGATTCTACTCGGCGAAGCCGAGGTTGTGGTAGCAGGAGGGATGGAGAACATGAGCCAAGCCCCCTACGCCCTCCCCAAAGCCAGATGGGGCTACCGAATGGATATCACGGGCGCTGGCGAGGCTGCGGACCTCATGGTCCACGACGGGCTGTGGGAGATATTCTACGGCTACCACATGGGTCTGACAGCGGAGAACATCGCGCAGAAGTACGACATAACCAGACAAGAACAAGACGAACTCGGTCTTCTCAGCCACCAACGAGCGCGCAAGGCCATCACTGACGGTCTCTTTGAGCAGGAGATCGTGCCTGTGCTCATCCCTCAGCGCAAGGGCGCACCTGTGGTGTTCGACACTGACGAGCGGCCGATGGACACCAGCCTGGAGAAGATGGCCAAGCTCCGGCCAGCTTTCAGCAAGGACGGAACCGTCACTGCGGGCAACGCTTCAGGGATAAACGATGCCGCCGCAGCGGTGGTCCTCATGTCCCGAGAAAAGGCGGAGAAACTCGGCCTCAGCCCGGTCGTGAGCATCAAGTCCTACGCCTCAGGTGCTGTGGACCCCGCCTATATGGGCCTGGGCGTGGTGCCCAGCGTGAAGAAGGCCCTGGACAGAGCAGGTCTCTCCGTAGGGGACATGGACGTCATCGAGCTGAACGAGGCCTTTGCATCCCAGGCCATAGCCTGCATGCGCGAGCTGGGACTCAGTACTGAGAACACCAACGTTCGCGGCAGCGGCATCTCCCTCGGGCACCCCGTCGGGTGTACCGGTGCGCGGCTGGTAGTGACCATCATGCACGAAATGCAGCGAGCCAACCTGAAGCGGGGATTGGTGACCATGTGCATAGGCGGCGGCCAGGGTATGGCTGCCGTGTTCGAGAGATAGCGCATCACTTTTTCCATTGAACCCCGTCGGCACAGACGGAACAGAGAGGGGCAAGATGGCCAGTGACCGCGATGTGGTGATCATCGGCGCAGCCAGGACTGCCATCGGTCGATTCGGTGGATCCGTATCCAAGCTGCCTGCGGTCGAGCTCGGCGGGGTGGCGATTAGAGGCGCAGTGGATCGGGCCGGGATCGACCCGGCAGACATCGACGAAGTGCTCGTAGGGCAGGTCATTCAGGCCGGATGCGGTCAGGCACCAGCGCGCCAGGCAGCTCTTAACGCTGGCCTGCCTCCCTCTGTCGGCGCCACCACCATCAACAAGGTCTGCGGGTCAGGGCTGAAGACGGTGGCTATGGGGGCCAACGCCATCCAGGTCGGTGACGCCGAGATCATCGTGGCAGCAGGCATGGAGAGCATGAACATGGGACCGCACCTCCTCGCCAACGCCCGAACCGGCTATCGTCTGGGAAACGCCGAGCTGGTTGACGCCACGGTCCACGACGGACTGTGGTGTCCCATCGAGAACTGGCACATGGGCAACGCTGCCGAACTGATCGCCGATGCCATGGGCATCACACGCGAGAAGATGGATGAGTTCGCCCTGCAAAGCCATCAGAAGGCGGTGCGGGCTATCAACGAAGGGTGGTTCGAAGCGGAGATAGTGCCCCTCACCATCCCGCAGCGGAAGGGTGAGCCTGTCATCTTCGACACCGACGAGAACCCCCGCGCGGATAGCAGTCTGGAGGCGCTAGCTAAGCTGTCACCGGCCTTCAGGAAGGATGGCAAGTGCACTGCTGGTAACTCATCTGCCATCACGGACGGTGCCGCGGCGGTCGTCATCACCAGCGCCGAACGGGCGAAGTCTCTGGGCATTGAGCCTCTGGCGCGCATCACCGGGTTCGCTCAGGCAGCGGTCGAGCCGAAATGGGTGTTCTTTGCCCCGGTGCACGCCATGGAAAAGTTGCTGGCCAAGACCAACTACACCATCGACGATTTCGATCTACTGGAGATCAACGAGGCCTTTGCCTCACAGAGCATCGCTGACGGGCGGAAGCTTGGGCTGGACTGGGAACGCCTCAACGTCAACGGAGGTGCTATCGCCCTGGGACACCCTATCGGCTGTAGCGGCGCTCGACTCCTAGTGACGCTAATCCACGCTATGAAGGCGCGTAGCGCCAGCGTGGGGGTCGCCGCCCTCTGCCTCGGTGGCGGAGAGGCCGTGGTCATGAGCGTCGAGAGGTAGGTTCCTGCGGACAGCAGCAAGGGATGCACACAGGCACACCGTCACGTTCCGAAGAAGGATGTTCTGCAGCGCTGGCGCCATCCACGTGCTATGGGCGATGGGTGCCTCGATTGAGAACGTGAGAGATGGTTCTGAAAGACAGAGTTGCCATTGTGACCGGAGCTGGACAGGGAATCGGGCGGGGAATCGCACTCAAACTGGCCCAGGAGGGTGCTCGAGTCGTCGCGTCGGACGCGAACGCCGAAACCGCACTTCAGACGGCCAGAGAGATAGAACTCTTCGGCCGCAAGGCGATGGGAATCAGAACTGACGTATCCAGTTCTGGCGACGTCTTGGAGATGGTCGAGACTACCGTGGCTGAATTCGGCAGGGTAGACATCCTGATCAACAACGCTGGCATAGCCCGGAGTGCTGCACTGCTCAGACTCACTGAGGAGGCCTGGGACGAAGTCTTGGATGTGAACCTCAAGGGTGTCTTTCGGACCACCCAAGCGGTCGCGCCGCACCTGATAGAAGCCAAGTACGGAAAGATAGTCAACGTCTCCTCGATCTATGGGCGGACGGGGGTCGTAGGCGATTCCAACTACGCTGCCTCCAAAGCCGGGATTGTGGGGTTCACCAAGAGTACAGCTCGGGAGCTCGCCCGTCACAACATCAACGTCAATGCTATCCTCCCTGGAATGATCGACACCCCACTCCTGCGCGGTATCCCAGACAGGTATCTCAAGCCCATGATCGAGGAGATACCCCTGCGGCGAGTAGGAACGCCAGACGACATCGCCAGCGTAGCAGCGTTTCTGGTCTCGGACGAGGCGAGCTACATAACAGGTGCCACCATCGAGGTGACGGGCGGGTGGCGCATGTAGCGGGGAGGTGACAACTCGGCGCGAAGATAGAAACGCGAGCACTCTTGCCTGCGGACTGACCGGCTGGGCTTGTACCAATGATAACAAGCAGGAGTCGTACCCATGGACTTCAACTTGACAGACGAGCAACGGATGATACAGGAGCTGGCACGGGACTTCGCCACCGAGGTCCTGGCTCCGGCGGCTCCCATAATCGACCAGACGGAGGAGTATCCCTTTGAGAACTGCCGCCGCATGGGCGAGCTTGGACTGATGGGCATAGATGTTCCCGAGGAGTTCGGGGGCACCGGCGCTGACACTGTCAGCTACGTGGTCGCTCTGGAAGAAGTGTCCAAGGCCTGCGCGGCAACAGGCACCATCATGTCCGTCAACAACTCCCTGGTCTGTCACGGTCTGGTGAGGCATGGCACTCCGGAGCAGCGGGAAAGGTATCTCCGTCCCGCGGCCTCGTTCGACCGGATCGGTGCCTTCGCTCTCTCCGAGCCCGAGGCAGGCTCGGACGCCGCGGCGCAAAAGACCAGGGCTGTGCGCGATGGCGACCACTACGTGGTCAACGGAGGAAAGAACTTCATCAGCAGTGGGGGCGTGGCCGATTTCCTGGTCACCTTCTGCGTCACTGATCCGGATGCGAAGCCCAGACACAGGGGCATCAGTTGCCTGCTCATCGACGCGGACACACCTGGCTTCTCGGCTGGCAAACCAGAGGAGAAGCTCGGCATACGCGGCGTCAATACCGCAGCCCTGTCTTTCGAGGACTGTCGCGTACCTGCGGCCAACCTGCTTGGCGAGGAAGGTCAGGGCTTCAGGATAGCGATGGAGGTGCTCGACGCCGGACGCATCGGCATCGCCTCCCAGGCTCTGGGCATCGCACAGGCCTCTTTGGAGGCATCCTGCGACTACGCCCTGGAGCGGGAGCAGTTCGGCAAACCCTTGGCCCGGCACCAAGCGATTCAGTTCATGATCGCCGACATGGCTACCAGGATCGAGGCGGCGCGACTCTTGACTCTCAAGGCTGCGGTGAAGAAACAGCGCAAAGAGAGGTATAGTCTCGAGTCGGCAATGGCCAAGCTCTCTGCCTCGGAGACGGCGAACTGGTGCGCCTACAAAGCCATCCAGATCCTTGGAGGATACGGATATATCAGGGAGTACAACGTGGAGCGGTACTTCCGCGATGCCAAGATCACCGAGATCTACGAAGGTACCTCAGAGGTGCAACGCATCGTCATCGCCAGACACATGCTGAGAGACTAGCACCTCCCCACGTGAGACACGTACCAGGAGTACCTATGAAGATGAATCCCAATATCCGCAGGTTGCGAGAACTGCGACAGCAAGCGCAGCTAGGTGGGGGGCAGGACCGCATAGATGCACAGCGCGCCAAAGGCAAACTGACAGCGCGCGAACGCGTACAACTGCTCGTGGACCCCGGTTCGTTCCGCGAATTGGACATGTTCGTCACCCACCGTACCCCTGGCTTTGGGCTCGAAGACAAGAGGTACCTCAGCGATAGCGTCGTGACCGGCTGGGGAACCGTGGACGGCCGATTGATCTACATCTTCTCGCAGGATTTCACCGTCTTCGGTGGTTCGCTGGGAGAAGTGCACGCAGAGAAGATCTGCAAGATCATGGACCTGGCCATGAAGAATGGTGCACCCGTCATAGGCCTCAACGACTCCGGGGGCGCCCGCATCCAGGAGGGGGTAGTGTCACTGGGTGCATACGCCGACATCTTCCTGCGCAACACCCTGGCCTCGGGTGTCATTCCACAGATCTCGGCCATCATGGGACCGTGTGCAGGCGGCGCCGTCTACTCTCCAGCCATCACGGATTTCACCATCATGGTGGAGGGCAGCAGCTACATGTTCATCACCGGCCCCGACGTCGTCAAGACCGTGACTCGTGAGGAGGTCACCTTCGACGAACTGGGCGGTGCCAGGGCGCACAACACCATCAGCGGGGTTGCCCACTTCGCCGCAAATGACGAAGAAGACTGCACGCAAATCATCCGCCAGCTTCTCAGCTACATGCCTCAGAACAACATGGAAGACCCCCCTCTAACCACACCGACCGATGACCCCCAGCGGATGGACGAAGAGTTGGATACGATCGTGCCAGACAGCCCCACCAAACCGTATGACATGAAGGAGATCATCCGGCACGTGGTGGACAATGGAGAGTTCCTGGAGGTGCAGCAGCACTGGGCACAGAACATTATCATCGGTTTCGCTCGACTCAACGGACGGTCCGTCGGCATCGTTGCCCAGGAGCCAGCGGTGCTCGCGGGCGTTCTCGACATCAACGCCTCGGACAAAGCCGCTCGTTTTGTCCGCTTCTGCGACTGTTTCAATATCCCCATCATCACCTTCGTTGACGTACCCGGCTTCCTGCCCGGGGTCTCCCAGGAACACGGAGGCATCATACGCCACGGCGCCAAGCTCCTCTACGCCTACTGTGAAGCCACAGTTCCCAAGATCACTATCATCACCCGCAAAGCTTATGGAGGAGCCTACGTGGTTATGAGTTCCAAGCACATCCGGGGAGACATCAGCTATGCCTGGCCCAGCGCCGAGATCGCGGTCATGGGGCCGGAAGGGGCAGTGAACATCATCTTCAGGAAGGACATTGCCGAAGCGGAGGACCCACTGGCCAAGCGAGATGAGCTTGGAGAGGAGTACCGCGAGAAGTTCGCGCACCCATACGTTGCGGCTTCCAGAGGGTACATCGACGACGTGATAGAACCTCGGGAGACGCGACCCCGTCTCATAGAGGCACTGGAGACGCTCCAGGCCAAACGAGACCGCAACCCAGCCAAGAAACACGGCAACATCCCACTATGACGACCAGCACGCAACCAATGCTCACCGAAAGCGGCGGCATGGTAGACTACACCATTGTCTTCGACGGAGGAAGTCGCGGAAACCCAGGCCTGGGATACGGGAGCTACGCCCTGAGGCGGAATCGGGACGGCAAGCTCCGGAAACGCCGGCTGACTTTCGGCGAGCAGGTGACCTCGAACCAGGCGGAGTACCAGGCCCTCATAGCGGCGCTGGAGGACTTGATAGGCACGATATTGAAGGCTGGCCGGACCCCGAAAGGTTTCTCGCTGGAGATCAGGGGCGACAGCCGTCTGGTCATGCGCCAGTTAGACGGTTCCTGGAAGACGAAGAGCCTCAACCTGATGCCGCTACGCGATCGCGCCGAGGAACTGCTTGCTGAGCTGGGTTCCTACGAGCTAGCGTGGCAACCGCGGGAGGAATCTGTCAAGGTCCTTGGGCACTGAGACGCGACCGGTGGCCATCCCGAGTTGTGCTCCACGGCGACGTCCCCCACGCTAGAGACTAGCGAAGATACGCATGAACTCACCCGTGAACTTGATGGCCTGGAAGTAGTCCTCTAGCCGTATGTTCTCATCGGGGGCATGGATTCTCGACTGGGCGTGGCCCACTCCCAAGCCAGAGACGGCTGGAATCCCGAGGGCCGCACTCAAGGGGTACATGGGCCCGCTTCCTGCCATCGTGGGATAGACCACGGGATCCTGGCCGTAGACGATCCTGGCAGCCTGAATGGCCGCCTGTGCCACGGGGGCCTCAACTGAGGACCTGGCAGGGCGCTCGCCGGAGAAGGTGCCGATCTCCACATCGTCGAACCCGTAGCGATCCAGGTGCTGGCGAAGCAGCGACAGGACGAGGTCTGGCTCGAGATCTGGCACCAGGCGGAAGTCCAGCTTCACCCTCGCCTCATTGGGCAGCACAGTCTTGGCACCCTCCCCTGTGTACCCAGCCACCATCCCACAGATGGTGCAGGTCGGCGCGTAGAGGAGCTGCCGCACGGCATCGGTACCCCCTACCCCACCCAGGAACTCGGGGATTTCGAGATCATCTCCAAGCTTGTCGCCTTCGAAGGGGATCCTCTCGATGAGGTCCAGCTCCTCGCCCGACGGAGGAGCCACGTGGTCCATCAACCCGTCAAGGGTGATCCGATCTTGTTCGTCCTTCAACGTATTCAGCGCCCATACCAGTCTCCAGGCAGGGTTGGGCACAATGGGTGCGTAGGACGAATGCATGTCGCGCGAAGCACCACGGGCCCGAAGCTCCACGTATAGAATGCCCTTCAGCCCCAGATACAGCTCGGGCCGCCCCGACATGTCCTTCCGTCCGCCTTCCCACAAGCAGCCATCCGCCCCCAGCAGCAAGTCTCTATTCCCGTCCACGAAGACGTCGAGATGGGGGCTGCCCACTTCCTCCTCACCCTCGAACACGAACTTGATTCTCAAGGGCAACGCACCCTTCGTCGCCAGGTAGGCCTCGATGGCCTGTAGCCGCGCAACGAGGTCGCCCTTGTTGTCTGCGACTCCCCGGCAGTAGAGGAAGCCCTCGCGGACCTCCGGGGAGAAGGGCTCTGATTCCCACAACTCTAGAGGCTCCGGAGGTTGCACGTCGTAGTGATCGTAGATGATCAGCGTCCTCTCCCCCTCGCCGATCTCCCCGTAGACCACCGGAGGCCCACCCGCCACCTCTATCAGGCGTGCATCAGCCCCTAACGCTTGTAGCATCCTCAGCACGAGCTGGGCGGTCTCTGCAATACCCACTCCCTGGGCAGCGATGCTCGGCTGACTGCACAATTCCTTCAACTGGTCCAAGAATGCATCCGCGTGCTCATCCACGTACGCGTAGAATTCTTCCACCTTTTCCCCCTCGAGTGTGGGCCGTCTCGCACAACGGGGCGCCTGACTCCGTCACACACGCCGACTTGCCCACCGTCTTACGCCACCCGCTGCGTCTACCCCGCGGCCGGCTGGATCATGCTGATCAGAATCAGCATGAGGTTAAGAACCACCAGCAGGACACACCCTGCGAACACTCCCTCTGCTACCGCCTGCGCCCTCGTTTTCTGCTCGCTCCTGAAATAGGACATCAGGATCACGAAAGCCAGTGGCATGAAGAACTGGAACGCGACGCCGACCAACGGCAGTTGGTGTAGCCCCATGCCCACCGCCGTCCAACTGAGTACGACGACGATCACTCCGAGAGCCACGTTCTGGCTAATCATCGTCCAGTCCATTCCCCGCCTTCCAGTCTTGGCACCTTTGGGCATCCCCTCACTCCTCCTATCCAGTCGCCACCAGGATGATCCATACGCAACGGGAGATCCACACACCCGTATCGACAATCGAACCGTCGCCAGTTCGCTCTTCCTCCCCTCAGCTCAAGTCACATCCGGATGGAGCCCACTCAAAGAACGCCCGCCTCCGGCCCTCAGAATGCCGGTCCCGAGCTGGTAAGCGACGTCACTGGCACGTCCCTCGCAGTTCCTCAACAGACCACCCGCGAAGATGGCCCGAGGAGCCGAACTGTGGTAAACTGTCACTTGAAAAAAGGGTTGAGTTGTTTCTCGCGTCCTACGGTGGTCGGCGCACCATGGCCCGTGTATGCGACCGTGTCATCGGGCATGGTGAAGAGCCGGGTCTGGATGCTTTGCATCAGAGTCTCCCAGCTCCCTCCGGGCAGATCGACTCGCCCCACCCCCATGGCAAAGAGGGTGTCTCCGCAGAAGACCATGCCGTCACCAACGAGGGAGATGCCACCCAGGCTGTGCCCCGGCGTATGGATGACCTGAAGGCTGTGATCCCCGAAGGAGATCTCGTCACCCTCAGTGAGCAGCACGTCGGCGGCCGGACCAGGAGACAGAACGCCAAGCATGCGGGCGTAGCTCCCTTGATCCGTCACCAGCCACTCCGCGTCATCCTTGTGAATCGCTATCTCTGCACCTGTAGCCTCTTTCACAGGGCGGTTGGCCGCGATGTGATCTATGTGCCCGTGAGTATTGACGATGTGTTTGATAGTCAGTCCAAGCTGTCCAACACGATCGAGAATCAGCGGCGCATCTCCGCCGGGGTCGATGATGATCCCTTCTTTGGTGTCCTCGCAACCTACCAGGTAACAGTTGCACTCAAACATGCCCACGACCAGTCTTTCGACTATCATTCACCCATCCTTAGCTACGAACGTAATGAAAACATTCTACGTTCTTGTCCAGAGTTTGTCAACCCTCTCGTGACCGCGCTTGCCAACAACGGTCACCACGGCCAGAATCAGTGGCGCCCGGAGGGGACCACAGACCGGCGCGCAGGCCCCGGAGCCAAGAGTGGCTCTCGAGGTGTCCCGTCGGCCCCTCACGCCGCTCAAGAAGGAGAATCGTGACGTGCGACTATCCAAGATCTTCGGCAACACTCTTCGGGAGGCTCCTGCGGAGACGCAGATGACAAGCCACCGGCTCCTCCTGCGCGCGGGAATGATCCGCCAGGTGGCAACCGGGATCTACAGCTACCTGCCCGTGGGCTGGAGGGTGCTCCGAAAGATCGAAGGTGTCCTGAGAGAAGAAATGGACGCCATCGGAGGCCAGGAGATACGCATGCCTTCTGTCCAGCCTGCCGAACTGTGGGAGGAGACAGGTCGCTACACCGAGGCTGGGCCGGTGCTGGCCCGTTTCCGTGACAGGACTGGTCGCCAGCTCGTGCTGGGGATAACCCACGAGGAGGTGGTCACCGACCTCGCCCGGCGCGAGATACACTCGTACCGCCAACTGCCCTTCATGGTCTATCAGATCCAGACCAAGTTCCGCGACGAACCACGCTCCAGAGGAGGACTGATCAGGGCACGCGAGTTCACCATGAAAGACGGCTACAGCTTCCACGCTGACCAGGCTGATCTAGACTCCTTCTACCCCCGTGTGTACCAGGCATATCTCAACGTCTTCCAACGCTGCGGCGTGAGAGTCGTCCCCGTCGAGGCGGATCCGGGCTTGATGGGCGGGGCTGCCTCCCACGAGTTCATGGCCTTGAACGACGCTGGTGCGGACACCTTGATTTCGTGTAGCGAGTGTGGATACGCGGCCAACGCGGACAGCGCTCAAGCCGAGAGGGACTCATCCACCACCGAGAAACCTGAGCGCCTCCAAGAGGTCGCCACCCCAGAGATGACTACCATCGAGGACGTAGCTGCCTACCTCGGTGTGAAGCCGGAGCAAACGCTCAAGGCCCTGTTCTACGCAGCCGGAGGCGAAGTGGTCTTCGTCGTCATTCGAGGAGATCTGGAGGTTAACGAGACAAAACTCGCCCATCTGTTGGGGGCCACCGAGCTGAGACTGGCCACCCAGGACGAGGTGGATGAGGCTGGAATAGTGGCAGGTTATGCATCGCCGGTAGGTTGCGGCGGGACATTCAGGACTGTGGCCGACGAATCCATAGAATGGGGCAGCAACTTCGTCGCTGGCGCCAACAAGGAGGGCCACCACCTGCGCAACGTCAACTACCCGCGCGACTTCGAGGTCGACGTATTGGGTGACATCGCCGCCGTGCAGGAAGGCGATACTTGCGGTCGTTGTGGAGGCGTACTGAAAGCAGCGAGAGGAATAGAACTGGGTCACATCTTCAAGCTAGGCACTAGGTACAGCGAGCTTCTCGGTGCCCGTTTCCTGGACCCCGAGGGTGCGAGTCTCCCCCTGGTCATGGGCTGCTATGGTATCGGCATAGGGCGACTCATGGCCACGGTGGTAGAGCAATCACACGACGACCAGGGTATCATCTGGCCAGCCGCCATTGCTCCCTTCCAGATACACCTCATCGCCCTGGGCACCGAGAGACAGGCCTTGGAAACGGCGGAATCGTCGTATGAGGATCTGAGCGGAAGAGGCTATGAGATCCTCTACGACGACAGAGATGAAAGCGCAGGAGTCAAGTTCAACGATGCCGATCTCATCGGCATTCCACTTCGACTGACCATCAGTCCTCGCAGCCTCAGTGCGGGAGGCGTTGAAGCCAAGCTCCGTTCTGCCACCCAGAAGGCGATCATTCCCCTGGGGAGCGTCGAGGGAGGAATCCAGGACCTGTTGGGACAAGCCGTGTAGCAACTTGCGCACAGGGATAGCGCAGCAGCCTGTCGCATACCGTCTACCCGGCGAACCTCGTACCCCAGCCAAGAGACCTACGAGCGGATGGCTTCAGGTCTCTCACAGACACGTGCAACGATCTGCACTGCGATCCATCCGCGACAATGGGGATCGGACCGCCTCATCGCCAGACAGGTGGCCTTCACGCACGACTGTAATAACACAGTCCAGAGGTCGCCGCAGGGTGTCTTGTCGACACCCTCCAGGTTCCTCGCGCCGCCGGACGCAATCCTGCGCAGACGGTGGGTCGTATCCCAGCCCGGCCTGAGCTCTCTTGAAGGAGAAAGCGAGGGATTCCAGCGAAGGCGCTCCTATCGGTCTGCAAGATTCTCCCGCCAAGGTCTTGCGGAATCCCGGGAAATGTGCTATAATAACAAACAAGTCGTCCTCCCCTCGAAAAAGTGGGCATGCCCCACTTTTCTTATTGTGGATGGCTGAGGGAGTCGGCAGTATCCTCAGCGGCGACGACTGGGCCAGTCTCAGTCCGGTGAACCGTGGGTCAAAGGACCAACTGGAGATGAAGACCGATTTCATCAGGGCAATCAATCAAGTCTGTGCCGAGCGCGGGCTCACTGTCGAGGTCGTCCTTGAGCTCGTTGAACAGGCCCTGGCGTCCGCGTACAAGCGTGACTTCAGTCCCGCTCAGTACGTGGAGGCCAAGATCGATCCTACTACCGGTGAACTCACCATGTTCACCGGCAAGGAAGCGGTGGAAACGATCGAGAGTCCCGAGAGTCAGATGGGCCTGGTGGAGGCTAGAGGGATCAAGCCTGATGCGGAGGTTGGTGAGATCGTCTACGTGGAGGCCAATCCGCCGGACTTCGGTCGGATCGCTGCGCAGACGGCGAAGCAGGTGATCCTCCAGCGCATCAGAGAAGCTGAGCGTGACGCACTGTACGATTCCTACGTCGGGCGAGAGGGCGAGATAGTTGGCGGTACCGTACACAGCATGGACTCCAGGGGCATCACCATCAACCTGGGGCGCATCGAAGCCCTCATTCCTCGCAGCCAGCAGGTGCCCAACGAGCGGTACTTCATCAGGCAGAAGCTCCGGGTGCTCATTCTGGAGGTGAACAAGACCAGTCGCGGGCCGGAGATCATCGCTTCACGCAGCCACCCGGATATGCTTCGTCGTCTGCTCGAAGTGGAAGTGCCAGAGATCTACAACGGCTTGGTGGAGATCAAGGCCATCGCCCGTGAGGCAGGCTCTCGCACCAAGGTTGCCGTGGCAGCCGTTCAGCAGGGAATAGACCCCGTCGGCGCCTGCGTCGGGATGAGGGGTGTCAGGATCCAAAGCATCGTCAGCGAGCTCAACGGTGAGAAGATAGACGTGATCGGCTGGAGCCGCGACCATAAGGAGTTCATCGGCAAGTCCCTCAGCCCAGCCCGGCCTCTAGGGGTGCAACTCACTGAGGACGATGAGGTGGGCAACACCGCCACCGTCATCGTTCCGGACAAGGAGCTATCCCTAGCCATCGGCAGGGAAGGCCAGAATGCGCGGCTGGCCGCCAAACTGACGGGCTGGCGGATAGACATCATCGGCGCTACAGAAGCGGCGGAAAGAGCGCTGCGAAGAGCTCAAGAGGAGGCGGTTCGCGCGGCTGCGAGGGCAGAGATTTCCGAGGACATGCCCCTCGAGCGGCTGGGGATCTCCACCCGGGTCCTGAATACTCTCGAAGGCGTAGGAGTAACCAGCCTCGTCGAACTACTGGACAAGATGGATGAGGGCACCGATGCTCTCAGCGACGTCCGAGGACTGGGACCCAAGTCACTTCAGGAGATAGATGATCTCCTCCAGCAGCGCGAAGTGCGTACCATCCTCGGCCGGGAACTGAAGAGCGTCGAGGAGCCTCCGGAACCGGAAGAGGCCGAAGAGACACCAACCTCGATCGAGGAGGCGACCGCTCCTAAGGAGGCGGAACAGGAACCTATCGCCGTGGAATCCAGCGAAGAGGTATCACCGGCGATGGAGGTGGCGAAGGAGATCGCCCCATCCCCTCTCGTGGAGGAAGCCACCCAAGAAGTGGAATCGGTTGAACCTCTGGTGGAGAGCATGGAAGAAGAGGTAGAGATTCAGCCACCACCTTCAGCGCCTCGGGTTGTTCCGCCACCTAGCGAGGAGTTGCTGTTCGGAGACAAGGAGCCGGAGCGCAAGAAGAGGAAGACCAAGAGACTGGTCTACGATGAGACCTTGGGTGAGGTCATCGCGCGCAAGGTGAGGAAGCCTGGTCGCCGTCGGGAAGACTGGGAGACAACCGCAGAGGATTGGAAATCCCAGTCCGAAGAGACCGAGATCACCGAAGACCGCGAAGAGCAAGATGAGTCGGAAGAGTAAACAGGGGCCTCGCAGGCACGTTCCGCAACGCACTTGTGTAGCTTGCCGCCGGGTCCATTCTGCCAGAGAATTGATGCGAATCGTGCGCCTGCCTACAGGAGGCGTGGAGTTGGACGAGACGCACAAGAAGCCCGGACGAGGGGCCTATCTCTGCGAGAGTAGAGCGTGTTGGGAGACAGCTCTGACCAAGAAGCTCCTTGAACACGCGCTGAAAACCGAGATGGCACAAGAAGAGAAAGAGGCTTTGTGGCAGCGATGCCGTACGCTGCCAACGGAATCGGCCGAACAGAGCGCCGCTCTGGCTCGTGGATAGTCACGAGCGGCGCCGATCCCATGGGGGCATGCTCTTCTCGCGGGGAATACAGCCGCTTTGGACTGCGATTGAGTACATGGAGAGAGGAGTCGTGAAAGACTGGGAAGTACCTTGTGAATCAAGTCAGGGAGCGATGACGGTGAGTCCTTAGATTCGAGTGCCGAACTCAGGACCCCCCCTCGCAAGACGCCTCGATTCTTCCCTCGTTGGTTCATGGTACGGACCCTCCGTTGGCCCAAGCCTCGCAGCGCGCGTATCTCGTTCCCAATGACGCTAGACTAATCGTCGCTTCGCAGGACAGCCGGTACCTGCTGCGAGAAGCTGGCGGTCGCAGCAGGGCTGTCAGAAGGGAGATGGAACATGGTGCAGGAGAACAAGGTAGTCAGCATACCCGACAAGCTGTCCGTCAGGGAGTTGGCGGATCTGCTCGACGTCAGCCCCATCGAGGTTATGAAGCTCCTGATCAGCAGCGGCATCATGGCCAACATCAACGAAACGGTTGACTACGATACCGCTGCCATCGTGGCTACCGATCTCGGCTTCGAGATACAACAGGAGCTCCCGCCGGAAGCCGAGGAGGCACCCGCAGCTCCAGCAGCGCCAGCCATCCCTGAAGAGGTGCCCCTGAGGGAGATGTACGCTCAGGAAGCACCCGAGGATCTGGAGCCGAGACCCCCTGTGGTCACTGTCATGGGACACGTTAACCACGGGAAGACCTCTCTGCTGGACTACATCAGGCACACCAATGTAGTTGCGGGCGAAGCGGGCGGTATAACGCAGCATACTGGCGCCTACCAGATCGAACACGCCGGCAAGAAGATCACTTTCATCGACACCCCCGGTCACGAGGCGTTCACCGCCATGCGTGCCCGTGGCGCGCAGGTGACCGACATCGCCGTCCTCGTCGTGGCCGCCGATGATGGTGTAATGCCCCAGACCAGAGAGGCCATCGACCACTCGCGTGCAGCAAACGTGCCCATATTAGTGGCTATCAACAAGATCGACTTGGAGCGCGCCGACGCTGAGCGGGTCAGGAAACAGCTCGCAGATCTGGGCTTGACTGTCGAGGACTGGGGGGGACACACTATCGCGGTACCCGTGTCCGCCAGGGATGGTACAGGTGTCGATACGCTTCTCGAGATGATCATTCTAGTGGCGGAGATGTCCAACATCATCGCCAATCCCGATCGTCCCGCCGCCGGGACGGTTATCGAAGGCAAGCTGGATAGAAGCAGAGGGCCATCAGCAACTCTGTTGGTGCAGAACGGTACGCTTCGCGTCGGCGACTACATGCTGACAGGACGCCTCTATGGCCGCGTCCGCGCTATGTTCGACGATTCCGGGGCGACTGTGAAAGAGGCCCCACCCTCCTTCCCCGTTGTGGTTCTCGGTCTGTCAGACGTGCCTGAGGCGGGTGACGTCTTCACAGTCGTGCGCGACGACAAGACCGCGCGTGCCCTTGCTGCCGAGAAGGCAGAAGAGAGGAAGGCCGAAGAACTCGCCCCTGTCAGAGCCTTGAGCTTGGAGGACATCTACGCCCAGATGCAGGCAGGCGCGGTGAAGGAACTCAACGTCATATTGAAGGCCGATGTTCAGGGCGCTCTGGAACCAGTCATCAACTCGCTCGACGAGTTAGGCGATGAGGACCTGAAAGTCAGGATCATTCACGACGGAATAGGGAATATTACCGAATCAGACGTCAGCCTGGCCATCGCGTCTCGGGCCATTGTAATCGGATTCAACGTCCAGGCCGAGCCCGCAGCTCGCAGCATGGCGGAGACCGAGGGCGTCGAGATCCGCAGGTATCAGATCATCTACAAGCTCATTGAGGATATCGACAAGGCCCTGAAGGGCCTCCTCGAACCCGTCTATGAAGACGTTGTCCTCGGACACGCAGAGGTCAGAGCCACGTTCCGGATATCCAGGGTGGGCCGGGTGGCAGGTGTCTACGTCGATGACGGAAGCGTGCAGAGAGATGCTCGGGTGAAAGTGCTCAGAAACGGTGAACAAGTGCACGAGGGTGGCATCGCGTCGCTGAAGCGCTTCGCCGAGGATGTCGACGAGGTGGTGGCGGGGATGGAATGCGGAGTCGGGGTGGAGAACTTCAACACCTTCGAAGAAGGAGACGTGCTCGAGATATACAGGAGAGAGCGAGTGGCTTGATGATCCCAAGCCGTTCAGTCCGCCACAACTGCTCCTCTCCTGGTAGGCTGTTGCGAGATGCCAACGCGTAGACAGAGAAGAGTAAACGCCTTGCTCAGGGAGGCGCTCAGCGAACTGCTACAGAGGGAAGTCGCAGACCCAAGACTGGACTTCGTGACCGTCACCGGTGTGGACACCACTAGTGACCTCCGCCATGCGCACGTCTATGTCACGTTCCTCAGCACCCCCGAAGACCGACAGGCAGGGCTGAAGGCTCTCACAAAGGCAGGCGGCTACCTGCGTCGCCAGCTAGGAGAGAGGGTCTACCTGCGCTATGTGCCTGAGCTGACTTTCCATCTGGACCCGTCGATCGAGACTGGCCTGCGGATAGATCAGATCCTGGAAAGCCTGGAGAACCCTAGCGAGCAGAGTGACGAGGAATGAAAACAGAAGCAGGGCGGATGATCAGGACGGCGAACAAGGTGTTCCTCATAGCTCATGTGGATCCCGATGGAGATACCATTGGATCCACCCTGGCCCTCGCCCACGCCCTGAGAAGCATGGGAAAGGACTGCTCTCTCGCGTGCAGTGATCCCGTGCCGGTTACACTCTCTTTTCTTCCGGGCGTCGAGTGGTTCGGTACGCCGCAAGTCGCAGATCACGATCTGATCATTGCCGTGGACGTCAGTGACCGCGGTCGCCTTGGCCCAGCCTACGGTCACGTGCTCGAGATGGACATACCGCTCCTGAACATCGATCATCACGTGACCAACACCGGATTCGGCACCATCAACCTGGTCAGCACCGATGCGGTAGCCACCAGCGAGATTATCTTTGACCTCCTCCTAGACTTGGACGTTCCACTTGACCAACTCCTGGCCACCTGCCTGCTCACTGGCATCGTTACCGACACGCGGTCCTTCAGTACCTCCAGCACCACGCCTCGCGCACTGGAGGTGTCCTCCGAGTTGCTGAAGGCGGGGGCCTCGCTCATCGAGGTCAATGAGAACTACTACAAGAGCAAATCGCTGGGCACCCTCCGTTTGTGGGGCAAGATGTTGGATCAGATGCAGCTCGAGGGTCGTCTCGTGTGGTCGGTGAACTCCCTGGAGATGAGAGAGCAGTGCCATGCCGATTTCGGCAACGGAGACGGCATAGTCAACCTGCTGGCTAGTGTCCGCGAGGCCTCGGCGGCGATAGTGTTCATTGAGAAAGAGAGCCAACGAATCGAGATCAGCATCCGATCCCGACCCGGAGTAGACATCTCTTCCATCGCCGTCCACTTCGGCGGCGGAGGGCATCCCCAGGCCGCAGGCGCGATGCTAGAGGGGGATCTCGAACAGGTGATACCGAAAGTGCTGCGCAAAGCCCAGGCAGTGCTCGGCTCTGAAGGCCAGGCGTGGCCACCCGGATAGCCAAGATGACCATCGAGCGTGCTGGCGCGGTCAGAGAACCGTGTCTGGCCTGCGCAGGAGAATCCAGAGGCGTGTCGGCTCGGGACGTCGAGCCAGCCCGGGCAGCCACCGCTGGCATCCTCAACGTGGACAAGCCCGTGGGCCTTACCTCGCACGACGTCGTAGCCAGGACCCGCCAGGCATCCGGCCTGAGAAAGGTGGGCCATGCAGGCACGCTGGATCCAGCAGCCTCAGGTGTCCTGCTCGTCTGCCTCGGCCAAGCCACTCGGGTCACCGAATTCCTGATGAGGGGTCGGAAGCGCTACGACGCGGAGATACGGCTGGGTGTGACCACGGACACTGGCGACGGCGAAGGCAGAGTGACCCGACGGGTTCCAGAGTTCGATGTAGGCCAAGAAGATGTCCAGGAAGCACTGTCCCGGTTCAAAGGTCACATCCAACAGATACCCCCCATGCACTCTGCGCTGAAACACCAGGGCACAACCCTCTACCGTCTCGCCCGCCAGGGGATCGAGGTGGAGCGAGAGCCCAGACCCGTAGAGATCTACGATCTGAGGCTCACCGATTGGACGCCTCCCACCTTTCGACTGCTGGTAGAGTGCTCAAAGGGCACCTACATCCGCGCTCTTGCCACGGATCTCGGGGACGTTCTCGGGACCGGGGCACATCTGCAGCACCTGGTTCGTCTGGCTTGCGGGCCATACACACTGGAGGATGCAGTATCCCTGACCGAGGCGGTGCAATGCCTCACCGACGGTCAGTGGCAGCAAATCCTCCACCCTGTCGACGAGGCTCTGTTGGGTTTCGAAGCGGTAACGATGGACGGCGAAGCGGAGACCATGATCCGCCACGGGCAGCAGGTCCACGGCCCCGAACCGCTAGGTGCGCCCTTCTGCCGCGCTTACAGCTCCTCCTCCGGCAGGTTCGTCGCCTTGCTGCAGTACGATCGACAGAGTAAGACTTGGCAACCGAGAAAGGTATTCAATCTCGATGAAACCACTGCGTGATCTTCCCGATGCACCCCTGGACAAGCCCTCTGCGATCAGCATCGGGGTCTTCGACGGCGTGCACCTGGGCCATCGGCATCTCATGGACAATCTGATGGCGAGCGCCAAGGCTGGTGGCTACCTCAGCGGCGTGGTTACCTTCGACCGCCATCCCAACGAGATCCTCGCCCCCCAGAAAGAGATGCGATACCTGACGACGCTGGAGGACAAGCTGCATCTGCTAGTCGAGGCTGGCCTCGATTTCGTCGTGGCTCTACCGTTCACCAGTGAACTGGCGCAGACGACAGCGCGAGACTTCGTCCAAGCGTTGGTGGAGCGACTGGGTTTGAAGGAATTGTGGGCCGGGCCGGACTTCGCTCTTGGCAAGGACAGGGGAGGAAACTCGGCCCACCTGAGTCGCCTCGGAGACGAGCTGGGGTTCCGGTTGTTCAAGCTCGAACCACTCACGTTTTCGGACAGAGTGGTCAGCAGCAGCAGTATTCGTGCGCTGATGCGCGAAGGGGAGGTGGGTGAGGCCGCCCGTATGCTGGGACGTTTCCCCCACCGCACCGGCAAGGTGGTTGCTGGCGCTCGACGTGGACAACAGTTGGGCTTCCCCACCGCCAACCTCGAGATGGGCGAGAATCTGATAGTCCCCGCCAACGGCGTGTACGCAGTACGCGCCTCTTGGGACAGTGTCAACCACGCAGCGGTCGTCAACATAGGCCACCGGCCGACCTTCGAACAGAACTCACAGAGAGTCCTCGAGGCTCACATCCTAGATTTCTCCGGAGACCTGTATGGCAAGGAGCTGCGAGTGGAGTTCATAGAGCGGCTCCGCCCAGAGCTGCGCTTCGACAGCAGTGAAGCCCTCATTGCGCAGATGAGGACGGATGTTGCCCGGGCGCGGCGCCTTTTCGACGAGCTGAGCCTGGGATGAGATCCGCCCGTGTGCGCTTCGAAGAAGTGGAACACGTTGCGGACGCTGCACTGCGAGTATACGGCAGCGACTGGAGTGAACTCCTCTCCAACGCGGCCCTGGGCATGTTCAGCCTGATAGCCCGTTGGAAAAACACGCTGCCGTGCGCGGAGCAGAAGTTGTCTCTGCGGTCGGTTGATGCCGAGACCCTGCTGGTCGACTGGCTGAGCGAACTGCTGTACCTCCACGAGATGCAGGATCTGGTGTACATCGATTTCGACATCCTCAACGCCTCGTCCGATGCCCTCGAGGCCATCGCCAGGGGAACGGACCAGTGGGTACCTCAAACAGCAATCAAGGCCGTGACCTTCAACGATCTACAGGTCTCCAGAACGGCTGACGGCTACGCGACCACCATCGTATTCGACACCTAGATGGGCAAACAGTCACGGAAAGGGGGAACGTGCTAACCTTATGTACTGCTGTCCATGGTGTCGTCAGGTGAGAGGACTCAGGTCAAGTCGGTCGTGACGAGCGACCAGGAGTGCGCGGCCGAGCACTCCAAGTAGGCTGCGAAGGCGGCTCTCCTGGCCAAGTCTTCACCGCCATGTCCTGCTCCGAGTTCGAGCAGGTCGTGCCGGAACCCTGAACCGGCCCTCAGCCTGTGATCGGCAGTTGCAGAAGTGCATGGCCACGCGAGGGTTGCACGCCTCCGGACACCCCTCGGCATAGGAGGCTTCCACCATGGTTGAGAAAAAAGACATCAAGAAGATCGATCACTACCTGTATGAGATCCCGAGCAGCTACAGGGAGGACATGCGGGTGCCAGCCCGCGTTTACGCCGATGATCTGCTCCTCCAGGCGGCGCTGCACGACCGCTCGATGGAGCAGCTCGTCAACACCACCACCCTGCCCGGCGTTGTTGAATATACGCTTGCCATGCCGGACATCCACCAGGGATATGGTTTTCCCATCGGTGGAGTGGCGGCCACCCGACCTCCTGACGGAGTCATATCGCCAGGTGGGATTGGCTACGATATCAACTGCGGTGTGCGCGTACTTGCCTCAGACATCGAACGAGATGAAGTGGAGCCCCATATCGAGGACGTGCTCCAGGCCATGTATCACCTCGTCCCCAGCGGCCTGGGCAAGGGTGGGATCAAGATCTCGAGGCGAGACCTTGACGCCGTTCTGGAGAGGGGAGCCGCCTGGGCGGTGGCCAAGGGGTACGGCACGAAGGAAGACCTGGTGCGCACAGAAGCAGAGGGCTGCCTGACCGAGGCTGGCGCCTCCAAGGTCAGTCAGAAGGCCAAGGATCGAGGCTTGCAGCAGCTAGGATCGTTGGGTTCAGGCAATCACTTCTTAGAGGTCGACGAGATCGTAGAGGTGTACGACGCCAGAGTCGCAGAGACCTTCGGGCTGCGACGCGGGCACGTTGCCATCCAGATTCACTGCGGTTCTCGGGGTCTGGGGCATCAGGTTTGCAGCGACTACGTCAGGGTGCTACAGCAGGCAGTCAAGAAGTACGGCATAGTCTTGCCGGACCGGGAACTGGTCTGTGCACCGTTCGGATCGCCGGAGGGGCAAGACTACTTCGCTGCCATGGCGGCGTCGGCCAATTTCGCCTGGGCCAACCGACAGATCATAGCCCACTGGGTGCGCCGCGCACTCGAGGAAGCGCTGGCCGGCAAAGTCCGGTCCTGGGAGCTCACTCAAGTGTACGATGTGGCACACAACATCGGCAAGCTCGAACGCTATGAGGTGAACGGCAAGCAAACGAAGCTGGTCATCCATCGCAAGGGCGCAACGCGCGCCTTCGGCCCAAGCTCAGAAGAGCTGCCCGACGTATACAAGGGCGTGGGTCAGCCCGTCTTGGTCCCCGGGAGCATGGGAACTGCCTCCTACGTCCTGGTGGCCACAGATAGGGCGCGCGATCTGACTTTTGGCTCTACTTGCCACGGAGCTGGTCGCGTTCTCAGCAGAACGGCGGCCAAGAAGAGGATCTGGGGAGAGGACCTGCTCCGCGAGATGCGAGAGAGAGGAATCGCCGTGCAAGCTGGCAGCATGGCTGGCCTGGCGGAGGAAGCCCCGCAGGCCTACAAGGATGTGGAGAGAGTAGTGGAGGTCGTGACAGGTGCTGGTCTGGCCCGTAAGGTGGCCCGCCTAGAACCTTTCGGCGTGATCAAAGGCTGATCACAGACCCGTCGCCGACCTCAGCAGAAAGAAAATTGAGAGCGGACGGGCCCTGAGCACGCCCGCTCTATTCTCCAGCCAGCCCCAGGTCCGGGGCGATCTCCTTCATCGCGTCGAGCACGATCTCGATGTGCTCATTCAGCTCGACGTCCAACTCCTTCGCCGCTTCTTCGATGTGCTGTCGGTTCACCGCCGCTGCGAATGCCCTGTCCTTCCACTTCTTGCGCACAGACTTGGGCTTCACGTCCAGAATGCTCTTGCTGGGGCGGACCAGGGCCACGGCAACCAGAAAACCGGTCAGGTCGTCGACCGCGCAGAGAGTCTTCTCCATGCGCGTTTCTGGAGACACGCCAGTGTATTCGCTGGCATGAGAAAGCACCGCCCTGACGACCTCCTCCGGCCAGCCTCTTTCTCTCAGGATCTGGGCACCGGTGACAGGATGCCCTTCCACGCTCAGATCGGGGTTCTGATCGTAGTCGAAGTCGTGAACCAGACCGACGATGCCCCACAACTCCTCGTCCTCGCCATACCTGTGGGCATAGGCCCTCATGGCCGCTTCCACGGCCAACATGTGCCGGACGAGGTTCTGGTTCTCGGTGAACTCGCTCACCAGCTCCCAGGCCTTCTGCCGATTGATATCCATCCTCTTCAGCCTTTCCACCGCCTCGGCGTATCTCGGGCTATTGGCCGCCCAGTCTCGCGGACCCTGGCAAGGAAAGTCCGCACAAGCGCAACAGTACTCCAGACCCCGACTATCGACACAGCACTTCAGGATCCAGCAATCTGGAGACCAGTGCTTCTCTCTGCCTCCCTTGCATCCGTCACAGCGAACATGTTCCGCTGCTGCGTCTACGCCTCTCTCGGTCTTGAACCAGTCCGCAACGCGCTGGGCGGTTACTCGGTCACTCACAGCCTTGTAGATGTCGCATTCGGCACAGAAAAGACCACATACAGCGATCATCCGCCTGCACCACGCCAGTTCGTTTCGCACGAATCGGCCATACCGCCCAAACGTCCCCAGGTCCTGACGCTCTCACGAGCAGCTCACTGAACTATAGCACAGTGCGGCCCGCTGGTCTACCCTCGCCTGTGGGAACAGGACGACGACCCACCGGAACCTCGCCGTTAGGCACCCTCCTTGGGAAGCACAAACCCGAGATGGCGCAGCGCAGCGTCGTCACGCGGCCACTGCTTGCGTACCTTGACCCACAGATCCAGATAGGCTTTGGTGCCCAACAAACCCTCTATCTCCTGCCGCGCATCACGTCCTATGCGCTTCAGCATCTTGCCGCCCTGTCCAATCACGATGCCCTTCTGACTATCCTTGGCCACGTAGATAGTGGCCTCGATGTAGGTCATGTTCTCCGTTCGCTCCTGGAACTCCTCCACCACCACCGCGACCCAGTGAGGCACCTCATGATGCAGATGGTGCAAGACCTGCTCCCGTATCAATTCGCTCGCCATGAAGCGCACGGTCTGATCTGTGATCTGCTCCGGCGGATAGAACTGCGGCCCGGCAGGTAGATGCTGGACGATCAGAGTCAACAACTGATCGCGATTGTGTCCCTCGGTGGCCGAGGCCATGACCGACTCTGGACAGTTGGCCAGGGGCAGATACGCTCCCCGAGCTGCCTCCTCCTGATCAGACGAAAGAAGGTCCACCTTGTTCATCACCAGGATGCAGGGACTTGCAGCCAACTCCTCGATCAACCCGGCCAGCTTGCGATCTTCCTTGCCGGGCGGTCTTGATACGTCAACCACGAACAGCACCACGTCGGCATCGGGGATTGCGCGCGCCGCCGTCTCCACCATGTACTCACCCAGCTTGTGGCGCGGCTCGTGAACGCCAGGCGTATCGACGAAGACTATCTGCGCCTCCGGCAAGGTGAGGATTCCTCGCAGCCTTCGGCGAGTGGTCTGAGGTTTCGGAGATACGATGGCCACCTTCTGACCCACGTAGCCGTTGATGAGGGTCGACTTGCCCACGTTCGGCTTGCCCACCACGGCCACAAAACCGGAACGGTAGTCTTCAGGCAGCCCTTCCTGCATCAGGAGTCCCATCGTCTTCACCCTTCAGGCGTCCGAGCCGTACGGCAAGCGTCTCAGTCGCGGCCCCCTATCTCGTCCAGCGACCCCATCACAGCCCTCACACCCGCCAGGTTCCTTTCGAACTCCGTATCCCTCTTGTTCGTCAGCTCCAGCTCCACCGCGGCTACCCCCTGTGCGGAAAGGTAATCTACCATGGCGCCGGTGACGGGATACGAAGCCCAACCCTCCTCTGCGAATGGATAGCCAGTCGCCTCCGACAGGCGACGAGCCAGTTCCGACGAAGGAGGATGGTCAGAGCACGAGGTCACGAAGATTTGGCCAGCCATACTGTGATAGAATACGGCCACCTCCGCATCCTCCAGAAAGCCCCGCAGTATCTGAGTCTCCACCTCGGAGAAGGGAGACGAACCTCCCCCGCCTTCGATGATGCCCTCCGTGGTGTGGGTGTCCTGGACCCAGTCGTTCTCAGTGCAAGAATCCCCATCCGTGTCCGCATTGCGGTTGAGATCTACCATGCGAGAGTTACACCTGGTCCCGTTCGCCAGACCGTCGGGGTTGGCAGTCGGTATGATCCACAAGGTGACCTCGCGAGGCACCTCGTCCTGATGCTCCTCGAAGTGAGCGATCATGTCCAGCGCCAGCCGATGCGTATTCTCCTCTGTGCCGCCATGGATGTTCCCGACGAGAACCACCTTGCGCGGGCCGGCGCCGAGCCAATGGGCGACGATCAGCCTGCCTTCCCAAGACTCCCCCAGCACCTGTTTTCCGCGAATCGCGGGCGTCCGGCTCGCCGTGGGCGTCGCCATCGCTGTTGGCACTCCCTGCTCTTCCACGACGGTAGCCATAGGATGAGCAGGTTGAGTGGCCTCCACAGTGGAGATCGGCGCTCCTTGACCAGCACAACCCGCCAACAACCAGGCGAGGGCCAAGCACAGCGCCCCACCGGCCAGTCCTCTTTCCGCCATCACTGCGCTGCCCAATTCAGCAAGAATACGTCACCCGCTCTCGTGCCTGCAATGATCTGATCGCCCTCTTGGTCGTAGCTGGGCCGGGTCGCCACAGCCGTGGCCGGGTCAGGCCCCTCATACAATCCTAGCACAGCGCCATCGCTGATGTCCAGCACATAGATGCCTCCTGAAGAGAAGTAGTCGCCGGTGGCCACCGCAACCTCTCGCACTCCGTCGCCATTCACATCGACGACGGTAAGATCGCTTACCGGCCCGGGGAGTTGACAGCTCCACTTCACCATCCCTGTGGCGTCGAGCAAGTCCACGGTAGCATCCGACGAGCCGACCAGGACCTCGTCTATCCCATCCCTGTCTGTGTCCACCACGGGCACAAGAACAGGCGATGACATCGCCCCATGCTCCCAGGTAAGGTGCCCTGCGACGTCCAAAGCCGAAACACCGGCGCTCGGGTGTCCGGTTGCCACCAAGATCCGCGCTGAGCCCTCAGGGCCCACGGCGCCGACGGCTACTTGATCGGCATAACCTCCCGTTGACAGTCTCCAGAGCAGAGTTCCCCCATCAGCCAGCGCGTAGATGCTCTCCGCCCCGGCGATCACCTCTCCCCTTCCGTCGCCGACCAGGTCCCCAATCCAGACCGCATAAACTGAGCCATTCGTGGGGTACTTCCAGCGCAAGCTCCCATCCCCATTCAGCACATAGATCGTGTCCCCGAAGGCACCCCACTCTCCCACCGCCACCTCCATGGTGGGGTCGGCATCCACACTCCCCATAGCGACGTCCAGCACGGCGGCTTCCACCTCAAAGCGCCACTGCAACTCCCCATCGGCATCCAGCACCAGGACCGCGCCCGGCTCGTCCAGCAATCCCAAGGCGGCCACTACTTCCGGTCGCCCATCGCCATTCACGTCACCCCACGCCAGATCATTCACCTGTTGTGTCGTCTCGTACTCCCAGCGCAGCGAGCCATCTTCGTTGATCGCATATAGACGCCCTGGTCCGCCTGGCGGTCCGGCTGCCGCGAGTATTTCGCCCTCTCCGTTTCCGTCCAAGTCACACGTCTGCAACACCGTCACCTGACCATCGAGTCTGGTCTTACAGGCAGTCTGCAAGTCTTCAAGCCGCTCGTCGCCCCCGGCGACCACCTCCGCCCCCAGCGCTAGCCAGCCCTCTCCCTCACTAAGCTCAAGCAGGTCTGACAAGACCGACCTGGCCTCTGGCGATGGCAGCACAGCGGGCTGTCCAGCCCCGATGTGCACCGGCAAGAGACGCACCTGCTTCAGCCCCGTGCCGTCCAGCAAGGCGCAGAGGATTAACCCCTGCGCGGTCTCGCGAGAGAAGGGTTGGTCGAAGACGAAGTTGCCCAGACTGTAGACTACGAGCCCGTCATCGTAAGATCCCACTGCACCGATCACGTGAGGGTGGTGTCCGACCACAAGATCTGCGCCCGCCTCGACCAGACCACGAGCTATCTCTCGCTGGAAGTCGTCCGGCACGGGCAGGTACTCAGTCCCCCAATGCAGAGACACGAAAACGAGGTCAGCTTCCTCACTGGCACTCCGCACATCGTCGTAGACGCTCGTGGGGTCCAGATAGTCCGGTCCACCAAACTCACCGTCTGCCGCACTGTCGTATCCCCCTACGTGGTTGTAGGCCAGAAAGGCAAGCCTCAGTCCCCTGACGTTAACCATGACCGGGCCGGACGCTTCCCTGGTGGCCTGCTCCAGCCCTGCGTAAAGGATGCCCATCTTCTCCAAGGCGTCCTCTGTGTCGAGCAGGCCCACCTCACCATAGTCGAGGATGTGGTTGTTGGCCAGCGACACTATGTCAAACCCCGCCTCGGCCAGCCCTTCCGCCACTGAGGGATCGGCCCTGAGGGAGATCGCACCCTGGGGAACGCCTCGCGAGGTGATGGGGCTCTCCAGGTTAGCGAAGGCCACGTCTGCCCGCCTGATCAGATCCCGAGTGCGAAGAAACGGATACGACGGGCCGTTGGCATCGATCATGTGGCCGACACCTCGCCCCAGCATCACGTCGCCCACCGCCACCAAGCTGACCAATGGCTCGACCTCCCGCGCTAGTCCTTCTCGGATCTCCTCAGCCAGACTGTCGTTGCCTTCCAGGTCTCCCACCAACCACCAGAGTCGCCGGTAGGGGTACTCCTCGATCGTCTGAGAGTCTATGGAATGACCGTCAATAGCCACAGCGCGAACGTGAAAGTCGACGTGTCTCCAGGGGAGCATGGCCAGAGTCCACCTATCGTGCTCCACGGCCGATCTCGCCTCCGCCCAAGACGAGACATGGACCGCTTGCTCTGCAATCTGCTCGATGTCCAGGAGTTCCTTGGCTGCCAGACCATCCTGGACGACCACGGGGCGATACTCTCCTGCCTCGGCGTATATGTCCCTTAACCACTCCATCGACACGTCCTCGAGCGGACAGGCTGTGTTGCAGACCAGGGCGAAGGGCTCAGTTCGTAGAAGTTCGGCCATCTCTTCGGGAGCTTGCCCGCTCACGATGGCCAGCCTGGATTGGCCAATACGCAGCAGCTCCAAAGCATCAGCAGCACCGTCCACCGGCCCTGCTGCACAGTGGGGGTACCTCTCCTGGAGAGATGGAAAGAACTGCTGTTCCTCAGCCCATAGATCGCTCTGCACGGCGAGGCACGGTGCCTCGTCAACTGTGGACGTGGGGAGATGGTGCTTGGAGGCGGGAGTCCCGGTGAGTGCGGGCGCCCTGGCCAGGCAACCAACTAACAGAACAGACAAAAGGAAGGAGCAGGTGAGGCTGGACGGCGATCTCGCCAGCCCCCTCACGGTCCACCCTCACCCTGCTGGTGGGCGAAGTACTCCTCCAGCAGCGGCGATAACTCTTCGTCCGTGACGTACTGGGACAAGATGTAGAAGAAGTCGTCAGAGGTACTTAGCGAGTGGGTCTGGCTGCGACAGTAGTCCTGGAGGAAGGCGTAGAAGTCCTGCTCGCCCATGGTGTGCCGCAGATCGGCGATGAATTCGGCTCCTCTGCGATACACGGCATTCATGTACGATGACTGGCTATCGTAATCGTAGATCGTGCCATCGATGGCACCCGTCGGCTCCCAGTTGAAGACGTCGAAATCCCACGCCCAGAGGTGATCGTCGGGATATCTCAACTTGTAGAAAAGAAGCTCGCTGTAGGTAGCCATAGCTTCGTCCAACCAGGGTTCCCGCACTTGATCGTTTCCCACGAGGCCGTACCACCACTGGTGAGACACTTCGTGCACCAGCAAGATTATCAACTGAGAGCGCACCCCTCCAGGGTACGTCCCGTACCACAGAGAGCCTAGAAACGATATGCCCGAGAACTCCATGCCGCCGGCGAACTCGGCCTCCGCAATCCGGAAATCGGAGTACGGATAGCCCGCTCCGAACTGATCCCCATAGGTCTCCAGGGCCTCGGCCGCGAATTCAGCCACGTCCACTCCGGCGCTCTCGTGCTCGGGGAAGTAGTACGAGGTCACGGTGGCACCCCCGACGCCTACGCTATGTGACACGTACTGATCGCTGGCGGCAAAGGCGAAGGAACGGGCCTGAGAGATCTGGTAGCGCCACAGGGAGCCCTCTCTCTCTTCCTCGCCACTCGCCACCACCGTGATCCCCTCAGAGGCATAGATGCGGACATCGTAGTCTGCCTCCTCCATCACATAGGGATCACCAACGGGATGGTAGGCAAACGTGTACCACCCCTGGTCAGGGAGACGGGGCGCCAGGGCGGGGTACCAGTGGCCCCCGTCAACGGCGTTCTCCGACCAGCCGAGGCTGCCCGTGGTGAAACTGTCCGCCGGGTCTATGTAAGGCAGGTCCAGAGTGAAATCCACCAGCAGAGTGATCACGCGGCCCGGCTCCAATCCCCGGGGCAGTGACACGCGCAGCGCCAGACCCTCCAGCTCGTGCGCCGCACTCACGGGCCCGGTCCCATACTCCAGCCGAATGTCTTTCAGGGCGAAGATCCCACTGGTGTAGTTCGGAAACACATTGAGCACGATGTCGTCAAGGACCTCGTCACCACGATTGGCGTAGTCTATCTGCTCTTCCACCGCCAAGCTGTGTCCAGCGTAGTCCAGCGTTGCCGTGATCGTGTAGCGAGGCAGCGATGTACTGCCGATGGGTTGATACGGTGTGGGTGATGGGAGGGGAGTGGAGGATGGCAGAGGAGCAATCTTCCCCGGCCCCGTGGCCACAGAAGCTAGCTCACCGATCCCGCCGGACCTCAGCCAGCGATAGCCATACAGCCCTGCAATAGCGCAGATCGCGAGGGCCAGCGAGGCCAACAACGCTGCCACCAGCGTGTTGTAGGACCGCCCGGGGGAGGCCGCTCGCCCCCCGCTATCGGCGTCCTGCTGCCCTGCCATGGACCGCTGCCACAGGGCAAGCAACCGCCTCGAGTCCAGGCCGAGGTAGCGCCCGTAGAGTCGCAGCGCACTCCTGAGATGAGCAGCACTGGAGAACTTGTGGTACTCTTCCCTCTCCAGTGCCTCGACGTACTCCGGCCACAATCCGGTGGCGGCCTCTATGTCACGCCAGGAGCAACCTTTGCTCTCTCGCGCCGCTCGCAGCACCTGGCCCAGTCTGGCCACTGCCTTACCTCCGTCCCACTCGGCGTCTATTCTAGTGTACCCCGCGCATCCGGACAACCTGCCCCATCGAGTCTCCGAGCAGGGTCCCCTATCTAGAAAACGCGCCTGACGACAGGCAACCCACCCTCGCCTTCCAGGAAGCGCGGCTGGACATCATCAACGATTCTCACCGGGATCATCTCCGCTGCCTCGACACCCCCATCTCCAAGGAAAACTCGCAGCACGGCTCCCTCCCGCGCTCCCTCCAGCACGTCGATGTCGAAGACGAAGTTCCCCAGACTGTAGGCGATGAAGCCGCCCCCGTATTCTTCAGTTCCCTGCACTACGTGGGGGTGATGTCCGATGACTAGACATGCGCCCGCCTCCACGGCCGCTCGCGAGACCGCCAACTGCTCCTCGTCGGGATATTGCTGGTACTCGGTCCCCAGGTGCATGATCACGATCACGAGATCGGACTGTTCTTTGGCTCGGGCCACGTCCTCTCGTATGGTCGCCGGATCAGCAAAAGCGATCCATTCCCCTGTAGGCACCTCATCGGACCCTTTCCACCGGGCAGCAGCATAGGACAGGAAGGCGATCCTCCTCCCCTTCACCCCAACTATCAGTGGGCGGCGCGCCTCCTCGTAGGAGAGACCCGCACCCACGTAGTCCACTCCCCTCGATCGCAGAGCTTCGATGGTCTCCGTGAGGCTCGGTTCACCGAAGTCCAACAGATGGTTATTCGCCAGGCTGAGCACATCGAAGCCCGCCCAGTCCAGAGCTGACGCGTGGTCCGGATGCCCCCGGAAGGCGAATCGCTTGTCTATGGGCTCCCCTCCGATGGCAAAGGGAGATTCCAGATTGCCCACAGCCAAGTCTGCCTCGCGCAAGAGCTCTGCCACGACCTCGAACGGATACTCGCTTCCGAAGACCTCCATCCGCTCTTCCACGGTGCGCGAGAGCAAAATGTCACCCACAGCCACTAACTCTACAAGTCCATCATCGCTGCCTCCACCGCCGGTCGGCGGCTCCACCCAGGAGGTCATCGTCGCTGGCTCCTCGTGTCCGGGTGGCTCTGGAACGGAACCCTGCCCTGAAGCTACGTCCAACCGGTACAGGTCGTTCCCGGAACGCGCCAGGACGCCCAGAAACTCGCTGTCTGTCACGTCCACGGCCGCCAAACCGTGAACCCTGCGCTCGGTGTGGTAGCTGCCACGTAGCCGTCCGTACACATCGAGGAGGTAGATGTTGCCGTCATCGGCCCCGGTCAGGACTTCCAGGACCCCATCTCTGTCCAGGTCCGCCACGCGCACGGACCACACACTCTTCTGCATCTCGAAGCTCCACAACCGCTCCCCTCGACCGCTTAACATGCACACCTCAGGGGCGTGAGGCCCCGTGCCGGCTACGATCTCGCTACAACCGTCGCCATCCACGTCGGCCGCGTCCAGACTGATCACGGGGTCGTCTAACTGTGACTCCCAGCCTGGTTGCCCTTCACTGCTCAGGACATAGACCCGACCATCTGCTGAACCGACGACGATCTCCAGAGAGCCATCCCCGTCCGTGTCGCCAGTGGTCAACTCCCGCACGTATCCCCCAGTTGCGTGGCTCCAGCGCAGCTCCCCGTTACAAGTCACCAGGGACACGCGACCCTCCCGGTGCGCCGCGATGATCTCTGCGCACCCGTCCCCGTCGAGGTCAGCACACTCGACCGCCGACACGCCGTCGTCGCCCACCAGCGACCAGCGAAGCGACCCGTCACCATCCAGCAGTTGCAGTTGCCCGTCCCACGATCCGGCGATCACCTCTCCCAGACCGTCGCCGTCTACGTCTTCCACGCGCAGATTCACCACGCGGCTGCCGACGTACCACTCCCACAGGAACTCTCCACCAGCTCCCAGTGCGTGCACCCGGTTGTCGTCCCCACCCGCCACCACCTCCTCCAGACCGTCGCCGTCCAGATCGCCGGTATCGAGGCAGTATACCGCCGCCCCTAAAGCATGCCGCCACAGGAGCTGGCCGTCTTCGTCCAGCACGTACAGGTACTTGTCGTAGGATCCCGCCACCGTCTCCTGCCGGCCATCCCCCTCTAGATCTGAGGTCGCCACGGCCCACACCATTTCGTTGGTCGGATACCGCCACGATAGAGACATCTCCAGTGGTATGAGCGGGGGTGGTGTCCTCGTGGCCGTGGGCGAGGGGACAGGGCCAGACGTCAGGCTGGGGACCCCCGCGGGGGGCAGTTCACCGACGTCGTGCGTCGCCGTGCTCACGGAGGACGCAGCCGGCGTGGATTGTGCTTCCGCACAGCCTGATAGGGAGAAGGCGAGCAGTATCGCACAGACAGAAAGACGCACAGTCACCCGAAAACGAACCTCCAGGCAATAACACACGTCGCGCCGCTGCAAGATCCACAGCATTCATCAGGGCTCAGAGCCCACCATAGGCCTCAACCCAAGACTAAGCCCAGTATAGCATCTCGTCGGGGACATGTAAACTCGCTGACGAGAAGTATGCGTCACGGAATCGGAGATCGTCTCCCCAATCGGTTCTCGGCTGGGATGTGCGGGGTGCTCTGAGTGCCCAAAGTGTTGTAGAACGACATACTGGACGGGTGCGGCCTCACCGATGCAGAGTTCCAGCAGATGACGGAGAGGCTTCTGGCCTTGGAGACTCACCGGCAACGAGGCACTGTGTTCGTGGAACCTCAGGTAGTGGCAGAGGTCCTGTTCAACGAAATCCAGGCCAGTCCCCAGTACGAGTCAGGGCTTGCGCTCCGCTTCGCACGCATCTCCCGACTGAGGGAAGACAAGAAACCTGAGGAGGCCAACACGATTCAGACCATGCGACGGCTGTTCGAGGAGCAATCGGAGCACAAAGGGCAATACGGAGGCGACGAGCCCGCCTGACCGGCTCAGAGCAGCGTGGGCACCAGCTCGGGGAGCAAAGCCAGGTTTTCCAGCACCGTGCCCATGCGATGCTCCGAGACGTATCGTTCACACCACGATGGAGTATATGAGGTCCTGAGCAGCACGAAGGGAATCCCCATCATCATGGGCAGAGCGCCGGGCATAGAGAACGTATCCGCCACCACTATCAGACCGCCGGCATCCGTCTTCTCCCTCATCAGTGCCTCGTAGTAGGCCGGGCGCCGCAGGTCAATGGTGCGCTTGTCGTCGACCTTGAAGATCTGGCCCTCGCCCTGCCCAGGATCAACGAACGTTCTTCCCCACGAGGGGTCCATCTCGTACTGCCTGGTATCGCCTAGCACTCTGATCCGTCCAAACCCAAGTGCCCCCAGGTTCTTCCTGACCTTGTCTCCTTTGGAACTGCTCAAGATGACCGGTTCCAGCTCCGCAGCACCCATCAGCGCCTTCAACACAACCTCGGCTGCCTCCCGGAAATGAGGCTCCAGATCGAAGGTGTAAGTGTGAAAGAGGTAGTTGCTGCAGTCCATGATGGGATCGTATTCGACCCCTGGGAACGACTCCTCCACAACCTTCGCGTAGGCTGGCTCCAGCCGCAGCATGGTCTGGATGGTGGTCGTGTTGGTGATGAAGGCACCCTCATCGGCGTAGGCAGCGATCCCTCCATTCACCTCCCACCAGTACTTGTAGGGCTCAGCAAGGATCATAGCCCGCGTGCGGGAGTACTCCTCGCGCAATCGAGGCAGGGGCACTCTCAGGATGTCCTGCGAGAGAGCGGCGATGGACCTCTCCGCCAGTTCCTCGACCTGCTCCTCTTCGGCGGTCAGCGTGCCGTCATAGTCTAGGATGACCTTGATCAAGCCCGCAGACTTCATGGTGTACAGCGCCCTCCGATGCAAACCGCATTATAGCACGGGTCCCTGTGCCCTTCAACGGAGGGGAACGCACGTCACCAGCGATAGCCACGTGTCCCTCGATCTGGACGAGCCTCGTGCTCCTGTCACTTTCGCGGCGGTAGGGTGTTAATCATGGTGACGGGGCATCGATACGCCGGGATCGCACATGCCCACCCCGGATCCAGCGGTACCTCCAAACACTCTGCCCAAGGTGGGCACAGCACAGACTGCAAGCACCGTTCAGGAGTGGGCTGGAGCGCAGCATTTGCTCGGCGTTTCCAGTTGCCGTATAATGACCCTCGCATCATACGTGGCGTTTCGCCGCGAAGGAGCAGAGCGACGTTCCACTTGTTGGAGTGCGACGAGCGCTAGATTCGCCCAAGAGGACAGGTGTTCAGAAAGATACTGGTAGCCAATCGAGGAGAGATCGCCGTACGCGTGCTGCGCGCGTGCAGAGAGCTCGGTCTTGGTACGGTGGGCATCTATTCCGATGCGGACAGAACGGCCCTCCATGTTCGCTATGCAGATGAGGTCTACCACATCGGACCACCGCCGGCCACACAGAGTTATCTCTGCATCGACAAGATCATTGCTGTGGCCAAGCAGGCCCAGGTGGACGCCATACACCCAGGCTATGGATTCCTGGCCGAGAATCCCGCCTTCGCCCGTGCCTGTCGGGAAGCGGGCCTAGCCTTTGTCGGTCCCAGCCCCGAATCCATGGAACTCATGGGAGACAAAGCAGCGGCTCGCCGCACTGCCTCCCAGCTCGACATCCCCATCCTCCCCGGCACCGACCACGAGATCGAGGATGAGGACGAAGCCCAAGCTGTGGCTGCGCAGATTGGGTATCCACTGCTAGTCAAGGCCGCGGTGGGGGGCGGCGGCAAGGGCATGCGTACTGTCCACTCGCCAGAGGAGCTGCCCTTCGCTGTGGTTGCCGCGCGAAGAGAAGCGCAGTCTACCTTTGGAGATGGCGCCATCTACCTGGAACGGCTGATGGAAGGCGCGCGGCACATAGAGGTCCAGATTCTGGGTGACCAGCATGGCACCATCGTGAGCCTCGGTGAGCGTGAATGCTCGCTTCAGCGTCGCCATCAGAAACTGCTGGAAGAGGCACCCTCCATAGCTGTGGACGATGATATCCGGACCCGGATGCGAGAAGCTGCTATCGCCCTGGTGCAAGCGGTGGACTACACAAATGTGGGCACGGTGGAGTTCCTTCTCGACAAGCAGAAGAACTTCTTCTTCCTGGAGATGAACACCCGTCTTCAGGTGGAACATCCCGTAACCGAGATGGTCAGTGGGGTGGACATAGTCAAAGAACAGCTACGTATCGCCTCCGGACGCGCCATGCGGTATCGGCAGGAAGACATCCAGCTCAAGGGCTGGGCGATGGAATGCCGGATTTGCGCGGAAGACCCCGACGACGGCTTCCTCCCTTCCACAGGCCGCATCAGCGCGCTTCAGGAACCGACCGGCCCTGGAGTCCGCGTAGACAGCGGCATCTACGAGGGGTTCGATGTGTCTCTCTACTACGACCCTTTGATCAGCAAGCTCAGTGTGTGGGGCGAGACGCGCGGCGAAGCCATCCTGCGCATGCGCCGGGCACTGGAGGAGTACCGCATCATAGGAGTGAAGACCAACATCCCCTTCCACCAGCAGATCGTGAACCACACCGAGTTCATTTACGGCCAGTTTGACACCACGTTCGTGGAGAACCGCTTCGCCATGCAACACGCGGACAGGGAAGAACTCTTGAAAGCGGCCGCCATCGCAGCAACCATGGTGGCCGACAAGAGCCTTCAAAACAGGGTGAACACACTGGCACACCGCCAGGGTCCCCCAGCAAACGGGTGGAAGATGGCTGGGCGTTGGGAGGCCGTGGGCCGATGACCTACGTTGTCAGTCTCGAGGACGAGTCATTCGAGATCGGCCTGCGCGACGCAGGAGAGGTCGTCGTCAACGGGGAGCCGCACACCGCAGACATCGAAAGCACGGGTGGGCCATCTCTCTACTCCCTGCTGGTTGACAACTCATCCTACGAGGTCCACGTCGAGGAGCGCGACGGCACCTACCGAGTCCTGCTCCTGGGACAGCGCTACGACATCCGGGTCGAGGATGAGGGAACCCGGCGCGTGGCGAGAGCACGCAAGGCGGATCGGCCTTCGGAAGATGCGGTCATTGTCCTCAAGTCCCCCATTCCAGGTCTGATCTTCGACGTGCCCGTGACCGAAGGCCAACCGGTGGAGAAGGGTGACATACTGGTGATCGTGGAAGCTATGAAGATGGAGAACGAGCTTCGCGCGCCCAGAGACGGGGTCGTCAAGGCGACCTTCATCGTCCCCGGCGACAGTGTGGACAAGGGTCAACCACTGGTTACGCTCTCCTGATACGTTCCACCATCATCGTGGTCACGCTGGCAGCAACGTTGGCAGCCTGCGCCAGGTTCCTTCTGAACTCCGCTGTGGCGTCCTCACCAGCGGAATCGGATATGGCCCGTACGACAACCCAGGGCACCCCGTTCATTCGACAGACCTCGGCCACCGCCGCGCTCTCCATGTCCACGCAGTCCCCGTGCCATGTCGCCCACAGCCACTCATGCTTCTCGTGGCTGATGATGGCCTGATCGCCGGTCAGCACTTTGCCCAGATGGCACCGATCGGCCAGGCCTGACTCTTCGGTGGCCTCCAGAGCCCGCTTCACCAGTTCCGCATCAGCCTCCAGCCAACGCCCTCTGAACTTCTTCAGGAGCCTTGGATCGCCGGGATCGAAGTCGTGCTGTTGGGTCTTCTCCGAGATCACGATGTCACCCGTCTCGAGGCGGGGGTTGACAGCTCCGGCGACGCCCATACAGATGAGGGCTTCCACGCGGAAACGATCGATCAGGTACTGCGTGCAAGCCGCAGCCTTGACCTTGCCCACACCGCCAGCTATGGCAACGACCTGGCAGTCGCCTATTCTGCCATGATGGACCGTTCGCCTGCCCCACTTCGAGGTCTCAACGTCCGCCATGCGCTCCACCAGGGGATCGATCTCCTCCCTGAGGGCAGCAATAACGCCAACCTGCATAGCCCGATCTTCCTCGCTACCCGGGACTGGCCGCCATGCGCAGTCTGCTTCCCACCCAGTCCATGGCTGGGTGTCCCGCCTCGGCCAGCCTGGCCAGAACCTCGTCTACGTCATACTCCACTCGATGTATGACTACCTGGCACTCTCCATCCTCGAAGTCGAGGGTGGCATACGCTGCCCGCCGATCCCCATCCAGAGGCATACCCACGCTACCGACGTTCACCACTCTCACTCCATCGAGGGCGCGCTCCAGCGGACGATGTGTGTGTCCGCAGAGTAGCATTCGGCAGTCACTGCCCTCCAATATCCCTCGCAACTCGTCATCGGTAGTGTGTGCCCAGATCCCCACCTCGTCGCCCAACGGAGAACCGTGGAAGCCGACCACAGCTCCGCAGCCGGGCACTTCCACCCTCTGTTCGAAGGGCAACTCCCTCAGGAACGAATACCACCTGTAGCTCAGTTGCGAGACGGTCCAACGAAAGCTGGCATCTCTCTCCTCCAGAAAGGCTGGCATACGACTCCACTGCGCCTCATCCTCCACGGATACCTGAGGGGGACGCCTTCCGGTCACCAGGTACCTGTCGGTGTTGCCCATCACGAAGCGAGCCTGGGGCAGCGCCGCCAGTCTCTCTAGAACCTCGACCGAATAGGGGCAGAAGACCGCCAGGTCTCCCAGTACCCAGACCTCGCCACAGCCTCCCTGTTCTTGGAGATGTGACACGACGGCCTCGAGTGCAGGCAGATTCCCGTGAACATCAGCCAAAACAGCAATGCGCATCAGCTTCCCCTCTCAGAACGGCGTGCTGATCGAGCAGAGGCTAGACTACCTCAATGCTGCCAGAACCCTCCACGACCTCTCCCACGATCCAGTACTGCTGTTCCTCGTTGGAGAATAGGTCGGCCAGCCTATCCGCGTCATCTGGAGCCACGCTGATCAGCAAGCCACCGGATGTCTCGGAAGTGAAGAGCAGCATCTGCAACTCGTCGGATATGCCCTTGGCGAAACGGACGTGTGCCTCGTAGGCGTCCTTGTTGCACGACGCGCGCCCGGGAAACAACCAATCGTTGGCGTACTCAGTGGCCCCTTCGAGGAACGGCAGTTCGTCGAAGGGGAAGCGCATGCCAACCTCACTCAACTCAGCCACCTCGTAGGCGTGGCCCAGCAGCGCGAAGCCGGTGATGTCGGTCACGGCGTGGACATCGACCTGCTTCATCAGTTGTGCTGGCCTGCGACTGAGTGTCAGCATCTGCTCCACCGCGCCCCTCAGGTGCGCCTCTTGAGCGACTCCTCCCTTGGCCGCCGTAGTGATGATACCCACACCGAGGGGTTTGGTCAGGAATAGCACGTCACCCGGCTGCGCTCCGACCTTGGTGGTGACCTCCTCTGGATGCACGAATCCCACCACCGCCAGACCGTACTTCGGCTCTTCGTCCTCCAGAGTATGTCCCCCGGCGATGACGCCACCCGCCTCTGCGACCTTCTCGGCCCCTCCCCTGAGGATCTCAGCCACTATCTCCGTGGGCATGTCCTGCGGGAAGCCGCACACATTCAAGGCCAGCGCCACCTCTCCGCCCATGGCGTATACATCGCTCATGGCGTTGGCCGCAGCAACCGCCCCGAACTCGTAGGGATCGTCCACCACAGGGGTGAAGAAATCGGTGGTGAAGATGAGAGCCAGTTCCTCACTCAACCTGTAGATAGCCGCGTCGTCGCCCGTCTCTAATCCGACCAACAGATCCGGATAGTCCTCCGGGCGGAATATCTCTGCTAGAGGGCGCACGACCTGCGCCAGGGCCTCAGGGCCCATCTTGGACGCTCAACCAGCCGCCTTGGTCAGGCTCGTCAAGCGACTCCAGTTACGTTCAGCACTCATGCCTTTCCTCCGACGTCGTGGACCGAATCAAGGCTATTCTTCTCTTGCGGCGCGATTGATGTCCTCCAGGAACGTCTCCAGGTCCAAGGAGTACTTGGCCGCGACCTCCTCGATCGTCTGGAAGAGAGCGTTACAGCAGATACACTCTCCAGCCTGTGTCTCGTAGGCCTCGAATACCGCCAGAGTGGCGGGATGCTTCTCCACCACGCTCAAGACTTCTTCACCCATGCCTATCACCGACCAATCCCACCTGACGCAGCCAACTCACTGTCCTCTCTAGACCTGTACGTAAGGGCGTCCATTCCAGCCCCAGTTCAACCCGGGCTCCGCTCGTCTCGAAGATGAAGGTATGCGACGCCGTCCTGGCCTCGTCCACGGAGACCAAGGGTCGTCTACGCGAGACACGGGACACCTTTTCCAGAAACCGAGCCGACGCCCTCACCAGCAGCCCCGGGAGCGTGCGAGGCCTCTTGGACAGCCCAGCAGCCTCTGCCCCCAGACTGAGTAACTCCACAAGCGAACCATTCTCGCCGACGATGTAACCCGCCCCGCCGGTCACTAAGACGGTCATGGCACCAGCGTGTAAGCACCATTCGCGGCAGTCAGGCCGTGCTTCAGAGCGGTGGCTATCTGAGGCAATTGATACGGATCCCCACCCAGACGGTTGTCGGCCGGGTACGACTGGACCACCTTCAGCGCCTCCACGTCTATGGCCACCATGTCGCCGGAGGCCAAGAGGATCCCAGGCTCCACCAGTTCCCCCTTCTCTGGCCCTCCGCTGACGAAGGCCTTGCGGCCGTCCATGACGATCAGGTCCGGCTGCCAGACCAGGTTGATCTCCGCCGCCTTCTCCTCCAGATTGCCCATGTGCAGCGCGCGTCGTTCACCTGGGTGCACGAAGCCCACCGACAGCTTCAGGGACATAGTGAATCGGGCGTATCTGTGTGTCTTCAGACAGGGCAGGTACACCCGTTTGTCGGCCTCGTAGGCCGCTCTGGGCACGGTGACTGCCTTCAGGTACTCTCCCTCGATAGGAACCTCCACCCACTCCGTCTCTCGCGCATCGAACCACACGAACTGTATGCCCATCTCATCCAGTAGGTCTGGAACACCCAACTTGGCGACGGTACTACTCGTCGGTCTCCAGATGCCGCCTGCGCTCTCGCCGACCACGATCGTCGCCCCGGCATCTTGCATCAGCTCCAGGACGGCGCGCAGGAAGCCCAGGTCAGTGGAGCCAGGAAACGGGTCCGGGCTATTGAAGTTGGGCTTGAGCAGCACCTTGTCTCCTGAGGAGATGGCTCTGTCCAACCCACCCAGCAGTTCCAGGCATTCTGCTAGGTCCAGCTTGACGTCTTCCGAGGACTGCACTTTGCTGACCAAGGGCTGGCCGTCCTTCAGCCACGCCGCCTTCCGGAACGCTTTGGGAGGTCTAGCCTGCAGATCGCCAGGTCTCCTGTCGGAGATAAGGTGATAAACGCCTCGCACCGCATCTATGATGGCCATAGTTGGTAGCTCCCTGAGATCAGAATCTCGGCACTGCAGAAGCGATGAGCATCCTAGTCACCCCGAGCAATCTCAGTCAATTGATCTGTCCCTTCCATTGTCAGAGTCCTTGGCATCGTTTCAATCGTGGCCACCATCGGTATCGATGGACACAGCCGACAGATCCACTTTGGGCCGACAGCTCGACTAACGCCTCCCCAGGACAGGCCAGGGCAGAAAGGTGATCGGTCATCAGTGGTCAGTGGTTCGCTGGAGAGCCCCCAGGATGCAGGGTTGACCCTCCCGTACTACAAGCACCGGCCGGTCCAGGGCCTCCATCACTCCTGCGGCGACATCGGGCACATAGTATCGGCGCAGGGTATTGGAGCTGTGCTTCGAGCCCATCACCACCAGGTCGAAATCCCCCTCGTGCGCTTCGGCGAGGATCTCGCGCACCACCGTGCCGCGTCGCACATGCAAAGTCGGTTCAACCCCCTGGGTTCGCGCTTGCTCCAGCAAAGAGCGTAGATGTCGAGCTTGGGGAGTGTCCGTTGTCAACAAGTTCTTCCAATGGACCTCCATTTGATCGGCGGTAGGATAGTTGTAACCCACGGGCTCCACTACGTACAGAAAGGTTAGCCCGGCGCCAGTACGCTGTGCCACATCCAGCGCGCAGTACTCCGCACTCTCCGCGTGTTCGAGTGCACCGGTGGCAACCAGAATGCGCGCCAACTGGCGATGCGCTGTTGGCGCATAGATGAAGGGTGCGCGCAAATCCGCCATCATCCGCCGAAGCGAATGGCCTCGGAGCCAGCGCTTCCACCACGGGCGCCCCAGCGGCCCCATAACCACCAAATGCTGGTCTGGTACGGCCAATGCGGCAACTACCTTGCGCGCCCGGCCTGCGCGAAGCTGTACGGTGTACTCAATCCCCGCCGCCTCCAACTGAGCCCGAGTTGCGCTCAATGCCTGCTCCACAACCGCACCCTGAGCTGGCTTCTCCACAACGCCCAACAGCGTCACCGGTAGCTGCAACAGCCCGGCCAGCCACACGCCGTAGTCCAGTGCGTGCAGACCTTTCGCCGCGCCATTCGTCCAGATCAATAGACTGTGCTCCTGAGCGTTCATCGCAACAACACCAGACCAGCCAGGCCAGCCACCACCAGCACAACGGGCGAGGGAACTTTGAGTAGGTAGGCGATCAGGCTCGCGGCGGCGATTCCTATGCTGACTCTCATCTGCCCACCGCCTTCACCCCTAAACACCCGCCAGGCCACCAACACCATCAGGACGGCGACCGCGGGCGCCAGACCCTTGACAAAGTTCCCCACCCAAGCCTCGCCGCGTAGACGGTTCAAGACAGACACAATCCCCAGCATCAAGACGGTGGGTGGCAGAATGGATCCGAACAGCGCCGCCACCGCGCCCGGCACGCCCCCAGCGGCATAGCCTACAAACATTGCCAGTTGGAGGGCATCACTGCCGGGCAAGACACTGGAGAACCCCACCGCTTCCACAAACTCGCTCTCGGAGAGCAGGGTGCCGACTGCTTCGTCGTACAACAACCCCACCGAAGCCGGCCCAGACGTAGTGAGCAAGTTGATCTTGATGAAAGTCAAGAACAGACTCAGCAGCTCGGAGAAGCTCATTGTACATCTCCCTTATAGGTAGCAATCTGTGCGCAAGAATCGTCCCTGACTGATGCCTGCCCAAGAGGCACAAATGGTAACCGAACATGCACTCTCTTACCGATCGGCAGACAACACGGCAACCGCCAAAGGCTAAGACAGAACCTCAAATCTGTCAAATACAGACGGGTCCGCGCGGGATCAGGAGCGAGCTCTCCAGCGCCGACATCGGAAAACGGGAATCCGGGCAGGGCTCCAACATGCATCGCGAGACCTGACATTTGTGCGCGCCTGGATGACAAGTCACCTGTGACGACCGCCTCCACCAGTAGCCGGCTCAAGGATCTGGCTAGCACCTCGCGGTCTTTCCCCTTGAGCTTGACATCGCAGCCGAAATCGTTCACGTCGTCAAAGGGATAGTACTTGCGTTCCCTTGAATAGCAGAGCTGCCTTACGAGCAAACTTGCCCGACATTGATCAGTAGCCAGTGCTTGCTCTTGTCCCACCCACAGTTTAGACTTCCTGTGCCCAGGGGACTGGTGGCGATCTCCCGGCACCGGCCGCAGTAGGTTCGACGCTTTCATCAGCGCATCAGTAAGGGCAGGTAGTCTAGAATCGTGTAGGGGTCATGACTCGTCGGGGCGCAAGGGGCTCTCCTTGTCCCAGATGGCGTTCAAAGTGCGGGCCAGCCGACCGCCGATCAGTCCAGTGGTCCCAAATGCCAGAGGAAACCAGATGGGAACACCGAGCAGACTGGGGTTCGCGTACTCCCACACCCCAAACTGCACGAACACAGCTTCGGCCAACGAGCCTAGTACCGCGATGACCAAGAAGAAGCAGATGTCTAGACGAGTGTGCCAGCGAGTCAGCGCAACGCCGCACTCCACAGCCATGAGGACGAAGAGAAGGAGATTGTGCGTCCACAGCAGCGCGACGCAGGCCACCAATACCACAAAGGCCGCCATCTCTATGGCTAGCTCGATCCACAGCGATCGCCGTTGCCCCATGACTACCGACTCCTCATACACTCCTTTCTCAGGTATCGACCGAACGCCAACGATTCTAGCAGAGGGCATAGCTCCGAGCAATTGGGCAGCGGACCCTGGGCACGCTACAGACGGTACGCCCTGTTGATGGAGCAGCCGAGTCATGGCCAGTAGACTGCGTGCGTGGATCGCCCTCTCGCGCCCACCGTTCCACTCGGTGGGTGTGCTGCCCTTTATCCTCGGGTCGGTCCTGGCCTGGCGGCTGACAGGCACCCTCCGCTGGGATATCTTGGCCTGGGGCACGGTGGGAGTGGTGCTGGTCATGCTCGCCACGTACTATGCAGGAGAGTACTGGGACCACCGTGAGGACTCCCTCTCGACCGCTCTGGGCCCCAGTCGCTTCGCCGGTGGCTCCCGCGTCTTGCAGGCGGGCCTTCTGCCTCACGATTCGGCCCTGCGGGCCTCGGTGGTGGCCCTCCTGCTGGCCCTCGTTGTCGCCGTCATCCTCCAACTGGGCTACGGCACGGGACCGCTGACCCTTCCCTTCTGTTCCCTGGGGCTGCTTGGCGGGTTCTTCTATTCGACTCGCCCCATCCGGTGGGCGGCCACGGGCGTGGGCGAGCTGTGGATCGGCTTCTGCTATGGCTGGCTGCCCGTAGCGGTTGGCTGCTATCTTCAGGTGGGACATATCGCTTCTCTCGTCCATTGGCTGGCTATCCCCGTCGGTCTGACCATCGTCAACGTCATCCTGCTCAATGAGTATCCGGACTACCCCGCCGACTCGGCGACTGGCAAGACCAACCTCGTGGTCCGCTTGGGCCCGCGCAGGGCCTCCCTGCTCTACGCCATCGTGAGTGTTGGGAGTTGGCTGGCTATGCTTGTGTCCGTGTTTCGCGGTGTGCCTGTACAGGCTTTCTGGTTCTACCTTCCCGTGCTAGCCCTGTCGCTGGTCCTGGTCGTACTCATGCTGCGAGAACGCTGGCGAGATAGAGAGACCCTGGAGAAGCTGTGTGGGGCTAACCTCCTGGTCAACCTGGGCACCACGGCAGCATACATCCTGGCTCTCTTGAGTTGATGTCTATGGAACACTGGATGCCCGAGTGGGGCGAACGACCTCAGCGCAAGGTGCGGCGTTACTGGTCCCCCCCCACCCTCATCCTTCGGCAAATCGTGAGCGCCATCTACATCGGAGCGCTGGCTCGTTGGAGAGAGCTGCCGAGATGGATCCGCACCTATGGCCTCAAGTGCCTCCCCGGCGCCGCGGGATCCCTGGGCATGGGTTGCATCGGCTTCCCTGCCCACCCCGTCTGGGAGATGACCACAGCCTGCAATCTCCACTGCATCCACTGCCATGCCTCCGGGGGCAAGCGCGCCCCCGATGAACTCACCACCGAGGAGGCCAAGCGTCTTATCGATCAACTGTCTCAGGTCAGCGAATTCCGCATGATGGCCTATACCGGCGGCGAGCCGCTGGTTCGTCCCGACCTGTTCGAGCTCCTGGCCTACTCTCAGGCGTTGGGCTTCACCAACACCATGGCTACCAACGCTACCCTCATCGACGACGAGGTGGCCGAGCGCCTGCGGGACTACGGCCTGGTCATCGCCGCGGTGAGCCTCGATGGCTTCGACGCCGAGACCCACGACTACGTCCGGGGCCAGCCCGGAACCTTCGAAGCCACCCTCAAGGGCATCCGGGCCCTGAGGCGGGCCGGCATTCTGCTCCATATCAACATCACGGCCATGGAATACAACCTGGATCAACTGGAACCCCTGATGGGTCTCGTGGACGAGCTGGGCACCGGCATCGTGCTGATGTATCAACTGGTGCCTGTGGGAAGAGGCCGCGCCATCGAAGAAGCGGCGTTGGACCTGGACGCCAACGAGCGCCTCATCCGCTTCATGGCCGAAGCCCAGCGCACAACCCACGCCATCATGGAGCCGGTGGCAGGCCCACAGTACTGGCCTTTCCTGCTCCAGCGGTCCGGTATTCACAGCGGCCCCCTCCTCCGTCTGGGCGAGACCGTCTTTCACGGCTGCTCCGCTGGCCGAGGGTTCGTCTACGTCAAACCCAACGGCGACGTCTGGCCGTGTCCCTTCATCGAGACCAACTGCGGCAACGTGCGTGAGACGCCGTTCTCGACCATCTGGAGCAACTCGCCCATCCTCCAGGACCTGAGAAGGAGGGAGGAGCTCCTCCAGGGACGCTGCGGCGAGTGCGAGTACAGACGTCTATGTGGAGGCTGCCGGGGACGCGCCTGGGCCACCAGCGGTGACTACCTGGCCGAGGACCCATCCTGCTTCATCCACACCCCAAGAATCGACGGTAGCTCCGACGCCCAGCCATAAGCCTCCAGTCCCTCCCCAGACTGCACTCAGAATGATGCCTCTCGACCGAGGCCCGGACGACCAGGCTGGGCGAGCGACAAGGACACCCGCCCAGCCCTGCCGCAGTCCCCATGCCTACTTCTTGATCATCACGCGGAACTCGTCACCCACCTCCTGGATCTCGACGGTGCATTCCATGTTCTCCACCGCTCGCCTGACGTTGTCGCGAGAAGTAACCGTGTCCACCAGTACCTCCACGCTGCCACCGCTCTCCAGCTTCTTGACAGCGTCTCGACTCATAATCACCGGCTGTGGGCACGATAGCCCACGTGCATCAACCAGTTGATCGCTCATAACAGACTCCCTCCCAGAGAAGCAGTCAGTCCATCCGTTGTCTCATGGTCAGACCGAAGAGGACGCACACGGCGAGCCCCACGATCACAGCGGCGGGACCCCAAGGGCCTGGGCCAGTCGTCGAGCTAGCCAGTCCGAAGTTGTGGGCAAAGCCCGCTCCCACGATCATGCCGATCACGAATATGGCAGCATCTCCATCGCCCTCGCCGGACATGAAGATCTGCCGGCCGGGGCAGCCGCCGGCCAGGGCAAAGGCCAGACCCGCCAGCACCATCCCCCCGAAGTTCCACAGATGGTTAGTGTGAGCCACAGGCTGTCCCTCGAAACCGAGGTTGAACTGCCCCAGCAGCAGGTTAGTCACCAGAGCTGCCCCCGCGAAGGACAGGATGCCCCAGAACAGGTGCGGGTCGCGAATGAGCATCAGGTCTCTAAAAGCGCCCATGGTGCAGAAACGAGTGCGTTGGGCCAGGAAGCCGATGCCCATGCCCACGGCCAGGGAGATCACCCACGGAGCGTACATCACGCCCGGCCCTTCCGCACTGAAGAAGATCGGCCCGCCCTCTGTGAAGCTGAACTCCAGGACGCGCAGTACTAGTAGTAAGATCATGATCACCGGCAGGATCCATCCCACAGCCGTGTAGGTCCTGTAGCTGCGCCCCAGGCTGTAGCCCATACGCATGAACACCACACCTATGCCGATGCCTGCGGCCAGGCCCAAGAGGCCAAGCGCGGCGTTCAGGTCACCGGCAGCCAGACGCAGCAACGCCCTCCAGGGACAGCCCAGGAACACCAGCGCCCCGATCATGGCGAAGAAACCCAGCACGAAGCGCACGATAGGAGCGGATCCCACCCTGGGCTTGAACTCCTTGAAAGCGTAGGCTGCGATGAGGGCCCCGAAGACGAAACCCATAATCTCGGGCCTCAGGTACTGCACCACCGCGGCTCGGTGAAGGCCCAATGCTCCAGCGATGTCCCGCTCGAAGCAGGCCACGCAGATACCCATGTTGCCCGGGTTGCCCCATTTCTGGAGCAGCGGGGCGAATACGCCCACGAACAGCCCGGCACTCACTATCCCCCAAGGGGAAGACCAAAACCTCTTCATCCTTTCTCCCTTTCCACTTCATCATGATCGGGTAGGTTCAGCAGAAAACGCACATTGTGTCAGTACTTCCCTTGCATGATCGTGGCCTCCCTTCCTCGAGGAATCTCTCCACATACAAAATCCTCACCACCCAGCCGCCAGATCAGATGGTGAGGACTCCTCGAGGATACGAGGTAATCCAGGGACACACTAGTAGTGGTCCTCCACCATCCACCGCGGCTGGGGAACGTAGACCCGGACCGATGTGAGTCTTAAGACCTTAAGACGCCGCACGGCGTCCGGTCAAGTACCTCAACCGGTTCGCTGCCACAGATACCGCGAAACAGCACGAATGTCCATCATCCGATACACCTCACAACGCACAGATCTCTTCGAACTCGACGCGCGACGCGTCGAGAACCGCTCGCAGGTTCTCCACATCCGCAGACTCGAACCTCAGACATACGCCGCAATCGGAGCTTAGATGCCTGGGCACCGGAATGAGCTTGACCTTCAGGTCTGCCTTCTTCGCCAGCTTCTCAGCCCGTATCGCGCCACTAGTGGAGTGGAATAGGACGACGCTATGTTCCGAACTCGCCACCGTTTCCCTCCTAGGGAGCGACTACGCTACCGGCTGCCAGCAACGCCTCGGCGATAGAGTACATGTTGGAAACCTGTCCCACGACTATCTTGTCCTTGAGTCCGAAATGACCAAGACAGGTACCACAGGCCAGTATCTCCACGTCCCTCTGCTCCAGAGCTTGCAGATCCTCCAGGACAAGAGAACCCTCAACCGTTAGCTTCACACCGGCGGTGAGAAAGATGATGGTGTCGGGCAGCGGTCCACTTCGTGGAGCGTGTGGACAAAGGAGCGTATCAAGATGCCGCCCAGTTCGTCGTCCCCGCGTCCCATGCCGTCACTGGGGACAAGCACCACGGTCAGTCCTGCCAATCCGCCGATCGTCCCGGCCCGGACCGTGCTCTTCTCCGATGGTTCGCCCACCTTGCTCATGTGTAGATCTGAGCCATCCTCCTTCTCTTCTACCTCCAAAGCGAAGCCTTCTCTGGCCGCCATGCACGACACGTTGCTCTTGGCCGTCGCGTTGTCCACGATCGTCGTCACCTGATCGGTCTCGGCCATGGCCTTCCTGCTCTGGATCACCGGCTGAGGGCACGCCAGCCCCCACAATCCACTACGTCGCTCACCAGTGCCTTCTGTCCGAGGGGCATTCCATGCCACGATCGGCCCCTCTCCCGTTCATCTCCCAACTGCGATCTCGCGCACCGCACTCACAGCGGCGTCTACCTCCTCCGCTGTGTTGAAGTAACTGAGTCCGAATCGCACCGTGCCCACCGGGAAGGTGCCGACGGTCCGATGGGCGGCCGGCGCGCAGTGCAGTCCCACACGACTCAAAACCCCGTATCCTTCGTCGAGTTTGAGGCCCACCTCCGAGGGTTCCAGCCCCTCCACGCCGAAGGAAACCGTAGCTGTCTGCAACTCTGCGTCATGAGAACCATAGACCATCACGCCATGAATCTCCATCAATCCGGCTAGGAGTCTCCGCGTGAGATCCACCTCGTGTGCACGGATGGCCTCGACGCCCTGCTGCAAGACGAATTCCACACCCGCCCTGAGACCCGCCAGCCCCACGGTGTTCGGAGTCCCACTCTCGCACCGGTCTGGCAGGAATGCTGGTTGCTCCTCCCTCTCAGACCGGCTGCCTGTGCCCCCCCGCTTCACCGGCTCTATCTCATGCGCCTCTACGCGCTCTCCGATGCAAAGCCCTCCTGTGCCCTGGGGGCCAAACAGCGCCTTATGGCCCGTGGAGGCCAGCAGATCTATGTTCATGGCCTCCATGTCGAGGGGGTACGCGCCCGCAGTCTGGGCGGCATCGACCAGCAGCAGCGTGTCATGCCGCCTGGCGATCTCCCCCACCTCCGCCACAGGCAGCACGGTGCCCACGACATTGGAGGCGTGGTTGAGGACGATCATCTTGGTCTCGGGCCTCAAGGCCGACTCTACGTCAGCAGGGTCAAGAAACCCCTCGGAGGAACAAGGCACGACGTGGATCTCCACTATACCGGCTTCCTCCAATGCACGAAGCGGTCTCATGACCGAGTTGTGCTCCATGCTGCTGGTGATCACGTGATCGCCCGGCCGAAGTAGCCCGTGCAGGGCCAGGTTGAGGGCCTCGGTCGCGTTCGCCCCAAACACGATGCGGAGCGGATTCGCGACGTTGAAGAGGCGCGCCAGGACCTCGCGCGTCTCATACACGATCCGGCCAGCCTCAATGGACATGCGGTGTGCAGAACGCCCCGGGTTTGCCCCGACCTCCGCCATGAAAAAGGACATAGCGTCGATGACAGCGGCGGGCTTCGGCCAGGAAGTAGCCGCATTGTCGAAGTAGATCATTTGTAACACCTCGTGGATGACGAAAAAGAGGGATTGATCCCTTCATCTCCTACGATTGCGATCCAGCGTCGCCAGCAGAGCCCGCAACCCTAGTAGAGGAGGAACCAGGAGAGGAATCTAGAGGAAACTCAACCCAGGTCGGCCTCCACTCGAGGAAGCAGGTCTCGGCGAACTGAGAAGGATATCAAACGAAGCCTGATGCATCCCGTGCATCGCGCCAAGGGCTTGGCTTCAGCCCATTCAGGTGAATGGCATCGAGCGACACTTGTTCCAGCGCGTCAACCCTGCTCACCTCCTTCCCCGACCTGAGTCTAACGCCCTCGGATGGGGCGGATTCCGGCTCTCATTCTACGGCATTCTCACAGCGATGTCAATCCGAGGGGTGTTTGCGCCAAGACATCGCTGCCAGGTGGTGAAGAGGACCGCTCCCGGCGTCCTCATTTTCTCTCCACCGCGAGTTGTCCGACCGGCACCCTCCGGGAGTGTCGTGCGCTCTCACCGGGCTCATCCTGAAGCAATCTCCCCGCGCGCATCAGCCCACGTAGCGACACGCCCAGGATGTCCTCCACCAGTGCCGGGACCTCTTCTTTCTCCTCAAGCGGCACGTCTTCCTGTAGTCTCTCCACGAGTTCCAGGTAGTGTCCCAGTGCTGCCAGCCGGTCGCCCAGTGCAAGCAAAGAGTCCATGATCCCTCTATGTCCTGACTCGCAGTAGTAGTCCTGCGCCACGGCAAGTCTGTACAAGTCCAGAGCTTCCTCCCACAGGCCACGTCCAGCACGCATCCGTGCTATGGCCAGCACCGTACGCGTGTAGAGACGCCTCAGCCGCTCTCGGGCCGGTTCACACCATTCCGAGACACAGCCTTCGAGGTAGTCACCCTCATACAGCCCTATGGCTCTCTCGTACAGTTCCTCTGCTTCGCTATCTCGGGCGCTCTGTCCGGCCTGGATCACCAGGGACTCGAATTGCGCGACATCGTAGGCCCACGGAGCACCGTCTCCAATCCGGTAGACATCATCCTCCCAGAGAACGGCCCCCCGTCCGACAGCCCGCCGACACCTGTAGAGAGTCGAGTGAAACAGTCCATCCCTACTCGCCTCATCACAGTCGGGGAACAGTCTCTCGCTAATGCGCTCCTTCGTCAGACCATCTGGATGATTCAAGAGAAGGAAGAAGAGTTCCGAAGCCCGTCTCGAGCCCCACTCCTTGCGGGTGACCTCGCGCGACCCGACCAACACGCGAGGATGACCGAGCGCCTTGGCCACATGTGTCGCCGACTGCATCGCCCTCTCCCTTCTGCCCTGGTCCACCGCCCGTGTCAGAGACGACGTACAGCTTCGCGCCGACCCCTGACCCGGCCTGGCCAAAACTGCTGATATTATGGCATACTGTCTCAGCGTTGTCAAGGCACTCCCCCCGCATCTAGTGTGGTTTCTGAAAGCGGCACGGCACATCTAGTGTACCATGGGAAGCGTACAGGGGAGCCTAACAGCGGTGGTGAGGGGAAGAGTCACATCGTACGCGTGTCCGACGGCCCAGCAGGGCGACTGTCCACCACCCGCTTGCTGGAACGCGCAGCGTATGATACCATCCTCTTCGAGGTAACTCGCTCACGAAGAAGGAGGATACAGATGGCGAAGACGAGAAAGAAGCCGTCCACCTACCTCTACCCGGTCCCCGTCGTCCTGGTGACCTGCGGAGTGGAGAAGCCCAATGTCATCACCCTGGCCTGGGTAGGCACGGTGTGCTCCGATCCACCCATAGTGGCCATCGCTGTACGGCCGGATCGCCATTCTCACCACCTCATAGAGGAAACCGGGGAGTTCGTGGTCAACATCCCCGGCCAGGACCTACTGGAGGTCACCGACCACTGCGGGCAGGTCTCAGGCCGCGAGGTCGACAAGCTCACCGAGTTCGGGCTCACACAGGAGCCGGCTGCGGAGGTCAAGGTCCCGCTGATCGCGGAATGCCACGTGAACATGGAATGCAGGGTCGTGCAGAAGCTGGAGCTCGGCGCTCATGACGTGTTCCTGGGCGAGGTCGTGGCCGTCCACATCGAGGACGAGGTCCTCGACGAGCAAGGACGTCGCGTAGACTATGACAAGGCGAAGCCCTTCGTTCTGACCTTCGCGGAGTATAGAGGCTTGACCGAGCCACTAGGGGACTACGGCTACTCCGTCAAGAAATGACCGCGACTCACGCCTCCGCGTCGCTGTCTTTGAGACCCAGAGCCTCGTAGATCTCGGCTTCTTCCGCCCGCCGTTTGATTCGCATGCGGCCCAGAGATCTGGCCTCAACCGAGTCCTTGACCTGGTCGTAGGTGGCGCGGCTAAGAAGAATCTGCTGCTCCTTGGCCTGCTCTTGCAGGCGGAAGGCCACATTGACGGTATCGCCGATGGCGGTGTAGTTCATCAGTGCCTGGCTGCCCACGTTTCCAACCACCGCCTCGCCGGTGTTGATGCCGAAACCGAAGTGCAGGGAGGGCTCCTGATCCTGGTGGCTGAGGCTCTCTCTTACGGCAAACGCGGTCCTCACCGCGCGCAAGGCGTGGTCAGGCTGATCGAGCGGGGAATTGTAGAGCGCCATCACGGCATCGCCCATAAACTTGTCCAGCACGCCCCCATTGGCGAAGATGCACTCCGTGGCTTGGCTCAGATACCCGTTCACCACCTCTATCAGGCGCTCAGGCGGCATCTTCTCTGCCAGCGCCGTGAACCCTCGTAGATCTGCGAAGAGGATGGTTACCTCTCGCCGCTCACCCCCCAGCTTGGCCCGTGAAGGATCGTCGATCAAGTACTGAGCCACCTGCGGCGGGAGGTAGCGCTCGAACAGTTCCCGCGTTTGCTCCTCCAGCTCCCGTATGCGCCGGTAGCTTGTCTCCAGCTCGCCGTATCTCACCTCAAGCTCGTCGTGGGCCTCAGAGAGTTCCCGCTGGAGCCGCTCCCTTTCTCGACGTAGATGACAGCGCTCCAGCACCCTCTCCAACCTGATGAACGCCTCCTGGTAGTCCAGGGGTTTGATCAAATAGTCATCCGCGCCGGCCGTGAGCGCCTTGACCGCGATCTCTTCCGAGCCGAACGCGGTCACCATCACAATGCCTATCAAGGGCTGCTGCTCCCTGATCTTCCTCAAGGTGTCCATGCCATCCAGTTTAGGCATCATTATGTCAAGAAGAACCAGGTCCGGCACGTGCTCCTTGACGGCCTGCAACGCCTCACGACCATCTCCAGCCGTGATCACGTCATAGCCCACCCTCTCCAGAAGCTGCGCGGTCACCTCGCGAAAGGCATCATTATCATCTGCCAAGACTATGCGCCCGGTCATCGATCCCTTCCCATCCCCGTCCAACCGAGAACGCAGAGTGCTGAAGGAAGAACGCTATCCACGACGCTATAGATAGCCTAGAGCCTTCAGCCTGTCCTCCAGTATCTGCTCCTCCTCCTCGCTGTAGACCTCGTCCCCGCCCGCGGAGGTCCGCGGTACGTAGCCCAACACCTCCAACTTGGTCAAGATCTTCCCGACGCTCTCCTCGAGACTCTCAGTATCAGTGTGCACCACGACTTCCGCATTTAGCGGTTCCTCGTAGGGATCTGAGACCCCCGTGAAGCTCTTGATCTCTCCGGCGAGCGCCTTCTTGTACAGCCCCTTGACATCGCGCTCAATCAGTACCTCGAGAGGACAGCTACAATAGACCTCGACGAAGCGCCCGATGTCCTCGCGGATATAGTCTCGCACTGCTCGATAAGGCGAGATGGCAGAACCGATGGCCGCGACGCCATTCCGAGTGAGGAGCTTGCACACGAAGCCGATCCGTTTGATGTTGATGTCCCGGTCTTCCTTGCTGAAACCCAACCCCTTGCTCAGATTGGTGCGGACCACGTCTCCATCCAGCACCTCCACTTTCAGACCCCTGTCCCGGAGAATGCTCTCCACAGCACCGGCAAGCGTTGTCTTGCCTGCACCGGACATTCCCGTGAACCATAGGGTGAACCCTTGCTGTTCCATGAGATACTGTTCTAACCCTTTCTGTAGATTATCCTCTTGCCCTGCATGTCGGCAGGAACCGGTAGGCCCATCGCATCAAGCACCGTGGGCGCCACGTCCATGAGTTGCAGACCATCTACTTCGCCTCTGCCCTGCTCGCGAGGATCGTACATGATGAACACACCGTGCTGCGCGTGGTTGGCGTCGTCGGGGCCGATGTCGTTCTCCCGTGTGTGAATGCGACCGTGTCCCATGCTGCCAACCGAACGCCACGCCAGGTTGCCGAAATAGATCAAGAGATCCGGCGGCACGTTGCGGCACTCGGCGTATACATCCTGCGGCTTGTAGACCACCGTGCCGATGTTCATTCCCTTCTCATCCGTGATCTGGGACAGCTTGTGCGCGATCTCGTCTCGGACTCGCTCGTAATCCTGAGACGGGGTCACTCCCCGGGGCTCTCTCCCCCGCACATTCAAGAACAGACGCCCGTAGTACCCGCCAGCACCCCAGGCCATGGTCCGATCCCAGTCGATCTCCACCTTCTCCAGCGGGACGATGCCGCTGGGCTCGTCCTTGACGGCGAGGTAGCCCTCCTGTTTAAGCCATTCGTTGATGCAGATGCCGCCCTCCATGTGTCTCGCGCCATGGTCCGAAACGACCATCACGATCGTATCATCACCGATCAGGCTCAAGATCTCCCCGATCTCGCCATCCAGGTACTCGTAGTACTCCTCCACGACATTCTGGTAGGGAGAGCCTGGTT
>Ga0315551_10000139_pt1 | contig 54680 bp, 41 predicted proteins | sample SalMarSW160290MG_FD_203678 | JGI IMG/M metagenome (GOLD analysis project Ga0315551, IMG submission 203678) | Salt marsh sediment microbial communities from the Plum Island Ecosystem LTER, Massachusetts, United States - Salt Marsh Sediment SW1602-90 ...
CCAAGGCAGTTCTGGCCACACCCACTCCAGCAGCTCCCACAGGGGCTCGCGTTCTTTCCAGAGTTTTCATGGCAATGATGAATCCCATTCCTTCTCTGGCCAGGAGATTTTGGGCAGGGACCTTGACATCATCGAAAAAGACCTCGGCTGTGTTGGAAGCTCGATGGCCCATCTTGTCTTCGATTTTTCCTATGGTTAGTCCAGGCGTCTTGCGAGGTACGATTAAGGCGCTGATTCCTCTTGCCCCCTTTTCAGGATGGGTAAGAGCAAAAACAACATAAAAACTGGCGATCGTGCCGTTGGAAGTGAAACATTTGGAGCCGTTGATGACATATTCGTCACCGACTTTTGTTGCCTTAGTCTTAATGGCACCAGCATCAGAGCCTGCCTCTCTTTCCGTCAGACAGAATGAGGCGAAGGACATCTTTTCGGTTTGAGGGGTAAGAAAGGTCTTCTTCTGTTCATCTGTTCCAAAGAGGATTATAGGAGTGTAGGCCAAAGCGTTGACCATCATGGTGGTGTACATTCCTGCACAACCGGCAGCCAGCTCCTCGCTAATGATTATGGTGTCCAAGTCACTCAGTCCTCCTCCCCCATACTCTTGGGGTATGGTGCAAGTCAGAAATCCTGCTTGAAAAGCCTTTTGCATCACATCTTCAGGAAATTCCTCTCCCTTGTCATATTTTGCGGCATTGGGCTTTATTTCCTTCTGGGCGAATTCTCTCGCCATTTCTTGGAGGGCCTTTTGTTCCTCTGTTAAACTAAAATCGATCAATCTTTCCTCCTTCTTGGTTTATTCAGGTTTTCGCTTCTATTGAACGCAAGTTTTATACTGAAATCTTATTTCAATGTCAATTTTGTTGAGCTGATTTGAAAAGTGCCGCTTCACGTGTCATCATAAATACAGGATTTTTAATTCCGAAGGCATTCTCCACTATCTGCCGGGGCCGGATACCTTTCTGTGCGGAGTAGTTGAAACAGAGCAGGAGCTTGCCTGATTTTTTGTCGACAAAAACCTCTTCAGGATCACTTTCTTTATTCTTGTGTAGAGTTGCTTCAATTTGTTTCTCTATCCTCTCCCACTCTTGTGAGGAATAGTCTTTTTTCTGGTCTTTAATTTCCAGTACCCGTTTCATTTCCGGGGCATTTAAATCGATTGAATAGACTAGTCTTCCCAAATCCTGGTTAAGGCCGGGTGTTTTCTCATCGAGTCTTCGCAATTCCAGAAATTTGATGCCTGAGGGGAGATTGGCGTTTAAATGGGTAATAAATTGCTTTTCTTGAAAGAGATACAGGGATTTAAATTCCAAGGCTTCTCTTTTTCCTTCCATGCCCAGAGGAAGGGCAGGAATGTAGGAAATGATCATCTTGGGATGATAGCCTTCAGAATGAATGATGGAGATGTTTGCTCTTCGGAAGCTTCTTTGAATCACATTATTGAGATCCAAATGTGAAAGATATCTTGCGTTTTGGATCTTGGAGTAGAAGGCTCGGTAGCGAATAGCATGGTCTGTTTTCTTACCCAGAGGGGGAGAATGTATGGCAGGCTTTTTGACTTCTTTCTCATGCTTTTTTGGCAGCAAGGATGAATAAGAACATCCCTTACATTTCTCACATGAGACCTCGAGACAAGATGGTGTCGGTTCCTCCCTCAGAGATTTTTCCATCTCTTCCAAGAGGTAAGACTTGTTGATTCCTGGATCAATATGATCCCAAGGCAAGATTTCATCCTTCCCTCGTCCACCGAGATAGAGACGATAATCGATATCTTGGGCCTTGAAAGTTTCCATCCAGGTTTGGAATCGAAACAGGTCTTTCCAGCTATCGAATCGTGCTCCGTTCTGCCATGCTTCATGCAGAACAGGCGTCAGGCGTCTATCTCCTCGGGAGAAAACAGCCTCTATCAGGGAGGTTTTGAGAGAATGTTCTTTAAATTTGACGAAAGGATATTTTTTTAGCCTGGATTTTATGAATCGGTGTTTTTCTCTCAGGAACTCTTCTTCTTCCATGGCCAACCACTGGAATGGAGTATGGGGTTTAGGGATGAAAGAAGAAATGCTCAGGTTGATTCGAGGTGAGGATTTGAGAATCCTGGAACCCATGCTGATGATTTCTTTGACCATTGCCACGATTCCTTCTAAATCGTCCTCAGTTTCTGTTGGGAGTCCTACCATGAAATAAAGTTTGAGCAGTCTCCAGCCCAATGAAAAAGCGGTTTCCGCTGCCTCGAAGATTTCTCTGTCTTGAAGATTTTTATTGAGGACACGCCTTAACCTTTCTGATCCAGCTTCAGGAACCAAAGTGAATCCTGTTTTCTTAACTCTGATGATGCTGCGGGCAATATCAGAAGTAAGACCCTTTGGACGCAATGAAGGCAGGGAAAGAGAAATCTTTCTCTCTTCCAGATTATCCATCAAGGTAACGACCACTTCATCCAGATATGGATAATCACTTATAGAAAGGGCGGCTAAAGAGGCAGCTTCATAGCCCGTTGCATCGAGGCTTTTCATAATATTCTGCAGGACAAAAGAAGGGCTCTTGGCTCTGGGGGGAAAATAGATGTTTGTAGCTTGGCAGAAGCGGCATTTCTGGGGGCAACCCCTCTCTACTTCCACACCCACCCTGTCAAAAACAATTTTTACATTGGGCACTACGATCTTCTCTGGAAAAGATGCCTGATCCAAGGGAAAAAAGACTCTTTTTTCGATCTTGCTGGGAGCATCCTGTAATGCCTTAACAGCCAGGAGAGAAGACTCTGCGGGATGGTAAGGAATATAGAGAGAAGGAACATAGACTCCTTTAATCTTTGCCAACTCCTTGAGGATGGCCTCCCTCTCCAATTCTTTTTCTTTCAGGCTCACAAATCTCTCTGCAATTTCCACAAAGGCCTCTTCTCCATCTCCTACCAGAAAAAGATCGAAGATATCGGCCACTGGCTCGGGGTTAAAAGCAGCTGGTCCTCCTGCGATGATAAGAGGTGAGTTCTGCTTCCTTTCTGATGAAAAGAGAGGAATCCGGCCTAGATCGAGGATGGTCAAGATATTGGTGTAGTTGAGTTCATAGAGGAGAGAGAAACCGATGATATCGAATCGAGAAAGCGGAAGTTTATTTTCAAGCGAAAGAAGAGGAATGTTTTTCGACCTGAGTTCTTGTTCGAAATCTACCCAAGGAGTGAAAACTCTTTCAGCCAGGAAAGAAGGATGTTGATTCAAGATAGCATACAGAATTTTTTGTCCCAGATAGGACATTCCGATCTCATAGATATCAGGAAAGACGAGGGCAATTTTTGCCTTCACTCTCCTGGGATCTTTTCGGATCTCATTCCATTCTCCGCCGAGATAACGTCCAGGCTTTTCCACCCGCTTCAAGATGTCTTCCCAGGCTTTGGCTGTTTTCATCTTCACTTTCATTTTTACTGTTTTTTGCAGACAAAGCAAGCCGGGGAAATTCCTTCAGGAATGCTTTTTTAATTTAACAAATTGGCCAGAATAGAAATTGTAAGAAAGGGCATCGCTTTGAGGAATGTTCTCCACTCTTGATCAGACGTTGGCGAACCGCCTCATCTTCACATTCAGGACAAGGGATACGCTCAGATAGGTGGTAAGGAGAGATGATCCCCCATAGCTCAATAAAGGAACCGGAATTCCTGCAATGGGAAAGAATCCGATAACCATCATGACATTTATAAAAAATTGAGCAGAGATCATCACGGCTACCATAAATATAATGTAGACCCCTGGCCTATCTCTGGAGTCGTTAACCGAACGGAACAGCCGGGAAAGAAGCAGAAAATAACACAACAAGGCTCCTAACACTCCGAGGAAACCCATCTCTTCTCCGATGACGGAGAAGACGAAATCTGTGTGTCTTGCAGGAAGAAATCTCAACTGGCTCTGAGTTCCTCTTTTGTATCCCTTTCCCAGAAAGCCTCCTGATCCTATGGCAATCTTTGATTGTTGGATGTGGTATCCTGCACCTAAGGGGTCTTGACCGGGGAAGACGAGTATCTTCAGTCTCTCCTTTTGGTATTCTTTAAGGCCCAGGTTCCATCCGACAGCGGAGAACAACAGAGCTATTATCACCAAGACTACAAGCATCTTCCTGTTCAATCCGGCTAAGATAAAAGCAGAAAGGAGGATGGGAAGATAACTCAGGGCCGTTCCCAGATCTGGTTGCAAACTGACCAGAAAGGCAGGAATGCCTACAACAGTACTGCAAAACAGCATTTTTTTCCATGAGAGGCGTTCTGTTCTGTATTCGGAAAAGAAATAGGTTAGAAGAAGAATGAAAATAACTTTGGTGATCTCTGAGGGTTGGATCTGGATGAGGGGAAGCTTAAGCCAGCCTTTGGTTCCGGATACGGTCTTTCCGAAGAGAAGAACGCCACCCAAAACGGCAATAATACCTACGTAGAAGTAAAGAGACCAGGCAACTAGAAATTTATAATCTATGGAAATGAAGATAAAGAGGGCGATTAGACTAAAAATGATCCAAAAAATTTGTTTGAGATAAAAATCGCCGTGAAGATAATGCGATCCGCTGTAGATAATAATCACACCGATGACTGAATTCAGGAGGAGATAGATAACCAGAACCCAATCGATATTTTGTATTTGACGTCTGTCAATCATATTTTTTTCTGTACAGCTCAAACAAATTACGGGCCAAAGGAGCAGCTGTGGCCCCTCCCGTGCCTCCGTACTCAACCAGGATCGTTACCACTACTTTAGGATCATCTTTAGGAGCAAAGCCAGTAAACCAGGAATGAGTTTTGTATTTCTGGCTTTGGCTAGGGCTTTTTTCTTGTGTTTCTGTACTCACCAGTTGTGTTGAGCCTGTCTTGCCACAGACATCATACCCAGGGAGCTTTGCCGCCCTTCCCGTTCCATTCTCATTGACCCCTTTCCACATGCCTCTTATGACTTTTTCAAAAAAAGCAGACTGGATATTCACGAAATACATATTTTTGGCAGGTTTTCCTTGAGTATCGGCCGCTTTTATGATGAGGGGAACAGCAGCCTTTCCTCTGTTGGCCAGCAGGGCAGTGTGAAAAGCTATCTGAAGAGGAGTCACCAACAAGGGGCCTTGACCGATGGAAACAGAGATGGTCTCTCCCGGATACCACGGTTCATTCTTGACTCTCATCTTCCATTGAGGATTGGGCACAAGTCCTTCCTTTTCCCCGGGTAAATCTATTCCCGTTTTTCTTCCAAGTCCCAGCTCTGTGGCATAATGGTAGATTCCATCGATGCCAATCTTCTTTCCCAGTTGGTAAAAATAGATATTACAGGAGTTCTGAATTCCGGTATAGAGATTGACCGCTCCATGGCCACCTCTGAACCAGCATCCGAAGGGATGACCATAGATTCGAGTTGATCCACTGCAAAAATAGGAAGTCTTCTCGTTGATTGCACCAAGATCAAGTGCAGCTAAAGCTATGGTTAATTTAAAGATGGAGCCAGGGGCATACAGTCCCCGAATTGTCCGGTTCTCCAGAGGATACTCTGGGCTCCGAATCAAATCCAACCATTCCTCAGGAGTAAAACGATTGATGAATTTGTTGGGATCAAAGTCAGGATAACTGGCCATAGCCAAGATGTCTCCGCTTTTCACATCCAGGATGACAATAGCTCCTTCCTTTCCTTCTAGGAGTTCTTCGGCCCTTTTTTGGAGATCAAAATCCAGAGCTAGTTTAAGAGTATCGCCTTGAATAGGCTCTCTTCTAGAGATTTCTCCCTTCCTTCTTCCCTGGCTGTCTACGATCTCTACCAAGCTCCCGTCCTGACCTTCCAGCAAAGTGTCATACTGTTTCTCGACACCTGTTTTCCCGATAAGATCTCCCAGGCGCTTCTGTGCGTAATGACCGCTTTTAATATCTTCTGGAGATAATTCCTGCAGGTACCCGAGGACATGAGCAGCGAAACGGCCGTGAGGATAATACCTTTTGGGCTCAGATTGAAGAATCAACTCAGGCATTTCAATTTTCTTGGCTTCGATCTGAGAAACCTCTTCAAAGGAGAGATTATCCTTGACCACTATGGGTATAGAGAGAGGAAGAGATTCGTATTTTTTGATCCTTTCCTTCAACACTTCTATTTCAAGGTTCAAGATGTGAGCAATCTTCTGGAGGGATGCCTCGTAATCTCTGCAGTTTTCTCTGATCACAGAGGCCTTGAATGAGGCCACATTCCTTGCCAGGAGAACTTGGTTGCGATCAACGATCAGTCCTCTTGGAGAAGGAAGGATAACTTCCCTTTTACGGTTGGATTCTGAAAGTCTCCAGTACTTCTTATAGTCTAGAATCTGGATCTTCCAAAAACTCACCATCAGGAGAACAAACAAGATACCGACCGCGATGTAGACACGTTGAGCCCTGTTGCGGATCGAGGAGAGTTCCTCATAGATTTTGTTATTTTCCATCTTACATACTATGAAGGGAAATATTTCATCTTCCGAAGGAGGAAAAAAAGGAGACTGCCTAAAATTGCTGTAGCCAAGGGTTGGAATGTATATAGGGATTTCCCGATAAAAATTTTTTCTGAGAAAAGGAAAGAAGAGAGGAACACCCACAGGATGAAATCCAGACAGAGCAGGATGAAGGTGAATAAGGAACATCGGAAAAAGGGCATGATATCGATTCTCCTTGGAACATACCCTGATATGAAGCCAATAATGGTTTTGGAGAGTCCAGCAACTCCGAAAACTCCCAAAGTGAGAGAGTCCTGGATTAGCCCAAAGCATGCTCCCAGGCAGGCTCCGAATATCTCTCCCCTTTTTATGCCAAAATAGATCACAACCAAGCCAAAGATATTAAACAGCTGGACAAGGGAGATGGAAATCTTTCCAAGGATCAAGTAGACGACAAAAGCGAAGATAATTCCGGCAAATACTTCTATAAAGTCTCTCATCAGTGCATCAAAAGATTTCCGCCGGGTCTTTAAGGAGAACAGCGACATAGTCTAAATGGCGGAAATCGAAATAGGGTTTGACTTTTACTTCTTTAAAAAGGGATGTGGTAGGAGTGATAGAGACGATTTCACCCACCAGAATGTTGCTCGGATATATGCCATCAAAACCTGAAGTCAAAAGCGCTTCACCATTATACACCCCCTCTGTTCGCGGAAGGTCCGAGAGAATATATTTTAAGATACATCCTCCCTCTCCATCTCCGGAAATGATTCCTGGCACCCGATTTTTCTGGGAATAGACGCTGGCTCCGCTCTCGGAGTCGGTTATCAACTGGACTCTCGATTCTTTGATGGAAATCGGGCCGCTGACTCTTCCCAAAAGATGGCCATTTTTATCCAAGACCACCATATCCTTCTTCAGACCATCGAGAGAGCCTCTATTGATGATAATAGATTTATAGATATTTCCCGTGTCTAGCCCGATGACTTGGGCAGGCAGTATGTTTTCATGAAGTGTTTTCAGTTTCTCTTTCATCTCTTTTTCTCCTTGAAGCTTCTGGAGGAAATTCCGGAGAAGAGTGTTCTCCTGTCGCAGGGAGAATATCTCCTTTCTCAATTTCTGATTCTGTCTCTCCACATCTCGGAGATAGAAATAGCTGTCCCAGATGTCTCCTGCTTTTCGAAAAAAGGAGACGATGCCATGCTGGATAGGAGAAAACACAGCAAACACAGCTCTTTCAAAGTAGTTCTTTTCTTCCAGCGGAATTTGAAGGGAAATCAGCACCAGCTGGATGAGAATCAAGATGATGAGTACGATTAGACTCTTTTTTTCTTTTAGAGACAGAGGCATGAAGCCGATCAAATAAGAGAAATCTTTTTTAAGAGGGGAAGATCATCAAGCATCTTTCCCGCACCCAAGACTACTGTAGCCAACGGGTCATCGGTGATAAAAACAGGAAGTTGAGTCTCCTCACGTATTCTTTTGTCCATATTCTTGAGAAGGGCTCCTCCTCCAGTCAGAACAATCCCCCTGTCTATGATATCAGCCGATAGCTCTGGAGGGGTTTTCTCCAGTGCGATCCTGATGGCCCCGATGATGGAGGAGACCACATCCTCAAGGGCCTCTCTTATCTCCTGGTCATCAACGACGATGGTCTTTGGAATTCCCTCCTTAAGGTCTCTCCCTTTTATTTCTAGTGTCATCGGTTCATCCAGAGGGTAAGCCGATCCAATCTGAAGCTTCACTTGTTCGGCGGTTCTTTCTCCGATGAGCAGGTTGTATTTCTTTTTTATGTGCTGAATGAGGGCCTCGTCCATCTCGTTGCCCGCGATGCGAATAGAATGATTAAAAACGATTCCGTCGAGAGAGATAACGGCGATGTCCGTTGTCCCTCCTCCGATATCCACTATCATGTTCCCGGTTGGTTCGGAGATGGGTAATCCGGCTCCAACAGAGGCGACCATAGGCTGTTCAACCAGATAAACTTCAGAGGCCTTTGCTCTCATGGCTACGTCTTTAACCGCCCGTCTTTCCACCTGAGTGATCCCTGTGGGAATGCCGATGACGATTCTTGGCCTGATTAGAAAGCTGCGATTGTTTGTTGATTTCTTGATGAAATAATCGAGCATCTTTTCGGCGATCTCGAAGTCGGCGATCACGCCATCTCGCATTGGCTTAATGGCCAAGATATTGGCCGGTGTTTTCCCCAACATTTCCTTGGCCCTTTTCCCTACAGCTTCTGGTTTGCCATTCTCTCGGTTAACAATCACTATGGATGGTTCCTGGACCACAATTCCTTTTCCTTTGAGATAGACAAGAGTGTTAGCCGTGCCCAGGTCGATGGCCAAGTCACAGAAGAAGCTTTCTTTGATCCAGCTGAGCAGACTCATCTTTATTTTCTTTATCCTCTATCGTTTATAAATCTATCACAATTTCTAAAATCAAGCAATTAAAAAAATAATGACATTATTTCCCCTTGACTTTTTGCAGTTGAGAAAGATATATTTCAGAAAAATCGCTCAGACAAGGAGGATGCGATGAGTAACATGCCTTACAAGCCTTATATCCCTCCTGAACAATCGATGAAAGAGATTTCATTCAGAGCTATATTCTTGGGGATCATCATGGCCATTATCCTAGGAGCAGCTAACGCTTATTTAGGGCTTCTGGTGGGAATGACCGTGGCTGCCACTTTCCCAGCAGCAGTGATTTCCATGGCCGTTCTTCGGCCTCTCAAAGGTACCATTCTAGAGGAAAACTTAGCTAGAACTACAGGAGCAGTAGGAGAAGCTCTGGCCGCTGGAGCGATTTTTACCATACCGGCCTTTCTTATGACAGGAGTCTGGACAAAATTTGATTTTGTCAAGTCCTCGCTTCTCATGCTAGTCGGAGGAATCCTGGGAGTGCTTCTTATAATTCTGGTCAGGCGGACCCTTGTTGAAGATACCGAACTTCCCTTCCCGGAGAGTGTGGCCTGTGCAGAGATGGTCAAGACCGGACAGAAGGCAGGTTCAAATGCTGCCTACATGTTTTGGGCCATGGGTCTAGGTGGTTTCATCGAATTCTTCACCAGCGAGAATGGTATCCGCCTCATAAGACCTTATGCTAACACTGTGTTTAAGATTCCCGGTTTATCTCGCATCACTTATCTTGACAGTTACAATGTGGAGGTTACCAAGACAGGCACGATTAAAGGGAGAATGTTCATCGAGTCACCCGCAGCCAATGCAGCCATGACAGGGGTGGGATATATCATCGGACCTAAGCTGGCAGCTCTCACTTTTTCGGGAGGGGTTCTCGGATGGCTCTTCCTGATGCCTATTCTTCTCTTTATCAGTGGAGACCTCAGTGCCATAGTTTCCGAATTTCAGGGAGACTGGACCGCCATGGCCGTCTCTGCTTACAACTCTCAGATAAAACCGGTGGCAGTAGGGGCCATGCTTGTGGGTGCCTTTTACACCCTCTTCAAGATGCGCAAAAGTCTTATAACCGGCATCGGCCGCTCCCTTACTGATGTCAAGAAGGCCCGGGCTGGAATGGACTCTGAAATCGTTAGGACAGATAAAGATTTGCCTTTCCCTTCTATCATCCTCGCCATCATTGCCCTTGTCATTCCCATGATCATCTTGTATAACATTTTTACCCGCAACCTGGGCTCTGCAACTGTCTCGGCCTTGGTGATGATCGTTATGGGGCTTTTATTTGCTGCTGTGGCTGGATATCTGGTAGGTATTATCGGTTCTTCCTCTAACCCCATTTCCGGTCTCACTCTGACCACATTGCTTATAGCAGCCTTGATGATGGTGATCATGGGACAAAGAGGCTCAGAAGGTATTGCTGCTGTTCTGGGTGTGGCTGCAGTCGTCTGCTGCGTGGCAGGAGTGGCTGGAGATATGATTCAGGACTGGAAAGTGGGACATATTCTTGGTGGAACTCCCTGGCGCATGCAGGTTGGAGGAATGATTGGAGTTGTTGCAGCAGCTTTGACTCTGACCTTCTCCCTTCAGCTCTTACATAGCACTATAGGAATTGGAAGCGATGCTCTCCCTGCCCCTCAAGCTGGATTGATGGCCGCCATGTCCAAAGGAATCGTAGGCGGGGAGATGGCCTGGCCACTGGTGGTTGCTGGAATGCTGCTGGCTATTGTGCTTATCCTTATCGGTTCTCCCTCACCCATGCTTATCGCTGTGGGTATGTATCTTCCCTTCCGGGCGACTGCCTGCATTTTCTTTGGAGGGGTCATCAAATATTTCTTGGATAGTCGAGTGAAGAAAAAGAAATCCACAGCGAGAGGAAAAGAAATCGTAGGAAACATCGGTCTGCTTCTGGCTTCGGGATTGATTGCAGGACAGGCGCTGACGGGAATTATCACTGCAGGTTTAGAGGGCGCAAAGCTAAGCCTGCCAGAAACCTGGAACAGTGCCTGGCTTGGTCTGGTGATTTTCTTTGTTCTGGGATTCGTCCTGATCTATCTTCCTTATAAAAAGATGGTCAAATCTGGTGAATATAGTGCGCCACCTGAACAGAAGGAAATCTAAATATCTCCAGATTAGGGCAGCAAATCAATAGGTTGTGGCAAGAAAAAAAGGAATAGAAGAACAGATCAACCTCCTCGAGCTTGTCCCTATAAGAAACATCGATTGGAAAAAGAGCGACCAAGGATTGACTGTTCTTCTTAAGCCTAAGATAAAGCATCCGGTTTTGGCTAAAAATATTCTTCCCCGTCTGAAAAATCCCTATTACAAGATTAGACTAGACGATGTGGGAAGCTTCATCTGGGAACAGTGCGACGGAGTCCAGACTGTAAAGGAGATAGCAGATTCTCTGAGTGAGAGGTTTGGGGATAAAGTGGAACCTCTTTATGATCGGTTGGCTCTCTTTCTGCAGAGCTTGGAAAGGAATCGGTTCATACTGTACAGAGAAAAATAGGAAATTAACTTGGCATGTTAGCACCTCCATTTCCGTGAGAGCTAATGATGAGGGATATAATCTGTCACAGCGCCTGGTGCCTCTCCTCCCTCGCCAAAGACCCTCTTACCCGCCACCATGGGCTTCGGAAAGACAGTAACCGTCGCCTCTCTACCTTGCCGGATGAAATATTTTCACTCATCACGTAAATGAAGATGCTTCCGCTTGGAATCAGGATTTGGATCAACTAACGAGGTGTCAGGCTTCCTTAAGAACGGAAACCTAAAGCAAGAATATCGCCTTGGCATGACATAGATAATGAAGTCTGATCCTGATGTTGTCCAAGTCTCAAGACATAACAGAAGTTGAACAAAGAGTGATTTTTTTTTAAAATAAAGGTTAGTAGAGAAAAATGCCTGTCCTTGAAATCGCAAAATATGGAAATCCTGTTCTCATCCAGAGAGCACAAGAAATAGAGAACATCGATCAGGTCATCATTAAGCTTGCTCAAGACATGGTATTGACCATGCACGCAGCTCCAGGCATAGGGCTGGCAGCGCCTCAGGTGAATCGAAGCATCCGTCTGATAACAGTCGACATTTCGGTGGGAGAGAACAAGAGGGACCTTATCGTGCTGATCAATCCTGAGATCGTGAGCCAAGAGGGAGAGCAAGTTGAGGAAGAAGGCTGTCTTTCCGTACCGGATATTCGGGAGAAAGTTGTCAGGCCTGCTCGGGTAGTGGTCAGAGGGATCGATTTGAACGGTAAAGAAAGAAGGGTCGAAGTAGATGGACTGATGGCCAGAGTTTTCTGTCATGAGCTCGACCATATTAACGGAAAATTGTTCATCGATAATCTATCTCCTTTGAAGAGAGGATTGATCAAGAAGGTATTACGCAAGAGGCTGAGCAAGGTCTGATGAAGATAGTTTTTTTCGGCAGCCCGCCAGCGGCGCTTCCCTCGCTGAGAGAAATCCTTGAAGCCGGACACAGGGTTGAACTTGTTATCACCCAGCAGGATAGGCCTGCAGGAAGAGGAAGGAGGCTCCGTCCTTCTGCAGTTAAATCGTTTGCCATGGCTCGCCAAATTCCAGCCTATGAATCCCCGCGTATCAGGAAAGATGCCGAGGCTCTGGACAGAATAGAAAGAATAGATCCAGACCTCAACGTTGTGGTCGCCTATGGCCAGATCATCCCCGCCTCAATCATCTATCTCCCCAAATACAACTCCATCAATGCTCACTTTTCTCTTCTCCCTAAATACCGAGGTGCATCTCCCGTTCAATGGGCTCTCCTCCAAGGAGAAACAAAAACGGGTGTAACCATCTTCGAACTCAACGAGAGGATGGATGAAGGCGACATCCTCTCTCAGGAAGAGGTGGTGATTCATCCTCAAGAGACAGCGGGAGAGTTGGAGACCCGGTTGGCTCAAAATGGAGCTAGTCTCCTAGTGAAGACTCTGGGAGAGATTGACCAGATCCATGCCTCTCCTCAGGATCACTCTCAAGCCACCTATGCCCCCCTGTTAAAGAAGGAAGACGGAAGGATCGATTGGAAAAAGGATGCCCTTTATATCGAAAGACTGATGCGGGCCTTTAATCCCTGGCCCTCCGCATTTACATTCTTGGGAGGGAAAAGAATAAAAATCCTCAGGGGGAAGAGATTGACACCTGGCTTGACTCTGGCCGACATTCCTGGGAGGATAAAAGAGAGCACTAAGGAAGGGATCGAAGTTATTTGCGGGCAAGGAAGCCTTTTTCTGATCGAAGAATTGCTACCTGAGGGGAAAAAACCGATGAAAGCCTATGCCTATTCCCTGGGTGCGAAGTTGAAGTCAAGAGATGCGTTCAGTTAGGGGAAAAAAGTCTTATTCATCGAGAATATAAAAGTAGGGATTGACAGACTTTCCGTTGAGTCGGACTTCATAATGGACATGAGGGCCTAAGGATTTTCCTGTCTTCCCAATAAGTCCGATAGTATCTCCTCTTTTTACTTTTTGCCCTGGCTTGACCAAAAATTTGCTGAGGTGGCAGTAAACTGTCGTATACCCTCCCCTGTGGCTGATCTTGATCGTTTTTCCTCCGATTTTGTCTCTTTTGGTTTGAATAACCACTCCATCTGCAGTAGCAATCACTGGGTTCCCGAAATAAGTGGCGATGTCAATACCGTGGTGGAATGTCCTTTTTCCAGTGAAGGGATCGTCCCTCCAGCCAAAGGAGGAAACCCAATAGCCCTTTGTGGGTGCGATGCTGGGAGTATTAGCAAGTCTTAAGGACTCGTTCTCAAAAAAAGTGATCAGAGTGTTGAGATTTTTCTCCACACCTTCAGCCTTTTGGCTGACTGTTTCCAAACTCTGAAGGCTCACTTGCTGAGAAAGATTTGGAGAGCTCGATTCTTGGCCATTATCCGTTCCACTGCCGATTCCTACCTCTTTGAGAACATCTGGTGATTTAAGCCCGGCCATAACATTGAGCTTCTTGGCATAATTTTCGAAATGTTCGATGGTGGCCTCGAGCTGAGCAACAGTACTTTTGTACTCAACTATGGTTTTTTCTTTCTTGACGTTTTCTTGGATGAGCTGTTTATATTTTTTTCTGGTGATATTCATGGTGAAATAATCGACAAGAAAGACCATGAAGGCCATAAAGATGAAGGTAAAAATGCCAGCCCAGATTCGGATAGTTCTTTTGGAGAATGAAACGGTTTTAGGTTTCCCCTTACGATGAGGCAGGATGATAAGAGATATGATCTTTTCCGGCATCAATCTGTTTCCTTGATTATCATAATTGAAAAAACAATGTCAAGCGATTTGTTGATGAAGTAAATTTAAGGAAAGTTCTTCTCGATCCATTTTACGATGTCTTGAGTTGATGATCCTGGTAAAAAGACTTCCTTGATGCCCATTTTTTTCAGATGGGGTATGTCTTTATCGGGAATAATTCCTCCTGCGATAACAAATATATCCTCGGCTTTATTTTCTCTGAGCATATTCAAGATCTTAGGAAAGAGGACTTTGTGCGCACCGGAGAGTATGCTCAGTCCTATGAGATCCACATCCTCCTGAATGGCTGCTTGTACGATTTCTTCAGGTGTGCGTCTTAATCCCGTATAGATGACTTCGTAGCCGGCATCCCGCAGAGCACGACAGATCACTTTTGCTCCTCGGTCGTGACCATCCAGACCGGGTTTAGCGATCAAGATTCTAATCTTCTTCTCAGGCATAACTTCCTCCAAAAAAGAGTGAATAACCTCTTAAGAAAGGACAAAAACAGGAGACGAATGGCTTTTCTCTGGCCCTTGTTATCTTTTCTTGTCTGCAAGCCTCGGTCTATATTCATAGGCCATGCTGTGTATTAAAAGGTTGTTGGCTCTCGATACTCTCCAAAAACTTCTTTTAAAGAATCAACGATTTCGCCCAATGTGGCATAGCTCTTAACTGTTTTGATCAGTAACGGCATGAGGTTTTGGCTATCTTCAGCTGCCTTCTTTAAATCCTGGAGATTTTGTTTGACTTTGGCTTGGTTCCTTGTTTTTTTCACTTCCTTCAACCGCTCCAGCTGCTGTCTAGGCACAGACTCATCAATATGCAGGATGGGAATGGATTCGTGATCCATCTGGAAGGTGTTGACCCCCACGATGATCTTTTCCTTTCTTTCCACCGCCTTCTGGTATTTATAGGCACTGTCAGCGATTTCACGCTGGGGAAATCCAAGTTCTATAGCTTTGACCATGCCTCCCATGTCATCGATCTTCCCGATGTATTCCTTGGCTCCTTCCTCCATTTCTCTGGTAAATTTTTCTATAAAGTAGCTTCCTCCCAGAGGATCGAGACAATTGGCCACTCCGCTTTCATGAGCAATGATCTGTTGAGTTCTGAGGGCGATGGTGACAGCTTCCTCAGAGGGCAAGGCATAGGTCTCATCCAGAGAATTTGTGTGGAGAGATTGAGTTCCTCCCAGCACCGCAGTTAAAGCCTGGATGGCCACTCTGGTGATATTGTTATATGGTTGCTGGGCCGTGAGTGAGACGCCCGAGGTTTGGGTGTGGAACCTCAGCCACCAGGACCTTGAGTCCTTTGCACCAAATCTCTCACGCATCACCTCAGCCCAGATTTTTCTGGCGGCCCGGAACTTGGCAATTTCTTCGAAGAAATCATTATGGGCGTTGAAGAAAAAAGAAAGCCTCGGTGCAAATTCATCAATATCCAGGCCTCTTTCCAGAGCCCATTCCACATACTCGACTCCATCCCTCAGGGTGAAAGCCAGTTCCTGTAAGGCTGTTGCTCCCGCCTCCCGAATATGATATCCCGAGATAGAAATGGTGTTCCACCTGGGAACATTCTTTGATCCGAACTCAAAAGTATCAACAATCAACTTCATGGAAGGCTTGGGAGGAAAGATAAATTCCTTCTGAGCGATGTATTCTTTGAGGATGTCGTTCTGAATGGTGCCCGATATGACTCCAGGAGAGATGCCTTGTTTTTCGGCCATTGCGATGTACATCGCCCACAGAATGGCAGCTGTGGGATTGATGGTCATGGAAGTGGAGATCTTATCCAGAGGAATGCCATCAAAAAGGATTTCCATGTCAGCTAATGTATCCACAGCTACTCCACATTTCCCTATTTCCCCTTGTGATAGTGGATGATCGGAATCAACTCCCATCAAGGTGGGAAGGTGAAAGGCAACGCTTAGTCCTGTTTGTCCGTGAGAGAGAAGATATTTATATCTTCCGTTGGTGTCCTCGGCAGTTCCGAATCCAGAAAATTGCCTGATGGTCCACATCCGGCCTCGGTACATGGTGGGATGGATTCCTCTTGTATAAGGATATTCACCTGGAAATCCAAAATCCCTCTGATAGTCAAACCCCTCTAAATCTGCGGGAGTGTAAAGCTCTTTTATTTCTTTGCCAGATACAGTGGTGAAGTCTCTGTTCTTGTCTCCTCCGCTTCTTAAAGTTTTATCGAATTTCTCCTTTTTCCAGCGGAGGTAGGATTTTTTAATGTCGTTTTTCCCTAGTTTCTCTTTTTTCAAAGTCTCTCCTTCTCCCTCATAAGTCTAAAGATGAATTTGAATGACAATTCAATCTGGAATGATTTCTTTAATCTTCGGTGACTTTGAAAACCAAATCATTTTCCCTGACAGGACTCTCCACTTTAAGACCGATTGGTTCACCGGACTCGGCCACATCGACCGGTTTGTGTTCTATCTGCATAGATTCAACTTTTTGAAAGAAATCTGTGGTATGGCCTTTAAAGTGGATGGTATCTCCTATCTGGAGCTTTCCCTTTGACAATTCCAAAACACCCACGTTAATCTTGGAGAAATAATGAGTGATTCTCCCGATTTCTTCTTCCATCGAAGCCTCCTTTTACATCGTTACAAAATTATCAGAATTGGGGGATTTAAGCAAGCTGTTTTAAGCACAGAGCACCGAGGCTCCGTTTACATTCAGAACTTCTCCAGAAATATGCCTGGCCAGATCTGAGGCCAAGAAGATGATGGGCCCGGCAATATCTTCCGGTGGCGGGATTCTCCGCAAGGGAATGCTCTCCTGGATGCTCATGCGGTAATCTGGGTCACTGAAGACTTCAGCGCACATATCCGTATCCACCCAGCCTGGGGCCACACAGTTGACTCGAATGTTATAGGGGGCGAGCTCAACAGCCAGAGATTTGGTTAGGGCTATCAGTGCGCCCTTGCTCGCTGCATAATGCGAATGGAAAGCCTCGCCCCTTACTCCAGCTGTGGAGGAAACATTGATGATCCACCCTCTCTTTTTTTCTTTCATGAATGGCACCACAGCGTTGCAGGTATGGAAAACAGCATCCAGGTTGATGCTCATTGTTTCTGACCAAACTCTCTCATCCATGTTGCCTATCTCTCCATAAGTCCAGATACCAGCATTATTAACCAGAATATCTATCCTTCCCCACTCTTGGATGATCTTTTCCACCATCTGGCGAATCTGGCCTCTCTCTGCTAGATCGATTTTAAAGGTCAAACCTTCTCTTCCGATTTTCGTGATCTGCTGCTTGACTTCTTCAGCAGCTTCTCGGTGGATGCGAAAATTGATGGCCACATCGGCTCCGGCCCGGGCAAAAAGAATGGCTGTTGAGCGTCCGATCCCCCTTGACCCGCCGGTGACAAGCACCTTCCTTCCGCTAAGATTAATCATCATTCCTCCTTTCTTTTTTGCTGCGACATCGAAACTCAGTTCCTCTAAGGAGAATCAAAATTTTATTGGATTTGCACACTGAGTCATCATATGATGCAGTTGTCTTCTTTTTAAAATAGTCGAAGACTCGAAGCAAAGGGAAAATGAACTTCCCTACGCATAGTCAAGACCCACATCTTTCATCTGGTCAAACTGTAGATATCTATAGATTTCTCGCTTCCTGGGCTGAATTTTCTTCTCATAGATGGAGAAATATTCGTCAGGTGTGGGAAGTTTGTTTGAAAGGGCCGCTATGGCAGCCAGTTCAGCAGAGCCAAGATAGACGCGGGCATTGTCGCCCATTCGGTTGTCAAAGTTACGTGTGGAAGTAGAGATGACGGTTGCTCCAGGTCTGACTCTGGCCTGATTTCCCATACAGAGCGAACAACCAGGAATTTCTGTACGAGCTCCTACGCTGGCATAGATGGAATAATATCCCTCTCTCTGGAGTTGAGCTCTGTCCATCTTGGTGGGGGGAGTCAGCCAAATACGTGTCTGAAGATAACCTTCTCCATCGAATATCTTTCCAGCCGCCCGAAAATGACTGATGTTGGTCATGCACGACCCGATGAATATCTCATCGATCTTGTCTCCCGCTACCTCAGAGAGAACTTTCACGTCGTCTGGATCATTGGGGCAGGCTACGATAGGCTCTTTGATATCTTGGAGGTTGATTTCCAGGACTGCCGCATAATCGGCATTCTTATCCCTTTGTAGAAGCTTTGGATTGTCCAGCCATCCCTTGCAGGCTTCAATCCTTCTCTGCAAAGTGTCACCATCTTGGTATCCTTCCCTGATCATCTTTTCCATCAGAGCCACGTTGCTTCTGATGTATTGGGCCGCACTTTCTATGCTGAGTGCGACCGTTGCCGCTGCGGCAGATCGCTCTGCACTGGCGTCAGTGAGCTCGTAGGCCTGTTCGACTGGCAAATCGGGTAGACCATCTATCTCTAAAACCCGGCCATTAAAAATATTCTTCTTATCCTTTTTTTCCACTGTGAGCAAACCCTCTTGGATTGCAAAATAAGGAATGGCGTTGACCACATCCCGAAGTGTTATCCCGGGTCGAAGTTTCCCGCTGAATTTGACTAACACTGACTCAGGCATGTCCAGCGGCATAAACCCGAGAGTGCCCGCAAATGCCACCAGACCTGAGCCTGCAGGAAAGCTCAGTCCTATTGGGAACCGAGTATGCGAATCACCTGCCGTTCCCAGTGTATCGGGAATCAACAGGCGATTCAACCAGGAATGGATAACACCATCACCGGGTTTGAGGGAAACGCCCTTACGGTCGGTGATGAATCGGGAGAGCGATTTATGCATCTTGACGTCTGGAAGTTTGGGGTAAGCGGCTGTGTGACAGAAAGATTGCATGAAGAGCTCTGTCTGAAATTCTAGACAGGCCAATTCTTTGAGTTCATCTGCAGTCATGGGACCTGTTGTATCCTGAGAGCCGACTGTGGTCATCTTTGGTTCACAGGCTGTTCCGGGAAGAACACCTTCCACACCACAGGCTTTCCCTACGATCTTCTGGGCTAGAGAGAAGCCCTGTCCTTCTTTAGGAGAAGGCCATTCCATTTTGGTGAAAAAATTAGCCTCTCCCATGCCTAGCTCTTTTCGAGCTTTTTCGGTCAGGGAACGGCCGATGATGAGGTTGAGCCGTCCACCTGCTCGGAACTCATCCTTAAGTGTAGCTGGTTTGAGCTTGAAGGAGGCAATCTTTTCTCCAGATTCGCTGGTGACGGTCTGTGATTTCGAATCAATGACAATAACAGCCCCGGTTTCCATCTTCGACACATCGCACATAAGAGGAAGCCCCCCGGAATCTTCAACTGTGTTGAAAAAGATGGGGGCGATCAGACCGCCGATGACCACTCCCCCTCTTCTCTTATTTGGGACGTAGGGGATATCCTCGCCGATATGCCACATCAAGGAATTGCAGGCGGATTTCCGGGATGAACCTGTCCCCACTACATCTCCCATAAAGGCCACTCGTGCTCCTTGTTCACGAAATTCTTTGATGGTATCCATTCCTCCTGGAAACCGTGTCTCTCCCATGGAGAGGGCATGGAGAGGGATATCCGGTCGGCTCCACGCATGCTTTGCTGGAGAGAGATCATCGGTATTGGTTTCCTCATCTACCTTAAAGACTTTAAGGATCAATCTTTCTGGAAACTTTGGCTTCTTAAGAAACCATTCGGCTTGGGCCCAAGAACGAAGGACATTCTCGGCATAGGGATTGCTTTTGGCCATACGTACTATTTCATCGAAGCCACCGTAGACAAGGGTGATCATTTTGAGAGCTGCTGCTGCATCTTCGGCCAGTTCTTCGTCCTGAAGTAACTCCAAAAGAGGCTGGACGTTGAATCCTCCCAGCATGGTACCCAAGATAGTCACTGCTTTTTTCTTGGATACAACAGGAGAGAATGCGCCTCCCTTGGCCACTTTTGTTAACCATCCAGCTTTAACTCTTGCTGCAGGGTCAACTCCGGGTGCCACTCGGTTCATCAGAAGATCCAGAAGGAGTTCTCCCTTACTCCTGGGGGGATTTTCCAAGAGGGCACAGATTTCTTCCGTTTCCTCTGGGGATAAAGGCAGAGGAGGGATACCTTGTTTTTGCCGCTGGGATTCATGTTCAAAGTAGGCTTTTAACATTGGTATTCTCCGAAGTAAAGATTATAGTCATTATCATGTATAAAATGTTTACCCTTCTTTGTCAAAAATATTTTGAGAATACTAAGCATTTCCAAAACAGTGATGGCATTAGAGCTGGCTCCTTCATTGATGAATTCGAATTATCGGGAATAATGAGTTGATTTTGCTCGAAAAAAAATATAATATTCTCTCTTTTATAATCACCAAAAAAGGAGTTTTAGTATGGATCAAGCCGCAATCGAAAGAGCCAAGGAATATTTTGCCCAAATTGTCGAAGAACAGCTCAACAGAGTCGAAGAAATCAAGAAGGCTGCTGATTGGATTGATTATTCTCAGCTCAAACCCATCATCATCGGAATCATTGGCGGCGACGGAATCGGTCCCTATATAGCCAAAGAAGCTCGTCGAATCCTGGGATTTCTTCTGGATGAAGGCATAAAGACGGGAAAAATAGAAATACGCGATATTGAAGGTCTGACCATTGAAAATCGAGCCAAACACAACAAAGCTATCCCTGACGACGTCTTGGAAGAGATTAAGAAATGTCATGTCACCCTGAAAGGCCCCACGACCACTCCGAGAAGAGGAGATCCCTGGCCTAATATCGAGAGCGCAAATGTGGCCATGCGCCGCTATCTTGACCTTTTTGCTAACGTCAGACCTGTGAGAGTGCCCAAAGATGGAATCGATTGGATGTTTTTCCGAGAGAACACCGAAGGTGCTTATATCATGGGTAGCAAAGGAATCAACATCACCAACGATTTAGCCATGGATTTCAAGGTCATCACCACTCAAGGCTCAGAGAGGATCATCCATTTGGCATTTGAGTACGCCAAGAAGAACAACATTAACCGCGTGACTATCGTGACCAAAGCCAACGTGATTAAAACATCTGACGGAAAATTTTTGGACATCGGCTATAAAATCGCCAAAGAATACCCCGGGATTGAAGCCGATGATTGGTATATTGACATCATGACTGCTAAACTGGTCGACCCCAAGCGCAGAACTCAGTTCAGAGTCATGGTTCTCCCCAATCTTTACGGTGACATCCTTACCGATGAGGCTGCTGAATTCCAAGGAGGTGTGGGCACAGCTGGAAGTGCAAACATCGGAAAACGCTACGCCATGTTTGAGGCCATCCATGGTTCTGCCCCCCGGATGGTCAGGGAAGGCCGTGCCAAATATGCTGACCCCAGCAGTTTGATTCGAGCTGCGGCTTTTCTCATCAACCACATCGGCTATCCTGAAAAAAGTAAAAATTTGGAGATGGCTTTGGATGTCTGTGGACAGCATGAGAAGAAATTGGTGATCACGGGAAGAGACACCGGATGCACAGGAGCTGAGTTTGCAGATTATCTTATGGATACAATTCAGGATCCTCAGATAAAGGAGAAGTGGGAAAAATATCAGCAAAGAGCCTGACAGGAGAGAGTTTCTTGACTCCAGATTTGATTTGAATTATATTCAGCACAGAATTTTAAACCTTATTTAGCCATTCCAAACTTCAAATGTCTGAGAAGCTGAAGACGGACAGGAAGGAGAAACAAGAGATTAACAAAGCAAATCATTTTTATAATTAATTGAAGGGAGGTAATATTATGAGAAAAAAGATATCTGTCATCGGATCTGGTCATGTTGGCGAAGTCACAGCCTTCAAAATCGCTGAGAAAGAACTGGGTGATGTGGTTCTCCTCGATGTTATTGAAGATATGCCCATCGGAAAAGGTCTGGATATGCTCGAAGGCGGTCCTGTTGGAAAGTATGACTCATCGATCATAGGGAGTAATGCCTATGAAGATACGGCGAACTCCGATATTGTGGTCATTACGGCTGGAGTCCCTCGTAAACCTGGAATGAGTCGTGATGAGCTGGTGGGAACGAATTTCGGCATAGTCAAGTCTGTCACCGAAAAGGTGGCTGAACAATCGCCCAATGCCATACTCCTTGTCGTCAGCAATCCTCTTGATGCCATGGTGTATACAGCGTTTAAAGTGAGCGGATTTCCTAAAAACAGAGTCTTTGGTATGGCCGGAATACTGGATACCACACGATTCCGTGCTTTCATTTCTATGGAACTCAAAGTTTCTGTAGAGAACATCCAAGCTCTTGTTTTGGGAGGTCATGGAGACACCATGGTGCCCATCGCACGTTATACCACTATCTCCGGCATTCCCCTCAGCCATTTTCTTCCACAAGACAGGATTGATGCCATAATCGAGAGGACCAGAAAAGGCGGCGGTGAAATAGTCAAGTATCTCAAAACAGGGAGTGCTTATTATGCACCCTCCTTAGCAGTGACAGAGATGGTTGAATCCATAGTCAGGGATAAGAAAAAAATATTACCCTGTGCGGCTTATCTTGAAGGAGAATATGGAATCAAGGACCTCTACTTTGGTGTTCCCATCAAATTGGGAGCCAAGGGAGTTGAGGAGATAATCGAGATCGACCTGACAGATGAAGAGAAGGAAGCCATCAAAAGCTCAGAGGCTGCCGTGCGAAGCGTAATCGATCTGCTTAAGTTCTGAAAAATGACTGAACACAGAATCAAAACTCCAGTTTCAGATGAAATTATCGCTAAGATGCAAGCCGGAGACAGAGTGTACATCACTGGATACCTTTACACGGGGAGAGATTCAGCTCACAAGAAATTGATCGAATTGGTCAATGAAGGGAGAGAACTTCCCATAGATGTTAAAGGACAGTTCATGTATTATGTTGGTCCCACTCCTGCACGTCCGGGAAAACCCATCGGCTCTGCCGGTCCAACCACCAGCTACAGGATGGATTCCTATGCTCCTACCTTGCATGCTCTCGGTCTCAAAGGGACTATCGGAAAGGGATCCAGAAGCGAAGAAGTCAAAGAAGCTCTAAAAAAGCACAAGGCTGTCTATCTTGCCGCTGTTGGTGGAGCAGGAGCTTTGATCTCCAAAAGTATAGAGGACTCAGAAGTCATCGCTTATCCAGAGCTTGGCCCAGAGGCCATCCGGAAGGTAAAAGTCAAGGATTTCCCCTGTATCGTTATCAATGATATGTATGGCGGTGATCTCTACGAAGAAGGAAAGAAAAAATACCGGAGAGAATAGCCTGAACCACATTCGGTAGAAAGCTTTTTCTTGCTTTCTTGATCTGCCTGACCTATTTATCCGGGATGGGAGGAAATCTTTCTCTATCCCGTTGATTGAGGCAGAAAATCGAACAAAAAGGGAAAAGATAATGAAAATTCATGAGTATCAAGCCAAACAGATCCTTAAAAAATATGGGGTTCAGATCCCCGAGGGAGATGTAGTCGATACACCAGCCCAGGCGAGAGAAATCGCCGGGAAAATCGGTCCCAAGATTGTCCTTAAGGCTCAAATTCATGCAGGAGGAAGGGGGAAAGGAGGAGGAATTAAGCTGGCCAATTCCCTTGAAGAAGTCGAAAAGTTAGCTCAAGATATGATCGGTATGACGCTCATCACTCATCAGACTGGACCCCAGGGGAAGTTGGTGAGGAGAATTCTTGTGGAAGAGGCTCTCAACATCGAGCGTGAGCTATACGTTGGAGTGGTAATCGACCGTGCTAAAGAGGCGCCGGTTATCATGGCCTCTCCAGAAGGAGGAGTGGAGATCGAGAAAGTGGCTGCAGAAACACCTGAACTCATTTTTAAGGAATATATTAATCCTGCAACGGGATTTTTGCCCTTCCAGGCTAGAAAGCTGGCCTTCAAGTTGAGTCTCAAAGGAGAGATCTTTAAACAAGCCGTAAAATTCATCCTCAGTCTCTATGCAGCTTTTGAGGCCACTGATGCTTCTCTGGCTGAAATTAATCCCCTTCTGATCACCAGGGAAGGATATGTCATGGCACTGGATGCCAAGATGAATTTCGACGACAACGCCCTCCCCCGCCACCCAGATATCCTACAGATGAGAGATCTGGATGAGGAAGAGCCTCTGGAAGTGGAAGCTAGCAAGTTCAACCTCAACTACATCAAACTGGATGGAAACGTGGGGTGCATGGTCAATGGGGCAGGATTGGCTATGGCTACCATGGATATTATCATGTATTCAGGCGGAATGCCAGCCAATTTCCTCGATGTGGGCGGCGGCGTTTCTGAGGAAGCGGTGAAGAATGCGTTTAGAATCCTCGTCTCTGATAAAGATGTTAAGGCTGCTTTGATCAATATCTTCGGAGGGATTGTCCGCTGTGACCTGGTAGCCAGCGGCATTGTCACGGCGGCAAAAGAAATCGGGCTCAGAATTCCCATGGTGGTCAGGTTGGAAGGTACGAACGTCGATCAAGGGAAGAAAATTCTAGAAGATTCAGGACTTGCCTTTTATCCGGCAGAGAGCATGAAAGAGGCGGCTGAGAAAGTCGTTCCTTTAGCCGAGAAAGGAGCTTCACAATGAGCATTCTGATCGATGAAAACACGCGGGTGGTGGTTCAAGGAATAACAGGAGGAGAAGGTACGTTTCACACCCAGCGAATGCAGGAGTATGGAACAAAAGTGGTGGCCGGAGTAACTCCGGGCAAAGGAGGACAGACTCATCTGGGTGTTCCTGTGTTCAATTCAGTTTCAGAGGCCGTAGAAAAAGAAGGAGCCAATGCTTCCGCCATCTTTGTTCCCGCTTTTTTTGCAGCTGATGCCGTGATGGAGGCCGCAGATGCAGGAGTCAGCCTGGTGGTCTGTATCACAGAGGGAATTCCTACCTTTGACATGATCAAGGTCAAACAATTCCTCAAAGGCAAAGGATGCCCCCTTATCGGTCCCAACACACCGGGAATAATATCTCCCGGAAAGTGCAAAATAGGAATCATGCCCGGTCATATCCATTCCCCAGGGACAGTGGGCGTCATCTCCCGCTCCGGAACATTGACCTATGAGGCCGTGGATCAGGTCACCAGCCTTGGTTATGGCCAATCTACGGCAGTCGGAATTGGAGGTGATCCAGTCGTTGGCTTGTCTTTTACCGGTCTTTTGAAGCTGTTCAAAGAAGACACAGGAACAGAGGCTGTTATCCTCATCGGAGAGATCGGAGGCACTGCCGAGGAAGAGGCAGCCGAGTATATCAAAGAAGAATTTCCCAAACCCGTGGTGAGTTTCATAGCTGGGCAGACAGCTCCCCCGGGGAGAAGGATGGGGCATGCAGGGGCTATCATCGCCGGTGGGAAAGGAACAGCCAGAGAAAAGATGGAAGCCCTGGAGGCGGCGGGTGTCATAGTGGCCAAGAGCCCAGCCGAAATAGGAGATAAGGTGAAAGAGGCTTTGAGCTGAAGATAAGCCTCTATCTTTTCCATTGCTTGTAAGGTAAAAGGGGAAAATCCTCCTTTTTGATAACCCTGTAGAAGGGAAAGACATCGCCCTTTTCTGGTACCAGATTGTACTTCCTGTAGCGTATGAGCCCGTACTGTGACTGGGGTTCAAGGAGACAGGGAATCAGGCTGGCACCATCCTGGGCGCAGCAGACATAGTAGTCATCCTTCTTAGCAAGGACCTGAACAGTTTTTTTCTCCACTTCAAAGGTTTGAGGAGGAAGATAGTCGTATTCGGCGGGAGCCACATCTGTTGCAGAATAAGCCTCCACTTCAAGAGCTGAGTCCTTGCTAAAAACTTCAACCTTCAGTCCGTGATGAAGGAGGGTCTCGATAACATCTTGATGCACAGAAGGGATGATATAGCCCACAGGCCTTGCTACACTGATCTCCGGTTCCACTTTGGGGAACCAGTTTTTGACCACCTCTTCGACTGCTTTGTATTGAGATGGATAAGGATAAGGAGCGATGTCCTCTCTGGTGAGAGGATCACCCGCTTTTTTGTCGGTCCTGAGAATGCCGCGAATCGGGGAATCGACACGTTCAAATCTTTTGATAGTCAAAGTGGGCTGTTTCGGGTCTTTAGCATACCTCATCTTGAGATGGATAAGATCATCCTTTCCAAAGACTTTTGCTTTTTCCACAAGATTTTGTCGCAAAGTGCTAACCATCTCTTTGATTTCATCGGCATGAAGAGCAACTCTTTCCGAAAAAAATCTTATGCCGGAATACTGCCAGAGTGTTCTTTCCTTTAATGTTTCTATATCGTGTCGAGAAGCTCCCTCCTGGATAAAGGAAAGAGTCTCGTATATTCCCAGGCTGTTCCGGCCGTCGTTAAGATCAGTGGTGCTGTAGCGTCTCATCAGCTCGCGTTTTCCCACATCTTCTGGACGGTATCTGACTCCTGCTGAGGAATCAATCCCCATTTCCTGAGTGATGAAGTATTCGTGGAAGGTGACTTTCTTCTCTTTGATTCTCTCTTCCAATTTTGAGAAAATCGTGTTTCTAGAAAAGCCTTCTATCTCCTGGCTGATGTTGGCGTTGGACACACAGCCGATGGAGATCCTGTAGTAGTCATCTCCTTTCTCATGGACATCCATGGTCACTTCCGGCATCCACGTTCCGAAGACCCGGTGGATGGCCTCAACCTCAGGAGTCTCCAATTTGACATGATCTCGGTTTAGATCCAAATCCTGCTCGTTAGCACGCTGATCGAACCAATTGCCGTAGGGATTAGCCTGAGGAATGATCAGAAAATTCAGCTTCTTGAGCAGAGGCTTAAGCTCTCCTGCGGCCAGATCTCTGATCATCCAGAGGGCCGCCTCTTTTGCGGATTGTTCATTGCCATGCTGGGAGGCGATGAGAAGCAATGTGGGTTTTTCTCTGCTGAGCTTATGCGGACAGTCTGCTCCTTCTTCTGTGATAATACAGAGAAAAAGATCCTTGGCGCCGTAATCTTTAGTCTCACGAGTCCGTCCTATAATCTGAACCTCTACCTCTGGACTAAGATGATCCACTTGACTGAGGAAGAGGGCAATGTCTTCATTCTGACTGTAGCGAGTGTAGTTGACCTTTTCTCCTGGCGTTTTGATGGGCACTTCCTCCAAGGCCAGGGCTGAAAAAAATAAGAATAGATAGATTATAGGGGCAATTACCAGGCATCCTTTTTTAAACACTTTTCCTCTCCTTTTCTATAAGATATAAATCTGTTTTTTTCCAGTCTTTCAATGTTTTTTGCTTTTTAGGTTCTTCTCCTATCTTCCAGACTGGCCCTCCTTCTCCTCCTTATAGAGTAACTCCATGGTTATTTCTTTTTCTTCACCCTGACGGAGTATGCGGAAACGGACTTCATCACCCCAATGGAATCGGGCCAAATACATTCTGAGTTCATTGATATCTGAGTATGTCTTCCCATCTACAGAAAGAATCACGTCTCCCTTTTGAAAATCGCTATACTTGGCTACTCCTTCGATGGGAGCACTTCCCAGAACGAGATTGTTCAGTCCTTCGATTTTCTTTAGCTCCAGGCCTATGGATGGATAAGCAGGTCTCTCCTCCTCTGTAATTCCCCAGACAAAGTCGGCTAAGCTCCTCGAGATGAGGAGGCTTTTTTGCTCTTCAGGAATCTCCACACAGATAAGTGTTTTAAAAGGAAGATGGTTTCTTTCGAAGGCACGGCGGTTGACTCCCAGGTTGTAGAAAAAATGGCCGGATCCAGCCAAAACAATCATTCTCTTTTCCTCTTTCTTGGCTGCTCGGTCAGTGTTGTGGGCCATGACTTCATCCCAGGCTGACTGGGCTCGATAGAGTCCTTCAAAGGCTATCTCCAATCCTTTGCCTTTCATTTCATGAGGAATAGAGGTGCTTTCGAAAATGGTTCGGATCAGAATCCGATGTTCTTGGTTGGAAAGATCAGGGCGGGGAATGATCTCTTTTTCCTGATGGGAAAGGGCCTCCCAGCCTTGCATCCTGATCTTGTGGATCAGGTCGCGAGAAGCATTCAGGGCATATAGGGGAATCCTGTTCTCTTTTGCGAACTGAAAAATCTTCTCGTAAAATGAGAAGTTGAGATTCCAATGCACATACCATCTTGACTCCCGCAGGAATTCTTCTGTAGTAAGGATGCCAAGGCTCAATTTATTCAATACTTCCTGGCTTGATACGGGTAACATCTCCAGACCAATGATTAAATTTTTATCCCTTTGATAAAGGGTTTGGATGACCTTGAGCTGAATTTCATGAATAGCAAGGCTGTTGTGTGTTTCACCCACGTAGATAAAGTGGTTTTTCATCATTTCCTGGGCCATTTCTTCGAATGATAGGGAGGATTCTTCCTGAACAGAATAAATTTGTCCGGGAAAGATGGCCATGGTTTTGTTTTTAAGAATTTTGTCTCCGATTCGAAGAAGAAGGGTTTTCTCCTGCTCTTCTCCTGTCAGATTGATTACAGTAAGGAAAAATATTAACAGGCAAGTGATTTTTCGGGCTTTCATTTTTTTCTCTTTCCAGTCAAAATTTTAGACTATGATATCTTTTCGTTTTATCTACTGTCAATCAACAAGGAAGATAATCTTCCTTTTTCTCTTTTTTAACGTCTCGAATTATAATAAATTAACGGTTCAAGTGGGATGGTCCCCTTTATATTAAAGATGAAAACCGAACGAACCAAAAGCCAGAAGGCCATCAAGACTTTTGCAGCTGCTTCCTTTCTCAACGATTTGGGCTCAGACATCATCTATCCCATTTGGCCTCTGTTCGTGACCACTGTGTTGAAGGCTAATATGGTTGCCCTAGGATTTCTGGATGGGCTGGGAGAGGCGCTGGTTTCTCTTTCCCAGGCAGGATCAGGTTATTTTTCTGACAGGTTGAGAAGAAGAAAAGTGTTTATCTGGCTGGGATATCTTTTAGGTTCACTCTCACGATTAGGCTATGCCTTTTCATCGGCGTGGACCCATCTGATTCCCTTCCGTATCATGGATCGGGTGGGAAAAATAAGGAGCGCACCGCGGGATGCCCTGGTGGCCGATGCCTCCACTACAGCAAACCGAGGAAAACATTTTGGCCTGCTTAGAACCATGGACCATTTAGGAGCTTTGTGCGGAGTCCTGATCTGCATTGTGTTTTTCCGTTTTTCAGGCTACAGGATTCTTTTTGCTTTGGCTGCCATCCCATCTCTTGTCAGCACTATTCTGATCATCTTTTTGATCAGGGAGGGAAAATCCAAGAATATCCATTTATCCAGAGGAGTATCCCTTAAAGAGTTGAATCGGAATTTCCGGCTCTTCCTCCTTTTGAGTTCTCTTTTTGCTCTGGGAGCCTTCAGCTATTCCTTCCTTCTGATCTTTGCTAAAGAATTCGGGTTCAAGACAAGCTTTGTGCCTGTGCTGTATTTGATCTTTACAGCCTCCGCCTCTCTTCTTTCTCTTCCTTTGGGGAGACTTTCGGACAAAATTGGAAGAAAGTCTGTGCTTCTGTTTTCCTACTTAATCTGGGGTGCTGTTTGTCTGAGTTTCATCCTTGTGCGCAGTTCTGGGATGATCATCCTTGCTTTTTTTCTCTACGGAGCTCATCGAGGAGCTCTGGAGCCGGTCCAGAAGACATTTGTCTGTGAGCTTTCTCCCCCGCGCTTCAGGGCAAGCTCTTTAGGCATTTTTCAGATGGTCACGGGTCTGTGTGCTCTTCCTGCTTCTTTTATTGCCGGAATCCTCTGGGAGAGCTTAGGAATGATTGCGACTTTTCTCTTTTCGCTTATCCTGACCATGGGAGCCAGTGTCATGCTTCTCTTGTTGAGAGAGGAATATTCCTGTGAAGCCTGAAGAATGTTAGCTTTTCAGAAAGAAGTTATGGAGAAGAATGATATTCAGCTTTTCCCCTTTTGTAGGCCTGCTTACTCAAGCAGTAAAAATCTCTGATTTATTCTTGCTCAGGCTTGATCCGTCCTTCTTTGATCGCCTCTTGGATGATTTTCTGCTGGAGATGGCTGGGGACTTCTTCGTAATGGGAAAACTCCATAAGGAATGAACCTCTGCCTCCTGTTATAGAGGTTAACGATGGTTCAAAATCCAGCATCTCTGCCATAGGAACTTGGGCCTTGATGATGCGTAGATTTCCCTTCTGTTCCATGCCCTGCACTTTTCCACGGCGGCCGTTGAGGTTTCCCATGAGATCTCCCATGTATGCCTCTGGCGTGTAGACTTCAACATTCATGATCGGCTCGAGAATGGTGGGCTTGGCCTCCTTCATTCCTTTCTTGAAGGCCATGGAGGCTGCGATCTTGAAGGCGATATCAGAGGAATCAACTTCATGGAAAGAGCCATCATAAAGGACAACTTTGAAATCCATAGTCGGATATCCAGCCACGACTCCCTTTTTCTTGGCTTCCTTGATGCCTTTCTCTATGGAAGGGATAAAATTTTTAGGTATGGCCCCCCCGAAGATCTTATCCTCAAACTCAAAATCTTTTCCTCTGGCAAGGGGCTCCATCTTGATTTTTACATCCCCGTATTGTCCCCTTCCTCCAGTCTGTTTTTTGTACTTTCCCTGTACATCAGAACGTCCCTTTATGGTTTCTTTGTAAGGGATTTTTGGAGGCTTCAGAACCACATCCACGTTGTATCTCTTTTTCAAGCGATCGGCGATGATTTCCACATGGAGCTGGCCATTTCCGGATATGATCAACTCGTTCGTTTCCGAGTCTCTTTCTATCTTTGCCGTGGGATCCTCCTCTGAGATACGGTGGGTAGCCTGGGAAATACGGTCTTCGTCGGCTCGTGTCTTTGGTTCAATGGCAAATGATATGGAAGGCTCGGGAAATTTGATAGGCGGAAATTCAATCCCGTTTCCCTTAACGCATAGAGTGTCGCCGGTGTATGTGGTTTTCAGCTTGGTTGTGGCCACGATATCACCCACTTTTGCCTCTCCTGCAGGGATTTGTTCTTTGCCTTTGAGGAAGAACAGCCCCCCCAGTTTCTCGTCTATATCATGATTGGTGTTGTACACAGTGGAATCAGGGCCAACCTTTCCCGAGAATATCCTCAAAAGGGAGATACGTCCAGTGTAGGGATCGGAGATAGTTTTGAAGACCAACGCAGAAAATGGGCCATCCAAATTGGGTTTGATTGTTTCTTCTTTTCCTTTGACGGTTGCTGCGATTTCTGCTCTATCTAAGGGGGAAGGCATGTAAGTGGTGATTCCATCCAGAATAGGCTGGATTCCCACGTTCGTCAGAGCCGAAGCCACAAAAACGGGAAAAAGATGACGGGAGAGGACGGCCTTCTTAAGGCCTTCCCGTAGTTCTTCAGACGTTAGTTTACCCTTCTCGAAGTACTGTTCCATCAATTGTTCATCGTTTTCTGCCACCATCTCTGTGAGCTCTTCGGCTTTCTTCTCAACTTCGGACTTGAGGTTCTCGGGCACTTCGGTCTCTTTGAATTTTCCGCTTTCGTCTTTCTCGAAAGTGAAGGCCTTTTTCTCCACAAGGTCTATGATTCCCGAAAAATTCTTCTCTTTGCCGATGGGGAGTTGAATCGGAACAGCCTGCCGGCCGAAAAATTGTTGAATGGAATCAAGGGTCCGTTGATAATCCGCATTTTCTCTATCCAGCTTATTGATGGTGATGATCCGAGGAAGATTGAATTCTTCCAGCATTTCCCAAACCTTCTCCGTTCCTACTTCCACTCCTGCTGCTCCACAGACTATAACCACTCCTCCATCTACAGCTCTTAAACAAGCTCTTGTATCCCAAAGGAAGTTTGTGTATCCAGGGCAATCTATAATGTTGATCTTATGGTTGTTCCAATCCAAATAACATACGGCAGAGTTTATCGAAATCTGCCTTTCAATTTCCTCTGGATCATAATCAGTGATGGTATTTCCTTTTTCAACTTTAGCCAGCCTGGAAGTTATCCCTGCATTAAAAAGGAAAACGGATGTCATGGATGTTTTTCCTGAAGAACCATGTCCAATCATGGCGACGTTTCTTATTCTCTCAGGGGAATAATCTTTCATCTTAGAGCCTCCCTATGGAATGGAAAACTTGGTTTTAAGATGCAGGAAATCTTCTTTGCCAAAGAGGCAAGCAACGAATATGATACAATAAAATCTACTCTCTTCTCAAGGTATTTTTTGCAGTATGTAAGCATCCCCATTTCCGTGATACAGTAACAGTCAGGTAAGCTGATTCTTCAGCCCGCGGATTTTCCCCAGCGAGGAAAATCCGCTTATTCCTCGGCGCGCTCTCCTCTTCGAGGAACCATGCCCGCTCGCCTCCGGATGTCTTCCAACTCAGCTTACCTGACTGCTGTTAAAACTGTCACGGAAATAAGGGTGCTTCCTTGCAGTATCTCCATTTCCGCGATGAGTGAAAACATTTCATACGGTTAGGTAGTGAGACGGCGGTTCCCATCCCTCTGAAGGCCATGGTGGGAGGGTCTTTAACCTGTAATGCGTTCGATTTTATTCAAAAAATTTTTCAGATCCTCAGGGAGAGGGGATGAGAACATGACTCTTTTTCCTGAATCAGGGTGATGGAAGGAGATTTGAGCCGCATGGAGAAAGAGCCGGGGGGATTTGATTTTTTCCTTTCTGCGGCCGTAACGGCTGTCCCCGGCCACAGGGTGTCCTGCTGCTGCAAGATGAACTCTTATCTGGTGGGTTCTTCCGGTGATGGGTTTTATTCTGAGTAAGGTGAATTTCTCCAGCTCTTTTTCCACACTATATTGAGTCTTGGCAGCACGGGGTTTTTTCGTCTTTGTCGACATTCTTCCTCCGTGCTTAGGATGGCGACCTAATGACCAGGTCATTTCACCCGATTTTTGAGGCATTCTTCCCCAGACAAGGCCGATGTAGACCTTTTCCACAGCCCTTTCTTTAAACTGACGCTGAAGACTACTGTGGGCTTTAAGGCTTCTGGCCACCACCATAACACCTGAGGTCTCTTTATCCAAACGATGGACGATTCCTGACCTTTCCACAGGACCGATTCCTTCTATATCAGGAAAATGATGGAGCAAAGCATTGACCAATGTCCCGCTCTTCACTCCTGCTCCGGGATGGACAACCAGTCCTGAAGGCTTGTCCACTACCAGGATATGATTATCGCTGTGTATGACTTTCAGAGGTATATTTTCTGGCTGTACATTTGGGATGCCGTGGATTGTGTACTCTATCTCCACCCTGTCCCCAGGTTTCAAATGATAACTTGGCTTTGAGCCTTTTCCACTGATTAAAACCTTCTCTTCTTCGATGAGGCTTTGAACCTGAGAGCGGCTCAGTTCTTTTATCTTGTGAGAGAGGAATACATCCAGCCTTTTATTTTCATCTGGAGAAGTGATGAGGAATTCCTTCTTAGACACTTTTCTTTTTTTTGAGGAAAAAATAAAGACTTAACCCTCCCACCAGCCCTAGGATGCAGAAGAGCTGAGGGAGGGAAAGGCTGAGATAAGGTGAGGGGTTTTGGATGAGGAAGGCTTTATCCGCATGGTCCCCTCTGTAGAATTCAACTAAGTAGCGGATGATGGAATAGTTGATGATGTAGAAGGCAAAGACCTGACCATCGAATTTTTTCTTTTTCAAGATGACGAAGAGGATGGCAAAGTTTAAAAAATTCAGCACAGACTCATAAAGCTGGGTGGGATGGATAGGGATTTTAAGCGGAATTCCTGTCAAGTTGTGGGCGTATTCACTGTGAAACTCCACTCCCCAAGCCAAATCGCAGGCCCGTCCATAACAGCATCCTGCCGTGAAACATCCTATCCGGCCAAATCCATGCCCCAAGGCCAGGGCTGGACCGATGATATCAGCTGCTTTCCAGGTTGGAATACGGTGTTTTCGGAAATACCACAGGGCGAAGAGGAAACCGACGGTCAATCCACCTTGGAAGACGCCCCCGGACCGGGCGAGGGAAAAGAGTTCTGAAGGATAGCGAACATAATAGGAGATGTTCCCCACAAAGAGGATGAGCTTGGCTCCGATCAAGGAGATGATAATGGTGTAAAAAGCCATATCGATCATGCGGGAAGCAGGAAGTCCCTTTTTCCTGGCTTGGACATAGAGAAACCAGAAGCCCATGCCCACACCCAAAGCCATCATGAATCCATAGGTATGGATGGTCAGAGGACCAATTTTGAAGAGGATTGGCAACATCTTTATTTCCTCTTGAACAACAGAAGAAAAATCAGAATCACTGCTCCCACACTCACGCTGGCATCCGCCACATTGAAGGAGGGCCAGTGCCATTTCTTAATGTAGAAATCTAAGAAATCTATCACATATCCCCGCAAGATTCTGTCCATCAAGTTGCCCAAAGCACCGGCCAGGATCAAGGAGAGAGATATTTGCAAAAATCTCTCTTGAGCAGAAGTTTTGAAAAAATAATAGAGGACTAGGAAAAAGGCAACTATCGAGGCTCCCATCAGAATATAATGGACCAACGGGCCAGGAGATCGGGAGAGAAAGCCGAAGATGGCTCCCCGGTTGTGAATATGAGTCAGGTTCAAGAAGCCAGGGATAACACAGTGGTGACTGAACAAGGGAAAGGTGTGGGAGACCCAGATTTTACTCGCCTGGTCGGTGATTATAATCAGAACAATAAGGAGAAAATAGGGAAATTTGTTTTTCATATCTCAATCTGGCTGACCACCTCTTCACATCTCTTGCAGAAGAGAGGGAAGCGGGAGCTTTTTCCCACATATGGGGAGTAATTCCAACATCTCTGGCATTTTTCCCCTTCAGCCTTGGTAACCTTGACCTTGATCTCCTCATCTTCAGTGGGTGTAAGATGAACTGCGGAGACGATAAAAAGGGAGGCCAAGTCTTTTTCGTGCTTTTCGAGAAGGCTCTCCTTGGAGGCAGGGATATCCAGAGTCACAGATGCCTCCAATGAGTTTCCGATAAGCTTCTCTTCTCTTGTTCTTTCCAGTTCCTTTAAAACCTTTTCTCTGACAGCGATCAGGTCTGCCCACTCGCTGAAGAGCTCATCCTCCAGCCATTTCTCTTTAAAAGAGGGGAAAAGCTCCAGATGGATGGATTCCTCCTTCCCCTCATAGTGCGGCATGGCTTCCCACGCTTCTTCTGAGGTAAAAGGCAGGATGGGGGCCATAAGCACGAGGCTCCATTTCAAGAGATAAAAGAGAGCTGTTTGGGCAGATCTTCGCAGCAGAGAGCTTTTTTTCGAACAATAGAGCCTGTCTTTGAGAACATCCAGATAGAATGCACTCAGATCTACAGTGAAAAAATTGTACAGCGCATGAAAGACGATGTGGAATTCATAATCTTCATAAGCCTTAAGGATTCTTCTCCCCTGCCGGGAGCATTTCTCCAGAATCCATTTATCCAGGAGATTCATATCTTCGTGAGCAACCATTTCTTCGTCAGGAATAAAATCGTAGAGATTCCCCAGAATGAATCTCCATGTGTTTCTGATCTTGCGATAAGCTTCCACCAGTCTCTGCAGAATCTCATTTCCGAATCGAGCATCTTCTTTGTAGTTAAGCATGGCCACCCAAAGCCGGAGGATTTCGGCCCCGTTCTGTGAAATGATTTCTTCCGGCTCGATGAAATTTCCCAGTGATTTTGACATTCCTCTCCCCTGCTCATCAAGGACAAAGCCATGAGTGATCACCGATCTATAAGGAGAGGCGTGCTTGGCAGCCAGACCGACAAAGAGGGAGCTGTTGAACCACCCTCTGTATTGATCGTGACCTTCCACGTAGAGATCAGAAGGCCAGGGCAGGTCCTCTCGTTTTCCCAGAACATTGTGGCTGGCTCCCGATTCAAACCAGACATCCAGGATGTTGTTTTCCTTATTGAATTTAGCTGATCCGCACTGTGAGCATTTGGTACCGGGTGGAAGAAGCTCCTCCGCATTCTTGTTGTACCAGGCTGTGGAGCCTTCTCTGGAGAAGATATCGGCTATTCTCAGAGTGATATCGTCTCCGGCTAAAATCTGGGTGCAGTCTTGGCAATAGAAGGCAGGAATGGGCACGCCCCATGAACGCTGTCGGGATATACACCAATCCGGTCTTGCCGTGACCATGTTCGAAATCCTCTCCTCTCCCCAGGCCGGAATCCAGCGCACTTTTTTAATCTCTTGGAGCGCTTTTTTGCGAAGATCATTCTTGTCCATTGAGATAAACCACTGGGCTGTAGCCCTGAAGATCACCGGGTTTTTGCATCGCCAACAATGAGGATAGGAATGGACGATTTGGCCTACTTTGAGAAGGCTTCCCTCTTTTTTCATGTCTTCGATGATGACTTTGTTGGAGTCGAACACGTTCATCCCGCCGTATCTTTCGACCTGAGGTATAAAATTGCCCTTGCTGTCCACAGGAGTGTAGATATCCAGCTTGTAGGCCAATCCAGTCATATAATCCTCATAACCATGGCCGGGAGCGGTATGGACACAGCCTGTTCCCTGTTCAAGAGTGACATAATCGGCCAAGACAAAGACAGATTCTCGATCGATGAAGGGATGGCGGGCTTTGAGACCTTCCATTTCTTTTCCGAGAAAAGTGGTTAAGATCTTTGTCTTCTTTAGGCCCAGTTCCTCTGCTACGACTGGAATCAGCCTTTTGGCGGCGATGTAAACTTCGCTGTCCTCCTGGAAAGCGGCGTATTCATAGTCGGGATGGAAGGCGATAGCCAGATTGGCAGGGAGAGTCCAGGGCGTTGTGGTCCAGATCAGGACAAAGACATTTTTCCCTTTCAACGAAGAAAACTTTTGGGAGAGGTCGGAGATTAAAGAGAATTTCACATAGATAGATGGAGAGGGTCGATCTTTGTATTCGATCTCAGCTTCAGCCAGTGCTGTACGACAGTGGGGACACCAGTGAACGGGCCTTTTTCCTTTATAAACATTTTCAGAAGCAAAAAAAGCGGCCAGATGCCGAAGCACCTCCCCCTCATATTGGGGATCCATGGTTAGGTAAGGATTTTCCCATTCACCAAAGACTCCCAGTCTTTTAAATTGACCGCGCTGAATGTCAACATACTTGAGGGCGTATTTTTTGCACTCTTCCCTGATTTCTATGATGGACAGATCCTTCTTTTTATCTCCCAAGAGTTGGTCCACTTTGATCTCGATGGGAAGACCATGACAATCCCATCCCGGAAGATAGGGAGAGCGGAAATTCTGCATGGTTTTTGTCTTGACGATGAAATCCTTCAAAATCTTGTTGAGGGCTGTCCCAAGATGAATATTGCCGTTGGCATATGGCGGTCCATCATGAAGGACAAAGATAGGAGAGTTCTCCCTTATTTTCTGGATCTTCTTATAGAGACGCATACTTTCCCATTTTTTGATGAGTTCTGGTTCCCTCTGGGGAAGCTTGGCTTTCATGGAAAAGGAGGTTTGGGGAAGGTTCAAACTCTCCTTGATCTTTTCACTGCTTGACATAGTCTTTCTCCGCTAATCACCTGTTTTTTCTTTTTTATTATAAAAGAAGTTATTTTATTACGCCATAAGAAAAAGTCAATAAAAGGGATCTCAACGTAAGTATTTCAAAAACCATGATGAGTGAAGATATTTCATCCAGTAAGGTAGTTAGGCAGCAGTTGCCCTCCATCCTCGCCAAAGACCTTCCCACCCTCCGCCATGGGCTTCGGATGAACCGCAACCGCCGCTGGGACTGATCATCTCCCTCGTCATTAGCTATCACGGAAATTGAGATGATTCCCATTTCAAATTTGGCAATATGACTGAAATCCAGAGATTCGTAAGTATATTATATGGATAGGTGAACACAATGGTAAACAACATGAAATTTCAATAATAAAAATATGTAGATGATTTCTATTAAGAAATCAGTCTCTTCTGTAGTGAGCTCCGCGGCTGACAGGATTGTTTATTGCAGCAGAGGTGATCAGTTGAGCAACCTGTATGCCGTGTTTGAGACCTACTACTTTGGCATCCATTTTGGCTTCTTTGTAGAATTTTTCGATCCTGTGTCTTAGATAATCCAGGTCGGCTTTAGCCCTTTCTAGTCGTTTCTTGGTGCGGATGATTCCAGAATAATTCCATAATGTGGAGCGAATGAAAACCCAGTCTTGATTGATCAATGCAGGATCGATATCTTCTTCCCGAACAGGATAATACCATTTATGGATATCAGTGGATTTATAAATATGTGTGGAATTAAAATGAGAAACGATGTGCTGGGCTGCTCTTGTTCCCCAAATCAATCCTTCCAGGAGAGAGGTCGAGGCCAGACGGTTTGCCCCGTGCAGGCCAGTGCATGATACCTCACCCACGGCATAGAGGCCTTTAAGCGAGCTAAGTCCCTGTGTATTAACCAGAACCCCACCACAACAATAATGAGCTGCAGGAACCACAGGGATGGGATCCTTGTTGATATCGATCCCGTATTTCAAGCAGGTCTGGTAGATGTTGGGGAAACGTTTTTTGATATCGATCTTGGCATAAGATGCTAGATCCAGGTAGACATAGCTGGAGTCGGTGTTTGTCATTTCTTCGTAGATAGCCCTGGTAACCTCATCACGGGGGGCTAACTCTTTCTTCTCTGAATATTTCTCCATAAAGAGCCGACTATCTTTTGACTTTAAGCGGGCCCCCTCTCCCCTCACCGTCTCCGAGATCAAGAAACCATCCGCATCTCGATGAAAGAGCGAAGTGGGATGAAACTGAATGTACTCCATGTTGACGATTCTGGCTCCGGCTCTGTAAGCCATCGCATACCCGTCCCCTATAGCACTCGGGGGATTGGATGTGTAGAGATAAAGTGCGCCACAACCTCCGGTGGCCAAAATAGTGTAAGGGGCAAAGATGGTCTTTACCTTGCGGGTTTCGTTGTCTAAGATATATGCACCGATACACTGCGGTTCTTTGTAATAAGCGGTAGGATTTTTGGAATGGTGAGGAACAGTGAGAAGATCGACAGCGGTATGGTTATTCAGGAGAGTGAGATTGGAAAATTTTTTCAATGCCATGATGAATTTCTCTTCGATGGTACGCCCTGTTGTATCTTTAATATGAAGAATCCTTCTTCTGGAGTGACCAGCCTCCTGAGCATAATCGAGTGAATCGGGAGAACTGTGGGTAAAGGGGATGCACAACTCTTTGATCAGAATATCGTCCACCATCTTCTTACCTTCAATGGCCAGAAGTTCTACAGCCTCAGGATTGTTGATCCCATCCCCTGTTTTGATGATGTCTTCTTTCAGAAGCTCTGGGCGGTCATCGTACCCAAGGGAGACAATTCCTCCCTGAGCATAATAAGTATTGGATTCCTCTAGAGTAGAATTCTTGGAGATGACGATGACACGTAGCCCACTCTTGGCTGCTTCCAGGGCTGCGCTCGAGCCAGCGATTCCGCAGCCTATGATTAAAACATCGGTGGTTAGAGTCTCTTGATTATCCATAGGTTTTTAAGATAAAAATTCCATGCTGATGTCCATAGATCTGTAGGAGTGGGTCAAGCTGCCCACTGATATATAATCCACGCCCAGAGCTGCGATCTCCTTGGCATAATCGAGATTTACCTTTCCTGAGGCCTCCACAGGAATTCTTCCTTTCAACCAAGTCACCGCCTCTCTCATTTCTTCCAAAGACATGTTGTCAAGCATGATCATATCTGCTCTGCTTTGTAGAGCCTCCTTTGCTTCTTCCAGGGTGGTTGTCTCCACTTCGATTTTTACACCTTTGTCGACTTTTTCCCGAGCCTTCTTCACCGCATCCGTGATGCTTCCTACTATCTGGAGATGGTTATCTTTGATCAGAACCATCTCCGAGAGATTCAGTCGGTGATTCAGGCCCCCTCCCATTCTCACGGCATATTTTTCCAGGATTCTCAAGCCAGGGGTAGTCTTCCGTGTGTCAAGAATCTTTGTTTTTGTTCCTGAGATGGCCTGGACATATCTCCGTGTAGCGCTGGCTATGCCAGAGAGCCGCTGGAGAAAATTCAATGCTATCCGTTCTCCTTTAAGGAGAGAAACAGCGGGGCCACTGATTTGAGCCAGCGTCTCTTCTTCATGGAAGGTCTGGCCATCTTCTTTCATCTTGTCAAATGCAGTGGACGGATCGATGAGTTGAAATACTCTTTTGGCCACATCAATTCCAGCCAGAACTCCTTCTTCTTTAGCCAAGAAGACGGCTTTGGATTGAGAATGAGAGGGAATAATGCTTTCAGATGTGATATCACCCTCAGGCATATCTTCCTCGAGGGCTCTCTTGATGATGCTGTCTATCTCTTCCTCTTTCATTTGAGAAGATTATAATTTTTTCCTGTTTTTCAGTCAAATAAAGCTGGAAGAGCGATAGCATCTCCATCTCCGTGATGATTGTAATGACAGTTGGGCAAGCTGAATCGTCAGCACGCGGATTTTCCCCAGCGAGGATGGAGGGGAACCGGCGTTGTCCCTCATTATTAGCTATCATGGAAATGCTTTCTGGAGGAGATTCCCTGTTTGACATCTTCCAAGAAAAGCCATCTAATATACAAGAATGCAAAAGAAGAGACTTTTCTATATCTTTATCTCTTTTGTTGTTTCTACAGTTCTGATCTGGATTCTTCTCTCTCAGATCGAAACCAAAGACCTTGTCCAGACATTCTCCCGTATATATTTTCCTGCTTTCTTGGCCTTTATGGCCATCGCACTGGCAGGAGTTGTCCTTCGTTCTTGGCGCTACAAATGGCTGCTCAACCCATATCCCATAAGCTGGGAGAATATTATTCTGGTGACCTTCATCCGCAACCTCTTTGTCGATCTCTTCCCAGCTCGTATCGGATCGCTTTCCTATATCTATCTTTTGAATAAAAGGCTAAACTTTTCTTTTGAGGTGGCCACTTCCACTCTTGTTATAGCCATCATCTTTGATTTCATCACCTTAAGCCCATTTCTCTTCGTCTCTATTTTTGCTGTGGGTATTGCTTCTCCAAACCTCCCCTTTTCCACACTTCTCTTGGCGTCTTTAATTTTTTTCCTTGTTATCTGTCTTATCCTTTGGAAAATATCTCAGATTTTCTCTCTGCTGGGAAAAGGTTTGTCATTCCTGTCCAGGAGCCTGAGGTTGGAAAGTCAAAAATGGGTCCGAATATCTATCGAAAAAATCCAGTTGATAAAAGTTCATCTTGTTCAGAGCAAGAAGAGGAAAATCCTTTTTCCTCTTTTTTTCCTTTCTCTCTTTATCCGTCTTGCCAAATACGGCTCACTCTATTTTCTTCTCTATTCTCTCCTCCGCAGTCATGGTTTGAGCCTGGAAAGAATAAGCTTTTGGAAGACAATCCTGGGGACCACCGGTGCCGAGCTCACCTCTGCTCTTCCCGTCAAAGGAATCGGAGGATTTGGAACCTGGGAATCTGCCTGGGCCTTAACCTTTAGGCTGATGAATTTTGATTCCAGGTTGGCTATTCTATCAGGGATCGGAGTTCATCTTCTGACTAATCTTTTTGAGTATTCTCTGGGAATAGCAGCTATCCTAATCCTGGTCTTTCCGCTTCTCAAGGAAAAAAAGAAAATAAGATAAAAAAGGAAGATTGCCTTTTAACTTCTTAATATATTAAAATATTTTTGATCTCTCTAAGAAGATAAGCATGATCTTTTTAGTACCGAATAATTGAATTCTCTATAAAAACATAGAAACAGGATTCCGAGAAATTATTTCATTGTCCCAATTTAACGGAGGAGGCCGATCGAAGTGCCAAAGAAAAGGATTACTCAATTAGACAAGAGAAGAAGAGGTTACCTCAGAGACCTCCTCAGTAAAGATCCTAAAAAGCTTAGATTCTGTGTTCTGGGAGCAGGACACGGAGGTCTGGCTATGGCCGGACATCTGGGCTTGATGGGCTTCAGGGTCAATCTTTATAATCGAGGGGGAAACAAGATCCGCCCCGTGCATCACAGAAAAGGAATCAAGATCGAGGGAGAAATTCAAGGAATCGGAAAGATAGAACTCGCTTCAAGAAACATAGAGGAGTGCCTGGAGGGTGCGGAGGTCTTGATGGTTGTCATTCCCGCCAATGGCCACAGGTTCATCGCCCAAATTTGTGCTCCCCATCTAAAGGAGAATCAGATTATTATCCTCAACCCTGGCCGAACAGGTGGGGCCTTGGAGTTCTATCATGCTCTTAAAAAGGAAGGATTGAGTAAATTTCCTTTTTTGGCCGAGGCCCAGACATTCCTCTATACCTCCAGAGCCGTCGGCCCAGCTCAAGCCAAGATTTTTTCTATTAAGAACTCTGTTCCTCTGGCTACACTCCCCGCTTACTGGATTCCTGGAGTAGTAAAAGTTATCAACTGTGCCTTTCCTCAATTTGTGCCTGGGGATAACATCTTCAAGACAAGCTTTGACAACATCGGAGCGGTTTTTCATCCAGCTTTGACCGTCCTCAATGCCGCATGGATTGAAGAAACCCACGGAGATTTTGAGTATTATATTCAGGGAGCCAGTATATCTGTGGCCAAAGTGTTGGAAAAACTGGACAGAGAGAGACAGGATGTGGCCGCTGCGCTTGGAATCAAGGCCATGAGTGCCAGAAACTGGCTGTACACTGCCTACAGTGCCACGGGAAGAGACCTTTATGAGGCTATGCACGACAATCCAGGCTATGTAGGGATCAAAGCGCCAGACAGGCTTCACCATCGCTATATCAACGAAGACGTTCCTATGAGTCTTGTTCCGATAGCCTCTATCGGCAAAATGCTGGGTGTAAAAACGACAACAATCAACGCCATCATCCATATGGCCTCGATCATGAGAGAGGAGGATTACTGGGCAACAGGAAGAACCGTGGAGAGGCTAGGAATAAAGGGCATGTCCATTAGAGAAATCCGGCTCCTGGCTGTCACAGGAGAAATCTAAGGTTTTTCTCAAAAAGAGATCTTATCATAACAGAATCTATCACTGAGCCTAAAATCATGATTCTTGGCTGCTATGAAAATGAATAAATTCTCAACTCTGAACTCTGAAAAGACATTCCCTCTCAGCAAGAGAGACATTCACAACATTTTGGAGTTAGCTCTCTGTCTTGGAGCTGATTTTTCAGAGATATTTTTCGAGCATAGAATCCACAGCTTTATCCACATGGAAGAGGATATCATCAAGGAGACTTCAGAGAGTATTGTCTGTGGCTTGGGAATCCGGGCCATTCATCAAGACAGAACAGGTTATGGATACACCAACGATCTTGCCCAGGAAAAAATTAAAAAAGCCGCTTTAACCGCAGCAGCCATCGCTGATAAGAAGTCGAAAAGCCATACTGCACCTTTTTCTCCTCTTATTACGTTACATAATTTCTACCCTATATCCCGCTTTCCCCACCAGGAACCGTTGGAAGAAAAAATCGCTCTGGTCAACAGAGCTTATTCTTCTGCTCAGAATTTCGATCAAAGGATCAAGAAGATCAAGGTTATATTTTCCGATTCAACCCAGTCTATCACTGTGGCCAACTCAGAGGGAGTGCTGGTTTCAGATCGGCGCCCTCTGGTTAAATTGACATGCCTGACCATCGCCGAAAAAAAAGGCAGAAGAGAGGCGGGCTATTGTGGTGGCGGAGGGAGAGTGAGCCTTGATTATTTTCAAGAGAGGCTGACTCCAGAGGAGATAGGACAGGAGGCTTCGAAAGAGGCCCTTCTTCTTCTGGAAGCAGCCGAGCCACCTGCTGGGGAAATGCCGGTTGTGCTTGCTCCGGGCCACAGCGGAGTATTGATCCATGAAGCTGTAGGGCATCTTCTTGAAGCTGATTTTAACCGGAAGAAAACATCTGTTTTCTGGGACAAGATGGGAAAGATGGTAGGGTCGAGTCAACTAAATATCTTTGATGACCCGACTATTCCCTTCTTCCGAGGCTCCTACAATGTCGATGATGAAGGCACTTTTCCTGAGAAGACAGTGCTCATCCAAAGGGGAAGGCTGGTCGGCATGTTGCAGGACCGGCTCTCAGCCAAAGTGATGCACATGGCAGCCACAGGGCATGGTCGGAGGCAGGACTTCACAAATATCCCTCTGCCACGGATGAGCAATACCTATGTGGATAGAGGAGAACATGATCCCGAGGAGATCATTCGCTCAGTCAAGAGAGGATTTTATGCCCATAGGTTTCAGGGTGGTCAGGTGGAAGACTCAGGTAAGTTCACCTTTACTGTAAGCTCAGGATCCCTGATTGAAGAAGGAAGATTGACTGCGCCGGTCAAACAGGCCACTCTTATCGGAACCAATGTTGACATCCTGAAAAAGATTGAGATGCTTGGCTCTGATCTTGAATTCGGCTTACAGACAGGAACATGCGGTAAAGAAGGCCAAGTTGTTCCTGTCAACGACGGTTGTCCGACCATCAAGATTTCGAGGATGACAGTGGGAGGACGTCGATGAGAGAAAAAAGAGAAAGATCTGTTCTGATGGGAATGGCCGAAGGTCTGGTGGCTTTAGGGAAAGCTCACGGAGCCGACGAATGTGAAATCACCATCGTCGACGCTGATGAATTCAATGTCGATGTGAGGCTCGGTGAGATTGAAAATCTGGTGGAAGCAGGCTCCAGGTCATTGAACCTCAGGGTGATCAAAGATAAAAAGACGGCATCTGTCACATCTTTTGACCTGTCGCGGGAAACACTTCACCGCCTCATAATAAGCGCTATCAAGAGAGCCGAGCTTTCCAGCACTGATGAATTCTCTGGTCTTCCCTCCCTTCCTCGAAAAGAGGTGGATATTACTGCACTTGAGCTTTATGATCCTGAAATTCCGGCACTCTCTCCGAGAAAGAAAATTTCTCTTGCTCTCCAGACAGAAAAGATTGCTCTTTCCCATAAAGGAATCACAAATTCCCATGGAGCGAGCTTTGAAACCAGAGAAATCAGGACTCTGCTGGCGAATTCCAACGGATTTCTCCAAGAATATAAGGAAACTTTTTGTAGCCTCAGTGTTGGCCTTCAGGCCGGGGAGACAGACTCGAGGGTTGAGGATTTCTGGTTCTGCGCAAAACGCAACTTTCATGAGCTTGATACTCCTGAGGACATCGCCCAGAAGGCCGTTACCCGCACTCTTCGACTGATCAATCCGAGAAAAATAAGAACTCAGCCTGCTTCTGTCATCTTTGAACCACTGATGACTTCTTGGCTTCTGGGTTTCCTCTTTACCTGTGTCTCTGGAACCTCGATCTACCAGAAGGCTTCCTTCTTGGTTGATAAATTGAGAGAAAAGATCGCTTGTGACAATGTCAATGTCTATGACCATGGTCTCCTCCCCTCAAAATTAGGAACCAGGCCCTTTGATGGAGAAGGAACTCCCTCTCAGAGGACTACAGTAATAGAAAAGGGCGTCCTGAACAATTACCTCTGCAACACCTATGCCGCACGGAAGCTCAAACTCAAATCCACTGGAAATTCTGAAGGAAAAGACGTCGGGCCCACCAATTTTTATTTCCAAGCCGGAAAACTGACACCTGAGAAGATCATAGCCTCCATGGATAAGGGATTGATCTTGGTCAGAACCATCGGTCTTGGCCTCAATCCCATCACCGGAGATATTTCCCGAGGCGCATTTGGACTCTGGGTGGAAAAAGGAGAAGTAATCTATCCCGTCTCAGAAATAACCATTTCTGGTAATCTGAGTGAGATCTTGAATAATATTGAAGCAGTGGGAGAGGATCTGGAATTCCGTAGTCCTTTTTCTGGACCAACAGTCAAAGTGGGAGAATTAATGATAGCTGGCGAATAAGATATTTTTTCTCCTCATCAAAAAGATCTCAGTACTTATTAAAATGGATTATATCCTCCAGTTTCCTCTTGGGCACATGGAGCCTTCCCTCTTCGTCCTTCCAATATTTAATGGTATCCTCCATTTCATCTAGAAGAGGTTTTTCAGCAGGATATCCCATAGCGATGATGGAGTCGATGTTATAATGATCTGGAATATTGAGAACTTGATGAACTTTAGATCTGTCGATGGAGATCACCCAGCAACTTCCGATACCCTCTGCCCAAGCCGTCAGGAGTATGTTTTCGATAGCTGCCCCTGCGTCTCGCTCAAAACCCCTAACTCTGATCTTTGTGTTGATGAGAACGACGATATAGGCGACTGGCTCCTTTCCATGCTTGGGATTGCCCTCTGGGGCAATGTAAGCAGCCCAATGCAGACAGGAAAAGATCTTCTCCCTCATTTCCTCATCGTCCACAACAATAAATTCTAAAGGCTGCAGGTTAGCCGCGGAGGGAGCTAACCTTGCTGCATTAACCAGCTTTTTCAGAGCCTCTTTAGGGATAGGCTCTCTCTTAAACTGGCGGATCGTCCTTCTTGAAGTAATCAGATCATAAAGCGTCATGATTGTTCCCTCCAGTTAAGATTTATCCCTGAGCCAATATCTTTCTCAGTTTCTCAGCATATTCCTGACTTTTTTTATCAGGAGTGAGGAATTCGATCTGGTCTGGCGACGAAATGCCCAGACCCAATTCAACTGCTCTGGCTATCTGTTCTTGTTCAAATATCTTCCGTCCCATGATGGCCTGGTTGGAGCCCAAGTCTTTCAATACGGCTATGCTGACAGCATCGATAGCCACCCGATCGTCACCAGCCAGAAAGATATTGGCCTCTTTTCTCTCCCCTTTCATCGGGCCTCTATCCACAAAAACTTCCAATCCATCAAGAACAATCAATTGAGGTTTATACCCCAGGTTTATTTCAGCAATCATTTTCCGCATGTCCGGTGAACGATGGAATTCCCGTTTATTCTTCATGGAAGAATATTCAAAGATTTCCAGCACATTTCGGATTCCTTCTTCCCGCTCCTGGGTTTTGCAGATAGCAATTTTTGCCATTTTTTTCTAGCCAAATGAGGCTAGATCCAGACCGGAAAGGCAGGCTAAACCGAAGAACGACCCTTTGATGAACTGACGTCTGTCGATAGTCGATCTCATGGAAGTGGTCATCACTCCTCTCCTCTTATCCCCTATTCGGCTGAGTATAAGGCATTCACTTTTTCTATTTTTATACATTCATCCAGAGAATACAATCGTTTTATATCCTGCTCGCCACCCAGAGGGCAAAATCTGTCTCAGGCATGGCTCCTGTGGTTCTGGCGATTTCTGTTGCCTTGCGCATGATCAGGAATGTGGGCACTCCTTGCACACCGAATGCCGCTCCCATGTCAAGATGCAGGTTTATGTTGATTCTCAAAACCATAAGATCGCCTGCTCTCCTTACTGCCAGGTTTTTGACCACCGGATGCATCATGTGACAGGGAGCGCAAGTGGGCGAGTAAAAGTCCACCAGAATAGGAAGGGAAGATTTTTGTATGAGGCTATAGACCTGCTGAGGTCCTGGTTCGAGGACTGATCCAGGATTGGGAAGCACATTTTTGCATCGGCCACAAACCACCTTTTTTCCTGATGAAGCGAACGGATAATAATTGGTTGTTCCACAATGGAAGCAACTGACCTTGACTTTTTCTGCCAATTAATCCGCCTTCATTAATGGCTATCTGACTTTGTTAAAGAGTGCCTATCCCTATTTTATTTTCTTGGGATAGGGAGGAATTTTGGGAATTTCTTTCTCTTGTGTTTTCAGCTCTTCCAGGATAACTTCGATAGCCTTGTTTAGCTGCTCATCGATTCCAGCAAATTCTTTAGCTGGATCATTATCCACATAGATGTCAGGCTCAACGCCTTTTCCTTCGATGATCCATTCTTTTCCATCCAGGCTGTAGGAAGCAAATTCGGGTTTCATCAGAAAGCCTCCATCCAAAAGAGGCAGGGGACCACGGATACCGACTACACCGCCCCATGTCCTTTTCCCGATCAGTTTTCCGAGTTTATACTGGCGGAAGCGATAAGGAAAGATATCTCCATCTGAAGCCGAAAATTCGTCGATCAGACAAACCTTAGGACCCATCATCACCTCTTCAGGATCTGGTTGCGGAGTGGTATCCCGAGACATGCCGATCATCGCTGCCTCTCGGCGAAGGCGCTCGATGAGCATTGGAGACACACTTCCCCCACCATTGCCCCGAACATCGATAATCAAAGCCTTCTTGCGCAGCTGAGGGTAAAAATGTTTCACGAATTCATTCAATCCTGTGGTTGACATATCCGGGACATGGATGTAGCCAACCTTTCCGTCTGTGGCTTTGTTGACTTTATCGATATTGTTCTCAACCCAGTTATAATAGTATAAAGAGAGCTCATCTTTGAGCGGAATCACAACGACTTCCCGGCTCCCCTTCTCCTCTGGTATTGAATTTACGCGGAGAGTGACTTGTTTGCCTTCAGTATCGAATAAGGCTTCATACATGTCGGTCATGGTGTTAGTAGGTTTTCCTTGGAGAGCCAAGATATAATCACCCTCCTTGATGTTGACCCCAATCTCTGTCAAAGGCGAACGGAGATTCTTGTCCCAGTTTTCTCCCTTAAGGATCTTGGTGACTTGATAATAGCCAGATTTTTCATCTTTCTTGAATTGAGCACCGAGCATTCCCACATTGATTCTCTTGGGCTGAGGCATATCTCCACCTCCTACATAGGTGTGACCGACATTCAACTCTCCGACCATCTCTCCTATAACATATGTCAGATCAGCCCTGTGATGGACAGCCTGGGCCAAAGGTTCGTAGCGCCGTCTCATCTCTTCCCAGTCCACTCCATGCATATCGGGAGCGTAGAAAAAGTATTTCATCTGCCGCCAGCATTCGTTGAATATCTGATTCCATTCCTCTCTCAAGTTTAACTTCACCTCCATTTGAGAAAGATCCAGCTTTTCCTTCAGCTTGATTGGCGCTTGGGGGAGATCTATGATGGCGTAAGAATTCTCCTGAGAGACAAGAATCTTTTTCTGATCGGCGGAAATCTCGTAACCATTGATTTCGCCAAGGTCGGTTTCTTTCTGGTTTTTCAAATCATACATGAGGAGAGAAGCTTTTTTCTCCCTGTCCTCTCTCTTCATATAATAGATCTTGTCTCCCATCGAGGTGACATCCCCGTAATTCGCTGTCTCAACAGGGAGGCTTATGATACGGTCTTTAAGCCCCTCTGGATCGACTTTTATGCTCATTTTTTCTTTCTTCTCGGCTTTAGGTTCAGTCTTGTCCGTCGTGGTTTCCTTGACTTCCTTCACGTCCACTTCGTCACTTTTTGGTTCAAAAGGGGATTTTTCGTCTTTGGAAAGCGTGACAAGATAAACTCTGGCCATGGAAAGATAGGCATAATTCCACTCTGTTCGGCTGTAGATGGGGTTGAAGTCCCGGTCAGAAACAAAGAAGAGATATTTTCCTTCTGAATGAAAGGAAGGCCGATAGGATGAGTACCAGCCATCTGTCACTTCATGAGTCTTTTTTGTGCTGCAGTTGTAAAGATAGATCATGGGCATCATCTTTTCTTCCGGTTTGGCATAGGCGATCCAGTTGGAATCCGGAGACCAAGCGTAATCTCTTATCTCCCATCGCCTGGCTCTTGCTACTTCCATCACATTTTTGGTTTCAATATCTACATAATTAAGCCGCAGGAGTTTATCAGCCCAGAGGATCTTTTTGGAATCCGGAGACCAATAGATCTGGTATTTGTAAGTATCAGCTCCCTGGGTAATCTGCATGGGGGATCCTGAAGCATCCTGGGCTAGAATATAGATTTCATCCTCACCGCTTCGATCAGAAATAAAGGCGATCCATTTTCCGTCTGGGGACCATTTGGAGTTTCTCTCATGAACTCCTGATGTGTTGGTCAAATTGCGTATGTTGCCATGTTGTACTGGAACGGTGAAAATTTCTCCGCGTGCCCCGAAGAGTGCCCGTTTCCCATCCGGCGAAATTTCATAGTTAGTGATCTTGTCTTTGACATTGATGATCTTGTTTCGGCTTGTATAGTGGTCATCTGAAATCATGATGGGCACTTTTTGGGCCGTTTCCTTCTCCAGGTCAAACCGGTAAATAAAACCTCCGTATTCGAACACAATGGCTCTGGGGCCCAGGGAAGGAAACTTGATGTCAAACTCTTTAAAATCAGTGAGTTTGCGTGTTTCACGGCTTTCGAGGTCATAGACATAAAAGTTCATTCTTTTTTCTTCATCGCGATCTGAAAGGAAATAAATCCTGTTTCCGCTCCACATGGGTATGATATCTTGAGCAAGATTATTGGTGATGTTTTCGACTTTTCTGGTAGTAAAGTCATAGATCCAGATGTCATCTGCCATGCCTCCCCGGTAACGCTTCCAGGTTCTGAATTCACGAAAGACACGATTGTAGGCCATTTTCTTGTCGTCCGCAGAAAAAGAGCAAAATCCCCCTCGAGGAACTGGCAATTGCACGGGTAGGCTACCCGTTATGGAGGCCAGATACAACTGTCCGTTAAAAGGATTCCAATCTCGCATCCGAGAACGGAAGACAATGTGGGTGTTATCATGGTACCATGTCATAACGATATTGTTCGGTCCCATTCGATCTGAAACATCATCTCGACTCAGGGTAGGTGTGTAGGTCAACCTTTTCGGTATCCCTCCATCTCGTGGGATAAGGTAAATTTCCCTGTTCCCGTCATACTCTCCAGTGAAGGCGATGTGTTTTCCATCCGGAGAAAAGCGGGCAAAAATTTCAAAGCCCTCATGAGTAGTTAGCTTCCTTGCCATTCCTCCTTCAGAAGCCACTGTGTAAAGATCGCCAGCAAAGGTAAACACGATTTGGTCCTCGAAGACAGCCGGAAAACGAAGAAGCCGTGCTTCTTGTGCGGCTGAGGAATAAAGACAAATAAAGGCCAAAAGGAGAATGATTGACATGAGAAATTTTGATTTCATTTTGCCTCCTTTTTTTTGACAGAAATCATGAAAAGATTGAATATAGCACATGCGCTATCTTCTCACAAGTGCATCAAGCGGCGTCCATCATTTAAACAGGGAAGCATCTTCCCTCAATAACTAATGATGAGGGATATAATCAGTCACAGCGCCTGTTCCCCTCCATCCTCGCCAAAGACCCTCCTTATACACCCCACTAGGGGCTTCGGATGTACAGTGACCGGCGCCTCACCAGCTAACTGGATGAAATATCTTCACTCATCACGGAAATGAAGACGCGAAAGTAAGCATCTACAAATTCTAAACAGTCAGGCAAGCTGATGAGGAATGTCATCCGGAGGCAAGCGGGCATGGTTCCTCGAAGAGGAGAGCGAGCCGAGGAATAAGCGAATTTTAATCGCTGGGGAAAATTCGCGGGCTGACGATTCAGCTTGCCTGACTGTCCCCAGAATCATCACGGAAATGGAGATGCTGTTGTTGAACAGAAATCATTTGCCAAATAGGATGAAATATCCTAGATTGTAGAGGGAGACATAAATATCCATGCAAGGACGCAGTTATCCCTATGTCTTATTTCTCCAAGAGAGAAACTGATGAGGGAATATTCTAAAAAAATATCTCCTCAGGAAACTTCCAAATCCGAAGAGGTTGAAGTCACCGAAGAACAAATTCAGCAAATTAAAGAGATTCTTCATTTGCTGGCGAAGACAGTCTCTCAGGTCAAAATCTATCCATCCGACCATAGCACGGTGAAGAATTTTAAAGATGAGTTGTTGGAAAAATTAACCACCTATCTTGAGAAATATTGGAAACTGGAGATCGATATTGGAGAATTCTCGTTTGGCTTTCAGAGCCAAACAGTCTATCACGATCCCGCTCCTTTAAAAAGTCTTCCCTTTCTCTTTTTTAAAGATGGCATGCAGAAGCTCTCTTTCTACAGAAGATTGAACGACCATCAACTCCAAGAATTTCTCGAATTGATAAAAAAATATTACAGGCTGCCTCCTGAAGAGAGTGATATCGTCAGCCTTTTATGGGAGAAGGATTTTGCCCATATCCGGTATTTTGCTCCAGACGATTATCTGGAGACAAAAATTGGGGTGGGAAAGCAACCTATCGAAATTGATGTGGACACACAGGCATTCCAGACCGGAACCATTGAGCTTTCCTCAGAGGACATGGCAGTTCTCTCTCCAAGAATTTCCCCAGAGGCTGCGGGCAGAGAGATCGAAATGAAGGAGGAAATCCTGGTTAAAAAGCAAGAAGTCGAACAAATCAAAATTTCCTCCCTTGATGAGAAAGAGAGCCTCACCCTTAAATCTATGCTGGAGATAAACCGCAAGATATCCCCAGAGGAAGAACTCTCTCTGCTGATTATGGAGATGCTCCGTCTGGAAGAGGATGTGGATCGATTCTCCGCTACTCTCAAGGTGTTAGCTCATAACCATAAGAATATCATCGAAAAGGGGAATTTTTCTCTTGCTGCCAAGCTTTTAGGCGATCTTGATGATTTTTGTCGAACCTTTTCTTCTCAATCTCCTGAGAAAGTAAAACTTGTCCATAGATTTTTCCATGAAGCCCGAACCAAAGAGCATCTCGATCTGATAAAAAGTACCCTGGTGGAAAAGGAATTTTCTGATTACGACGCATTTTTTGAATATATTGAGATTCTCAGACCAGAACTTTTACTACTTGGATATTTGTATGAGGAAATTAAGAGCACTGATTTTCGATTAAGGACTGTGAATTACTTCAAAAAGTTAAGCAAAGAAGATTTCTCAGCTCTCATGGAGCTTGCCCAGGAAGACAGGGTATCCTTAACTAAGGAGATTATATCTATTCTTGGTTTTGCAGAAGATAAAAGAATGATCCTTCTTTTAGCTAACTTTCTCTCCTACCGGAATGCGTCCATCAAGAGAGCAGCCATAGAGTCTTTAGGCAAAGTGGAAGAGCCCTCAGCAAGTAAAATATTGATCAGATTCATGGCTGATAAGGATGAAAAGCTTCGCATTCTGGCGACAAAGAATCTTCGAATCCATGAAGACGAATCATTGCTAAAATCCACGATGCAGATGGTTCAGGACAAATCATTCCTGAAGAAAAGTGTGGAAGAAAAACAATCCCTGATGGATGTTCTGGCGAGAAGTAAAATGGAAAAGGCATATGAATTCCTTCAATATATGATATTAAAGACAGGCTTCTTCTCTCGACCCAAGCGCGTCGAATCCTCCCTTTGTGCGATCGAAGCTATGGAAAAGGCAGGGACACCTGAGGCCATAAATATCCTTAGAAAAGCGACTAAATCATCTGGGAAAAAAGTGAGGCAGGCTTCCCGTTCGGCCCTGCAAAAATTATCAACATCGAAAGTGTGAAAAGGATGTAGAATTGAGCCAAATCCAGAGAGAAGAAAGAAAACAGGATGTTCAAATGGATAAGAAAAGGACGATTAAAGTTGCCCTTGAAATCTTGTTGCGTCTGAACATGGCCACAAAAATCGCCAAAATTTATGAGCCTAACAACCTGATTTTTATCGAGCAAGTCCATAGTCTCATCTCACTCCTGCAAAATGTCTTTAAAACAGAGAAGGAGGCCTCTTTCATGCTCAGACAGAGCAGTCTCTTTTTCGCTGGGATGAAGGTAAATTTCACTTTTTCCAATTATAACCTCTTCCGATTCATCAGCAGTGAGTTTCAGAAAAGGAAGATGAGCCTCCTCAAACTCAGTACGGGAGTGACCGAGGAAGAGGTCAAACGGTTTGTTATTCTCTTGTCCAAGAAGAAAGGAGAATCGGAAACACCCTTTGAGGATTTTCTCACAGAATTAAAGGAGAATGGAGTCGAGCATATCAGTATCGAGGAGATGGCTTCCTCAGATGAATCGCAGCATAATGAAAAATATGCGGCCAAAGTCTTTTTCCTGGGAATTACCCACCTCAAAGAGACATTTGAGAAATTTAGTAGAAATGAAAAAATCCCTCTCAACATCACCCGAAGACTTATGCAATCCATGTTCAACCACTCGGTGGAAAACGAAGCTTTCGTTTATGGCCTGACCAACATAAAGAATTTTGATGAATACACCCTCAACCATTCAGTCAACGTCTGTTTTCTATCCATCGCTCTGGGAAGACACTTAGGATTGGATAAGAATGAACTGGTGGATTTGGGGATGAGTGCTTTTTTCCATGATTTCGGAAAAACAGAGATTCCCAAGGAGATTCTTCTCAAACCTGGAAGATTGGATGAGAGAGAGAGAGAAATTATCGAAAAACATCCTCATTTGGGGGCAGAAAAACTTGCCCAATTACAGGAAGTTAGCTATTTGCCGCTAAGAGCGGTCAATGTGGCTATGGAACACCATGTCAAGGAGGACCTTAGCGGTTATCCTCGATACAAAAGCAAGAAAAACGTTAACCTCTTCAGCAAGATTGTTAAAATCTGTGATTTTTTTGATGCCCTGACTACAGAAAGGCCTTATCGCAAGAAGGCTTTTTCTCGAGATGAAGTTTTGATGATGATGATGGAGAGGAGGGGCACAGAATTTGATCCTATCTTGCTCAAGGTTTTCGTCAACATAATGGGATCCTATCCTGTAGGAACGCTGGTTCTCCTGGATACTGGGGAGATAGGCATCATTTTCGAGATAAACATGGAGCATGCTTATATCAATCGGCCTGGAATCAAGCTCATTACCGATAAGAAGAGGGAAAAAATCGACGGGGAGTTTGTGGATTTGACAGAAGTCGATCCTGAAACGAACAGGTATAAAAGGACCATCCTCAAGTCTTTAGACCCTCAAAGATATGATATCAACGTCTCGGATTATTTCTTGGCTCGAGCCCAGTGATTTCTCTCCTTTAGCATGTTGATTTTATCCCTTCTTGGGCTTAAAATGATCAAAAATATTCGAGGAGCAATCCATGGAAGAAATATTAAATAAGGAGGTCAAAGAAGCCACCAAGAAAAAGTTCGATGAAGATC
>Ga0315551_10000140_pt1 | contig 54261 bp, 45 predicted proteins | sample SalMarSW160290MG_FD_203678 | JGI IMG/M metagenome (GOLD analysis project Ga0315551, IMG submission 203678) | Salt marsh sediment microbial communities from the Plum Island Ecosystem LTER, Massachusetts, United States - Salt Marsh Sediment SW1602-90 ...
AACCGCCGCAGCTATAAGCTTCGGTTCTGCCTTCCTGCTGATCAACTATTACGACGGCTTGACCGTCGTACGTTTCGGCGACACGCTTGAATATGCTCAAGGGCTTAGGCGGGATGACCTTGGCGACTTCATCCCATTCCGCTTGTATCTGCTCAATCTCAGCTTCGTGCTCCGTTGCAGAGGCTTCAGCCTTTTTGCGGGTTTGCTCGAGCTGCCGCTTTTGCTGGTCTATCTGACCTTCGATCTCCTTGCACTCGGCTTCGTCAGTTTCAATTGCTTTCAATAGCTCCAGGATTTGGGTTTCGATTTTTGAATTGTCGGCTTTTGTAGTGTTGAGCTGGGTCAGCAGTGCAGCGTATTCTTTGTTTGTTTTTGCGTTATTTAGCGATGCCCTTAGCTTATTGATCTGCTCATCTCGGCTTTTTAGCTCAAGCTCGAGGCGGTCGCACTGAACTTTGGTTAGCTGAATCTCTTCCCTTTTTGCTTCGAGGGCACTTTGCAGACTTCTGACTTGATTTTCCTGGATGATGACACTGCGCCGACACCTTGCAAGTTTTGCCTTTGCAGCACGCAGACGATTTTCAACGCTTTGAAGTTTAATCAGGCCATTCAATACAGGTCCCATTTACACTCCTTACCGCCGATTATTAAATTGTAAAACCTTTTATTTTACAAATAAATTTTCAAGCTTCAATAAAAACTTCCTTCTTTTTAGCGATCTCTTTGTTCCGGCACGGCCATTAGCCTTGACTCCATATATGCCTTTGCTTATGATATAGGTGATGATTACGTTCTCATCTTGTATTCTTAACTCTTTTCCTATAAAGGACTTGTTGCACTCATGTCAAAAAAGGGATTTACACATCTGCATCTGCACAGCCAGTATTCACTGCTCGATGGCGCCATTAACTTCGACAAACTTTTTAAGCGCTGTAAAAAGCTTGACATGGATACCGTCGCCGTCACCGACCACGGCAATCTCTTCGGCGCAGTAGAATTCTATACCAAAGCTCTTACAGCGCACATAAAACCCATCATAGGCATCGAGGCGTACATAGCACCAGGCAGTAGATTCGACCGGACAAAAACCAGCATCTCTGAAGCAGCACATCATTTAATCCTATTGGCTGAGAATAACACCGGCTATCAGAACCTTCTCAAGCTCGCCAGCGCAGGCTACTTAGATGGATTTTACTATCGCCCAAGAATCGATAAAGAAATCCTCACTGAACTAAACGAAGGCCTCATTTGCACCTCGGCTTGTTTAAAGGGTGAGATTGCCGTGGAAATTGCCAACGGAAATGAACAAGCGGCACAAAAAGCAGCCGAGAGTTATCTAAAGATATTTGGGCCTGATAGATTCTTCATCGAAATACAAAGCCACGAAGAGGGGTCGTCGCTCGTGACTGGTGACTCGTCGCTCGAATCACAAGACATGAATCACAACACAAAAAAAAGTAATTATGAAGAACGAGGCACAAACCACAAGTCACGACAGATTCGTCAGGGACTGGTCGAACTGGCCCAAAAAATGGGTGTCGGTATTGTTGCGACGAACGATGTGCATTTTCTCGAGGCAGAGGACCATGAGGCACACAACTGTCTATGCGCAATCAGCACCGGTAAAAGAGCGGACGATCCCGATAGAATGATATACCCAACCGACGCATACTTCAAAAGCACCGAAGAAATGCGCGGTCTTTTCGCCAAAACCATCGAAGCATGTGATAATACGTTGACGATTGCCGATCGCTGTAATGTCGAACTCGACCTGAAAACCCGCCATGCACCACGCTTTAATCCGCCCGACGGCTCAACGCCTGAAGATTTTCTGACAGAACTCTGCTATGAGGGAGCTCGCCAACGCTATGGCGAAATTACAAACCAGATAAAGGCACGCCTTGACAGAGAGCTTGAAGTAATCGAATCGAAGGGTTTCGCCAGCTATTTTCTCATCGTCTGGGACTTCTGCAAATATGCCCACGAAAGAGACATCCCAATTGGCGCCAGAGGAAGCGGTGTAGGAACCCTCGCCGGTTATTGCCTTGGCTTGTGCGATGTCGATCCAATTCGCTATGACCTGCTCTTTGAGCGCTTCATGGACCCCCAGCGCAACGAAATGCCCGACATCGATATCGACATCTGCCAGGCCCACCGCGCAGAAATCATAGATTATGTCCGCCAGAAATACGGCCAGGTCGCGCAGATCATAACCTTCGGAACGATGAAGGCACGTGCCGTTATCCGGGATATCTGTAGAGTCCTCGGAGTGCCCCTTGCTGAGGCTGATAGACTTGCAAAGCTCGTACCGTTCTCTCTCGATATGACACTTGATAAGGCCCTGGAGACCGAGCCAGAACTGAAACGTGCCTACAAAGAAAACGAGCAGATAAGAAAGGTCATCGACATCAGTAGAAAGCTCGAAGGCCTCGCACGTCACGCATCGGTTCATGCAGCCGGCGTAGTTATCGCCGATGAGCCTTTAACGAATTTCGTGCCTCTTTATAAAGCTTCAGGCTCCGATGACATTATAACTCAGTTCGAAGGCCCAATGGTTGAAAAAGTCGGGCTTTTAAAAATGGATTTCCTTGGGCTGAAAACACTCAGTGTGCTCGAACGTACTCGTCAGCTTGTCAAGGAAAATCACGGAGTCGAGATCGACCTGGAAAAGCTTGACCTTACCGACTCTAAAGTTTTTGAACTCTTCTCAAACGGCAGAACAAAAGGCATTTTCCAATTTGAGTCCGGAGGTATGCAGAATATGCTTGTAAAGATGAGGCCTGACCGAATTGAGGATCTCATCGCTGCAAATGCCCTGTATCGTCCCGGCCCGATGATACTGATTCCCGACTATATCGACCGAAAACACGGGGCAAAATGGAAGCTACCACATCCTATCATGACCGAGGTTTTGCAAGAAACATACGGCATAATGACCTATCAGGAACAGGTCATGCGAATATGCAACCTACTCGGCGACATACCTCTGCGTGAAGCCTACGGCCTGATAAAAGCCATCAGCAAAAAGAAGGCAAAAACCATCGTAAAAGAAAGAGAACGATTCGCCTCAGGCTGTGTCAATAAGGGTATGAAGAAGCAACAGGCTGAACAGATTTTTGAGCTTATCGAGCGCTTTGCCGGATACGGATTTAACAAGAGCCATTCAACCCGTTATGCTTTCATCGCATATCAGACCGCCTATATGAAGGCACATTGGCCTGTCGAATTCATGGCAGCACTTTTAACTTACGAAATGGACAACACCGACAAGGTCGTCGAGTATATCGCTGAGTGCACCGAGATGGGTATCGAGGTGCTCGCTCCGGATATTAACGAAAGCGGCGTCAATTTCACGCCCCTATACCCTGATAGCGATAGCAAGCAAAAGGCTGTAATACGTTTTGGCTTAGCAGCCGTAAAAGGCGTCGGCGAAAAGGCCGTTGAGCAGATTATCGCTATGAGAAAAAAAGTCGGTAGATTTCAGAGCCTGTTCCATTTCTGCGAAAATGTCGATTTGAGGGCAGCTAACAAACAGGTGCTCGAAGCCCTCATAAAAGCCGGCGCTTTCGACAGGCTCGGCGGAAACCGTCGCCAAATGATAGAAGGCCTCGAAAAGGCAATGGAAATCGGTGCCGGTCTGCAGGCCGACAAACAGAACGGCCAAATGAATTTCTTCGGCCAAATAGCTGGCGCTTCAGATTACTCTCAAGACCATCACAGTCTGCCCAACGTCCCGCCCTGGCCCGAGCCACAAATGCTTGCCTACGAAAAACAGGTTCTTGGTTTCTATGTCACCAGCAATCCACTGAGCCATCACGCTGAGACTATCAATCTTTACTCTACACGTAACACTTCGCAATTGGATGCTGCGGGTCAGAATGAGCAAGTCGTAATGGGCGGAATGATAACAAAGATAAGATACAATATCACAAAGTCAGGCCGGAATGCCGGCTCAAAAATGGCGGTTTTTACACTCGAAGACCTCCAGGGCCAGGTCGAAGTGGTCATGTTTCCCGATACGCTCAACGCTTATGCCAAGGCTCTAATCGAAGACACAGTTATATTTGTAAAGGGAAAGCTGGATTACAGAAGGGAGCGAGCTAATATTATAGCAGCGGAACTAATAGCTCTGGACGAAGTCAGAGAAAAATTAGCTGCTAAGGTCAGGATACGACTAAATGCTAACGATGTCACCAAAGAAAAGGTCACAATGATAAAGAGCATTTGCCAGCACCACAGAGGCAAAAGCCTTGTCTATGTGGCGATACATACCGACAAAGGTCGAGTTCATGCCACCGCAGACAGAGAGCTTTCCGTCAATCCTGATCTGGAGTTCTGCCGCAAAATGAGGCAACTGCTCGGCGAAGAAAACTTCCAACTGACAAGGTGACACTGTAGGTGTCATCCTGAGCGAAGCGAAGGATCTGGCTTTAGGAAATAAAAATTATGTGGCTGCCAAAAGATGAAAGACATCTACTTTTGGGCTACTATATAAGCATTGAAAATGAAGGGGAGGAGGTATGGTTTGCGTTGGAAGAATGGGTTCAAATATTTGAGGGGTTAACGTGGGTTCCAATTTTGGTGCCTTGTCAGATTAAACGATTTGCTCGTAAAGTAAGGCATTATCCTGTTTTATCTGAACCCCCGAATATTCAGACCCACAATAAGCAATATCCAGTAAATGCAAATAAGATCAGAATAGCAAATAATAGACTCGAGAAGAGAGGGCTCATAAAATTACGGAGAAACCATTCTGGTACTATGATGGGAATTGCCCTGACAATAGAAGGTTATGACTTAGGCAGAAAATATTGTTCATGGTGGAAACGGAGCAACTTATGGTATGCAGAGTACATAAAACATCACTGGATTTGGGTTATTGTTAGCTTTCTGGGTGGAATTATTGGAGGATTATTAATCAACTGGTTATCAAAGGTGAATAAGTGAAAGAGAAATTACACGGTAAATTTATCGTTCTTGATGGGCCGGATGGATGTGGAAAGACTACGCAATGCGCCATACTTGCGCAGTGGCTAAGGAGAAATGGCATCGAGGTTGTAAAGACGCACGACCCAGGAGGTACTAAAATTGGTGATCAGATTCGCCAGCTTCTAAAGTATGGTGCTAAAGGAAGTATGGATGTTCACACCGAAGCAATGTTATTTATGGCTTCGAGAGCTCAACTTATCGCGGAGGTAATTAAACCTGCCTTACAGGCAAGTAAAACGGTTTTGTGTGACAGATTTATTTCAGCTACGTGTGCTTACCAAGGCAGTAGTGGGTATCCTGTAGAGAAGATAATTGAGTTGGGCAAATTCGCAGTAGAAGACACCTGGCCTCACCTGACAATTATAATCGACGTACCGGCAGAGGAAGGACGCGAACGGACTGGGCAGAAGCGAAACCAAAGAAGCAAAATGAACCACAAAGATTCCAACCAGAATTACCTCTTCGAAAATGCGACCCCTGATCGATTTGATTCCAGAACTTTAGAGTATCATCGAAAAGTTAGAACATGGTTCCTCCGGTTAGGAAAATACTATCCTGGAATAGTGAAAGTAGTTGATGGTGGTGGAGCCGACATTGAGACAATTCACGAAAGGATAAAACGGGTTATCCTAGAAACCGATTTTTAGCAGATGTCGTTGAAAGAAATTTTTTGCCAGGATAAAACAATCACCGCTTTGCAGCGGGCCTTCGCTACAGGCAAATGGCCCCACGCATACATATTCGCGGGTCCGGATGGCGTCGGCAGGTTCAAGACCGCTGTCGAATGGGCCAAGTTACTGCTGTGTGAACAGCCGATTGTTGAAAATAATAACTCTATTAGCTTCGCCGATAGTTGCGGTTCGTGCGAATCCTGCCGAGCTATCGAAGTGGGCTCGCATCCGGACTTTAATTACATTTACAAGGAACTGCTCGAATTTACGAGCGCGGGCAAAGGCAGGTCTACACCTGTCGAGCTGCCAATCGATGTCATCCGCGAATTTCTAATAGATAAAGTGCACGTAAGGCCTTCTTTATCAAAAAGAAAGGTCTTCGTAGTAAGCGAAGCTGAGAAGCTGAACATCGCGTCACAGAATGCGCTATTAAAGGTTCTTGAAGAGCCACCCGGATACTGCTGCATAATACTGCTGTGCACAAGGACAGATAAACTCTTGCCCACCACTAAATCGAGATGCCAGACACTCAGGTTCGGCCCGATAGACGAATCAAAGATACTTGAGAAATTAAGGTCGATGGATCTTGAACAAGAAAAGGCGCGGTACTTCGCCCGTCTTGCTCAAGGCAGTTTAGGCTCAGCTATACAATATGCAAGGCTTGAGCTGGCTGGTGTCCAATTGTATGAAATTAAAAAACAACTTGTAAGCTCTCTGGCAACCTATAAACTTGCAGACGCTGTGGAATTCGCGCAGCGATTTCTTAATGAAAGCAGGAAAATCGCTGAGGTCTGGACAGGAATCGAAAAAACCGCCAGCAAAAGCGACATTAACCGTAGGTCACAAAAGACTCTTATCCAGATAATCATATCAGCTTTGTATGATGTGATGACACTGAATGTTGCACCTGCCAAGCCCTCTTTCAATTTCGACCAGAAACAGCACATTACAAAATTGGCTGCACGCTTCAACCCGGATCAGGCAGCGACGAAAATTGCTGATTGCTATGAGGCTTTTCGCTGGGTTGAATCCGGGGTCAATGAAAAACTCATTTTCGAACATCTCTTGTTATGCCTCGTAACTTCTGATATAATCCTTGGTTCGTAGTTGTTTGACCACGCTTTATTCTTGGCTGGTCCTAATCTTGAAGCAGACGGCAAAATGACAGCACGTTATTTTTATTACTGAAATGGCTGAAGTCTCAACAACAAAGCCCCTACGGGTAAAAGGTAAAAAGTACATGCTCGTTCGATATGGGCGGATGAACACGCTTGGTTTCTTCGAGCACAACGAAACTAACATCCCCAAACTCCCCACTCGTGTCGTGGTCAAAACCGAAAAGGGCCTTGAGCTGGGCTCTCTCGTGGGTCAGCTTGCATCCTACAAAGACGGTCGACTCAAGCTCACTGACGAGCAAATAGAACAGTATTTCAACGCTGAGGACACTGAATCCTCCTTTGAGCAAGCCGGCAAGTTTATCCGTTATGCCAGCGCTGCGGACGTTACTGAGGAGCGACACCTCCGAAAGATTGCCAAAGACGAGATAGAATGCTGCAAGCAGTTCGTCAAAGAGATGAACTTGCCCATGAAAATAGTCGATGCCGAGCACATCTTCGGCGGTGAGCGCATCGTTTTCTACTTCATGTCCGACGGGCGAGTCGATTTCCGCGACCTAGTAAAGAGACTCGCACAGGAATACCAGACGCGAATTGAAATGCGCCAAATAGGCTCACGTGACGAAGCCAAGCTCCTCGGCGATATCGAAAGCTGCGGACAAGAGTGCTGCTGTAAGAGGTTTCTCAAAATCCTAAAGCCGGTCAACATGCGAATGGCTAAAATGCAAAAAGCCACTCTGGATCCTTCTAAGATATCCGGTTACTGCGGCAGACTTAAATGTTGCCTGCGGTACGAAGACCAGACCTATACGCAACTGAAAAAACAGCTTCCCAGAAAGAATGCGCGGGTTACAACCAAACACGGCCAGGGCAAAGTTGTGGACACGCAAATACTAACTCAGCTTGTCGTCGTCGAATATGAAAGCGGTGAGAAGATCGCACTGAGCGTTGACGAGATTGAGGTAATTGCCACAACTGCCGCTAAGAAAAGACAAAATCAGCCGCCCAAAAAAGAGAAGCAAACTAACGAAGACAAGAATCAACAGTAATTTTGGAAGAATTATGTCCCGCAAGATAGTTGTGACGTCTGCTTTACCTTACGCCAATGGGCCAATACATATAGGTCATTTAGTGGAGTACTTACAGACCGATATCTGGGTACGCTTTCAAAAGATGTGCGGCAATCAATGCTTTTACTTTTGTGCCGATGACACACACGGCACGCCGATTATGATAAGTGCGCGCGCTGCTGGTATACCTGCTGAGCAGCTAATCGAGCAAATGTACAAAGCCCATGTCGCAGACTTCGACCGCTTCCACATCGAATTCGACAACTATTACACTACCCATTCTCCGGAAAACAGACAATTTAGTGAACTGATCTTTAGCCGGCTCAATAAGGCTGGGGCTATTACAAAACGGCAGGTCGAGCAGAGCTATTGCCAGAATTGTAAAATGTCTCTGCCCGACAGATATGTACGCGGCACTTGCCCACGCTGTAAAGCCGAGAACCAGTATGGTGACTCCTGTGAGATATGTAGTGCTACCTACCGCTCTACCGATTTGATAAATCCTTATTGCGCGACCTGCCACGGTACACCCGTTGTGCAAAAGTCCGAGCACTACTTCTTCAAGCTTGCCGATTATGAGCAACAGCTCAAAGATATTATAACCGCAGGCCACGTACAAAAATCGGTTGCAAACAAACTCGATGAGTGGTTTAAAATCGGCCTTAAAGACTGGGACATATCCCGCGACGGTCCATATTTCGGATTCAAAATCCCCGGTGAAGAAAACAAGTTTTTTTACGTTTGGCTCGACGCCCCCATAGGATACATGGCCTCGGCAAAAAACTACTGCGACAGAAATGGCCTGGACTTTAACCTGCTCTGGCCAGGACTTGACGGCCCAGCAAAACAATCATCCCAACAGCAAGGAAACGGATACGAGCTCTATCACTTCATCGGCAAGGACATTATGTATTTCCACGCCTTGTTTTGGCCCGCAATGCTTATCGGGTCCGGCTTCAAAACCGCTGACAAACTTTTTGTCCATGGCTTTCTAACCGTAGACGGTGAGAAGATGAGCAAGTCCCGTGGGACTTTTATTAAAGCCAGCACCTACCTAAAACACCTCGATCCAGAGTACTTGAGGTACTACTACGCGAGCAAACTTACCGACGGCATCGAGGACATAGACCTGCGCCTGGATGATTTCACAAACAAAATTAACTCCAACCTGGTCGGCAAATATGCAAATCTCGCTTCCCGCTCAGGCCCAATGCTCTCCAAAAATCTGGATGGTCGGCTCGGGCGGTTAGACGAGCAGGGTAAGGAACTGATTGATAAACTAAGAACTGCTAAAGAACAGATCGTAGCAGATTATGAGAATCTTAAATATGCGGCTGTTGCTCGAACAATCAGCGCTCTGGCAGATGAGGCAAACCGTTACGTTGAACAGAATCAGCCGTGGGTCACCGTGAAAAGCGATCCTGAGAGTACCCGGTCCACTCTAACCGCTGTTATAAACGCTGTGAGAATTCTGACGATTTACCTGAAGCCTATTCTTCCAAAATACGTTGAAAAAATTCAAAAGTTTCTTAACGTCGGTGCACTCCAGTTCGCTGACGTCGATATATTGCTGGAAAATCACAAAATAAATGAATTTGAAAGACTCTTCGAAAGGATTGACAAAAGGCAGGTGGATACAATGATTCAGGAAAGTAAAGACACTCAAAGCCCTCAGCAACCAACACCATCACAACAACCAGAAACGTTCGACCCGTTCAAACCCGAATGCACTATCGAAGATTTTGGAAAGATAGACCTTCGAATTGCTAAAGTAGCAAAAGCAGAGCGAGTGGAAGGGGCTGATAAACTGTTGCGTCTCGATTTGGATGTTGGCGTCCCAGGAAAAACCGTTCTTGCCGCTATAGCCACAGCATATAATCCGGAAGACTTGATGGGCAAAACCGTTGTTTATTTCGCCAATCTAAAGCCAAGAAAAATGAGATTTGGTCTGTCCGAAGGTATGATCATGGCTGCCGGTACCGGTGGTAAAGATATCTTTATGCTCACGGCTGATCCCGGGGCAAAACCAGGACAAAAAGTACTTTAATGTATTGTGTATGAACAGAGAACGTCTGACAGTAGCCTTAACGTTGCATAGGCTCCAGCTTTATCTGCTCGTTACTGCTGCCGCCTTTATAGCGGCGCCTATTAATGCCGCGCTGGCCAATCAGGCAAATGCCTTTGTTCGCGTCAGCCCACGCGACCCGCGCTATTTCGAACTATCCGATGGTAGCTGGTACATCCCTATCGGCCTAAACATGATCCATCCAAGCTCCGACGCCGACGAAGAACAAGGCCTAGCACAAATGCAGCAATGGCTCATAAAGCTCTCAGAAAATCAAGGCAACTTTATCCGCATTTGGCTCAGCCACGAGTTTTGGGATGTCGAACACTCAAAAAGCGGCCAATACGATCCCCAAAAAGCTCGGCGAATTGACCGTTTGCTCTCCATGGCTGAAAACCACGGTATCAGGGTCAAACTGACACTCGAACACTTCCGTAATTTCGAGGATAATGGGGTATTTGGTAAGCACATTCACCATACCTCACAAGGTGGGCCAGCAAGAAATGTTACTGATTTTTTCAATGGTCGCCGAAGCCAACAGCAGTTCAAAAGCAAGTTGGATTGGTACGCCAGTCGCTATAGCTATAAGCCAGCTATTTTCGGCTGGGAACTCTGGAACGAAATTAACACAATTGCAGGCCGAGGCTGGACCGAGTGGACCGAACTAATGCTCGGTGAATTGCACAGTCGCTTCCCAAACAATCTCGCTATGCAAAGTCTCAGCAGCTTCGATATTGCAGAAGTCCTCAGTACGTACCGCACAATCTATCGTATGACCGACAACGACGTAGCCCAGGTACACCGCTACCTTGACCTGGGAGCAGCCCTTAAAGTCTGTCACGGCCCCGTTGACGTTCTCGCAGCCGATGCTGTCTCAGAGCTTCGAGCGTTTCGCTTACGCAAGCCCATAATCTTAGCAGAAGGTGGTGCCGTTGAGCCGGGTCATTCTGGTCCTTTCGAACTCTACGAAAAAGATAAAGATGGAATGATCCTCCATGATGTATTGTTTGCTCCGTTTTTCGCTGGTGCAGCCGGACCCGGACAAATCTGGCATTGGGATACGTACGTAGACAAGAACAATTTATGGTACCATTACGCACGTTTCGCCGAGGTCGTTGAGGACATTGATCTGCCAGATGAAAATTTTGAGCCTGTCCAAATCAAACATTCGCGCATGCGCGTATATGCTCTAAAAGGTAAAAATACGATTCTTGTCTGGTGTCGTGACAGCAGCAACACCTGGCAAAGCGAACTCAAACAGGTCGTCAAGCCTCAAATAGTGCACGGAGTCTCTGTTGATCTTTCCAAAATCAGTGCCGGATTCGATAATGCCAAAATCCGTATCTATGACCCCTGGACAGATAAATGGACGGATGTGCAGACTACTGCGACTACAGTCGCGCTTCCTGATTTCAGCCGCTCAATAGTAGTGAGGATCGAGAAAGACCAGCTCGGCTCAGAAAAGCAACAAGGCGCACAACGGATTATCAGATGAAAAAAGGCCTCGAACAAATAGCCGGAGAAGATGGCCGTTATAGTGCCGGTGCTCTTAAGTTCATCTACGAAGGACTCGGCTACACTCTGAAGGAGATCACGGCTGAGCCACGCCATGTCAGTGGCCAAACTCTGTGCGAGGGTCTAAGAAGGCTCGCTATAGAAAAATATGGAAGACTCGCAATGCTGGTGCTCAAAACCTGGGGTGTCAAAACAACTCGCGACTTCGGCGAAATCGTCTATCTTATGATAGACAACGAATGGATGAGCACCCAGCCGAATGATTCGATCAACGATTTCAACGATCTTTACGATTTTAAAACCGTCTTCAAAGACCAGTTCAAATTCTAAGTTACCAAGACCACAAGCTAAGCTGCTAATCGACACTTTCAATGGGGGTATAGCCGGTTAGATACGGGCATTTATTCAACTCTAAGCCAATTATCAGCGAGCATCGCAAAATCTATCATATCGACTATGCCATCGTGATTGATATCGCCATCGAGCCATACCATTTCACTCATACTTGCATAAGCCGTACCGCCGTAAGCACCCATATTGATTCTGCCGCCGTTGGGCATCGGCTCGCCGGATGGATCAACTGTTGGATCGCCGCCATCGATGCAGGGACTTGTTATGTTGTCGAGGACCCAAACATCATGGGCAGGCCAATACCGGCCCCGCTCACTCCTGAGATGGTAGTCCCCATTGTCAGGATCAACGAAAAAAGGATCTCGGGTAATGTGATTATCCAAGGAATCGCCTGCAAGACCTAACGTATACGACATCTGAATTTCTTGAGGCGATAAGACTCTGTCGAATAAAGCCACTTCGTCCAACAAGCCTACATAATTATCAATACCTGTAGAACGTGCCCCTATTACAAGATCAAGCTCTTCGCTGGGATTTTCTGCTTGATGCCAATAATTGAAAGTACCAATGTGTTTTCCATCGAAATACGCATTGACTGTTCTTGCTCGGCTATCTCGAGTAACTACCACATGAGTCCATTTGCTATATGGTATAGGTGGAAAATGGTATGTCTGGTTATATCCTGCACCATACTCGTGTATGTATTCAAAGACTTCTTGAGGTGTGTAGATTCGGAGAAAAAAGATACTATTGTCTTCTTCAGAACCTTTGTCGATTGGACTTCCTTCGATAGTCAGCATTGTCCCTTTCGTTTGATGTTGTCGTTTAATCCAGAACGTTACACTAACATCGTCAAGCAAACAGAATGAACTGGAGAAACCACAATCAACGTAATCGTCGACACCATCGAACTGAAACGCTCCACCAGAAATACCCTCCGTTCTGGATGCTCCGCCATAAATGGTTCCATGGTTGTCTCCTATGGGATCGAAAGCAACATTACCAGTATCTTCATCAAAGCCCCAGTAAGAAATCGGACTATCAAATGATTCAGATTCAAGCTCATCTTGGACCCAACTGTAGGCTGCCTGGCATCCAAACAGATCGCCGTTTGTATTGTTCCAGAAGATGCTGTTGCTTATATCCGGCTCTGCTCCGGCATAGGCCTCAATGCCGTATTTGTTATTAACTATCGTGACATTGGTTATTGTAGGGTTACTGCCGGCAATAAAGATTGCCATGAAGCTATTTCTTATGACAAAATTCTTCAAGTTACTATCAGGTCCCTCGCCGTAATAAAATGAGACAGCGAAATCATCAGGATTTTGCAGCACCGGCACACCATCGGTAGTGGCTACACCTTGTACAGTTATTACTTTACCGAGAAAAACGATCTCTTCAGTGTATATGCCCGGATAGACCAATACTGTGTCGCCATAGCCAGCCGCATCGATAGCTCTCTGGATTGTCGCGAAAGCTGTCTCAAGCGTAGATCCGTCGTTGTTATCGTCACCGTCAGCAGCATTAACGTACCAATTGAATAGACCGCAGAACTCATAAGCTCCCATATCCACGATCCCATTTATAATGCGCGGATTGCCATCGAGGTCGGTAAATACCCATGGTAAAACTGCTGTGTTACCACCTGCATTAATACATGGTGAGCCAGGTAACAAACGAAGGTTGTCGTCATCCGTGCCAAAGATATTGTCAGCTCCGTCGGCATCTATAAAAAGTGGATCGGCATTAATGTTGCCTTCGCCAGGCCATCCACCCTCCACATCGCTGTACGAAATGTTAGCACTGCCGGTGATGTACGAAGGGATGATGTCGGCAGGGATGTTATTCCATACAATACAGTTTATAATAGTTGCACGAGTCTGCAGACTATTTGTTATTGCGCCATATAAGCCTGAGCGGTTTCCAACAAATGTGCAGTTTCTAAGTGTGGGATAGCACCATATAGCGTCTACGCAGTCTTCAGGCCCTGACCTAGGATCGCACTTCTCCGGCATACCTTCATTGCTCATCCCACTGCCACCATTCTCGGCTTGGTTACCACTGAACGTACAGTTGATCAGTGTTGGTCTGCCTCCAAAGTTGTACATGCCCCCACCTTCCCAAGCCTCATTACGGTTGAACCTACAGTTGGTCAGTGTTGGACTACATTGGTCGTTGCTCAACCCGCCACCCATGTCGGCGTTGTTTTCGCTGAATGTACACTCGATCAAGGTTGCCAGGCTCCCATAACGATTACACACCCCGCCACCATCACGAGCCGAGTGGTTCCTCTTGAACGTGCAGTTGGTCAGTGTAGGCCTACTGCTTTTACCATTTAGCATCCCGCCGCCGCGGTAACCAGCCCTATTGCCAATGAACGTACAATTGGTCAATATCGGCCTCCCATCGGAAATGTTGTACATCCCACCACCTTGATTTGCCAGGTTCCTACTGAACGTACAGTTCATCAGCGTTGGGCTACCCATCTCGTTGTACATTCCCCCACCGTAATTGATATCCGGTTGATGAATTATATCATCATCGGCATTGCCGGCAGTGACGGTAAAGCCATTCAGAACGGCTGTTTCATCGCTTCCACTGCTGGTCACAACATGGTAGCTATTTTCGCCATTGTTGGCAAAATCCGGCCCGTCGTCGCCATTGAGGTCGCCACTTAGGATGGTCTGGTATCCAACAATATCCTTGGTATCGGGGTCTGGCTCACCAAAGCCAGCGTAGCCGCCTATGATTATGACGCCATTTTTAAGCTGGAATGTAGCCGTCCGGTCGCCATGTGTAATACCTTCTCCTTGGTCTGGTTTATAAACACCCTCTGCTACCTCGATCTGGTCACCACTTGAGGCAGCAGATAGAGCATCCTGAAGGTGGTTGTAAGCATTAGCCCAGCTTGAGCCGTCATTGTTACCTGTGGCATCGGCGTCAACGAAGATAGTCCTTCCCATAGCTGTGGATACCATCGCAAGAATAAATACCGCCACGAACAACCTGAATTTCAAATATGTTTTGGTTCTCATTTTCGCACCCTTTCATGAATAGATGATAAATATTATGACACAACGGTCTTAAACCTAAATCCCCTTTGCACGAATTGAGTTCGTTTTGCTAATTTAAAGCATTTTCTGTCTCCGCTCCTCCGACAATCCAATCAGCAGATACAACACACAGCTATAGAAAAAAGTGTCATTTTTCTGAGGCAGGACTGGTATGAGATAGGACTAAATTTATGATGGCAAACGAAAAATACTATGATAATTTTGAGCCTGCCTTCACACCTTCATTCAAAACAATTTTACTATAAAAGTGATCAGTTTTGCAAGAAGTTTCCGCTTTTTCAGAGATTCAGCCAAAGAGCAGCGAAAATAATCGCGCAGACCAGAAGATCTGAGCCTTTGGAGCCTATCTACCTGGTTTTTAGGGTATTATTCGGCAACTGTGAAACAAAGCTGCACGCCTTGTGAGATCGATACTGGCATCATTATTAGAGCGATTTTTCAATCCGAAATCCTTTGTTTTAGGTCCGGATGAAAGTGACCCTGGAATACTCCTTCAACGGGACCGGTCATACATATTCCTTTGTTGTCGGCGATTTCTATCAATAAACTCCCGCCGGGCATTTTCACATTTATTTGATTATCCACTAAGCCTAATTTGTGAGCTGCTGCGGCTGCTGCGCAGGCACTGCTGCCCGAAGCAAGAGTATATCCTGCGCTTCTTTCCCATATCCTTATCTCAATGTTGTTTCTATCTATGACTTTTAATAGCTGCATGTTAATTCGTTTTGGAAACATCTCGTGATTCTCGACATACGGACCAAGTTGTCTGGCATTTTGCTCACTCACATCTTCGGTCGGTATAACGCAGTGAGGATTCCCGATGGACAGACATGTCAGCTTATACTTCGCTGCCCCAATTGACAATTCTTCGTCCACGACCTCCCTTTTGGGACCTTTGACCGGTATTTCAGTGCTCAGGAAAGTTGTTGTGCCCATATTAATCTTTATCAAATTCGCTACATCATCTTGTATCCAGACTTGAACTATTCCGCCTAATGTCTTGATACTAAAATCTTTTTTATCGACGTATTTGTTCTCAAAAAGGTACTTGGCAAATATCCTCAGCCCATTACCACTTTTCTCAGCTTCACTGCCGTCGGGATTAAAAATCCGCAATTCATACAAGTTTTTAGTTTTGAGTTTTGAGTTTTTAGTTTCTTTGATGGGGCCATATAATATCCCATCCGACCCTATCCCGTAATGTCTATCACAAATCAGTCGGATAGTCTCCGGCGTTAACTCAACATCCGTGAAATTAGGATCGATCACAAGATAGTCATTTCCGAGGCCGTGATATTTTTTGAAATCAATTTTTGATAGCGTCATTGCAATTTTAGCTCCATAAAAATCATACCATCTACATCGAAATGCTCATAAGGAGCAATATCATTGAAACCAAGGGCCCGATACAATTTTTCTGCTTCGGGCATTCTCCGATTTGTATTCAGACGCATCGATGCGTAACCAAAACTTTGTCCGTGCTCGATTATGGCCTCAGCAAGAGTCTTTCCTACGCCCAATCCTCGATATTGCAGCCTGACGAATAGTCTTCGCATTTCACATACACCGCCACCTAAATCCCTCAGCCCTACACAGCCAGCAGGATTTCCCTGATACACGGCAAGTAATAGACAACCCTTAGGAGGGCCGTAACAGCCGGGCAAATGATTAGTGATTTCCTGCTCATAATTTTTGAAGTACTCTTTGAAGGAAGGCAGGTCTGCGCGTTCGTGGAAACAGCTCCTCAGAAATTCAGCATACTCTTGCCAAAGTATGCGAGCCTGCTCAAGATTTTCGCCACTTTCCGCTCTATATAGCTCCAACATATATTTCTGTCCTTAGTCTCTCGCCTTCAGCTATCCTCCATCAAAATTATTTTCACTTTGTCTGTAAGAACTTTAGCTTTGTGCTTGTGTTTCTCACCGGCTGGAATAAAGAGCCCGTCACCCGGCCCGAACGTAACGATTTCACCATCGAAGTCTATTTCCATTTGACCTTGGAGAACGTATCCGATATGTCCCTTAGTGCACCAATCAGGCTCAACAAACTCTCTGGTGAATTCTGCTAAGCGCAGTTTTCTGCGGCCTTGCCGATAGGCTTTAAATCTGGCACCGAGTGCTAATTTTTCCCATACTATCGATTTAAAATCTATTCTGTATTTCTTCATCTGAATTTCTTTTCCTATGCAGAGTTTACGCTAAATTAATTCGCCCTTAGCGACCATCACTACTTTTCCGCCTACAGTGACGTTTATAGATACGTCTTCATCTTTTGCCCTCAGATAGAGAATCGATGGTCTTCCTATCTCATAACCTTGTTCAACTCGAATATCGATCTGGTCTTTTCCAAAATAGCGATGCTTAACCAGATATGCTGCCAAACAGCCATTCCCACTCCCAGTAGCAGGATCCTCCGGCACACCATAGTAATCACCAAAAACTCGGACATTCAATTCGTTCTCCCAATTGTACGTCTCCGGGCAGAAAATGAGAATGGCTTTAGCTTGGAGATCCTTTATCAGCTGAAAATATTTATCACGGATTACCTTTGCCCTTTTGACGGCATCCAGTGTTTTTAACGGAATTATAGTGTGGAACAGTCCTGTGGAGACTTCCTCGATAGGAAATCCTTCTTTAATGTCGCCCTCGTCCAGGCGCAGCACTTCCAAGATCTCTGCCGGTGCAACGGTCCGGCCAAAGACCGGCTCAACTTGTCGCATCCAAAGGACATCCGGTTCTCCGTCGCTATAACTGAATGTGACAAGAATCTGGCCGACCTTCAGGTTCAGGATTACTGTATCCGTAGGTTTCTTGATAATTTCTCTCTGTATTATATAAGCCGTTCCCAGTGTCGGATGCCCTGCAAAAGGTAGTTCTATTGCCGGTGTAAAAATCCGAACGTCATAACCGCCCTCTCGCGGCTCATCGCTCAGAATGAATGTTGTCTCAGAGTAATTCATCTCCTTGGCAATCTGCTGCATCTGGCTATCAGATAAAGCTGCTGCGTCTCGGACCACAGCGAGCTGATTGCCTGCATATTTCTCTTGAGCAAAAACATCCAAAATGTAGAATATATACCTATCCATTTGTCCCGTGCCCTTTCACTATTTGATTACTTACTTTTAGCGAGTTCTTTCTTGACGATTCTCGCCAAACGTCTTATGCCCTGGTCGATTCTGTCTTCATCAGAATTAGAGAAGTTCAGCCTTAACGTGCTATCACCATCACCATTGACGTAGAACGGCTTACCTGGCACAAAAGCCACATGCTCTACTATGGCCAACTCAAACAGCTTTAATGATGATATTCCTTCCGGAAGCGTAACCCACAAGAACATTCCACCTTCAGGTCGTGTAAGATGTGTTCCATTAGGAAACTGCTCCTTAATCAGTGACACCATCAAATCTCTCTGTCTCTTGTAAGATCGCCGTATCTGAGCAATATGCGTGTCCACATCGTTGTCAATCAGGTATTGATGGAGAATCCTCTGGCTTAGGTAATTTGAGTGTAGGTCACTCGCTTGTTTGACGACAATGATTTTTCCCATTACATCCTTCTTGCCACAGACCCAGCCGAGTCTCAATCCAGGTGCAACTGTCTTTGAGAACGAGCCCAGCAGTACCGCGCGTTCACCGAGCATTCCAGCCACCGATGGCAGATCACTTCCCTCAAACCTCAATTGGCTATAGGCGTCATCCTCAACTAAAACCGTCCCATGATGTGCGAGCAGCTTAGCAAGTTCGACTCTTTTGTGCTGCGAATATGTAATCCCTGATGGGTTTTGGAAGTTAATCACCGTATGAAACAGTTTGACTGGCTGTTTCTCAAAAGTCTTTTTCAGTATGTCTATGTCGATACCGTCATCAAGTAGCGGCACAGGACAGAATTGCGGTTCATATACCGAAAATGCCTGTATGGCACCAAGATACCCAGGTTGTTCTATTGCGATTCGGTCGTTCTTTTCTATGAATACCTTGCCGACTAAATCGAGCCCTTGCTGAGATCCATTGGTGATAAGTATCTCATCAGGATGTACCTTTAGCCCTTTCATGCTATATCGCTCAGCGACGTACTGTCTCAGTGGCAGATACCCTTCAGTAGTGCTATATTGAAGCGATGCCTTGCCTGCCTGGCGTAAAACCCTGGCTGCAGCTTCGCTGATCTCCTTAACCGGAAAGAACCTTGGATTCGGAAGTCCCCCGGCAAAAGATATCACTTTCGGGTCTTGCGTCGCTTTGAGAATCTCCCTGATAAACGATTTCGGAATGGTACTCATTCTATTTGCATATATCTTCATAATTTCTCCTCCTCGCTGCAAGCCGATGAAAAAGGTCTTATAGTGTTAATATCAAAAATATAGTAACTGATTTTATCCACTGCTATATCACAACCTAACGCCGATCAAGTGACATCAGCGTACATAAAAGCTACTTCAAATGGCAGATGGTCGAACCTCTTCGTGCCTTTCCTGATAAAACCGAATGTGCTATACCAGTTCGCAAGCTCAATGTCTTCTGCTATAATACCTATCTCTACACGCTTAGCTCCAGAATTTCTTGCTTGTTTAAATAGTTAACTTTCGCAAGATTCTATATCAGCTCTTTGTACAGAGATATGCTGCCATAAAGCTATCTTTGTGATCAACTTTCTCTATCTTGAATCCGGCACGTTCAAGCAGACCCTGAATAATCCAGCCGAAGGTGCTGTACTCCTGACGGAAATGGGTATATAAGCCCTTACTGCCTTCAATACCCATTCGCTCGATTGTAGACTGAATAAATCCTTCTATACAGGATTCATAACCGGCAATATCGAACAAGAAGACTACATCGAATAAATATAATTTACCATTCGTTTTGAGCATCTGTGCCAATCGTCTAAGGCCTATCAGCTTCCAGAAGTCAGGTAAATGGTGCAATACAAATACGGAAACAACAGCATCCACCGGCTCTGTTTCGTGCTCGTATGTCAGAAATCCACCGTGATGAAACTCAATATTGTCAAGTTTAGCCTTTCTGGATTTTCTGCGGGCTTGTCTTAACATGGCCTTTGATATATCAACCGCGTAAACCTTGCGACAGTGATGTGCGGCATGAATAGCGAACGTACCTGTACCGCAACCCATGTCAATCACTGTTTGATTTGCCTCAAGGCCAAGAAGAGCGATTATCTCTCCGCTCTCGGCCTTGTAATCCCTGAATCTCTGGTGGTACTTGTCATAAGCTCTGGCGACTGTAACACTATTAAAATTTGCGCCGCAGGGCTTCATTTCGTCGTACTGCCACTTTGGATGCACTTGAGTTTCAAGTGAGTTCATGTAATTTCTGTAGAATTCGATATCCATTTCTCTGACTTTCATGGTGCTACAAACTTCTCCCATCCTCGCAAAGCCACGCGCTTTGCTGGTAATATAAAAATAAAAAAGCCTTTCAGGTTTTCAGCTCCCTGAAAGGCTTTATCGATTCGACAAAATATATAGTCAGGTCCTTTTAGGGAGCAGCCTCCTTTCGCACATATACCCAAATCCTGGCAGCAAAAGTCTTGGTCATGCCAGTCGGAAGGTCTGTGCGCAAAAACCCCATCGTCACTTTGTGACTTTTTAGCTGCTTTTGCTTATATTCCCTAATCTGAACCATCAACTAACTCCACTCAATCATCAATATGTCATGATTCTAAATATCGCACCTTTACCTGTCAAGCATAAATATCGACAAAATTGCCGCAAATATGAAAAAAAATTTCTGAAGTAGCAATTGTAACCAACAATTATCCTAAAATATCCGTCACATCAAAAAATGGCTGATTATGCTCCTGTAATATTCGACTGCTTTTTCCAGATCGGCAATCTCAATATATTCGTCCGCCTTATGACAAAGCTCGGGCTCGGCCGGGCCCCTGGCAATGTTTAATCTGACCTCTTTCGCTTCGAGAATATATTGCATCGAAGAGATACAAAGCAATATACTCAGCGTGTCATGCGTTTCATAATATCAAACTCAGAAGGATGAATAATCCGAAACCTGCGATTACTATGCCTGAAATTCTGTTCAGCCACGTCAACTTATCGTAATCAAGTTTTTTCAAAAATACACCGGTAACGCTTGTCAATATAAACCACCAAAGTCCGGCACCAATAAACACACCGCTAACTAATAAGCCTGCTGAGGCATGGTGCACACGTACTTGTGTTACACCTAAGCTTGCGAATACCGCCGCGAATGCAAGAAACGTGCCCGGATTTGCAAATGTAAGAAATAATGCCGATACATAATTGCTAAAATGGCTGGCACCATCTCCTGGCGCAGCATTTTGTACCATCTTTGAACGACAAATCCTCACGCCGATGTAACAGAGATAAAGGCCGCCCACCAAACGAAACCATAGTTGTTCTTTAATCAGAAAGTTTGAAATAAACGACAAACTTGAAGCTGCAAAAAAACCATAAACAGCATCTGCAGTAGCTGCTCCCAGGCCCGAAACTATTCCATGAATCCTGCCCTCTTGCAGGGTTCGTTGCATGCAAAGCACCGCAATCGGTCCTACAGGGGTTGAAATCAAAAAACCTATAACTATTCCCTTAAGAAAGATAATGGCTGTCATAAAAATCACCTTTTGGGCATAGAGCGTAAATTAAATTCTACGTAACAGAACCCGAATAACGCCAAACCTAATTTCTGCCTCTGGTAAAACTTAGAGCAAAAATTTAAAAATGATTTTTCTATAGTGCTCAACCGCTTTTTCTACGTCACTGATATCAATGTATTCATCCGGCTTATGGCATAATTCGGGCTTGCCTGGTCCGAAGATAACAATCGGTGAGTCTAAAGGCCCTAAATGTGGCGCATCTGTGGTAAAACCTACCGCCTTTGTCTCGCTGGTCCCGACTACACTACAAAAATCCTGCACGAATGTGCAATTCGGATCAGTCTCCATCGCCTCAACCGCTCGTAGTATAGACACTTTCGCGTCAAAATCGGGATTACGTGACTTGATTAAAGCGAACATCTGTTCGATATCACTAATGATTGCCTGGTGGTCCTGTTCGGGCAAAGTGCGAATATCTATTCCAACAGTGCATTCATCCGGTACAACGTTCATCGTTTTGCCGCCGGATATGGTGTTGACGCTCATCGAACAGTTACCCAACAGCTTGTGAAGTTGGATCTTGAATTCGTACTTATCCAGCTCATCTAAAAATGCACGCATCGAGCTTATGGCATTCACACCAAGCTGTGGTGCGGAGCTATGGGCGGCTTTGCCTTTGGTGGTTATCTTCAGCCACATCATGCCACGGTGAGCGGTAACAACGTCAAAATCGGTTGGCTCCGGAATAATTATTCCTGCAAGTTTTTCCAGCGAATTGGAACTTTCTATAAATCTTTTTACTCCACAGCTATCGGTCTCTTCGCCTGCGGCACCAACGAAGATAATATCTCCATGCAGGTTGATGCCGGATTCCACAGTCTGCTGAATAGCCACGACCACCGCTGCTATCCCGCCCTTCATGTCCGCTGCACCTCTGCCGTAGATTCTGCCGTTTTGCTCCAAGGCTGCAAAAGGCGGGTACTTCCATTCGCCTTCGCCAGGCCCAACCACATCGAGATGGCAAACAAACAGAAGCCCAGGTCTCTCTACGGACGACTCTGCCCGCGCAATCACATTCGCTCTATTCTGGCCCCAACTTTCAATGCGGCAATCGATGCCGGACTTGCCGAACTGAGCCGAGATTACTTCCGCCGCCGACAGTTCTCCCTTCTCAACCGTTGTTTCAGCCTGAATCAATTCTTTCAGTAGCCCTTTCATAGCTCAACATTATATACCTATAAACGCATAAAGCCAGTACAGTATCTCTTGTTGAATCTATGGTTGGTGCATTTGAACATAAAAAAATCCTTGCCGTACTTTTCATTAAGCTATATAGTACTTTACAAGTAAATGAGCCAGGGGAGCTGATGGCTTGATGATAGAATGAGCCTGATGCTGAGAACTGACCCTTCGAACCTGATCGGGATAATGCCCGCGAAGGAAGGCAAAAAGAGTGTAAAAATTAAAAAGTTTTAAGTTTTACGCTTTTAGTTTTGAGTTTATAAAGCACTTCCTTTGTGGGCCCCAGTTAGAAGCTGATCTGCAGGCTCTGTTAGCGTGGTTTTGATTCGCGCTTCTAACGGGCTGGGAGTGCTTTTTGTTTTTAGTAATAATAAGGTCAAGAACCAATAAAGAAAGGGAAAACAAAATGAAGGAAATTGAAATATCACGGGTGATTATTGAACAGTACACCAAGCGCCTGTCGGAGCACATCGAAAGTGACGTCGTTATCGTTGGAGCAGGGCCAGCGGGATTGGCGGCGAGTTATTATCTGGCAAAGGCAAAAATCAAAGTCACAGTAATCGAAAAGAAACTCTCGATTGGTGGTGGTATCTGGGGAGGAGCAGCTTGTTATAATGTCGTGACCTTCGAAGATAAAGATATTTTAGATGAAATAGGCGTTACAATAAAAAAACATGGGAATCTGTACATAGCAGATGCTATTGAGTTTGCGACAGGTTTAGCTTACAAAGCTAAAAAAGCTGGCGCAGAGATATTCAACGGCTTAGAGGCAGAAGACATTGTACTCATAGACGAGACGGTAAAGGGAATCGTGGTCAATAGCGCAAGCGCTCTGGCGATTGGACTGCACGTGGATCCATTTTGCATCTGCGCAAAATACACAATCGATGCGACCGGACATCCGGCTGAGTTAGTTGGTATGCTCAAGGAAAGAAAACCAAACCAATTTCCAAAAGAGCTACAAGAGTACTTCATGAACGTAGAAGTATCTGAAGCGGGCGTTGTTGAAAAGACAGGTGAAGTTTTTCCAGGGCTGTATGTCACAGGCATGGCGGTTTGCGATGTGTACAATCTGCCGAGGATGGGGCCGATCTTTGGGGGAATGCTAAAATCCGGCAAGAAAGTTGCTGAGCAGATATATGAAAAAATGCAGACTACCAACGCATAATGAGTGTTTTGAGCTGATAAGGCAGCTCGCAGTGCCGGAGCATATCGTAAGGCATAGCGTGGCGACGGCTAAGCTGGCTGTCTACCTGGCAGAAAGACTCAAGGAAAGGGGAATTGCAGTTGATGTGGATTTGGTAGAGAGAGCATGTTTGCTGCATGATGTTGTTAGGATGTGCGACTTCAAAAAATCAGATAGCGGCGGCTTAGCAGAACCAATAGAGCAAGAAAGCAAAGCAATTTGGCAACAGCTAAGAACGGACTTTGAGGGACTCTGTCACGAAGATATTGCATACGAGCTTTTGAGAGATGAATATCCTGAGCTTGCTATAACGATACGCAAGCATAAATATCTGGCTATACTGGATGAAAAAGATAAGCCGGTGACATGGGAAGAGAAACTTGTATATTATGCCGACAAGAGGGTTATGCACGATGAGATTGTTTCTCTTGGAGAAAGGTTAGACGAGGCACACGAAAGACATGCACGGCAACATAGCATATCGACTCAACGAAAATTTACGACCGCCAAGGCTGATGCGCAGATCTTCAAGCTGGAGGAAGAAATCTTTGATAAGATAGGAATAGTGCCTGATCAGGTCACAAGCAAATTAATCGAAGGCATGGATACCTCTGGTTGAAATTAGGGACTCAAATTAGCGGCCGGTTACTGGTAAACTACTTCTCGCTGATAATCTGCTGTATCGGCGGTGCATAATATAATCCGAAGCTCGAAATGGTCGGACAGAGGCGAGATTTGGCTATAGTCAGGCGGACCCTTTCGGCGGTGACATCATTGAATCGAAGCAATCGCTTGTAACCAATCGTGGTGCCGCGCGCAAACTCCTTCCAGTTGGCTCCATCCCAAGCCTCGAGGATGAATTCTTCAACTCTTTGTCCAATTCTTATGTGCTCAGCAAGCTCAGCGACATTGAAGGTACACTTTTTGCCCAGGTCAAATTCAATTCTTGCTGTGGTTGTCCAGTCGTCGGTAGTCCAGTAGGTATTCTCGTTACCATCTGCAACTTTGTTGCCTGCATATCTGGAGTCGTTGCCCTTTATATGGGAGGCGTTAATCACAGCGTGTAGTGCCAGGTTCTCGTTAAAGGTGGCATTAAGAACTTTGCGCAGCTCTTGTAGGCGTTTGACGTCGTTTTCGCGAATCAGGCCCCGGCGATCAGGCGGTAGATTAAGCAGCAGGACACTGTTCCGCCCTACCGAGCTGTAATAAATATCCAGGAGCGCTTTGAGAGACTTTACTCTTTTATCTTCTGCGGGGTGGTAGAACCAGCCGGGACGAATTGAGACATCCGTCTCTGCCGGATACCAAATCAGATTCTGCCCGTCGCCCAAGGCCTCGAGACTTCCGAGATCCTTCTGCAATTGGCTAATAAAATCGAAGGGCTTGTCGTTTCTGTTCATTACATTCCATTCAGTCTGTCGGGCATAACCTCTTTCATTGCCAACCCATCGTACGTCTGGGCCGTTAAAGATAACCGCATCCGGCTGAAGCTCGCGGACGATTGCATAGTAGCCCAGCCAGTCGTATTCCATATCTTTGGCGTCTTCTCCCTTTGCGCCATCGAACCAGACTTCATGAATTGGGCCATAGTTGGTTAAAAGCTCTCGCAATTGATTTTTATAAAACTCGTTGTACTTAGCAGTGTCGCCATAAGTCGGCTCGTGGCGGTCCCAGGGGGACAGGTAAAGTCCGAGCTTGATGCCAGCCTCGCGGCAGGCATCGGCAAGCTCGCGAACGACATCGCCTTCACCGTTCCGCCATGGGCTGCTTTTTACCGAGTGATCGGTATATTTGCTCGGCCAGAGGCAAAAGCCGTCATGGTGCTTGGCGGTCAGGATTATCATTTTCATGCCGGCATCTTTGCAGACCTTAACCCACTGGCGAGCGTCCAGCTCAGTGGGATTAAAGATAGCTGGGTCTTCGGTGCCATCACCCCACTCTTTGTCGGTGAAGGTGTTGACGGTAAAGTGAATAAAGGCGATGAACTCCAATCGCTGCCAGGCGAGCTGTCGGGGCGAGGGCGTGACATTCGCAGCTCGACGTATCAGGTCTTTTTGCGCAGTAATTTCATCTTCAGAAACTTCATCATAGGCACTTAAGTAGTCGACAGCAAAGTAAGCTGGCAGGTCGGACATTATTACATTACCGCCCCGGGTTAATTTCCATTGTTTGCCTTGGGTAAAAGGAGAGAAACATTCTGCTGCGTGTAGCTGTTGCAGATGCCTCCGGAGAAAAGAGATCGATTCACAATTGGCAGTAGTCACCAAAAATTGAAAAACGACAATCAGATGCACTGGCAGGTAAAATCGAGTTTTCATTGCTAACTTTCCTTAATTTGGTTTCTGAAGCTACTTCGTCGAGTAGCTGAAAGGCCCGAGACGACAGTGACTGTCAGCATGACTGTAAAGGTCACGATGGTGAAGTAGTATCCCCATGTGGCGGTTTGGACGTGAGCCATTTTTATTAGTACGGTTCCTATGGCAAATGATTGTGTGAACATTTTAACTTTGCCGGAGATAGACGCGGCGAAATTTATGCCGCGAGCCTCGGCAATGTGGCGCAGGACTGTAACATAAGCTTCCCTTGCGATCAGAATAGCAGCTACGGACCAATGAATGGCCGTGAGCGTCGCGGGGGAGAAATTGAAAAGTTTTGGCTCCTGGATGAGGGCAAAGCAAATAAACGAGCTACAAACCAACACTTTGTCGACAAGGGGATCAACTATTCGGCCAAACTTACTTGTAACGTTTAATCTTCGGGCCACGACACCATCAACGATGTCGGTTAAACCTGCAACGACGAAAAGGACAAAGGCAACATCAAGAAATAGGGCCTGGTTGGCTACTTTGGGCGAGTATAGGACCATGATAAGAAAAATAACGGTCAGAAGGAGCCTGCTGAAAGTCAAAATGTTCGGTATGAGCCTTAGCATAATGGAGAGTTTACTTATAGCACGGCTTTGGTTCAATACTAAACTTGTTCGGCGAGCAGGTCATAATCTTTTGTACCGATGACTCTAACTTTTACGAAACGGCCAGGCTGTGACGAGCAGCCTTCTATTATGGTGACGCTGTCGACCTCAGGTGCCTGGCCGTAAAAGCGGGCCTGAGCGATACCGTTTTTGTCAACGGAGTCAACAAGACATGTAAGCTCGGTTCCGATTCTGTCTTCGTTCCTGGCAAATGCGATATCCTGCTGGGCGAGCATCAATTGGTCAACTAGCTGGTTCTTCAACCTGTCAGGAACCTGGTCAGGTAGTTGAGCTGCGGGTGTTCCGGATTCGGGATAGAATTTAAAACAACCCAGTGCATCAAAGCAAGCCCACTTGACGAATTCCAGTAGCTCAGCAAACTCATCGTCGGTTTCACCAGGAAAACCAACTATCAATGTTGTTCTCAAGATAATATCGGATATGGTGGAACGCAGGTCTTCGATAAGACGGTAAAGTTTTTCTTTCGTGTCAGGGCGGTGCATAGCTTTTAGGATTCTGTTGGATACGTGCTGGACTGGGATATCCATATAATGGACTGCTTTGACACTGCCTGCAATGGCTTTTATCAATTCCGGGGATATTTCTGATGGATACAAATACAAGAGCCGAATCCATGTAAGGTCAGGAATTTCCTGCAGCTCGGCGATAAGAGTGACAAGCCCATGTTTGATTTTCAGGTCGCGGCCATAGTTCGTCGTGTCCTGTGCGATTATGTTCAGCTCAACAACGCCTGCAGAGACCAGCTCTGCTGCTTCAGCAATGACCATCTTCGGGGGCTTGGACCTGAAAGGCCCCTTTATTGCGGGTATTGTGCAAAATGAGCATCGATGGTTACAGCCCTCTGCGATTCGCAGATAGGCCCAGTGAGGCGGTCCGATGAGTAGCCTGGCCCTGTCGTCGTTGATAGACTGAGGTGCAGTGTCCAAATAGACAGATGGCTCTTTCGCGCGAAGTGTTTTATGGATTATTCGGCCAATCTCATCTCTTTGACCAAGACCTACAACAGCGTCGATGCCATTAACCTGGTCGAGAAGCTCTTGGCCAAGCCTCTGTGACAGGCAGCCGGCCACAACGACTTTCTTGACAGCACCTGTGCGTTTGCAGGCTACGGCGTGCTCTATGGCGTCAATGGCCTCAGCTTTTGCGGGCTTGATGAAGCCGCATGTGTTAATGACAACGACATCGGCATTATCCGGCTCAGCGGTTATCAGAAAACCAGCCTGGATTATCTCAGCGAGCATTTTCTCACTGTCAACTTTATTCTTTGGACAGCCAAGCGCTATCAGGCCAACGGTGACATGTTTTTTAGTTTTCGACACCATGAAACACCAAAACGACCATAATATGCCATCTGGGCATTGTTTGATCCAAACGAAATCAAGAACTCGATTCTTGTTAAACCTATCGGAATATGCTTGACTATAACGAAATATGCAATAGAATGGTAGTCGCTGCCGTCCTAACTACGTCAAAAAGCAGCTAAAATGTGAGCCACACCTTTCGGTAGACGTAGATATCTCAAACTGGTGGCGGGATTATGTGCATTAGCAAACTGAAAATTTTCCGCAGTCAACTGCTGGCTTGGGGGTTGGCTGTAATACTTGTAGCCTTGACATGTGGTTGTCAGGACTGGCTGGATGAGCGGGCATCGGCTCTGCAGAACCAGAGCATTCTGCAGAGTCTGAGCAGAATCGACACCGTTCCGGATCCCAATATCCGGGTGCCGGATGTGTACAAGACACCGCCAAAGAAGGTCAAGCAAATCGTGGGTGGTGCTGAGGAGTGGAAGCTGTTCTATTTCTGTAAGTACCACACGTCCGACGAGCTCAAGAAGATAGTGCATGAACAGTTTGCGACCAAGCTCTTTGACAAAAAAGGCAAGGAAACTAAATTGGTGGACTACACTGTTAGCAGTAATGCCACCGCCAACCAGTTGATAGTAAGATGCCCAACCGAAGAAGATGTCGATGCAGTACTTGAATTGTTGGAAATGGTCGATGTGCAGCCTATTCAGGTTAAAATTGATTGCCTTATTTCCGAGGTTTATGCAGATAAGACATTGGACTGGCAAACCACTTTAGAAATTGAAAATCTATTCGGTGAGGGTATTAGGGCGGGAAGTTCAGCCCAGCCTTTCGGGACGGGTATTCTTGAACTTGTAGAGGAAAAAGCTGTGCTGCCTGCATTCCCCGGAGCTTCGCTCAGGGACATCGCTCGCACCAAAATGGGTCTTCAGATCGGATATTTGAGCGAGAGTGAGAACTTCCTGGCTATGGTGGATATGCTGGAGTCAAAGGGCTATCTGAAAATTCTGATGAACCCCACGCTTGAAATTGTCAACGGCAAAACAGCAAAAATCTTGTCAAGTCAGCGTGTACCGCTGCAAACGATATACCTCACCAACCCGAACCAGGATTGGTACGAGACTAAAACAGAATATGTGGATATAGTCGACTCGCTTGTAATCATACCTCACGTCTTTGCGGATGGCTACATCGGCCTGGAAACAAGCATCCTTCTCGGGTCGAAGTTGACCCCCGAAGGCGTCAAGCAGTTGCCCATTGTCACCAAAAAAGAAATCGAAAATAAAGAAAACCGCATCAGAAAAGGCGAAAGTTTAGTAATAGGAGGCATAAGAAAAACCGAGAAGCGCGATGTCATCCGCGGCGTCCCGTTCCTAAAAGACATACCTGTGCTCGGTGTTCTGTTCTCCGGCAGAGATTTTGAAGAGCGAGTAGTGGAGACCATATTCATATTAACGCCGACGATCTCCACCGGTGGAAAACCAAACGAGAAGATCGTAGAAGAACTCCGAGAAAGACACAAATCGCCTTCTTCCCAGGCGTTTCATGAAGCTGTAGGAGGAGCGGTAATTGATACTTTCGGTTTGGAAAACGATAGCACAGAGCAAGGCGATGAAGCGGAACAGAAGACAATGGGACCTGACACACCAAGAGAAAACAACAACGGAACAGGTACGAAGGATAACAACGCTGAGCAGGACAGTAACGAGGCTCAAACACAAAGCGTTGCGCCCATAAACATACAACAGGAAAGTGATACAGATGTATCTGAAACAGGGAAAGCAAGCACGCCGACAGTGAGCGAAGAAGTACAAATTGCGGAAGAATAACATTCACAGAACAGCGAAAGACACAGTTATTAGTGGTCTACACGTTTGACATACGGTTTTTGAAATGTGGATAAAAAATTATGGAGAGACAACAAATGCAAAATTTCAATAGCGGTAATTTTTCAGTCAATAACAACTTTGATAACCCAATCCCACTTGATGACGACACGGGGAAAGCAATTCCTTTTGATGATGGATCGGACGAGGCAAACGTGTCGCATTCTCCTTTGAACCTTGGAGGTAGCACAACCGAACCAGCCAAACCTACTGCAAAGGAGCCAGCCAAACCTGCTATAAAGGAGCCCTCCAAACCTACTGCCATAAATCGACCTCAGGCAGCTACAAAAAAAGCTCCTCAAGAAGAAGCATCAAGCAGTCGCGTTACGGGTGTAAGGACTTTCTTTACGAAGCTACATCCAGGAGCCATAAATTTTCTTGATGAACAAATAACGAAATGGCTCAAAGAGAATCCTGGCGTCAGCATAAAACAAACGAACATAACTACGGGCGAAATTCAGGCCAAAAAGACCGAGCCTAACATCATAATCACAGTCTGGTATTAACGAAATCCAATGGCCGGCGAGGCATTACATCCTCGCCAGCCATAAAAGCATGAACTTTGCTCAACAGACGGCTCGAATCGAATCTGGCCGTCGCACTAACCGATGCCGATGCCCAAAGCCAACAGCGTTAAAGCTTGGCAGATATTCTGCTGGGCACGTCATAGATGACTGGCAACCACGTCACAGAGACCACAATTTGTCTGGTCAGAGCACATCCGGCGTCTTCGGCTAAAACGAGACATTTCCACCGCCATCTGTTTGGCCAATAGTACCGCCATAGTCGGTTCCATTATCGGATGCACGGTTATCAGCATAGAAGTTGCCGGCCTTGAGGAAATTGAGGCCGGTGCCGGTCGTGGAACCGGTTATAAGGTTCTCCTCTATTGAGTTGCTCGCGCCGTTAACCAAGATACCATATACGAAATTACCTCTGAGCGTATTGAATTTGATTAGACTGCCATCTTCAGACACTAATATCCCGATCCCGTTGTAATAGGCAGTATTGTCGATTACGGCGCAGCCATCCCAAGCCCAGATACCATAATAAAAGTTCCCTGCGACTGTGTTCCCTGAGACTGTACAGCCGAAGCTAACCTCGATACCGTCACCGCCATTAAAGCTGATCGTGTTACCGGTGATGGTTGAGTTGCCTAAGGCCATTATACCATCACTCACATTCTCAAGAATTGTGTTGCAGGTAACCGCAGAGCCTAAACCCACAAAGATTCCGATACCTCCATTCTCGGAAATGGAGCAATCCTTTACTAAATGCGCATAGCCCCACAAACAGATACCGTCGCTACCGTTTGAAAGAGACCGGACGTCGATTATCCTATGACCATACCCGTAACGTGGATTACCTTCGGGGCCCGCCATTCCAATTTCGTAGATTCCCTCTGTACCAAAATTTCTAATCGTTCCGTTGCGGATTTCGACGTTGGCACATGCATTGATGTAAATGCCTCGTCCCTGGCCGGAACTGGGGCCAATGAGATTGTAGCCCATCAGGTCAATAGTGACGTCGTTGACGTCGACAACTATTGCATTGCTGTCAGGAGCACTATTTTGCAGGTCTTTAGTAAAGCAGTACGACCCAGGGCTGGTAATCGTGACAGGGACCGCCGATATGGGGGTCTGCGCGTTGGCATAGCTATAAAGACATAAGACAACTAAGCCAACCATAATCAGAACTGCTGCTTTTTTTGCTTTCGTTTGCATTTTTTCCTCCCTTCAAAAAAGGTTAATATATGATTGTGCTGTCTGCGCGCATCGGTAACGTATGATGAAGTTGCATACTAACAACTCAGCAATATTGGATTGCTTATTTCCCACTCTGTCCTCCTTTAGTGAGGTTAAAGTATTGTACGTTCGCTAAAGGTCGGCGTCAAGAAAAAAAGTCGTTATTTATAGTGATGGTGTAATTATTAAGCTGAGCGTATGTGTGAGGTGCGGACCTGAGTGGGGTGCCGCCTGGACAAAATGGCAGAAGTTTAGTGAAAATTCTTGTGACAAAAGCCCTTGACACATCAGCCAAATTGCATTAGGTTGCTATAATTTAGTTTTCTGTGTATAATGGATAATTAAGTTTCTGGTTTATTTGGAGGTTTTTGTGGCTAAAGCGTTAACTCGGGAACTGATCAATGCAGGGGTGCATTTTGGGCACGGTGTGAGCCGATGGAATCCCAAGATGGGTCCTTTCATCTTCGCCAAGCGCGGCAATATCCATATTATTGATATTAAGAAGACATTAAAGGGACTGCTGATTGCGAAGAAGCTTCTCGCTGAAGTTGTTGCGTCGGGTAACGACGTTGTGTTCGTGGGAACAAAGCGTCAAGCTCAGAAAGCGGTTGAGACGGCTGCGGACAAATGTGGAATGCATCACGTATCGGAGCGATGGCTTGGCGGTATGCTTACAAACTTCAGAACCATACGATCCCGGCTGCAACGGTTAGAACAGTTGGAATCTATGGAACGGGACGGGACGATTGAAAGCGAGAGCAAAAAGCTGGCGTCCAGACTCAAACGCGAAATGCGTAAAATCAAGACCAATCTGGAAGGTGTCCGAAAGATGAATCGTCTGCCCGGCGCGGTTGTGGTGGTGGACGCGAAAAAGGAATGTCTGGCTTTGCGAGAGGCCAGAAAGCTCGATATAGCAACTGTCGGGATTCTTGATACCGATTCGGACCCTGATACAGTGGACGTGGCTATTCCAGCGAATGACGACTCCATCAGGGCAATCGAACTAATACTCAGTGAGCTTGCGGATGCAGTGGCGATCGGCAAGACTATGATTTCGGCACGTCGAGAGCCAGCGGAACGACCGCGACGCGTGCGCTCAAGAAGGCCAGCTTTGGCGCTTGCAGACCAAAGTAAATCAGAAAAGACGGATACGGTAGAGCCGGCAGCCGTTGAGAATACGGAATCGGCTCCGCAGCAAAACGACCCAGGCGAACAGGAATCAGAGCAGGCTGCTTCCTGAGAGGCTATGTCCAGACCATCGAATAGAAACGACGCCTTTCACATCGTACGACACAGAAATGCGACACACTAAGGGACAAGGCTGAAGTACAGATTGCAGAAGAGGAATAAACTACAGAAATGTTAATCGGGACCGCTGGGGCGATGTGAGACGAAGATATCCGAATTCCGAATTCATTTAGGATATTCTATATTATATAAGCCAAAATGTGTTATGTGGGAAGATGCCAACTACCAAAATTTTTTTATGAATTAAAACAATAGAACAGAACTGGAACAGGAGTATTTGAAATGGCAGAGATTTCGGCTTCATTAGTGATGAAACTGAGAAAGATGACAGGGCAAGGCATGATGGACTGTAAGAGAGCATTGCAGGAAGCCGACGGTGATATTGATAAGGCTGTGGAGATACTGAGGAAAAAGGGCCTTGCAACTTTAGCTAAACGAGCAGGACGAGAGACGACAGAGGGACTTGTTGTAAGCAAAATCAGCGAGGACGGCACAAAGGCTGTTATGGCTACTCTCTGCTGTGAAACCGATTTTGTGGCAAAAAGCGATGACTTTGTCGCAGCGGCGAATGCGCTGGCTGAGTATGCGATGGCTTGCTCGGCAAGCGACGGTGCAGAGAATATCCTCGATACCAGCATCGATGGAAAGAAATTCGACGACATCCTGACTGGGACGGTAAGTAAAACGGGCGAGAAAACGCAGGTTGGTGATTATGCAAAATACGAGCTCGACGGTCCGGGACTAATAGGCATATACGTTCACTTCAACAAGAAGGTTGGCTCAATGGTACAGATCGAGTCGGATGACGAAAATATTGCCAAGTCAGATGTTCTAAAACGGTCGGCTTCCGACATCGCGATGCATATTACGGCGACTAAACCGCTGGCAATAGATAAAGAAGGCATTGATCCTGAATTGATCAAGCAGGAAAAGGCGATTTTCGCTGAGCAGGTCAAGAACAAGCCAGCTAATATTATCGAAAAGATTGTAGAAGGGAAGATGAAGAAATTCTACTCGGAGAATTGCCTTCTGCAGCAACCGTTTGTCAAGGATGACAGCAAGACAGTAGAACAGGTTCTTGCAGACGCTGCTAAAGAGGCAGGCGGCCAGGCAAAGATAAAAAGATTTGTCCGATTTGAAGTCGGCTGAAAAGCGTATATCGTGAAGCGTGAATTGTATCTCGACCGAGATACGAAATACGAGATACGAAGTAATGGCAGAAAGTAAGTATAAACGGGTATTGTTGAAACTCTCAGGGGAGAGTTTTTGCGAGCGTGGCGAGTTCGGAATTAATGGCTCAGCACTTAAATCAATTGCCGAAAGAATAGCCGAAGTTTGCAGGCTCGGGCCTCAGGTAGCGGTGGTCGTTGGGGCTGGTAATTTTGTACGCGGCGAGAGTTTTTCCAAAGAAAGTCATATACCACGGAATACGGCTGACTACATGGGGATGCTGGCAACAATCATCAACGCATGCGCGCTACAAGAAACGCTCGAAAAGTTAGATCAGCCAACAAGGGTTTTAAGCGCAATCGAAGTAGCAGCGATGTGCGAATCTTTTATACGTAGACGCGCACTTCGACATCTTGAGCGTGGAAGAGTCGCGATATTGGCTGGAGGAACGGGAAATCCTTTCTTTACCACGGATACGTGTGCAGCTTTGCGAGCGGCAGAATTGGAGGTGGATCTTCTAATTAAAGCGACAAAAGTTAATGGTGTCTATAGCGATGATCCGTGCAAAAATCCGGATGCTAAGCTGTTCGAAAAACTATCGTATGACGATGTGTTTGCACAAAATCTAAGGGTGATGGACCACTCAGCCATAAGTCTTTGCAAGGATAATAACATCCCAATCATCGTTCTAAATATCTTCAAAAAAGGCAATATAGCTAAAGCCATTTGCGGTGAACAGGTTGGAACTAAAATAGTGATGTGTTGTGCGTGATGCTTATCGGTGAAGATAAAGACCGAATCCGACATACGCAATTCGAAAATAAGGTAGCAGATGCCTGTAGATGAGGTAGTATCCCAAAGCAAAGCCAAAATGGAAAAAGCTGTAGAAGTCCTGCATGATGAACTAAGGGCGTTTCGCAGCGGCAGAGCATCACCAGGCTTGGTCGAAAACCTAAAAGTCGATTATTACGGCACAGCAACACCAATAAGATCCTTGGCAACAATCTCGGCACCTGAAGCAGATATGCTTGTGATTAAGCCTTTTGACCCGGCCTCAGCAAAGGAGATTGGAAAGGCGATAAAAAGCAGTGATTTAAGTATTGCACCGATTATGGAGGGGAAATTTATCAGACTAAATATTCCACCACTCAGCGAGGAACGCAGAAAGCAGCTTGTCCAACAAGCTAAACACATTGGCGAGCAAGCAAAAGTTAGTATCCGTAACATACGAAGAGATGCGAACAAACATCTTGAAAAGCAGCAAAAAGATAAGCTCATAACCGAAGATGACCTCGAAAAAGGCAAGAAACAAATCGACGATATCACTAAAGAATATAGCGATAAGATTGACACGATGGTCAAAAATAAATCAGATGAGATAATGCTCGACTGATTTTATAGATCAATTATTTAGGAGAGCAAAATCTTTTCTAAGTGTTGCTCTGTTCGGCTCTGATGAGTTGGCATCACATTGTGCGGAACTAAGCAGTTTATACACTAAATACTGCGTATATATTTGCGAGACGTCCCTACATGACAAGCCAATAGCTATATTGAAATTTTAACAGGGGGCAACTTATGCAATCTGAAGAAAAAGCCAAGACTAATCCACAAAAGAAAAGTGTGATAAAAGTAATCCTCTGGGTATTTGCAGTCATCATCTTGCTGATTATAGTAGCGGCCTTGCTTATGCCGGTGCTCATATCATCTAAGGCTGGCCAAAAGATGATACTGGCAAAAATCAATAAGGCAATCGACGGTCGGATGGAGTTTGCAGATCTGTCACTAGGATGGCTTAAGGGAGTCAATATTGCAGATTTGAGTTTCGACGATAGTGTCGGGCGAATTTCCGTCCGTGTGAAACAGATTGCTACAAAGCCCCACTACGCCTCCATTTTGATGGGTAATTTATTCTTCGGTAAAACGACAATTGATCAGCCTAAGATAAGCGTAAATCTCAAAGATCAACCTACGGTGGGGCAAGAGCGTGTTGGAAAACCTGAGCCGGTTCCCGTAAAAGCCAAGCATATTGCTTTGGCCATGGACGTTGCTATTAACGATGGCAGTTTGAAAGTGACCGACGCTCAAGGCGCGATGATCGAGCTGTCTGACATAAACACGGAGCTGAATCTAAGACCGCTGGGGCAGCAAACGGACCTCGATCTGAATATGAGTGTGATTGGAGGCGAAAAGACAGCAACGATTCGCGCGGCTGGCGGTGTTACGCCGGGCGTAAGCAAAACAGGATGGAGCCTGAAAGGCACAACCGGCGATCTTACAGTCGAGGTCGATGGGCTGGACCTCGGGACTCTTGCACCTATTTTTGCTTTGACGGGAGTCGAGCTAAAAACAGCAGGCAGTATTTGGGTGAACATAAGCAGCGAAGTCATAGATGGCAGCCTTGAAAAGTTGGACGCTGCGATACGAGCGAAAGATATAGACATCGGTGGAGGTCTGCTTAAAGGCGATAGGCTTCGAAGTAACACACTGGAGTTTAATGCTAAGCTAAGCCAACAAAGGCAGATGATAAACATCGATAAACTCCAGATCTATACCGACTGGGCGTCCGTAACAGCAAGCGGGACTATTCCTACAACACTTAAGTCTTTATCCGACCTTTACAAGGCCGATTCAAGTTATAAGCTCGAAGGCGATTTCGATTGTGACCTGGCATCTTTGCTGAACCAGATGCCGCGTACATTAGGCCTGAAAGAAGGAATGAAAGTGACGTCTGGTAAACTGACGGGCAATGTTGACACACTCAAAGAAGCTGGCAAGGCAACCATCTCGGGCCAAGCCAGGCTTGTAGGATTAGCTGGTGCACTTGATGATAAAGAGCTGAAACTCACAGAGCCGATTGTAGCTGGGGCAAATATAACTGCTGATGATAAGCAGATCAACCTTGAAAGGCTAAACGTTTCGGCGGCGTTTGTGAGAGTCAATGCCAGCGGCAATTTTGAGCAGATTGACTATGAGGGCGAGGTGGATCTGGCAAAGCTTCAAACAGAATTGGGGCAGTTCGCAGATATAGTGCCATACGACATATCCGGCAGGATGTCAAGCAAGGGACAAGTGTCTTTGAAGCAAGGCAATATCGGTGCTGCAGGCTCAGTTGATGTTACAGAACTTCACATCGCTTCTGCAGACGGAAACAGTGTCTCCGAGCAGAAAGCTGAGGTGAGTTTTGCTGTAAACATTGATCGGGAAAATAACATGGCTGCTATCGATTATGTCAGAGTAAAGACAAGTCTTGGCAGCGTAAATGTGGAAGATGCGACGGCGCCATTAAGTAAAACAGCGAAAAAACCTTTGGTCCTTGCCGTAGTTGTCAGTGAAGTTGACCTGGCGAAAGCTCAACCATTCGCAGTGATGTTTGCGTCGATGCCTAAGAAAATAGATATAGCTGGAACGGCCAGCGGGAAAGTAAACGTCGGCTCTCGAGAGGACAGCTATAGAATCTCAACCGATAACACAACGATAAAGAATCTTAAAATCGTCTCCGGCCAGAAAGAACCGTTTGAACAAGCAGAGGTACTGCTTATTCTGGATGCCGAGATCAGTCCAAAAGAGAAGTCTATCAACGTTAGAAAGCTGCAACTGGAAAGTCCACAGATAAAGATAAAAAAAGGTGAGTTTGAGAAAACCAGCGAAGCCGGCCAAACCAGGCTTCAGGGGCAGATGGACCTTGAGTACGACTGGACTACTGTCAGCACAGTTGGCTCACTTTTTTTGCCCGAAGGTTTGAAGCTGGAAGGACAAAGGAAAACGACTGTGATGTTCTCCAGTAGGTATACGGATGAGCAGAAGGACCAACTTTTAGGCAATCTTAACGCCAAGGCAGCGGTCGGCTTTGACCAGGGGGAGTATATGGGGCTAAAGTTCGGCCCTACGGAGGTCGATGTTCAAGTTCAAAAAGGCGTGCTAAATATTGCGCCGTTTTCAACAACTGTTAATAACGGGCGACTTAGCTTTGCCGGCAAGGCGAATTTCAATGACAAGCCAACACTTCTGAGAACGCCTGGCCCTATACAGATTGCAAAGGATATTCAAATCGATAAGGAAACTACGGAGAAATTATTTCAATACGTGAATCCCATTTTCGCCAACGCTGTTAATGTGAGCGGTGTGGCCAATTTCGACTGTGATAGTATGGCAATACCATTGGCGTCAGCTACGAAAAATGACCTTGAGGTAGTCGGCACAATATCAATAAGCAAACTGTATTTACAGGCGTCGGATTTATTGAGCAAGATTCTGTCGGTGGCAGGAGGAGGATACAGCGGACAAGAGATTACAATACATCCAACAAAATTCGCCTTGAAGGAGGGATCACTGCAATATGATAATATGCAGGTTGATGTCGGTGACAATCCGATAAACTTCGAAGGTATTATCGGTCTGGACAAGAGATTGAACATGATTGTTACTTTGCCTTATACTGTAACGGGCACTACAGTTAGGGTTGGTCAGGAAAAATCGGGCGAAAGAATATCGGTTCCGCTAAAGGGCACGATTGATAAACCCGAGCTTGACTTGGGAAGGCTGCTTGAGGACCAGATGAAAAAGCAATTACAGGAGCAGTTACGAAAGGGCCTTGAAGGCCTGCTTAAGTAGGCATAATGCTCTGTTGAAAATCTAAAAACTGTCATTCCGAGCGAGTCCCCCCGTGTCTTCTGTCGAAGACAGAAACGGGGGCGAGTCGGGGAATCTGTTTTTAATAGATTTCTCCACTCCGCCCCTTAGGGGCTTCGGTCTCCACAGAACACCTGTCGGTGGAAATGACAACCGGCCTTTTCAACAGAGCCTAGGCATAAGTCAATGCAAAGCATTCCCTGTTTGAAAGGCAATAGTGGTGTTTAAGAATCTCTTGTCCACACCTACTGCTCAGCTTGGAAGGGCCAGCCGATTTATCGTTTTTCAGATCAAATTGTGGTCGCATTGCGCGAGACTATTGAGGAAGAATCGGGCGGGCCAGCAAGCTGCAGCATTATCATACCATACAATCTTTGGGATTGTTCCATTGGCGATAGTGATGCTGCTGATATTTCAATCACTTCCTGCCTATAGCGATATGGGTGAGAAAGTAAAGGCGTTTGTTTACGACCAGGTTCATCTTACGAATATCCAATACTCTGCTCCTACGGCTGAGGACCCGGAACGGACTATCAAGATAACGGAACATCTGGACAAACTAATCAGTAACTTTTTTGCCAAGGCAAATAAGGGCGCGATTACCTTGGTGAGCATAATCATAGTGATCTGGGCGGCGCTTGCCCTTCTTTCAACAATAGAAAAAGCCTTTAACAATATATGGCACGTTGCGAAGGGAAGAAGTCTACTTCATCGAATGATTAACTACTGGGCGCTATTGACACTGGGGCCGTTACTTTTAGGTGCGGGCATTTATGTCACCACACGATATACAGCCATTGGCCAGATCCAAAAGACGGTAATGTCGCATATTGGTCCGGTTGTACTATCTTATATGGTGGCGGTTATAGCGCTATTCTTGTTGTATTTTGTGCTGCCGAACACAAAAGTCCAGGCTGGTGCAGCTTTGTGGGGCGCGGCAGTGGCCGGTATAGTCTGGATGCTTGCAAAGTGGGGCTTTGGCGAGTACGTGACACGTTTCATTCCTTATAGCAAAATTTATGGAGTGCTGGGGCTTATTCCGCTTGGTGTTGTGTGGATATTTATAACCTGGATTATCGCACTGTTTGGATTACAGCTAACGTTCACAACGCAGTACTTAAAGACCCTTGATGCAACTGAGATTGCCACTGTTAGGAAAACGGCAGACCACTTCATTGCTAACAACCTTACAGCAATCAATATTGTCAGGGAGATTGCAATCGCATTTGATAGAAATGAAGCGCCGGTCCCACCTGAGCTTATATGTAGTAAGCTGGATATACCAGGCGAGTTTGGGGACAGGATATTGAATCATCTTGTAGCTGAAGGTTTGCTGATAAAGACTGCGGAGCCAAAAATCGGCTTTGTGCCGGCGACCGTTCCCGAAAATATTAAGCTTTCGAGAATATCAGATGCAGTTGCTAAGGCAAGTTTTGGGCAGCGTACAGGTCATGGCGGTGAATCTGTAGAACAAATAGCGGATTCGCAAAGAAATATCCTTGAGAAATACGACCTCAAGCAAGTAATGGGTCAGCAGGGCTACGCCGGCAACAGACAAGAAGATAGCCACGGCCAACATTCATAGGAGGATGAATTCAAGGGTTGCCGGTGCCAACCACGGAGCGCGGTTACTGTGGATAAACTGTTGTTTGCGATGTCAAAAAAGAAAGGGCCAAGATTTATGAACAGGTACAAAACTCTCACTGTTAGCGTAATTTTGTTGGTACTGGTTTTTCCGGCAGGTGTCTTTTGCCAAAACGATAACGCCACCACTGTGGAGGATTGTCTCGTACTGGTTATGGCCAGTACGCCCTTCGGTAAATTCGCAGGCAATGGTTTTGTGATAGGAGATGGTACACTGGCAATAACAGCGCATCACATTGTATACGAGGAGTCTGATCTGGGGCGGCACAGGATGCCAGGATTGGTGACGGTGCTTAGTCCCTACCTTGGTGAAGTGTGCAGCGTAGAAATTGTAGCTGCGGATGAGCAGCTTGACGTTGCAGTAGTTAAACTTCCATGGCGAGGTCACCCAGCGATAAAAATAGCAGATAACAACAGTGTCCCCCTAATTGAACGCGTTGAGATAATAGGCATGCCAGAGACCCTTGGTGCGGTTGAAACCGACGCTAATGAGCCAATTGGCGATAGTGCAGGCGTGCAGCACAAGACCCTGCCGGTCGACTATGTAGGAGTTCGAAGGGCGGTCCCTCGGCTCATATCGCTGTTGGGAGGCGACCAGCTCGGTGACGAATGGAGTGGATCACCGATGCTGTTGCCGGAAACATCAGATGCTGTGGGATGCTTTGTTCGACTGAGCATAGCGAAAGGCAACATAGTCTCGGCACGAGGCCCTGCAATGGAACAAATCAGACGTCTACTGAATCAAAAAGGCCAGGCAGAAGCTCTGCGTCCAGCGGATAAGATGCTCACCAAGCCGGACGATAATATGAAGGTCTTTTCTTCTTTCCTGGAAGCCTACAGGCTCTACACTAGTCACGATTTCGACCGAGCATTTGATAAAGCAAGTGAAATTATCCTTTTGCGACCGAGGTCTGTTTATATGCACGCCTTTGCTGCGAGCATCGCAGAAAAACAGGACAAGAATGAGCAAGCAGAAAAATATTATCAGAAGGCCTTAGAGCTTGATCCAAATGCAATAGCGTCAAGGATACTGTATGCGCAGTTCCTCTCAGCCAAGGATACACAAAAGGCGTTCGGAATACTGCAAGGTATATGGGATCGTGAAAGCGCCAGACCATTCGCCGCGCTACTTATATTCAATATACTGTCGGGCCGCGGCGAATACCAGAACTGTAGCAAATTTATGGAGGAAGCTTTACGGGTCAACCGTAACAACGCCTACTTGTGGGCCGATCTATTCGCCTGCCAACTCAAGCTGGGCAATGTGAACGATGCAATAGATTCGCTGACCAAGGCGGTGGCGTTGATCCCGGAGAGAGGACCATTTCGAGGACAGTTGGCACATCTTTTACAACAGTACGGAAGGCTTGACGAAGCGGAAAAGCATTTTCGTGAGCTTCTAAAGATCGAGCCTAACAATCCTGTCGTACACCTCTGGCTGGCACGATTCCTATCTGAAAACCGGCCGGAAGCAAAAGATGAGGCACTAAAGGAAGCCCAGATTGCTTTGGAATTGCCGCAGCAAGGTGGATTGACCAAGGAAATCATCGAGAAATTCATCAGTGATCTTAATTCACAGTTACAAGAAGAAACCACCAAGTAAACATTAGGCTATAACATCTGCGAAGGGGGACGATGTCGAAATTATCCCAGCGATTCTTGTGCCGATCGAACAGATGCATCGCGACAGCTTATTTTGGACGGTTGCAAACCACATCCTGGTAAACTTGAATGGCAGCCATTGAAACGGCGGTCTTTAAGTATTCCTTATTGGGCCTTCCCTCTATCTTGGTGATTTCCAGATGATCGATGATGTTGCCTTTGATGTCGATTGCGTCCATAGTTAGCTTGTTGCCTTTGATATGGAACAGGCAGAAATGATAGACCTTCCGGGCAAAGGCGTGATAGATAGATTGCTCGACATCGTGCAGTCGTGCTCCGCCACCGCCTGAAGTTATGTAGGTGACATAGCTTCCTGTGCTGCCGTTTGGCGGTGCTATTGGCCTGAATCGCTCGTACTGGTGTGAGTCGCCTGCTACGACGAAATCGATGTCTGCTTTGGCAAAAGTTGGCAGCACGTCGGGATGGCCCCAATCCGACCAATGGTGGCCAAAGTTCAAGCTCGGCTTGTGATAGCTTACGAATTTCCATTTTGCGTCACTAGCCTTTGCATCGGCGGCGATGAGCTTTAGTTGATCTCCGACTCTTTGGCCTTTGGAGACATTATCTACACACAAAAAGTGTACGGGGCCATAATCGAAATTAAAGCTATTATCCTCGCCTGGAGGGACGAGTAGTTTTTCGTAATTGCCGTTGCTGCCATCGTGATTGCCCTTTGCAACATAGATGGGCACGCTTTCAACAAGACCTCTCAGGGGTGTGAAGAATTGAGGGCCCCATTGCTCGTAACAATCACCATCGTACACCAAGTCACCGATATGGACTATGAAATCAGCCTTCTTTTTGATCATGATTCTAACGAGCTTTCGATGATTGGCGGGATTACTCCGGCTGTCCGCATAGATGATGAACCTAACTTCGTCGGTCTTATCGGGGACAGTGCGAAAGCTATAGGTTTTGCTGCGCACAGCAGGGCCGACGACGCGATAGCAGTAGACCTGACCTGGCTCTAAATCTTTAAGCCAAACTCTATAGATAAAAACGGTCTTTTTCCTGCTTGTTTTGTCTTTGGGTTTAATTCCGTACTGAAACCTCTCGCCCACACTTTCAAGAGAATTGTCGAGAGTACCGTTCTTGCCGTAATACAACCAGCAGGGCCCTTCTGTATTGGTCTCCCACATAACGGCAGCTCTATCCCGGTGTAGGCGCAGCAGGACCGGGCCTTTCGTTATGCTGGGGACCTTGAAGACAAGGCCGTCAAGGCCTGATACTATGGCATAGCCGAGGATAAGGGATAATACAACAACAAGCGGAAACAACAATCGAAGCTTGAATGCCAATATGAATCGAAATAAGTTTGTGTTTGGCCAAGGTTTTTTAGCATCCATGGTTACCTCTCAACACATCCGCAAGTTGACTAGAGAGTTCATGTCAGAAGCAATCTAATTAGCGTTCTGCCGGCACTATAGATAAAAAACAGTCCAAAGGCAAGCAAAGCCAGACCGCAGATTAACAGGACTATTCGCTGATTGCGGGGACCCAACAGTATCGATCCCTTGAAGCTAGCCCAAGATAAGGTTGTAAGCCAGACAAGATCGCAGAGCCAGTGAACAATAGCAAAAAGTGCAAATGCCCAGATGCCAAGGCCTTTTGCAGTCATTGCCAAAGCAAGTCCAACTGTAGCCCACCAGATAAGAAAGTATGGATTGCCAACTGAAAGTAGTATTCCGGCTGTTAGCGGGCCGGTCCTGGTAGGTTTTGCATTTAGCTGCTCTTTTCTTCTTGAGCTTTTAAGCATGCCGATTGCCATAAATAAAAGGAACGCCCCCCCTGCCAGGCCGATTGTGATTTTTGTTGGTGTGGATTTTAGAATTTTATCCATACCGAGGATAATCAGAATCATCAATGGAAATTCGATAATTCCATGTCCGATGGCCATAAGGGGGCCAGCGAATCGATTGCGAGAGCCCATCGCTATGGCGGCGGCTGTCACCGGACCCGGCGCCAGCACGCCCGAAAGGGATATCACAAAAACCTGAGATAAAAAAAATAACAGTTCCATCAAATGTCAGTTCATTCTCCGATGATTTTGACGAGGACACGTTTTTTCCTTTTGCCATCGAACTCGCCGTAGAATATCTGCTCCCATGGGCCGAAATCGAGTTTGCCATCTGTAACGGCGACCACTACTTCCCTTCCCATAACGCTCCGCTTAATGTGTGCATCGGCATTATCCTCGTAGCCATTATGGCGATATTGCGAATATGGTTTTTCAGGGGCGAGTTTTTCGAGCCATACTTCAAAATCGTGATGCAATCCAGATTCATCATCGTTGATGAAGACGCTGGCAGTTATGTGCATGGCGTTGCAAAGGACAAGGCCTTGCTTGACGCCGCTTTCAGCAAGACACTGTTGGACTTGTGGTGTGATGTTGATAAATTCTCTCCGATTTTTTGTATTGAACCACAACTCTTTTCTATAGCTTTTCATAGCTGACCTCCCTTTTTCCGAACAAACATATATTCACGTATTAGCCGGAGCTTCTGCAATACCGGCATGGGTGATTTCACAGCATATCACGTGATTGTAACAGGTTTTGATACAGTAAGGAATAACATCTTGCAGATTTCAAGGACGGATGCTCTCCTTTGTTCCAGGCGAGTGACACATTCTACAATTATAAAGAAAATCGTTGCTTGACATTTTCCGCAATCAGGTTAGAATTTGGCGAAAATGATAAGGCCGATGGAACACATCGGTAAGGCCAAGTCAAAGGCTTGAAACATTAAATTTCACTATGATTTTGGAGGACATGTAATGGCGGATAAGAAAGCAGACCTTGCTGGGCCGGGGATTGGTGATTATGCTGAGATGGAGAAGATCCTGCCGCAGGATTATAGCTCATTGCTATCGCCAAAAGAGACGCAGATTGCAATCTATGAAGTCAAAGATTACATCGAACAAAATTTGTGCAAAGAACTTAACTTGATTCGTGTCCAAGTGCCTCTTATTGTAGACGTGGAAAGTGGTATAAATGATTATCTGGACCGTGATGGGTCACGGACGCCAATCGGTTTCCATATTTCAAACGACTATAACAAGAATCCAATCGACGCAGAGGTGGTACAGGCGGCGACCAAGTGGAAACGAATGGCGCTTAAGCAGTTCGGCATGGAGGTCGGTGAAGGTCTGCTTACGGATATGCGAGCCGTGCGCAAAGACTACTTCCTTGATAACGACCATAGCACCTACGTAGATCAATGGGATTGGGAATTGGCTATAACGGAAGAACAACGCAATTTAAAGCTCCTTAGAGAAGTGGTGCAGAAGATATGGAAGGTGCTCAAGGGTGCTGAGACGCATGTGCAGGAGCTGTTTCCACAACTAAAGAGTGACAAATATCCGGACCTGCCAGAGGAGCTTACTTTCATCCACGCCGAAGACATACTCGACAGATTTCTGGATATGCCGAGAAAGCAACGCGAGACGGCGATTGTGCAGGAATATCCCGCTGTTTTTATTATTGGAATCGGCTGGGTGCTAAAGGACGGCTATCCACACGAGATGCGGGCAGCAGATTACGATGACTGGGTAACGGAAACAACCTCAGAAGACGGCAGGCCGATGCATGGAATCAACGGCGATATTCTCGTCTGGAATCCGGTCACAAAACGCCGACACGAATTGACGTCTATGGGTATTCGCGTTAACAAAGAAACGCTCAAGCAACAGCTTGAGATTTCGGGTCAGCTTGATTTTCTAAAGCTCCCATATCATCAGGCCATCTTAAATGACCAGATTCCACTTAGTATCGGCGGCGGCATCGGGCAGTCGCGAACCTTTATGCTGCTTTTGAAAAAAGCTCACATCGGCGAAGTCAGCGCCACCGTCTGGCCAAAGATATTCAAAGACATGTGCAAAAAGAAGAATATTCACGTGATTGAATAGACCTGAGCCTATGGTCATTCCAATCGCAGCCGAGGAATCTCAGACAATACTTGACATTTGGTATCAAACAAATTACGATTCCCCGAAAACGATGTAGTTGCTCATTTTAATAGACCACGAAAAAAGGAGGGCAGGATTATGCAACCATACAAGCCCATCATAAGTGGTGTGCTCGCGTTCTGGACGCTTGCTTCATTCCATAGCGACGCTCGTGGGTATCGAGCCATTCCAGATGATAACCTTTCTTATCCTGTACTCATTACTATCAAAGAACATAGCTTGGCTTCCGGCTTTTATTTAAGCAGCGGCCAGCATCTCTATCTCGTCACGAGCCGGCACGTGCTTTTCACAGAATCAAATGGATCATATACTCTAAAAGGCGCGAACGCAACTTGCTTGTCGTATTCCAAAGATCCAAATGACCCAGGAAAAATCAAATTGGAACTCGACCTCCATAGGCTAAATGCCAAGTCACTTATAAGATATCACAAAGATCATGACGCAACCATCGTGAGAATTGCGAATCTTCGCCCCAGAGAGGGCGGGAAAGGATACCGGGTTGACTTTGTAGAAGGAGTAGAGAAAGTAAAGTATACTAAATCAGGGATTCTCGGTCTCGCCATTGAAAACACAAGGACCTTCAAACAGGCGTTAATATCCAACGATGTTTTTCTTTTTGGTTACCCTACTTCTATAGGCGTCAAAGAAACAGCGCAGATCGACCCGAACATACCATTATTGAGAAAAGGTATTATAGCAGGAAAAGACAAGGCAAAGAGAACTATTATCATCGACTGCCCAACCTATTACGGAAACAGCGGTGGACCGGTGTTACAGGTGGAGCGCGTCAGCCTGACAGAGACTAAATTTTCCATTATTGGCCTTGTAAGCGAATTTGTTCCTTTCAAGGAAACATGGATAAATGCAACCCACAAGTTCTCCTATTGGGAAATCTCAAACTCCGGTTACACAATTGTAACGCCAATCGACGGTGTTCTCGATTTGTTGGAGGATACCGAAAAAGACGACCGGCAGCTCGAAGAGCCCGGCAAATAAGTCAAGTGCTTCGCCTATATCCCGGGCAATTTAGGATCGTAGGGTGTGCAGTTCACGCCAGAAATTGACAAGCTGCCCCAAAATAGTAGAATAGTTTCGTGAACCGATTCTGGCGGCTGGAGAAATAAAGGGCAAAACACATGATCAAAAAATTAGCTTTAATTCTGGCGGTGTTGATGATTGCGATTTTGGCCTGGGCGTTGTTTGCGGGCGGTCGAGCTGTGACAATTACGGTGAACGGACACCCGATCACCAGTCCCTTCGATGCCATAATCGGCGCGTGGGGATTGATTTTGGCATTTGTAATACTGTTTTGTGTAGCGATACTCTTAGCTTTTGTTTTTGCTGGGGTAGGGCTTATAGTTGTGGGAGCGCTCGCTCTGGTTGGGCTTATACTTGCAGCAATCGCATTTCCGTTTTTGCTTCCTGTGTTGATTCCACTATTTATAGTCTGGGCATTCTGCTCTATTGTACGCAGAAGCAAAAGAGCATAAAACAACAGTACATAACCCCCAAATAAACTTGTCTGACGACAGTCAAGATTTGGGGCTAAACATGTGCCAACGATAGGAAAATTCAGATGCGTATGGCAAACTATTTTTGCCGGCTCAGAAGATTACGGTAGAGTTCTTCTATCTTGTTGACCATTGTTTCCGGTGCGAATTTCTCTTTTACAAATTCTCTACCTGTTTCGCCGAGCTTTCTTCGCAAATTCTCATCCTGTATCAATTCAGCACAAGCTTGTGTCAATTGCTCGACGTTCTTCGGCTCGATTAGCCTGCCGGTATTTTCATTGACAACTTCTCGTGCGCCGTCGATATCGAACGAAATAGCCGGCTTGCCGCAGAGCATCGCTTGGGGCAACGTGCGAGCAAGGCCTTCTCTTAATGAACAGTGCACAAGAATATCCGATGATTGTATGGCAAGCGGAATTTCCCCCGGCGGCATAAGGCCTGTAAATCTGAATCTATCAGCTAAGCCGAATTGGTGAATTTGCTCTTTATAATGGTCAGCTAAATTGCCATCACCGACAAAAAGCCAGATGCACTTTCCGAATTGCGGAGCGAGCTGTTTGGTAGATTCGATGATATAGTCGTGGCCTTTTAGCATGAACAGGCGAGCAATTGTGATAAGAACAATGGCGTCTTCTGGAATTTCATATTTTCGACGAAAGTCGTCTCTCTGTTGATTCGGAATGGGCTCTAAGAATTGCTCTTCTTCGATGGCGGAATATGCGGTTGCAAACTGCTCGGGCCTACCTATGCCAGCGGCAAGTGCCTGACTGGTCATTGCATCAGCCACACTGATAAAGAAATCTGTGCGTTTGGCGGCGGATTTTTCGATGGCGATGTAGAATTTGTTTAGCCAATTACTTTGATAAGGATGAAAGGCCAGGCCGTGGATAGTGTGCACCACCGCCGGGCGATTCGCATCCCATCGGCCTTTTAGGTTCCAGGCGGCGAATCGGCCTAAAATGCCCGCTTTGGCTGAATGGGTGTGAACGACGTCAGGTTGTAACTCACGAAGATAGCTTTTAATTTTGTAGTAGCTGATAAGGTCCTTTACCGGCTCAATGGCACGTCTGAGCTCATTGATTACGGTTATTTTATACTTCTGATTTTTCGTCTGGTCGAAAAGCTGACCTTCAGGTCCTATTGCCGGGCCTGTAATGAGGGTGACATCGTGACCTCGCTCAGCAAGAAGTTTACAGGTTATCAGCGTATTTTCCTGGGCGCCGCCGAGGATAAGCCGGGTTATGATATGTACGATTTTCATTTCGAGAATACAGGATACAGGAGACAGAATACAGTATCAACAATATATAAGTTCACTTTGCCTTTTCAGAATTCTTTCTGACTTTGGACCTTATAGCTTTCGAATACCCTTCTAATAGCCTACCAACCTCATCAAGTTGACATAAAAGGCCTTTGGTATTCACGTATCCCAAATCATTTGCAAGAAGCAAATAGTAGCGGGATTCTTCAAGTGAGCTTTGAGCAATGTTCATAAAGCGAACCTTTTCAACCCTGCTTGTTCTCTTGAATCCTTCAGCGATATTAGCTGGGATAGAAACTGCTGCGCGCCTAAGTTGAGAGGTCAGACCATAGATTTCACTCTTCGGAAAAGCCTCGCTTAGGCGGTAGACAGACAAGACAAAAGAATGTGCCTTTTGCCAGACTGTTAAGTCAGTAAATCTTTTGGCTTTTTCTTTAGACATATAGTTCTCCCACAACCAACATGATACATGTATTCAAACACAAAAGTGGAAATTCCAAATGATCAATAATTAAATTTCTGATTCTTAAGAGCTTTCAGAGCTTTGTTTGCCTTGGAAAATACCTTTGACTTATAATTGTTGTCTGCTTGAATAATAAATCCCTTAAATTTTTTCTCAATTAAAGATATATCAGCATAGGGAATAACGGGAATAAACATATAGTCATCTACATCATTATCTTCAGGAGGTTTGTCAAATTCAATTCTCTTTTCATGAAACTTCCAAAAGAGGTCAACAGACGGGCAATTTTTAACATCGATTTTCTCTAATACATCATCAACGTTAATGCCGGGATTAAAGGCTTTTAGGATGCTATCGATCATTAAGAATTGTTTCATCCAATCTTTTCGATAGCGTTCAAGGTCACATAAATATTCATCTTTATGCTGAATGTCATACTCAACTCGTCTTTTGAAATCTTCTTTGCGATTCTGATAATCCTCGGGATATGATAGTTTTCGCTGGAAGATTCCCTCCACCCATTCTCGAGCGGAGGAAGCTGGGATTTCCGTCTGATTTTTCTCTCCGTATAGAAACTGTTTCATCTTGTTTCTTTCAAGATAATCTGGTACTTGGTTTGACAAAATTAGAAGTGCTGAAGTAAAAGTGCTATTATCAGAAATATTTTGAAGGATAGGAGGAAGGTCGGGCACCCTAATATTCGGATTTTGCTTTCGGCATTGGTCTAAGATTTCATGTACATATATTAATTCAACTCTTTCGTGCATAGTGTACTTAATAAACGCTGAATCTATAACTGATGCTATATCACTCGCGGATTGTAATGTTGCTCTTCCATCGATCCAATCCATAGTTGCGATGGGATTGAAGATGAGACCACAATACGATCTAATACATTCATCGAGGTGTTTGTAGTCTTCTTCAGACTGTCCTTGTGGCAGTTTTTGTCCTTTTCGCACTCTAGTGATGTAGATTAAATGATTTGTATCAAGATAGATTTTCGGCGGTCTTTGAATGATTTTGTCTTCTCCCTCGTGCATTTGTTCTCACAAGCCTTTTATCTCCTGTCTCCTGTATTCTGTCTCCTGTCTCCTATCTCCTTCTTTAGTACTCAATCCACATCAAACACAGGCCTGCGGCGGGAGCCAACGGGCCTGCGGCGGTCCGATCCTTTGCAGCGAGAATCTCATTTATCTTTTCAGGCTTCCACCGGCCAATTCCGACTTCTACCAACGTTCCAGCAATATTTCTGACCATATTATATAAAAAGCTGTCACCTTCTACATCAATGTATATCCAGTTATTTACGTATTGCGTATCACGTATCGCGTATTGCGTAGAGGGTGTAACGACCGAGTTTGTATCATCAGATGCTGACATCGCCTTTTCATACGATGTATCACGATCTAAGGACAACAAAGTAACATCGCAGCGAAAGAGCGTTCGGACGGTGTCTTCTCTTGCATCTTTGGCTGATGCGAAAGACTTAAAGTCCTTCCTGCCGACGAGCAATTTTGCAGCCTTATCCATAGCGGGTACGTCGAGTCTGGAGGGCACATGCCAACAGTGTTTTCTGTGCAGGACGGGTCTGACGGGGCCGGTGAAAATCGTGTAGCGATATAATTTGCTTTTAACGGCTCCAATTACATTAAAACCCATCGGCACTTCGACCGCTTCGGTAACGGCTATGTCTTCAGGCAATCGATCTGTAATTGCCCTGGCAAGATTCTCTGTCGGAATCGGTGAATCGATTTGAATAAGACCTACCTGGCCGAGCGCACTTACGCCTGCATCGGTTCTACTCGCACCGCAGATTCTGACTTTGTCACCGAGCAGAGAACGAATCACGTCCGTGAGAACACCCTGGACTGTTCTTAATCCCGGCTGGATTTGCCAGCCATGGTATTCACTGCCATCGTAGCAAATAGTTAGCTTGACGTTGCGAATGGCCATACCTGTGGCATAAATTTTGGGCCATTATAGCAGCTTTTCAGCTATTTGCACGGCGTTTAATGCGGCGCCTTTTCGCAACTGGTCGCCGGCAACCCAGATATTGATGCCTCGATTATCCGGCAGTGACTCATCCTGACGGATTCGGCCGACATAAACGTCATCTTTGCCGGTGGCATCGATGGGCATTGGGAAGCGGTTATGTTCACGGTCGTCCAGAACGGTGACACCCGGGGCACTACTGAGCAAATCCCTGACCTCATCAGGAGTGATAGGATCAGCGAACTCGAGGTTGATACTCTCACAATGGGCCCTTAAGACCGGAATGCGAATGCAAGTTGCAGTTATCGCGATGTCTGGACAATCGAATATCTTGTGGGTCTCTTTGACCATTTTGATTTCTTCCAGGTTGTAACCATTAGGATCAAGAGCCGAATCGTGATTGAAGCAATTGAACGCAATCTGATATGGCAAGGCCCTGCAGGTCGGCTCCTTTCCATCGAGGATTTCTCGCGATTGACTTTCCAGCTCCAGCATAGCCGACATCCCTGCGCCACTGGCGGCCTGATAGGTGCTGACAACCATGCGCCTTACCGGATTAGCTTTATGCAAAGGCCAGACAGGCACAATCCCAATGATAGTCGAGCAATTAGGATTGGCGATAATGCCTTTATGCTCTTTTATCTTCTCAGGATTGATCTCTGGGATAACCAGTGGCACATCCGGATCCATTCTGAACGCGGAGGAGTTGTCAACGACGACAGCACCGGCTTCTGCTGCGGCGGGCGCAAACTCTTTGCTACGTGCACCGCCAGCGCTGAATAGAGCTATATCGATACCGGTGAAGCTGTCCTTAGTCAATTCCTCAACGGTGTATTCCTTGCCCTTGAAGTTTATTTTCTTGCCGGCGGAGCGACTGCTCGCTAACACTTTCAGCAAATCAAATGGAAAATCACGCTGCTGCAGGATGCTGAGGAACTCCTGGCCTACAGCACCAGTAACACCTGCAATTACCAGATTACAACCCATGCTTCTAAGCTCCCAATAATGTCCATCTCTTGCCTAAAGTTAAAGGCAGCCAAGAAACGACTGCCCTGTCTAATTTACCAAAATTCAAAAGATCATACAGTATACTAAGTTTATCGTCAATAGGCAATAGATTCGTAACTTATAAATAATATTATATATTTATCCTGCTACCGATTCGGTCTGATTTCTGCTCCAGAGTGCAGCTATGATAGAGGCTGTTATGATGCAGATAAAGACGAAGCTCGCCGCGGGTACAGCCGCCCTTTCGCCGAAATGCTTAAGGGCCAGGACAGTGCCGAGACCGGCATTCTGCATTCCGATTTCGATTGACAATGTTCGCCTTCTGGCAATGCCCAGCCTGAACAGCGTGCCGATTCCATAGCCAGCCAACATTCCATAAATATTCAATACCAATGCAGCTATTACAGTCACCGCTGTGATCATTATCAGGTAGTTCTTATTTAACGCTATCACCAGCGAGCATATAAATATGATAAAGGTGACCGAAATCGCAGGGAAAATGGCTGAGACTTTCCGTACTTTCTCTTCGAAATAGTACTTAAGAGCGAATCCAATAAGCAACGGCACAACGACCATCTTCATAACGCTTAGCACCATATTGAGAAAAGGTACGTCGAGCATTGCCCCAGCCAAAATAAGAGTTAGTCCCGGGGTCAACAGTGGAGCCAATAGCGTGGAGACCGTAGTCAGCGAGACCGAATAGGCGGCGTCGGCCTTGGCGATGTAGCTCATGACGTTGCTGGCCATTGCGCCTGGCGCTGAACCGGTTAGAATTAGACCAACGGCTACTTCGGGAGGTAAATGAAATAACTTTACCAAGACAAATGCGCCAAAAGGCATTATGGTGAACTGCGAACAGCATCCGATTACGATTACGAGGGGCTTGGCAAGGATGCGTTTGAAGTCACCGGCATCCAGGACAGCACCTATGCCAAACATGGTTAAAGCAAAAAACCAATCCATGGCTGGTCGCATCGCCACAAACGGAGCAGGAACAAGGTACGCTACTATGCCAAAGAGAATCACCCATACTGCAAAGTACCTTGTATAGAATGATAATATCTTTGTGAGCATACTGCGTGAAAGTATAAGACCTCAAACCGTGAGGGACAACACATATTCGGCGATGTTTTGCTATATCTTTGTGGAATATAAGGCTTGTTATGCAAACAATGGACCCGCATGCTTTACTTGCCGCTTCGGATTCCATGTGCGCTAGATGCCATTGACATGCGGGCGATACAATATCAAATCTCTGGCTAACTGCAGTTCAGTCTATTTGCGATTGGTAATGTCCAGAGTGACTTCGACAGCACCTGTAATATCGCCCTTCTCGTCGCGCACCGGTGAGCCCTGTATGAGCCAGGCTTTTCCATCCGGTGTGAGTCTCTCTCCCTTCTCGGTCTGGCCGGTTTGCATTGCCCGGATAACCGGACAGTCTACGCAAGGCTCATCTTGCTGTGCCCATACCTGGTAACAATGTCGTCCCATCAACTGCTCTCTGCGCATGCCAGCGGACTCACAGGCTGCACGGTTTGCCCAGATGATGGTCATATTCTTGCTTTGATATACTACATGCTCGGTGAGACTATCAAGTATCGTTTCCTTTTCCAGCTCAGCTTTTTCGAGGGCTTGTTCGGCTTGCCTACGTGCTGTTATGTCACGGATGCTCTGTCGATGCCCCAAAGAGACGCCCTTTTCGTCAAATATCGGCTGCCATGACATTTCTGCCCAAACGACGGTACCGTCTTTGCGCTGCAGCCTGAACTGAACGTCGTTGCCGGTGCTACCTCTGAGTGCGGATTGAAAAGCCCTGCATATCCTGTCTCTATCGTCTTCATGCATCAGAGGAGCCGGATAATCCAACATTGCATTCAACTCTTTGGGCGTGTAACCGGTGACCCTGTGGACTGCG
>Ga0315551_10000143_pt1 | contig 53438 bp, 52 predicted proteins | sample SalMarSW160290MG_FD_203678 | JGI IMG/M metagenome (GOLD analysis project Ga0315551, IMG submission 203678) | Salt marsh sediment microbial communities from the Plum Island Ecosystem LTER, Massachusetts, United States - Salt Marsh Sediment SW1602-90 ...
CTAAAATTTCTTCGTACATTTTTTTGCCCTCCAATGGCAGAAACGTTTTTGGGTAAATTTTAAGCTAATTTACCGAAAATACATCTATTGGAGGGTTATTTTTACCTACAAACTTGACGGGCACCCGAGCATTATATTTGGGACTGACTTCACGTCCATCATCAAATATATTGGTCACGAAAACCAAAGATCTATCAGCAGTTTTTGGACCGGTTCCACTAGTTTGATCAGTGCCTTTGCCGCTGCCTTCATCAGGATACCATAGAGCTTCTTTTGGTCAGGTGCATATAGATAAAGGTCGTTTTGGGGCTGCGATGGCCTAACATCGCCTGGATGGCACGCAGCTCAACCCCTTGTTCCATTAGAAGATGTGTCGCATAAGAATGCCGCAGCGTCTGGCAGGTTACGTGTTTATGAATATCTGGTTGAGCAAGGGCGGCCGCCAGACATTGTCGAACCGTTCCCTTGTGGATCGGAGTCAGACCGTCTGTGGTGGGAAACAGCCATGTTTTGGGGCGGACCTGACACCAGTGGATACGTAAACGCTCCAAGGTCCGCTGGGGCAGGGGTACATAACGATCCTTGGCTCCCTTGCCATTACGCACACAGACCAGCATCCGCCGGCTGTCAATGTCGCGGCAGTGAAGACGCAGGGCTTCGCTGATCCGCAAGCCACAGGTGTACATCATAGTTAAACTCATTTTAGCTCCCGGCCGACAAACCCGCCTCAGCAGGCACCGAGCTTCCTCGGGGCTGAGCACAACCGGGAGCTTTTTGCTGGGCTTTATACGAATCAGATCATATACGGGCCGGTGCCTATCCAGTGTCCTTTTGTAAAGAAACTTCAAGGCGTACAGAGTGACATGGATGTGACCACTGGACAAACTTCGCTCGTCTTGGAGATAGATGAAGTAGTCTCGGATGTCTTCTTGGCTGAGTTGATCGGGTGGACGACGGTAATGTTTGGCCAGCTCCCTTACAGCATCGACCTATCTCCGCTGAGTGTTTGGCGGCAAACCACGAAGTCGCATGTCAGCTATCATCCGGCATCTTAGTTCTGTCATGGTACAGCTCTTTTCCAAAAAACAAAAACCTTATATGCTACTCCACCGGCGGGAGTTCGTGGAAAGAAGCATATCGCCTATTCACTCTGTGGAAAATACCTTGACTACCGAATCTACACTTCAGTTGCCGAGCCTTTCCACCCCGGTGCCACCTCCTCTCACAATTCTCTGGCTTCTCAAGCTTCTTAATGCGCTTGTTATAGGCGGGTCTTCCTATAAATACAAGACTGGAACTTGAATACACGATTGAGAACTATCTTTAGTTGCATCCTGCTTCCTTTTTGGCTAAGAGTTTTCGCAGAAAACAATAGTACAACCAGAAAGTTTTGCTATGATAACCCCTGACGTTGGAAATCAAACTTCCTGTCAGTACTTTAGAACAAACATTCATGAAGAAAAAAACGACTCATCCCGATAATCAGCGTAAGCATTCATCTCATAAGCCTTCTGGAAATGATAAAACTTCCCAGGAAAAAAGATTAACCGAGCAAAAGGGATTTATTAGTACCAGGCGAATGTGGTTGTTTCGGTTGTTTTCGGTTTTTGTTCTACCTTTAATAATATTGTTGGTGCTGGAGTTGGGACTTAGAGTCGTAGGTGTGGGGTATCCAACGTCTATTGCTGTGCCATGCACGGTTAAAGATAAAGATTATTATTGTAACAATACGAAGTTTGGTTGGAGTTTTTTTCCGAAAAGGATATCACGACAGACGGAACCTTTTATGTTTCCATTAGAAAAAGAGAAGAACAATTATCGCATATTTATTCTTGGGGGGTCGGCGGCGCAGGGGACACCGGATGGCGCGTATAGTCTCGGCAGGATGCTGAAGGTGATGCTGCGGAGGACTTATCCGGAGGTCGGTTTTGAAGTGATTACGGTAGCGATGCCAGCGATTAATTCACATGTGGTTTATCAAATAGCACAGGACTGTCTGGAGTATGATCCTAACCTTTTCGTAGTTTATATGGGGAATAATGAGGTTGTGGGACCTTATGGGGCCGGGACGGTGTTCAGTCCAATATCCTCGCATCTAGGGTTGATTCGATGGAGTGTTTTTTTAAAGTCGAGTCGGCTGGTTCAACTGATTACGGGATTGTCTGAAGGGATGAAGAAAAAAGGAGAGAGTCAGAGTTGGCGGGGGCTGGAGATGTTTCTGGAAAAGCAGGTACGCAAGGATGATATGCTGCTAACGAAAGTTTACCGGCATTTTCAGCGGAATCTGGAAGATATCATTGCAGGGGCCGGCCGGAAGCAGGTACCGCTGATTTTGTGTACCGTGGGGAGTAATTTGCGGGATTGTCCGCCTTTCGCGTCATTGCATAGTCAGGTGTTGAGCGAGGATGAACAAAAGAAGTTTGGGGAGTTCTTCGCTCAAGGAAAACAAGCCGAGGATGATAAGGATTTTGAATTAGCGTTGCGGAAATATCAAGAGGCGTTGAGTATTGATAATGGTTTTGCCGAGGCGCATTTCAGGGCTGGGCAATGTTACTGGCGCAGGGGGGAATATAATGAGGCGAAAAATAGTTATGTCCTAGCTCGGGATTATGATACCTTGCGGTTCAGGGCTGATAGTCAGATCAATAAGATTATTGAAGAAGTCGGCATAGAGTATGAGGGAAAAGGAGTATATTTTGTCGATGCGAAGAAAGTGTTTGCTGAGAATAGCCATCGAGCTATCACGGGAAAAGAGCTTTTTTATGAGCATGTGCATATGACATTTAAAGGGAATTATCTATTGGGCCGAGCGGTATTTTCGCAATTGGAGAAGATATTACCAGAATCGATACGGGGGAAAAAGAACAGCAATGTAAAGAGAGTGTCGGAGGTAGAATGTAAGCAGAGCCTGGGGTATACAAAATGGGAGGAATATAAAATTTATGATAAAGTGCTCAATAGCTTTATTAAAAAACCGCCTTTTACTAATCAAGCCTATCAATCTAAGCGGGTAGAGTACTTAAGCGATAAGGTCAAATCGTTTAAGAAAGCATTAACGACAGAGGCGATTAAGGGGATAGAGGTACAGTATCGTCAGGCTATTCGGGAAAATCCCTCTGACTGGTGGTTGTATTGGAAGTATGCTGATTTTTTAACGGATAATAACGCCGATCCGACTGTTATTATCATGTATTACAAGCAACTTGAAAAAATGGTGCCTCATTATGCCCAGGTGTATGAGAGGTTGGGATCATGCCAGGGAAAAATGGGACGGCTGGATGAGGCTTTACAGAATTGCCGGAAATCTGTCGAATTGAATCCTTTTCATTCGTATGCGCGTTTTCACCTGGGTCTTGCCTATCAGTTAAAAGGCAATGTGGAGAAAGCTGCCGAGCACTATAGGGTAGCGGTTGAACTGGCGCCGGAAAATGGACCGGCATGGAATAATCTTGGGACGATATTATATAAGAATAAGAATGTCGAAAAAGCGATTGAAACCTACCGAAAAGGGTTGCAATATGTAAAAGATTTTTCTGATTTGAATTATAATCTGGCTATACTGCTGCTTGAAAAAGGGAATCGTCCGGAAGCGATTAAAGAGTTGGAAGCTGGTTTGGAAATCGACCCTAATTCGGTAAAAATTCGTAAGTTCCTTCGCAGATTGAGACGAGAGTAAGAGGGTCAGGCTATTCTTTGGTATTTCGATATTCCCTTTAGAATAAGGGATAACTAGCCAATATTCTTACTCCACAAGAACCTCATGTCAATCCAATACGCCCGAATGTAAAATAAAAGAAATAGCTACTACCGAATTCAACGATTAAACGCCTGAGTACGGCTTGGCGATTGTGGGGCTGCATAGCATTTCTGAGTTGTACAAACTTTGTATAGCGTTCAATGGTATTACGCTTTATGTTGAATTTGTTTAAGTCGACTTTCTGTCCCTGAGATCCAAAATAAATGAGTATGGCCTCTTCATAAAGGGTTGGAATAGCCTGATAGCCAAGAACATGAAGCCTTTCCATATTCGCCGTGATATTGTCAACCCGACCTGTCAATAAATAACACGCCATAAGATATTCAAACGCCATCTTATTGTGGGGATTGTGGATGAGCAATCCCATCAGCATTTGTTCAATAGATTCTTTACTGGTTCCCGCATATCCTTCTTCATGCATATACGAACGGATCCTGTTAATATAAGCCGCTTGATCCGGCTCAAAACCGTTGTCCAGGGCGATGAGCAGTTTTTCGGCGGCTCCACGAAAGATCAGGTCTTTCTTCAGGGCGTTGAGATAAATCCAGGCAGTGCGGGTCTGTCCCTTGATGATGTTGATCCAGGCCAGTTTTTCGATGACAATCCCGAAATGGCCCTTTACGGCCAGGAATTCCGATGCAAGCTTTTCTGCCATGTTAACCTGCCCCAGTTCAATGAAGACATCACATAATTTCAATTGTGTCAGATAAGATTCTTTTTTCTCGTGTGTGAGAAGAAGCCCGTGCGGTGTCTGCGGGAAGCGAAACAAGTCATAGGGTAGTCTACCGGTATGGTACAATGCCCGAATGATGTCATGATTGAAATATACGTTGCTTTTACCCTTGGGCAGACTGCGACCAAGCCCAAGAACCTTGTCCCATTGTTTCCAGAGGGCATAGTCGTTTGTCAGGACGAATGGTTTGCGCATCTCATCATAGCTGAAGTAGAGTCCCACGGCCATCAGCAGGATCGGAATGGCTATCACTGCCGATTTCTTAAAGATGGTCGGAGATAGTATCTTTTGTATGGCTACGATATGCGCCTTTTTTCCCTTGTTCGGTTTAGAACTTATCTTACGGGTTTGCCCGGTCTTGCTGAACACATTCTTGCCAAGGAACAGGAGCAATACACTCAAAGGCACAAAGCCGTAAAGGAGGATGATCAATACTCTTAAAAAAGTATTCATGCCTACGGTAACTGCCGGAGAAACAGGTGTCAATATAAGAAATGCCTTTTGAGGTGGTATGAGGAACAAGAACCGAGTAAGTCCCCAGGTGATTGCAAAGCTCGCCGGCAGGGCCAGCACCGTGAGTCTCCAGTCTTTGTGGACAAAGATTCCATAGATTACAGTCATGAGTAAAAAAATCAATAGAGCTCCTGCACCCGACAACCAGAAAATTACGGCTGCCATAAGGCAATATACCACGGCACGAATCGCCAATCTACACAAAGTCACTATTTCAAAGACCAGGGAACATAATAGTCCCAGAGACACAGCCAGACAAGCGGGCAAAGGATGTTTGTAGCAACTATAGACAAGAAAGATTAAGATCGCCGGAACAGAGGTCAAGACCGTGGCCCGCGCATAACCGGCAGCCACAAGATGACGTCTGGAAAGTTCACACAGGCATAAGGCGGACACCACAATGATCACGGTCCCCAGCCATGAATAATAAAAGCCCTGTGAAAGAAACCCAGATACATACACAACGAATCCACCGGGCAAATCCAGGGAGTTTTCCAAAAACGGCCATCCGGTTACAAATGGGTGTGCATTCGGTAGAATGGTACCGAAACATTGATAGATAAGGTGCGGCTCAATAACAAGCCATAAGTAGAGTGCACCTAACAAAAAGAATATCAGATTGTGTGGAAATTGTTTTATTCTATAAAACACGTTTGTTCGTCTCTTGTACCTGGATGGGCCTAATTTTTAACAATCTGTCACTCACGTTCCTGCCAAGGCTCGGACGGGCCGGCCTGGGGTGTTGCTCCTGTAATGGGAATGTCCACGACAACGGGAGGCACTGACCGAGCGGCCCGGGCCAGTAAGGATTTATTCACCTTGATACTACCCTTGATCAGTTCAGGAACGCTGAATGTTTCTAACAGTGAATCATAGTACGTCGGGTCCTTCTGCGGCAGAATGAAAGGCTTGTGAACCTGACCAGTTTCGTCAACATAGCTGAGATAAGTTCTGGTCAAGGAACCTCCCTGACGCTTGCTGCTGAATGCGATCCACCGGCTGTTGCTGGACCAGCTATGCCACGATTCGGAATACATACTGTTGATAGCCAGCTTGTGATAATCTCCTGTGGCTAAATTCATAAGATAGAGGTCGCTGCTGGGTTGATATACAGCAAAGCAACCGTATCGGCACATGCAGAACAGGAGAAATCGGCCATCCGGTGAGACCCTTGGCAACAAAATGCTCAATCCCGTTTCATCAGCGCTCAAGACTGTCTCGACCTTGCCCCATTGGTCCGTCTCGATATCATAGGCTATGCGCCGAAGGTCATACTTTAGCTTGTCGTAGTTCTCAGGCGGAACAATATTCCGATTCTCCCACAAAATAGGGCCGCTACAATAATAGAGATACCGTCCGTCTGGAGACCAGGTCGGATAGGTTTCAAGCCGATCCTTTTCCGAGAGTGCCGCAGGGCAAACCACCTTCTGACGCTCAACGTGATAACAGACTAAGGCGGAATCGAGATCCACCACGTCCCTGACCTCTATGCCGCCGACATGAAAGAATTGACGCACTTTGTTTATCGAATATACAGCCAATCGACCGCTTGGATGCCAGGCAGTATAGCCCCACTTTGCACCAATCTTATGGACAGTGCCATTTCGGGCCAGGAGTGTGTGGCTACCGTATGTTGCACTACGCAGGCCGATCGTCATCGTGTCTGGCGCATTGCCAACAAAGCTGTGACAGTTAAGGCACCCTTCGCCAAAAGAACGCCCATGCAAGACAAGCGACACATCGTAATTGGTTAGGTTGCGTTGATAAATCCCTATGTCTTTCCACCATCTGTAAACTGGTTTCATAAACCGGTATACCACCGTCTTGTCAATGTCTTCTTTAGCTATGGTATTGGTGATACGCTGAAATTGTCGCCATCCATTATCTGAATCTTTAACATAAACATATAAAAAGACCTTATGGCCTTTATTTGCATCAAGCAAGGCCCGCCATTTTCGCAAAGGGATACGTATTAGGCCTGTTTTGCTGTAAATTCCAATGGCAGCGCCACGATCCGAATGGATTTTGACGTGGTAGGTCTGTCCTTTTTCGAGAATCCTGAAATTCAGGGGAGCGATGTTGTGCGGGATGACAATGCCGGAGTAGTCAGGGATAATGTTTGGTTCATAAGCGACTTGAGTGCACTTGCCCATGACCTCGAATGAGCGGGACACAAGCCAAACTCCTAAAAGGATGGTAACACTGCAAAAGACGAATATGGCAGTAAATCTTCTCTTCATGATTCTCTGCAAGGATCACCGATTATATGTGTCCCAAGTATTTAATGCACCATCACGTGATTATAAACTAGGGCTCATTTACCTACAAGTATCCCCGACAAAAATTCGCTCCTTCTTTATTTGTAAGGATTTAACGCAAAATGAACAACAGTCATTCTATCTAAGTTCACCGCTTTTTGAAAAGCAAATTCTGTGGCTTAGTGGTTGTAATACGTGCGGTAAACAGAAGATTGAAGAATGCGGTAAACGGCCCAAGCACCGGGGCATGAGGTTCTTTTTTCCTGGTGTAGGGTCTGGGTTCTGGAGCGAGAAGAGCCTCTCTGATTTTGCGTCGAGAGTGATGAAAGGTTCGAGCGATAGCTCGAATGCTCATTCCGTTTAGTTTTGCTCTGCGAATTTTTGCGTAATCTTCCACCGTAAGCATCCTTTGCCTCCGTTCAGTTATTATTCTGTTAGCTTTTTGCAGAATAATAACCTACGGAGCTTTGCTACGGTGGGTCCATTTTACTTGCCGATCTTAACTCTCCCGGTGGGTCACATTTACATGCCTATTACCAGACTGAATCAGCAGTTTCCACCGTTAGGTGTCATACGGACTGACGTGGCACGGGCTTCTCTGATGCGACGAGCGTAGCACGGCGAGCAACCCGTGAAAACACGGCCAAGATGGCCGGGCCACCAAGAAATCAACAGCGGCTAAACACATACGTCGAAACTGTGATTTTGAGATGAAATATGGGTCTGAATATTATCTCCAGGGATTAATAGCGGGGGCAGGATTCGAACCTGCGACCTCCGGGTTATGGGCCCGACGAGCTACCAGACTGCTCTACCCCGCGATCATTAACATATATATACCGCAAAAAAGATTTTATTCAAGAAGAACAAAAAACAAATTACAAGTTTTTTCGAATCTTCTCGGCTATTACTTCGATTTTTCCCTGCTCATACTCGTAAGCCGGCCAGCGGTCAAATACGCCGTCTTTAGTATTTCGAGGGATTATATGAAAATGCAAATGCTCAATAAGCTGGCCGGCCGCTCTGCCATTATTGCACAACACGTTATAGCCCTCGGAATTCATCGCGGCAGTTACAGCTCCGGCGATTTTGCCAAGCCGAGAACCAACCTCGCCTAAAAGCTCAGACGGACAATCGTGTAACTTTTCAAAGTGCTGCTTCGGTATCACCAAAGTATGGCCATCACTTATGGGGCCAATGTCCAAAAAAGCGAGGACAACCTCATCTTCGTAAATCTTCGTAACCGGAATCTGCCCGGCTACCATTTTACAAAAGAGGCAATCATCCGTGCTCATTCTATCGTATCTCGTATTGCGTTTAGTGCAGCGTTTTTTTTGCTTTTATACTTCTCGCTATTTTCTATCCGCTACCTACCATCTGCTATTATTGCTCGGACTGGTCTGTTTGGTCGCCGGTTTCTGTAGTTTGGTGGGCTTCGTCAATCTCTTTAACTTCTACAGTTTCTTTTGCCTTTTTGCGTGAGCGTTTCTTGGCTGTAGTTTTGCTATGTTTTTTTGAGCTCTCGTCGGCGCCTATGAGCTGCAGCAAGACAAGCTGGCCGTTATCACCCAACCTTCTCAAAGACAGCCGAATAATCCTCGTATAACCGCCAGGCCTGTCAAGGTATCTGGGACCAAGTTCGCTGAACAACTTTCCAATTATCGTGCCGGTTTTGACTGCTTGTCCGTCCTCATAATCTATGACGTCGCGGTTTCCAAGCAGGGCAATGGCCCGGCGTCTGGCCGACAATGTGCCTTTCTTAGCCAACGTAATCAACTTCTCGGCAAAGGGTTTTACCTCTTTAGCCTTTTCTATTGTGGTCGAAATCGTCTCGTGCTGGATTAGCGAAGCGACCAAATTTCGTCGCATTGCCAGACGATGCTCCTTTGTTCGACTTAACCGACGTCCTGCTACTCTATGACGCATATATTCAAATTCCTCTTAATCCGGCGCTACCACCCGTAATCGTTATCAAACTAAACTATCAAAATTAACTATCGATATCGGTCATTCCTAAAGACAAGCCGATGTCGGCGAGTTTCCTCCTGATTTCCCGCAGAGAAGTCTTACCGAAGCTGCGAATCTTCAGCAAATCAACCTCTGTCATCTTCACCAATTGGCCAACTGTTTCGGTTTTGACTGATTCAAGACAGTTGCTTGCTCTCACTGAGAGCTCCAGCTCCTGTATCGGCATTTTGAGTTTCTGTAACATTTCCTCGTCCACCGCTTGTTCCTGGGGCTCTGCCTCAATAATCTCAGAGGCGGCGACGGTCTGTTCTCCAAGCTCGAAGTACTGCACGAACGGATTAACGTGCTTACGCAATATTGTAGCAGCCTCTACCAGTGCCATTTCAGGCGTGATTGTTCCGTTGGTCCAAATTTCCAGCATCAGCTTGTCATAATTAGTTCGCTGGCCCACACGGGTGTTCTCGGTTGTATAGCGTACTCGTGTAACTGGTGAATATACGGCGTCGAGCATTATTCTTCCGATTTCCTGGTCGAACCTGTCAGCGGCAGCGATACGTTCGGAAGCCGGCACATAACCACGACCGCTCTCAACTACCATTTCCATTTCAAACTTTACTTTTTCCGTCAAAGTAGCCAACACCATATCTTTATTTATCACTTCAATGGCCGGGTCAGTAACTATATCAGCGGCCGTTATAACGCCGGCTTTATTGGCAGAAACAGTCATCGTCTTTGGCCCCTGGCCTTGGAGGTGAATGACAAGACTCTTAACATTCAAAACAATATCGGTAACATCCTCCATCACGCCTTTTATCGAGCTGAATTCATGGCTGACACCCTCTATTTTGACCGACGTTACGGCACTACCTTCCAAAGAGGAGAGCAATATACGTCTGAGACTATTCCCAATAGTGGTGCCGAATCCCCTTTCGAAAGGCTCAATAAAGAATCGGCTATACTTATCGCTTGATACCATCGTGTCTCGCTCAACACGAGTCGGCAATTCCAAACCACGCCATGTAACTCGCATACAGTTCTCCTATGTAAGTTTTGAGTTTTGAATTTTTACTCCTGCTTGTTGCCGGCAGGAATCAAAACTCGACACCAAAAAATAAAACTGCTTCGCAGCTATCTCGAGCAGAATTCCACAACCAACTGCTCTTCAACGGGAATCTGGACATCATCCCGAGCGGGCATTGCGACAATTGTAGCTTCGGGTTTTTCCCGAGCTAATTGCAGCCAGCTCTGTGTGGAAAATTTCGGGTTGCTTTCCAGCTGCTCCTTCACTTTTTTGACGCTTTTTTCGGAACCTTTGATTGTTATCTTGTCGCCGATGTTCGTAGTATAATCGCTGACATTCACCTTGCGTCCGTTTACATAAATATGGCCGTGAGCAACTAACTGCCTTGCAGCCTTGCGCGACGGTGCAAAATTTAATTTATAAACCACATTATCCAAACGTCTTTCAAGCAATTGCAGTAAAGTCTCGCCTGTATTGCCCTTTATCCGCTCGGCCTCGTGAAAATACCTCATAAACTGCCGCTCAAAAAGTCCGTAATATCTTTTGACTTTTTGCTTTTCACGCAGCCGAACACCGTATTCACTCGCCCTGCCTCTGCGCCAACCGTGCATCCCGGGAGCCAAATTTCGCTGTTTCTTTTCGACAGGACACTTAGCCGTCTCACATCTGATGCCCTTGAGCATAAGCTTCATCCCTTCACGACGGCAGTGTTTACAAGATGAATCCAGATAACGTCCCATTCTTTTTATTTATCTCCAAAAGCTAAAAACTATAATTTAAAAACTAAAATTCCAATATCGAAATCCGAAACAGGATAAGTTAATTGGTTAATTAGTAAGTGGTTAATTGGCCAGTTGAATACTCACCACTCACCAGCTACCAAGTTATCATCTTGTGCTTCGGATTTTATTTTTTATACTCTCCTTCGCTTCGGCGGCCTGCAGCCGTTGTGCGGTAGTGGGGTAACGTCCTCTATCGAAGCGATACGCAAGCCCGCTTGCTGCAGGGCTGAAATGGCGGATTCACGACCTGAACCAGGCCCCTTAACCCTGATTTCGACCTCGCGCACACCATTACGCATAGCGGCACCGGCGCAACGTTGTGCAGCCCTTTGTGCCGCAAAAGGCGTACTTTTACGAGAGCCTTTGAAGCCTACACAGCCGGCTGAACCCGAGCAAACCGTATTACCATCCAAATCCGTAACCGTAATCAACGTATTGTTGAATGTCGCCTTTATGTGCACAATAGCCCGGACGACATTTTTTCTAACTCTTCGCTTTGTCTTTTTTGCCATTATCCAAAAAAATCCTCTAATCAGCGTATAACGTATATGTTATCTTCTCTTAGCGTTTTTCCTTAACACCCTTCTTGCCCGCGACTGTTTTTCTTGGGCCTTTACGGGTGCGCGCATTACTTTGGGTGCACTGGCCCCGAACGGGTAATCCCCTTCTGTGGCGAACGCCTCTGTAACAATTTATATCGCGCAAGCGAGCTATATTCTGTGAAACCTGCCTGCGAAGCTGACCTTCCACGATATAATTGCGGTCGATAATCTGCGTTATGCGGCTAAGCTCGTCTTCACTGAGCTTACCGGCCTTTGTACTTCTTTCGATACCAGATTCTTTCAAAATCTGTTCCGAGGTATATTTACCTATACCGACAATATACGTCAGCGAAATCCATATAGATTTGTCATTGGGAATATCAACACCAACTATACGTGGCATATCAGCTCCTTTTCGTATCCGGTTATTGGTTATTTACCACTGGCCACTCACTAATTAGTTAATTAATTAGTTAATTGGTTAGTTAAACTTGGCTTACTTTCTACTCACCACTCACTAATTAACCACTCACCACTGACGACAAGGTCAACCCTGGCGTTGTTTATGACGCGGGTTCGTACAAATCACCCGCACAACGCCTTTACGACGAATAATCTTACAATTCTCACATATACGTTTTACAGAACTTCTAACTTTCATTTTACATACCTACTTTTTCGGTTGTAGTCTGCTACTAATGCCTGAGAACTATTCGGCCTCTGTTTAAATCATACGGTGACATTTCAACCAGGACCGTGTCGCCCGGCAAAATCCGAATATAATGCATTCGCATTTTGCCCGAAACATGCGCCAAAACCTTGTGGCCGTTCTCCAATTCCACTTTAAACATCGCATTCGGCAAAGCTTCGATCACTTTGGCTTGCAATCTTATTGTGTCCTTCTTTGCCATTTTTCCTGTTTCATATTTCTTTATTTTTTGGCTCGTAATTCGTCATGCATTCGAGATACGACTCACGACCTTTCTAAAGTCAAAACCTCACAACCGTTTTCCACTATCGCAATTGTATGTTCAAAGTGAGCCGAGCATTTCTTGTCTTTTGTTACCACCGTCCATCCGTTCCTCAGTGTTCGCACGGCACCGGAGCCGGCGTTTATCATCGGCTCAACAGCTAAAACCATTCCTTCGGCCAAAACAATGTCATTGGCTAACAAGTCATCATTGACAAAGTTGGGCACTCTCGGCTCCTCATGCATTTTCCTGCCAATACCGTGTCCGACAAAATCTTTTACCACCGAAAACCCGGCGGACTCAGCATATTGCTGCATCTCGGCTGCTACCTGACTCCATTTAACACCCGGCGCAGATTTTGCTATTGCTATGTCAAGAACATGTTTTGTTACATCCATCAGCCTTCGTTTAGCCTTGGAAATCTCACCGATGGCAATCGTAACTGCTGCATCTGCACAATAGCAGTCAAGTCTAACGCCGAAATCAATGCCGAGGATATCGCCGACCTCAAGCTTTGTATTCTCCGAAGGAATCCCGTGAACGACCTGCTCATTTATCGAGGCGCAAATTGCACCCGGAAACGGGATTTTGGAAGTCGGTGTACGGACACCCTTGAACAAAGCTTGTGCTCTGGCATCAGCAGTCATTTGCGCAGCTACGTCGTCCAGCTCTGCGGTGGTTACTCCCGGCTTTGCGATCTCTTTTAGTTTTAAAAGAACATCTGCTAAAACAGCACCTGCTTTACGCATTAAGTCAATTTCTCTTCGGCTGCGAAGCGTTATAGCCATTTAATCTCGTATCTCGTCTCGTGTTTCGATACACTTTCCTGCGTTTCACGTTTTGACCAGGGCGTCCAGCTTCTCAAATATCGAAGCCCTTATCTCATCGGTGCTTCTGTCAGCATCGAAGTCATAAACGGTGCCGTTATTTCTATAGTAATCCACCAGCGGTTCTGTCTGCTGATGGTATGTTTTAAGACGGTTAGCCACCACCTCGGGGCTGTCATCAGGCCGTTGAACAAGCTCGACACCATCGTTATCGCATAGACCTTCGACTTTCGGCTTCAAGTTTTCAATATGGTAAACCGCTCCACACTTAGGACAGCTTCTTCTTCCGGTCATTCGCTTTGCTACTACGTCGTCATCTATCTGGAGGTTCAAAACAACGTCTATTTTCATCTCGTTACCGGTCAATGACTCAGAAAGCTCAACTGCCTGGTTGACGGTTCTTGGAAAACCATCCAGCAAAAAACCGGCGGCAGGGGCCTTTATTATTGCTTCGGTCATCATCTTAATTATTATTTCATCCGGCACAAGATCTCCTGAATCCATATAACTCTGAGCCTTTTTCCCTAATTCGGTACCTGCGGCCCTTTCCTGCCGTAAGATATCACCGCTGGATAAATGGAGCAGACCATATTGGGCAACAATGTTCTTACACTGTGTTCCTTTGCCTGCACCTGGTGCGCCCAACAAAACTATTCTCATCCATACGCTCCTTTTATCCTGCCGGCTCCGCTGAAACCCTCATAGCTGCGCATCAAAAGGTTGGCTTCTATCTTCTGAACCAGGTCCAGCGAGACACTAACAACTATCAACAAGCCCGTGCCGCCTAAGAACGTCGCTACACGCCAATCAATTCCCAATAATATTGAAATCAGCGACGGTACAACAGCAATTATGGCCAAAAATGATGCTCCAAAATAGGTTATTCTCGTCATTACCGTTTCCAGATAGTCAGCGGTTCTGCGTCCCGGACGAAGGCCGGGGATAAAACTTCCGGAATCCCGCAGGTTCTTGGCCATCTCCTTAGGCTGAAACTGCACCGTCACCCAAAAATAAGCAAACAAGAATATCAGCAACATATACAAGACATTGTAAGTAAACGAACGATATCTCAAAGCATCCTGCAAAGTTTGAAGTACCGCTGAATTACTGAGGCTCGGGATTTTTGCCAACTGACTAATTATGATTGGCGGGAACATCATAAAGCTCGATGCGAAGATTATCGGCATCACTCCCCCATGATTAACACGAAGCGGCAAATAATGTCTCTGGCCGCCATACATTCGCCGACCTCGCATCTGTTTTGCCTGCTGAATCGGTATTCGACGCTGGCCCTGAGTTATTAGTATCGCACCGGCAACAACAAATACAAACGCCGCTACCAGGAACAATAACTTTGCCGGCCCTACAGTGCCGGGCGCTGCACCGAGCGTTAAGTCAACATTCTGGCAAAGACTCCAGATTGCCCAGGGCATTCTGGAGATAATGCCGGCCATAATTATCAAACTGATACCGTTGCCTATGCCGTATTCATCTATCTGCTCGCCAAGCCACATCAAAAAGATGGTGCCGGCCGTCATGCCAAAAACACCCATTATCATCGCCTGACGGTACATACCCGCATAGGTCAATCCCTGTCCCCCTAACAACTTCATAAACATTATCGACTGGACAACGCATATCAGCACAGTCAGGTAGCGCGTGTACTCCTGTATCTTTTTGTGGCCGGTTTGTCCTTCCTGACGCAGCTTCTTCAAAGCGGGAACGACCTCACCTAACAGCATAAGGATAATCGATGCGGTAATATAAGGCATAATCCCCAGGCTAAACAAGCTGCTACGGCCCAAGGTTCCGCCGGTGAACATCTGCATCATTTCAGCAGCTCTTGCCAAGGGACTATCTGTTGGTCTCGATTGGGTGATTTTAGCTATCTTCGACTGGTCAAAGCCGGGAACAGGGATATGGAAACCAATCCTGTATATTATCAGCAGCGCCAGAGTAAAAAGAACCTTATTGCGCAGATCCGGGATTCTGAATATGTTAATTACTGTTCCAAGCATTATTTCTTACCCAGTATTCTGTACCCGCCTCTGGGAAGCGGATATGTCAGTTTTATATTTACTTCCGCATAATAGAATATACGGACAACAATCAAATCGCTTTTGCTGCACCGCCGGAAGCCACAATCTTCTGCTCTGCTGTTTTGCTGAATTTGTGAGCTGTTACCTGCAGTTTTTTTGTCAGGTCTCCCTTACCGAGAATCTTGATTTTGCTTTTGACGCTGTCAATCAGTCCGGCGTCGGATAATTGCTCTACACCAACATCAGCACCATCCACGAATCTTTCCAATTGCGAGACATTTACGATTTCGCAGCGTATTGCGAATTTATAATTACTAAAACCGCGTTTAGGCAGCCGCCGAAATAAAGGCATCTGGCCGCCTTCATGGAGCGTAACGGAAGTTGAGCCGGCCCTGCTGCCGCCGCCTTTGTGGCCTCGGCCACAGGTCTTACCGCGACCGGTGCCCGTGCCCCTGCCAACACGGCGACGACGCTTGTGTTTACCTGCAACAGAAGTTATTTCATGATTCAACATTCAAATTACCCAATTGTTAATCAACAATTATTAAGCATTAACTGACACACCACGAAGAGATTCAACCATTTCTTTGCTGCGCAATTTCAATAATCCATCCAGCGTAGCTTTGACCACGTTTTTAGCAGAAGTACTTCCGTAAACTTTTGTAAGAACATCCTGTACACCGGCATATTCGAGCACTGCTCGAGCACTGGAACCGGCGATAACTCCGGTGCCGGGACTGGCCGGGACCAGAGCTATCTTTGTAGCTCTGTATTTGCCGTTTATCGAGTGTGGAATCGTGCGGTCAACTAAAGCTATCTTGTGCAAAGACTTCTTGGCATCTTTTATACCTTTCTCGACCGACTGCGGGACCTCATTAGCCTTGCCATAACCGACACCAACCGTGCCTGCCCGGTCACCAACCACAACCAATGCGGCAAAGCTGAAACGCCGACCTCCTTTGACCACTTTGGAACAGCGAAATACCTTTACGACCGTATCTTCCAACGGCTTTTCTTCCTGGTCCAAGAGTTTGACGGGTTCTACTGCCAATTTTTTCTCCAAACAATCTCGTATTTATTATCGTGTTTGTTAAAAGGCCAGCCCGGCTTTTCTTGCCGCTTCAGCAAGAGCCCTGACTCTGCCATGAAACTTGCATCGATTTCTATCAAAGCAAACACACTTTATGCCGACACCAAGAGCTTGTTTTGCGACCGCTTCACCTACGATTTCAGCGGCTTTTTTATTGCCCGCATGGGGCAATTGGTCACGTAGCCCTTTTGTCCTTGTACTTGCCGATGCAAGTGTCGCTCCTGCGACATCATCTATAATCTGGGCGTAAATATGCCTGTTCGAGCGAAATACCGACAACCGAGGTCTGTCCGGTGTTCCAAAGACCTTTTTCCGCACGTGATATTTACGCCTCAGTGTCGCTTTTTTTAACATCTCAGTTTTCATAAGAAACAAATCTCAACTATGCCGCTCCCGAAGCAAATGCTTTGCCGACCTTGCGCCGCACATGTTCGTCGGCATAACGGATACCCTTTCCTTTATAGGGTTCAGGCGGCCTTATTTCCCGTATATCTGCAGCAAACTGCCCTAACAGACATTTGTCTATTCCGGAAAGCGTGAACCTTGCCGGCACATCATTGCCCCTGGTAGCACCGACTTCAATATTCACCTTTATACCCTTCGGCACTACACGCCCTACCGTATGGCAAAAACCGACCTGAAAAACCAGCTTTCCGCCCTGCTCTTTGACATTATAGCCGGTGCCGTATATTTCCATCTTCTTTTCAAAACCTTTACTGACACCGGTAACCATATTAGCAATCAAGGCACGCATTGTGCCGTGCAATTGCCTATTCTGACGGTCCTGGGGACGTTTATTATCTACAAATATTTTCCTTTCGGCATCGTCAATATTTACCTTTATCCGCGGATGACAGTCCATCTGGAGCTCGCCGAGCGGGCCTGAGACCTTGATACACCGGTCTTTCTGCTCAACCTTTACGCCTCCAGGAATATCAATAGATTTTTTTCCAATGCGACTCATCAGCTTACCGTACAAAGTATCTCGCCGCCAACGTTTGCCTCGCGGCAGCTTTTATCACTCATTACACCTTTACTTGTCGAAACGATTGCTATACCCATACCGGCTAAAACGCTCGGCAATTTATCAACAGATGAATAAACTCTGCGACCGGGTTTGCTTGTTCTTGTTATTTCGTTAATAATGGAACTGCCCCCCTGGTCATACTTTAACATAATCCTCAGTATTCCCTGCTTGCCATCGTCAATTCGGTCGAAATCCTCGATGTAACCTTCCTTCTTCAAAACAGCCGCTATGCCTTCGCAGATATTTGATGCCTTAACATTGACCTGGTTTCTGTTTATTCGCATGGCATTGCGAATTCTCGTCAACATATCAGCTATTGGGTCACTTAAACTCATAGTCTCGTATCTCGTATATAGTATTTTTAGATTACAATCTCTAATTTTGCAAGACTTCAGTTACGATTCTTTACCAACTGGCTTTTCTTACTCCAGGTATTTTTCCTTCGTTAGCTAATGTTCTAAAACAAATCCGGCAAATTTTGAACTTGCGATATACTGCTTTGGATCTGCCGCAAAGCTGGCAGCGCGTATATCGTCTGACGCGAAATTTCTGTTTCTGTTCTGCCTTGTTTTCCAGTGCCTTAGTTGACATCTACACGCTCCAATTTCTTGTATCCGTCTGCAAGCTCTATTCTTCTGGCCCGGCCGCTACTAAGCCTTTGAACGGCATACCAAAGAGCTGAAGCAATTTTCTCGCTTCTTCGTCGGTCTGTGCCGTTGTTACAAAAGTTATGTTCATACCCTGCTGAAATTCTATCTTTGCCGGGTTGATTTCCGGAAAAACGCTCTGCTCAGCCAGGCCCATTGAGTAATTTCCTCTGCCGTCAAAACTTTTTGGGTTAAGCCCTCGAAAGTCTCTTACTCGCGGGATTGCAAGACTAACGAGTCTGTCCATAAATTCGTACATTCTCACGCCGCGGACCGTAACCTTCAATCCGGTTTCCATACCTTCACGAACCTTGAAATTCGAGACACTCTTTTTAGCTTTACAGGCTACAGGCATTTGGCCCGTAATCATCATCAAATCCTTCTTGGCTGATTCCAAAAATTTCTTATCCTGCGTCGCTCTGCCTACACCCATAGAAATAATGACCTTTTCCATCTGCGGAACAGCCATAGGGTTTTTGTAGCCAAACTCTCTGGTCAGCTCCGGAATTATCTTTGACTTATATAAATCTTTTAAACGTGCCATACTGTATCTCAAAAACCGGCTAAATAATCACCAATCACCAATTCACTATTTTGTCTTTCTAACAACGCCGATTTCAGTACCATCGACGGCAAGGCGTTTTTTGCCGCCATCCTCGTCCGCCTGATAACGAACCCTGCTGCCTCTCGAACTTTTCGGGTTCATAGGCAAAACATTACTTATATGTATCGGCTGTTCAACATTGATTCGGCCTCCCTGCGGACTTTTGCGCGAAGGACGAACATGCTTCTTTGCTATGTTGTGACCCTGAACCACTACGCGCTGCTTCTCAGGTATCACACGAAGTACCCTGCCGGTAGCGCCTTTGTGGTCACCAGCTATTATCTCTACCATGTCACCTTTTTTTATATGCAAAGCCATTTCTAAATTTCCGACTTTCTATTTTCAAATTTCAAACATCAACTGCAGTTTGACAACTCTCAATCATTCAGACCACCTCGCTGGCTAACGAGATAATTTTCATATAGTTTTTTTCGCGAAGCTCGCGAGCCACCGCGCCAAAAATCCTGGTTCCTATCGGATTACCATCACCATCAATCATCACTGCGGCATTGCTATCGAACCTTACATAACTGCCATCAGTACGTTTTATAGGGCTCTTGGTGCGGATAATAACACACTTATGCACTTTCTTGTCATCCAACTGGCAGTTGGGAAGCGATTTTTTTATCGCAACACAGACAACATCTCCCACGCCGGCGACCGGCCGGGTCTTCCTACCCCGGGACCCGCCTCTTCCGAGAACCTTAATGCACAACGCCGACTTAACACCCGAATTGTCGGCTATATCCAACATTGTTTCCTGCTGAATCATTATCCGTTATCTCAACTCACACTTCAACTGCTCTTTGGACAACCTTGACAAGGCGCCAACTCTTGGTTTTGCTGCGAGGCCTGCACTCTGTAATTTCAACGACGTCACCAACACCGCTCTGATTGTGCTCGTCGTGAACACCGATTTTCGTCCTGCGTTTGATGTATTTGCCGTACTTCGGATGTTTGACCTTGAAGTCAATCGTAACTTTGACGCTTTTGTCGCCACTGTTGCTTACCACTACACCGGTTAAAGTTTTTAATTTTCGTTCCTGCATCTTTGATTTCCAACGCATTAATCATCTGCGGACATAACGTTACCTGCTTTCCCGCATTATCGTTTTAAGCCTTGCAATATCACGCCTGACGTTAATTACGGCCTTGGAATTCTCAAGCTTCTCCGTAACCGCCTGTGAGCGCAAATCAAACAAATGCCTCTCAAGCTCTTCCAGCTTGCCCTCAAGCTCATCCTGGCTCATCTCTCTGTAATGTTGCGCTTTCATCTGAAGTTTTCCTCTTACAATGAATGTCTTCGCTTAATGAACCTGCACCGAATCGGCATTTTATGAGCGACCCTGACCAGTGCCTGCTTTGCCACCTCTTCAGTTACTCCGCCGATCTCAAAGCAAACCTGTCCGGGCCTGACTCTGGCGACCCAAAATTCCGGCTCGCCTTTACCTTTGCCCATTCGCGTTTCCAGTGGCTTGGAACTTACCGGCTTATGCGGAAATATCCTGATATAGACCTTCCCTTCGCGATGCAAAAAGTGGGTCGCTGCAACTCGACCGGCTTCAATGTTCCTTGCGGTTACCCAGCTCGTCTCCAAAGCCTGTAAGCCGTATTCACCAAACGCCACAAAATTGCTTCTCGAAGCATTGCCCTTCATTTTGCCGCGTTGGCTTTTACGAAACTTAACTCTTTTCGGCATCATTGCCATTTTTTCAAACCTTTGTAAAACACATACCTAAAAAAGCACTTTCTTTCGCGCAAAGGCCTATTTTTCAACTTGCTTCTGTATCCTCTGGCCAGCCTTTGTCCGGCTCCGGTGGAGAAGCAGCCACATCGGGCGCGGCAGCCACATTAGGTGAAGTAGCTTTCTTGCTGTCCTGTGTCGGCACGGCTCTGGCCCTGCCGCCGTCCCTCATCGCAGGGCTAATCCGCCTTGGTGGGCGCCGACGACGACGGCGGGGCATTTGCGAAATTTCTTCACCGAATTTACCTCTATAAATCCAGGCTTTAACGCCGATTGCCCCGTATGTTGTCCTTGACGTTGCCACGGCGTAATCTACATTAGCATCCAGCGTATGCAGCGGAATACTGCCAAGCTTCTGCGTTTCCTTCCTGGCCATCTCCGAGCCTGCAAGCCGTCCTGAGCAGATAATCTTAACTCCTTTGGCGCCGGCGTTCATCGCCAATTCGCAATACTGCTTCATCGTACGCCTGAATGAAGCTCGCTTACTTAACTGTTCTGCAATTGCTTCAGCCACTAATGTAGCGTTGAGGTCTGGTTCTTTTATCTCGATGACGTTGACACTTATCTTTCGACCTGTCATCTCCTCAAGCTCTTCCCGCAATCTATCGACTTCACCACCCCTTGGGCCGATGACCACGCCGGGCCGAGCGCTGTGCAGTGTTACTTTTACCTCGTTGCGAGTCCGGATTATTTCAGTCTTTGCCACCGCACCCTTCGGCATATGACGGTTAAATTTACTATCGACATACCGGCGAATCTTCTGGTCTTCGACAAGAAAATCCCCGTAATTAGCTTTCGGAGCAAACCAGGTGCTCTGCCAGCCAAGCGTTATTCCCGTTCTAAAACCTATTGGCGATACCTTCTGACCCATAATCTCATATAAATCCTAATTCCGAATATCGAAATCCGAAACAATATCAAAGTGACTAAAGTTTACAGTGCCTAAAGTGACACTTATGTGTCATCCTGAGGCGAAGCCGAAGGATCTGGCCAACGAAAAAGAGATTCTTCGCTTCGCTCAGAATGACAGCTTTGCTGTCACTTTAGCTCACTTTAGGCGGTTTAGTTCACTTGACTTTGCTTCGAATTCTGTGCTTCGTGTTTTTCATAGTTTCGTGCTTTGGATTTCTAATTTCGTATTTATCCTTTCCTTTTTCACTTTACACTTGTGTCACTGTTATATGTATGTGACAGGCTTTTTTGTGAATAGGATGCGCTCTGCCTCTGTCTTTCGGTATCCATCTTTTTGTACCGATGCGGATTCCTGCATCATCGACGCGGGCAGAGCTTACATATAGATTATCAACATCAACCTGCTGCTCGTCGGCATCAGCAACGGCACTTCTTAAAACCTTATCAATCATCGTTGCTGCACGTTTTCTCGTGAACTTCAGGATATCCATTGCGTCCTGAACACTTCGACCGACTATCAACTGCGTAACTAGCCGGGCTTTGCGTGCCGACATCGGTGCAAAGCGATAAGACGAACGCCAGTCAGCTATATCATTTACCTCAACAGACAAAGCGCCCGCCAGACGGCGAATATCATCGGCACGCGGTTCCGGTTTGAACAGGCCTTTTTGCCAGTTCTTAACAGCCGCTATCGCCTGCTTCTTATCAAACCTCGGTCCGGCAAGCCTGTCGGCCAACTGACCTACATCCATCTGCCGTTCCAGGCATAACTCTTTTAACTTATCAGCACTTAGCATATTATTTTATCTTCTTACTCGAATGTCCCTTGAACGTCCGTGTGGGCGAAAATTCACCTAATTTATGCCCCACCATATCCTCCGTAACAAACACTTTATGAAATATCTTGCCGTTGTGGACCATAAATGTAAAACCCACGAACTCCGGCACTATCGTACATCTTCTTGCCCAGGTCTTTATCGGCTCACGAGAGCCGGTGGCAATTTGCTTGTTGACCTTGCCAAACAGCTTGTCGTCAATGTATGGTCCTTTTTTAAGAGATCTTCCCATTTCTCGTATCTCACATCACGTGCGGTTTTCGCACGACTCAATCACATATTCAACTGTTTTTGCCTTCTACTTTTACGTCTTCGAATAATCCTCTTATTACCTGTATTTCGCGGATTTCTGGTTTTCCCCCCTTTTGCCAGTACACCCGTGGGTGAACAGGGATGCCGCCCGCCGCTTCGATGGCCTTCTCCGCCGCCCATTGGGTGAGCAACTGGGTTCATCGCACAGCCTCTTACGTGTGGTCTGCGGCCCATATGTCGCTTTCGTCCGGCCTTGCCGATGCGTACATTCTGATGGTCGGGGTTACTCACTCGACCAATTGTTGCCCGGCATTCCTTACGAATCGTCCGCATCTCACCGCTCGGCAAAACGATGGTAACCCAGCTACCTTCTTTTGCAACAATTCTTGCGGCGTTGCCGGCACCTCTGACCAGCTTTCCGCCCTGGCCGGCTCGCATCTCGATATTATGAATCTCCATACCCGCAGGAATAGCAGACATCGGCATCGTATTACCAATCTTAGGCTCACAAGCCAGCCCGCTTTCCACCCGGTCTCCGGTCTTTATACCAAACGGTGCTAATATATACCTCTTTTCACCGTCGGCGTAGTGCAGCAGGGATATAAAACAATTTCTGTTAGGGTCGTATTCAATCGTCGCTACTTTCGCAGGGACGCCGTCCTTATCACGCTTAAAATCTATAATGCGGTAAATCTTTCTTGCGCCGCCGCCTCTGAACCGACTGGTAGTAACACCATGATGGTTTCTTCCACCGTTCTTCTTAATCCGCTTGCAAAGCGACTTCTCCGGCTTGTCCGTAGTCAGCTCAGCGTAATCGTTGACCGAACTGTTTCTCCGACCGGCACTTGTTGGTTTATAAACTCGAATACCCATAACTCGTATCTCGTATTTAGAACAAATCTATATGAAACTCGGGGTCCAGAAATACAACAGCCTTTTTCCAGCTCGACGTCTCTCCGATCGCTCTGCCTCTGCGACGTTGTTTGCCTTTACGATTAGCTGTTCTGACCTTTTGTACTTTGACGTTGTATATTTTTTCCACAGCGTTTTTTATTTGAGTCTTATTGGCCCTTTTATTTACCTCAAAGGAATACGCACCTTTTGCATTCGCAAAGTGCATCCCTTGCTCTGTAATCAAAGGCCGAATTATTACGTTATAATCGTCCACACCAATACCCGTTAATTTTCGCCTGTCTTGTCTCTGTTCAAAACAGATAAAAACGCCTCTTTGGTAAACAGCATTTTGCGATAGTTGCAGATATCACCGGCGTTCAGCTCGCTAACAGGCATAATAGCTACCTTTGGAACATTCTTAGCTGATTTGTAAAGGTTCAAATCTGCTGAGTTAATCGTTACCAGGCAGCTGCGTTCAATTTTTAAGTTATTCAGAACGCCTATAAAATCTTTGGTTTTTGGTTTTTCAAAATTTAGCCCGTCAACCACGATAACATTGTTACTCAAAAGCTTTGCCAATATCGCCGAGTCTCTGGCTAATCTTCTTTGCTTTTTAGGCATACGTTTGCCGAAATCTCTGAGGCTCTTGGCAAAAGTCACGCCGCCACCGACACGTTTGCCGGTTCTGATGTTACCAACGCGGGCATTTCCGGTCCCCTTTTGCCTGAACAGCTTTCTGCCCGAACCGGCTACCATACTTCTGCCCTTGTTGGCCGCAGTTCCCACACGCTTGTTAGCGTGATACATAACAATGGCCTGCTTAAGCAGCGGGTATCTGACTGAGCCACCGAAAACCGCCTCATCAACTTTCAGGCTCTCGACTTCCTGCCCATCTGTGTTGTAAACCGCCAAATCAATCATTTTCTCACATCTCGTAACCAGCTAATTGCTCAAACAATTACCATTCACCAATTAACTGATTCGCTAATTCACTAATTCGCTAATCAACTATTGAACTTTTTTAGCACTACGTACAATACAATAACACCCGGCCGGGCCGGGCACAGAACCCTTAACAACCAACAAGTTCTTCTCTTCGTCTATCTCTACCAACTTATGGTTTTTCGTAGTAACCCGACAGTTGCCCAAATGCCCTGCCATTTTCTTGCCCCTTTTAGGGCTTGCTCCATGTCCGGCGTCACTGGCGAAACTCGATATCGAGCCGGGTGCCCTGTGTTTTCGTTCCGTGCCGTGCGAGGCGGGGAAACCACCAAAGCCGTGCCGCTTCATCACGCCTGCAAAACCTTTGCCCTTGCTCGTCCCCACAACATCAACAAATTTGTCTTCCGCAAAGACCGAAACAGTCACAGAATTCCCAACTTCGTATGGCTGTTCGGCATCGTCGGCCAATCGCATCTCTTTGATAAATTTCTTCGGGGTCGTGTTGGCTTTCTGAGCATGCCCGATTTGCGGATTCTTCCTCCGCACCGGCTTTATCTCATCGAAACCAAGCTGAACAGCGTTATAGCCGTTGGTCTCAGTTGTTTTTACCTGCATAACGACGCACGGGCCCGCCTGTATGACCGTAACCGGCACTAATTTGCCCAAATCGTCATAGACTTGGGTCATCCCAACTTTTTTTCCTAACAACATCGCCATAACTTCGTATCTCAGTGAGCTAAAGTGCCTAAAGTGAACTAAAGTTAAAAAATACTCCACAACTTTAGGCATTTTTTAGGCACTTTTCTCAATTCAGGCTTTTATTCTCACAAAGACTCCCGCCGGTACGACTAAACGGTTCAACACTTCAACCGTTCGGGCGTTGGCCTCGTGAATATCAATCAAACGTTTATGAGTCCTCAATTCGAACTGCTCACGCGATTTCTTGTCGATATGCGGACTTCGCAAAACAGTATATCTTTCAACACGTGTGGGCAGAGGCACCGGACCACTGACACGGGCATTGGTCTTTCGAGCATGCTCCACTATTTCCTTGGCGGATGCATCAAGAGCTCTGTGGTCGTAGGACTCCATCTTAATTCTTATTCTTTCGGTTTCAGCAGCCATAACTTTCCTCTACGCTGCCCGCCGTCTTCTGCCGGCTTTCCTTCGGACAAGTTTTTCCGGACTAAAACCAGCAGACAAGACAGCAGCTTTATCTTATTGTCACCCACTTAGAAACTTTGCCGTTTTGTATCGTATTATTCGTTGCCAAAGCATTTCTAAAAGGGTTCGTTCCCTTTCATGCTTATAAGGCCTTGAAGTATATCAACTTAATAAAGCGAAAACAAAATAAAAAATCCACTTTTAGCCTATAGTTTTTCTGCTATCAGCCACACTTATCTTGTTTGATTTTTGGCAGGAAAGGCCCCTTTCATTGACTATTAACTATTTTCTATTTCCTATTGATTTGTAATCCCATCCGTTTTTGGGCCCGATTTTGCTTTGCCTGGCAAAATCGGGCTCTTCTCAATAGTCAATATTCAATTGTCAATAGCCAATCACAGAATTCGCCTTCCTTAAGAGTTCGGGGTCGGACCAACTACAATCCATCCAAAAACCGTTTATCGGTTGTTGGTACACCCTTATAACAAAGTTATAAACCATTCCTAACCACAGAATTTCAGATATGCCACAGCCCAACTACAAATTACGCAAAGTCATCCCTGACAATGCTCGCTACGGCTGAAAAACCCTAAAAACTATCACATAAATCAACTGCTGTCAATAAATTGTCGGAAAAAATTGGCTCAAACACAAAAAAATACATTTTTTAAAAAATAATATTCTTGGCAATCTGCTCCGGAATCTTCTCATAGCTCAACGGCTCCATAGTAAATGTCCCCCTCCCGGCTGTTAAACTTCTTATTTCGCTGGAATACCCAAATAATTCCACCAGCGGAGCTTTGGCATTAATTACCTGCATATTTCCATGCACCCGACAATTCGTGATGAATCCCCTTTTTCCAAGCAAATTACCCTGTACTGCCCCAAAATTAGCCTGGGGTACTACTACCTGAAGCCGCATTACCGGCTCAAGCAGCACCGGTTCTGCCTCTTTGACCGCTTTTCCAACCGCAATTGCGGCCGCCTGCTCAAAAGCCAGACCAGAGGAATCCACAGAATGAAATGAACCGTCAATTAGCGTAACTTTAACTCCCACAACAGGATAGCCCGACAATACACCGCTGCTAAGTGCGTCTCTGCTTCCCCTTTCAACATCTGGGATAAACTCTCTCGGAACCGCATCGGCAGAAACCTTGCTCTGGAATTCAATTTCGCGGCTCCAATGGCCATCCTCGGTCAAAAGTGGCGCAACCTCTAAAACAACATGGCCATATTGACCGTGACCGCCAGTCTGCCGTATAAATTTACCCTCGCCCTGGGCCGATTGTGTGATAGCCTCCTTGTAGGCGACACGGGGTTTTCCGACCCTGACGTTAACTCTTTTTTCTCTTACCAGCTTGTGCTGCAATATCTCTAAGTGCAATTCCCCCATCCCGCTAATGATTGTTTGGCCCGTCTCCCCGTCTATCTTACATTCAAAAGTCGGGTCTTCACGCTTCAAGGCAGCCAGTGCATCGGCCAATTTTGCCTTTTCTGCTGCCGTTCTGGGCTCTATTGACATATTAATAACCGTCTGGGGAAATGTAATGCTTGGCAGGCAAACGGGTCTTTTGGGGTCACAAATCGTATCGCCAGTAAGTGTTTGCTTGAGCCCTACAACTGCGACAATATCGCCGGCACTTGCTGAGTCCAAAATCTTTCGCTCGTTGGCGTGCATCTCAAATATTCTCGTAACATTCTCACGACGATTGCGATTTGTATTCAAGACCCTGCTGCCGGACTTCAATTTGCCCTGATAAATCCTTAGAAAGTTCAAATCCCCGTGCACATCACTGGTAATTTTGAACGCCAACGCCACCATACTCCCATTTGGATCGCACGTAATGGATATTTTCTTATTTTTATCGGACGGTTTGTGACCGGTCAGGTCAGGTTTATCCAATGGAGAAGGCAGATACATTAGGACGCCGTCAAGCAGCCTTTGCACACCAATATACTTCAAGGCAGAGCCAACAAATATCGGATGAAGCTTGTTGCTCAGGGTTCCTGTTCTGATTGCTCTGGTAATTATTTTAACATCGGCAGGCTTATCGTGAACATAGTTGTCCATCAGCTCATTATCGTATTCGGCTGCAAGCTCAATCATCTGGTGTCTTTGCTGCTGAGCAGTTTGTTTCAACTCCGAGGGAATTTCAGTTTCTTCAAAAGTCGCTCCCATCTTTTCAGCCTTATAGAAAACCGCCTGCATCTTTATCAAGTCTATTATCCCGGCGAAAGAGTCCTCGGCACCAATGGGAATCTGCATTAAAATCGGATTGGCAAGGAGCTTATCGCGAATACTGTCAACGGTCATCTCAAAATCGGCGCCGACTTTGTCCATCTTATTCACAAAGCAAAGACAGGGCAGGCCGTATTTTTGTCCCTGTCTCCAGACGGTTTCGCTCTGGGCCTGCACACCTTCGCTGCCGTCAAAAACGGCTACGGCACCATCGAGAACACGCAGTGACCTTTCGACCTCAGCAGTAAAGTCAATATGGCCCGGGGTATCGATAAGGTTGATTTCAAAATCCTTCCAGGGACATTTTGTCGCCGCTGAAGTGATAGTTATGCCTCTTTTTTGCTCCTCTTCCATAAAGTCCATAACAGCAGTGCCGTTGTGGACCTCTCCCATTTTGTAGGTTTTGCCCGCATAGTAAAGAATACGCTCGGTCACCGTTGTTTTGCCGGCGTCGATATGAGCCATAATCCCGATATTGCGTAATTTTTCCAAAGCGCTCAACATTATGCGTATCTCGTATTACGACCCCATGTCATTCTGAATCCTTCGCTTCAATCGAGGACAGGCTCCGCGCAGCGAAGTGAATCCCGATACATCGGGACTCTTCGTCACCCAGGTTCTTCGCTGACGCTCAGAATGACAAAAGCCTACCCAAGTTCCCAACACATTTTTATTGCGACTGGGCAACTTTAACGATATAAAAAAACTGCCACGGTTATTTCCATAAACACACCATGGCAGTTATAAACGACAGATCTTACCATGCAAAATGGGCAAAGGCCTTATTGGCTTCTGCCATTCTGTGGACATTCTCCCGCGTAGTCATTGCTCCGCCGTGTTCGTTATAAGCATCTATCAATTCAGAAGCCAGACGCTCGCACATAGGTTTGCCCTTTTTGCTCCTGGCTGAGGCTAATATCCATCTGAAGGCAAGCGACTGCTGGCGCTTGGCACTTACCTGCATCGGAACCTGATAACTGGCTCCGCCGATACGCTTGCTGCGAACCTCAATCAAAGGCCTCACGTTGTTTATCGCCTTCTCGAATACCTCAAGGACCTCAACATCCTTGATATTTTTTCCGATTATATCCATAGCATCATAAAAAACTTGCTGCGCAGTGCTTTTCTTACCGTCCCACATCAAACAGTTTATGAACTTGGAGACCAGCTTGCTGTTATATTTCGCGTCCGGCTTTAATTGTTGACTTGAAGCGGTAAACTTTTTAGCCATAACTTTCCTCGTACACGTATAAATCCTAATAGCTAAATCCGAAATAATAAACAAATACGATATTCAAATGTTCAAATTTCCAAAACTGACAGCATTGCTGTCATTCTGAGCGAAGCGAAGAATCTCATCATTATCGCGTAAACCAGACCCTTCGCTGCGCTCAGGGTGACACAGAAGTGTCATTTTGGTAACTTGAATTTGTTTAGTGCTTAGAGATTAGGATTTACTCTTTTAACTATTTTGCCTTTTTTGCACCGTATTTACTTCTGCCTTGTTTTCGATTAGCCACACCGGCACAGTCAAGGACACCACGATTGATATGATACCGCACTCCCGGAAGGTCTCTGACCCGCCCTCCGCGAATCGTAACTGTGCTGTGCTCCTGAAGATTGTGGTCGATGCCCGGTATGTAAGCTGTAACTTCCTTCCCGTTGGTCAGACGGACACGGGCGATTTTCCGCAAAGCCGAGTTCGGCTTCTTGGGCGTCTGAGTCCTCACTATCAGGCACACTCCTCTTTTCTGAGGCGAACCGCTAATATCGGATACTCGCTTGTGGCCCTTCGATTTCGCCCGAGGACGTCGAACTAACTGATTTATAGTTGGCATAATTCTCCCATTGTTTACTTATTATAGGATTTTTTACTTTTATCTTTTACTCTTGTTTTTTGTGTCCTTTGTAGCGATATCTTATTTTCTTTTGTGCTTTACACTTTTCTTCAATAGTCAATAGAAAATAATCAATTGATTCCCAGGGCTTCCCTGACGGCAGCCTCGGCCTTTGCCTCGGCTTCTTTGGCCTCCTTGATTTCCTTGGCCTCTTCGAATTCCTTCGGCAGCGGAGCTTCCGCAAGGTGCTTGACTTTCATATCAAGATGCGGCTTGAATGCCGTGCCGGCCGGTATCAGGTGGCCGAGTATTACGTTTTCCTTCAATCCGTGAAGCTCATCCACCTTACCAGCCAAAGACGCTCCAGTCAAGACCTTAGTTGTTTCCTGGAAGCTGGCTGCCGCGATAAAGCTCTCCGACCACAGTGAAGCCTTCGTAATCCCCAAAAGCAGTGTCTTGGCGGTTGCAGGTTTTGGTTTTCGGCCTGAGGCCCCGGTACCGCCAATCAATTCAACCTTTTCGTTAATGCTGGCCAGCTCCTTCTTGTCGATAATTTGACCAAACTTTAAATCGGACGCATCTCCAACGTTGGTAATCTTGACGCTGTTGGTCAATTTTTCATTCTCTTTCTTGAACACAAATTTATCAACGACCTCGCTCGGCAAAAACAAGCTGTCACCCACAGATTCAATTTCAACCTTTCTCATCATTTGAGCGCAGATGATTTCAATATGCTTATCGTTAATGTTCACATTTTGTGAGCGATAGACATTTTGAATCTCTGTCGTCAAATATCTCTGCAGTGCTTCTTCACCTTTAATTCGCAGAATATCATGTGGCACCAACGGGCCGTCCGTCAGGGCATCTCCGGCTTCAGCGAAATCACCGGTGTGAACATTAAGGTGTCTGTCACGCGGGACATGGTGCTCTTTTTCCATGCCGGATTCGGAGCGAATTATAATCGTCATCTTGCCCTTGCGTTTGTCGCTTCGCAGCTCAACTCGACCGCTAATCTCAGCCATTGCGGCGGGGTCTTTGGGTTTGCGTGCCTCAAACACTTCGGTAACTCTGGGCAAACCACCTGTGATGTCCTGAGTGCCGCCAGTTGCTCTGGGCTGATGAGCAAGCAACTGGCCCGCCTGAACACCCTGACCTTCGTTAACCTCAATCCTGGCCCCTGCAGGCAGGTAGTGAACATCGAGTATCTTGCCTTCCTTGTCTTCGATAATGATTTGCGGATGCTTATCACCTTTATGCTCGATTACGATGGGTCTGCCAACCTGCCCTTTTCGCTCTTCCTCAATTCCAATCGTCTCGCCTTCGATAATATCAACGAACCGTATAAGCCCAGCCACCTCCGCTAAAATCGGTGTACGGTGTGGGTCCCATTTGAATAATAGGTCGTCAGTTTTGACTTTCTGCCCGTCCTTGACCAAAACAATGGCGCCATAAGGCACCTTGAACCTGTCGAGTTCCCTTTCTTTTGCGTCAAAAATAGCTATTTCGCCGTTACGTTTCAGTGCGACAACTATAGTTATTATCTTTCCACCAATGTCGGACTTGGTCGTGACCGCATTGATATCGCGATACTGCACTTTTCCTGCTTGTGTTGCCTTCTGTTCACGTTCAAGAATAGCCCTTTCAGCGACACCGCCGGTATGGAACGTCCGCAGCGTCAACTGTGTTCCTGGTTCCCCGATGGACTGCGCGGCAATAATGCCAACCGCCGACCCTTCTTCTACCAATTTTCCGGTACTCATATCCCATCCGTAACACTTTGCACAAACCCCAAAAGGACTGTCACATGTCAGAGAGCTTCTGATTCTGATGGCATCAAGTCCCAAAGCTTCAATCTTTGCTGCTGCTTCAGGGTTTATGACCTCATTCTCGTGCACAATCATTTCATCTGTAATCGGGTTACGAATGTTGTCTCTTGCGGTTCTTCCAATAATAAGCTGTGAAAGAGGAACATCAATCTGCTCACCCCTGCTGACGATGTTTTTTGTAATTCCCTGCAATGTCTGGCAGTCTCTTTCAATAACAATCATATTTTGTGCGACATCGATAAGCTTTCTTGTAAGATATCCGGAATTAGCTGTCTTCAGTGCCGTATCAGCCAGTCCCTTACGCGCCCCGTGAGTAGAGCTAAAGTACTCAAGCACTGTCAATCCCTCTCTGAAGTTTGCCTTAATTGGCGTTTCGATAATCTCTCCGCTGGGCTTTGCCATCAGCGCTCTCATTCCAGCAAGCTGCTGAATCTGATCGACGCTTCCTCTTGCACCGGAATCGCTCATGAGAAAAATTGGATTGAGGTACGGTTCACCGTCCTCAGTAGTATCCTCTTTAAGGCCTCTCATCATTTCATTTGTTACAGCAACTCGAGCATTGGTCCAGGCATCGACAACCTGATTATACCTTTCTCCCTCTGTCAAAACGCCGTCATCGTAGTTCTTATGTATTTTGCTGACCTTCTTTTCGGTCTGTGTAATAATCTGTGCCTTCTTTTCCGGTATTTTGAGGTCCATAATACCAAAGCTCAACCCGGCAAGAGTAGCATATTTGAAGCCCAGATTCTTTATTCTATCGAGCAGGTCCACCGTCTCGGCTGAGCCTGTGAATTTGAAACAGTCACTAATGACCCGGCTCAACTGCTTTTGAGACATCGTCATATTGTAAAAAGGCATTTCCGCCGGTAGCATATCGTTGAATATACACCTTCCAGCTGTTGTTTCAACGACCGTAGAATCCTCCGGCCCTGAATCTCCAATGACCTTGACATCACCAAGTCGCACTATAATTTTTGTGTGCAAATCGATTTTGCCTATTTCCAGGGCCATAATAGCCTCGTAAGTATCTCGGAACAGCCTAAGCTCTTTTTTCTCGGAGGTACCGCGATGTTCTACATAGGTCAAATAATAATTGCCCATCACCATATCCTGTGATGGCCCGACCATCGGAGAACCATTGGCAGGCGAAAAAATATTGGAAGTGGTCATCATTAAAATATGCGTCTCAGCCTGGGCTTCGACACTCAACGGCAAATGCACCGCCATCTGGTCGCCGTCGAAGTCAGCATTGAATCCCTTACAGGCCAACGGATGCAGCATAATGGCGTTACCTTCGACCAGTACCGGCTCAAAGGCCTGAACGCCCATTCGATGCAGGGTCGGCGCACGGTTGAGCAGGACAGGATGCTGATGAATGACCTCCTCGAGTATGTCCCAGACCTGCTCGTCGCGCCGTTCAATCATTCTCTTAGCGCTTTTAATCGTATCCGCCAGGCCACGTTGTTTAAGTTTGCGAATAATGAAAGGCTGATACAGCTCCAGTGCTATTTTCTTTGGCAAACCGCATTGATAAAGTTTTAAATCAGGACCTACCACAATTACCGACCGAGCTGAGTAATCAACACGCTTGCCAAGCAGGTTCTCACGGAATCGTCCCTGCTTGCCCTTAATCATATCCGTCAACGATTTCAGAGGCCGATTATTACTGCCCAGAACAGAACGCCTGCAGCGGCCGTTATCCAGAAGCGAATCCACCGCCTGCTGAAGCATACGTTTCTCATTGCGGATAATCACCTCGGGAGCGTTCAAATCCATCAGCTTTTTTAAGCGGTTGTTTCGATTGATAATTCTTCTATAGAGGTCATTTAAATCACTGGTAGCAAAATTATCTCTCTCCAGCAGAACCAAAGGCCTCAAATCCGGCGGAATAACAGGTATTACCTCAAGCACCATCCAATGCGCTTTATTTTTACTGTTCTTGACCTGGTTAATAATCTTGAGCCGTTTCGTGAGGTCTTTTATCTTTTGCTTACTGTTTGTCTTCACTATGGCATCCCTGAGCTGGATGCCGACTTCATCGAGGTTGAGGTTCTCCAGAAGGGCCTTGACGGCTTCGGCACCCATTCCCGCCTTGAATGCTTTTCCGTACTTGTTTTCCGCGTCTCTGTATTCTTCCTCGCTGAGCAGTTGACCGGTTTTCAATGGGCTTTGGCCCGGGTCCGTTACGACATACTCCTGGAAATAGATAATCTTTTCCAGGTCGGCGGTTTTCATTGCCAAAAGGTTGCCCAGCCTATTTGGTATGGCCTTGAAGAACCATATATGCACAACTGGTGCCGCCAGATTGATATGTCCCATTCGCTTTCTTCGAACCCGACTATGCGTAACCTTGACCCCGCATCGGTCGCAAATGATTCCCTTAAACTTAGTACCTTTGTACTTCCCGCAGGCACACTCCCAGTCGCGCTCGGGCCCGAAGATTCGCTCACAAAACAAACCGTCCTTCTCCGGCCGATATGTACGATAGTTGATGGTCTCAGGCTTTCGTACTTCGCCAAAAGACCAGCTGCGAATATCATTTGGACTGGCCAACGAAATCTTGACCGAACCATAGTCATTAATTCGATCGTAAATACTTCCTAACATTTAAGGCCCCTTACCATTGACTGCACCTGTTGTTGCCTGCACAGGTATTAGCAGGCACAGGTGACACTTCACAATTGTTAATTCTCTAATCACTTAAAGTGCGGTGCTTCCAAGCCGTTTCTTTTCAAGCTGAATATTCAACCCTAATCCTCTTATTTCATTACACAATACGTCAAAGGACAGTGGTGTTCCGGCTTCAAGAGAGTTTTGTCCTTTGACCATTGATTCATAGATTTTCGTTCGTCCTTCAACGTCATCGCTTTTTACGGTGAGCATCTCCTGGAGCGTATAAGCGGCACCGTATCCCTCCAGAGCCCAGACTTCCATTTCTCCGAATCTCTGTCCACCGGTTCTGGCCTTACCACCTAATGGCTGCTGTGTAATCAGGCTATATGGCCCTGTTGCCCGGGCGTGAATCTTGTCATCGACAAGATGATGCAGTTTCATCATATAGATGTGTCCGATAGTTCCACACTGCTCGAAAGGCAAGCCTGTCCTGCCGTCATATAATTGTGTCTTGAGGTTTTTAGGCACATTTATGAAAAATTCATCCGCAGGCGGTACTTTTTTTTCCTCCTCGAGCTGTGCTTTTCGTCTGCTCATAAGCTCGTTCGCTTCTTCGGTCAATTCGTGGATGTCCTTTTCGGTAGCCCCATCAAACACCGGTGTAATAGCGTTAAACCCTAACACCCTCGCCACCCAGCCGAGATGCGTCTCGAGAATCTGGCCAACATTCATTCGGCTCGGAACGCCGAGAGGATTCAGCAATATGTCAAGAGGCGTACCATCCTCGAGAAACGGCATATCCTCCTCGGGCATAATCTTGGCGATGACACCTTTATTGCCGTGACGTCCGGCCATTTTGTCGCCAATCGACAGCGTCCTCTTAATCGCTACGTAAACTTTTACCATTTGCAGTACGCCGCTGGGCAGCTCATCGCCGTGTTTCAAACTCTCAATCCTGTGCTTCTTTTCTTCCTGAACATCAGTAATCTTGCCCCAGAATCTATCCACGATTTTCTGTACGTTATCACGCTGCGAAGCCGGTTTGACCCACTTGATATTAAAGTTTTCTATCTGTTCATAAATGACATCGTCGTCAGCACTGGCACCAACTTTCTGACGTGTGGATGGGTCGATGACGTTGACCTCGTACTTCTTGTGAATAGATTCGACCATCTGTCTGAATATCACACATTCTTTGGCCCTCATCTCTTTCTGATATTCTTTTATCTGGACCGCCTGTTCCTTCTTTTGTTCATCGGTGCCTGCGCCACGTCTGTTAAATCGTTCCGTCCTTATTACCACCCCTTCATATCCGCTGGGCAGTTCAAGTGAGTCATTTTTGACATCTTCGCCGGCCCTGCCGAATATGGCATGCAAAAGTTTTTCTTCGGGCGTCAGTTCCGTCTTGCTCTTTGGCACAACCTTGCCTACTAAGATATCACCGGTGCAGACCCTTGTTCCTTCGCAAACTACTCCATATTCATCAAGGTTCCGTAGTGCCCTTTCACTGACATTGGGAATGTCACGCGTAAATTCTTCCTTACCAAGGCGGGTCTCCCGAACTTCGGCTGTGAATTCGTCTATGTGAATGCTCGTAAAGCTATCGTCTTTACACAGTTTCTCGCTGACAATAATTGCGTCCTCAAAGTTAAATCCGTCAAAAGATACAAATCCAACAAGAATATTTTTACCAAGAGCCAGCACGCCATTGGCGGTGCCTCCACCGTCTGCTATGACCTGGTCGGACTTTACCCTGTCACCGAGTTTGATTATGGGCTTTTGATTAAGACAGGTTCTCTCGTTCAAACCAACAAATTTGGCGAGATTATATTCCTCGGTATGGTTAATGACTATCTTGGTTGCGTCCACCTCAGTAACGACCCCGCTTCTTTGGGCACGGACGACCATGCTCGAGTTCTGCCCGACAACTTGTTCCATACCCGTACCGACCAAAGGAGACTCCGTCTTCAGAAGCGGAACAGCTTGTCGCTGCATATTTGAGCCCATCAAAGCTCGGTTTGCATCGTCGTGCTCTAAGAACGGAATAAGTGAAGCTGAAACTCCGACAATCTGCTTGGCGGAAACATCTACGTAGTTCACATCCTCGCTGGCCACCTGGGCCAGCTCACCGTTCTTCATAGCAAGGACGCGACTTTCCTGGATTCGACCTGTCTGCGGATCGAAGGTATTCGGGGCACCAATGACCATCTTCATATCCTCGTCAGCCCGCAAATATTCGATCTTATCAGTGGCCTTAGCTTTTGTAACTTTGCGATATGGCGTAAGCAAAAATCCATATTCGTCAACCGCGGCAAATATTGCCAACGAAGCAATCAATCCGATATTTGTTCCTTCAGGCGTTTCAATTGGACAGATTCTGCCGTAATGGCTGATATGCACATCACGCACTTCAAAGCCGGCCCGCCTTCTGTTCAAACCGCCGGGCCCAAGAGCAGACAGACGTCTTTCGTGCGTCAACTGGCTCAATGCGTTGGTCTGGTCTACAACCTGGCTCAACTCACCACGACCAAAGAAATAGTTGATACTGCTCGATACGCTCTTGGAATTAACCAAATCTGCGATGCGAAGCGGCTCTTCGACATCTCTTTTCATACTCATCCGTTCCTGAACGGTCCTGCGCAGCTTAAGCAGCCCTTTTCTGATTTCATCCGCTGCCAGCTCATCGATTGTTCGCAGCCTCCTGTTGCCTAGATGGTCGATATCATCTACCTGGCCCTCGTTGTTCCGCAAAGCCATTATATATTTCATCGTGTTGAGGAAATCTTCAGGCCGAAGCGTCATCTCATCCTCACCTATGTCTTGGTTGAACTTCCGATTCAATCTGAACCTGCCGACCTTGCCGAGACGATAACGGTTGGGATCAAAAAATTTCTCCGCAAAGAAAGTTTTTGCTTTTTCTTTATTGGGCGGATTGCCGGGACGCAATCTTATATAAAACTTGAGCAATGCCTGCTCGTGGCTCTGGATATCATCCTGGCCTAAGGTGTTCAAAATGAGGATATCCCGGACCTCGTCGATAACCTCAATTTGGACTGCTGCTCGTTTGGCCTTTTTAGCTTTTGTTTGCTTCTTCCCGCTTTTAGCTTTGGGCTTCGCGTACACAGCTTGTACTAAAGAGACTTTATCGCTGATTTGCGCACCGGCTTTTACTATGATCTCACCGGACTCTTCATCCACAATCGGCTGAACGGCCCACATAGTGGGCGTCAATTCATTGAGCGGCACCTTTTTCGTCGGATAAAACAACCGCAGAATCTGTTCTGTAGTTCCGTATGCCTCGTCCATCGCCCGAAGCAAAATGGTTGCCGGTATCTTGCTCGACTGGTCGATTCTGACGACTAAAATGTCTTTATTCGTAACCCCTATCTCTATCCAGCTTCCCCGCTCAGGGATGACTCTGCCGCCGTGCAGCACTCTGTCGCCTTCTTTACTCTCGATAAGAAAATCAACGCCCGGACTTCGGTGCAGTTGGCTTACAATGACTCGCACCGCACCATTGATAATGAACTCCCCCCCGCCTATCATAACAGGTATTTCGCCAAGATACATCGACTGCTCGGCCAAATCCTCACCTTCCTTGGTCCGAAGTCTGCAACATATTTTCAACGGGAAGCCGTATGTCAGCCGTAACTGTCGGCACTGAATAGGGGTATAATGCGGCTTTTCCAGCTCGTAGTAGAGATATTCCAGAACCATCTTCTTGTCGTAGCTTTCGATAGGAAACGTCTCGAGGAAAAGGGCTTCGAGTCCGCTACACTTTCTTCTCGTTGGTACGGCGTCTTGTTGCAAAAACCGCTCGTAGCTTCTTCTTTGTACTGCTACCAGGTCCGGAATCTCAACGGCATCTCGTACTCTTCCAAAATTTCGAACGCTTTGTCCACCACCATTTTCAAGCATTGCCAATCTCCAGTAGGGACAACCTTATGTGGTTGCCCTAATCCCACATGGTTTCCCTAATTCCTGCATTCAAAAAGGTCAGGCACACCGTCCTGCTCCTGCTTATGCTAATTCAACTACGGCCCCGACAGCTTCGAGCTGCTTTTGTGCGGCTTCGGCATCATCTTTACTGAGGCCCTCTTTGACCGGCTTGGGAACGTTGTCAACAAGGTCCTTGGCTTCTTTCAATCCCAATCCCGTTAAAGCCCTTACCTCCTTGATAACCTGAATCTTTTTCTCGCCGAATTCTTTGAGGATTACATCAAAACTGGTTTTTTCTTCCTCCTCCTCAGCGGCGCCTTGTGCAGCCGGACCCGACACCATAACAGCTCCGACCGCAGCCGGCTCAATATCATATTCGTCCTTGAGATAATCGCCCAGCTCCTTGGCCTGCATCAACGTCAGGCCCATTATATCGTCACCAAGCTTCTTAATCTTACTGTCCCACTTACCTGTCTCTTTAGCTGCCTGTGTCTTCTTCGTTGCCTTGGTCTCTTTCGTTCCCTTGGCTTCTTTTGCTTTCTTAGCTTCTTTCGCTTCTTTAGCTTCTTTCACTTGTTCTTCTGCCATCTCTATTAACTCCTGTTATATAGCGCCTCGTGGTAGCCGAAACTCCGCCGTTTCGTTTAACCCCGTAACTAAAACCAGGGACAGCCACACAGGCAATCTCTTATTTCGTATTTCGTTTCACGCTGCTTGTTTTTCGCCGCCCTCCGCAATAGTCTCTATACAACCTGCGATAATCCCCGCAGGAACACCAACCGTTGAGGCCAATCTCCTGGCAGGGGACTGTATCAAGCCGGCTATTTTGCTGAGCAATTCTGCTCGCCTCGGCATCTTTAAAAGGCCCTCTGCTCCTTTAGCGTCTAAAGCTGAACCGTCGAGAAAGGCTCCTTTAATCTCTATCACAGGCACCTTCTTGACCCATTCGGCTAATGCTTTTGCAACGTCAACGATACTGTCACCGCCATAAACGATAGCGCAAGGGCCGCTAAACAACGAAGCCGCCGGCTCCATCTGTTGGCCACAAAGCGCTTTTCTAAACAGCGAGTTCTTGACTACCGATAAGCTGATGTCTTTTTCTTTAAGCTCTCCTCGCATCAGATTATTATCAACACCGCCGACACCCTTAGTGCTGATAACCAAAAAATCTTTAATGTCCTCGTTGACAATTCTCTTTTCCAGTTCCAACTGTAGTAACTCTTTTACGTATTTGCTCATTTTTCGTATCTCGTATTGCGTATCGCGTTATCAATAATCAATTGTTATACCAGGGCTCATTGTCGCAGATATACTCATCTTCTTGATATACGTCCCTTTTGCAGCCGCCGGTTTTATCTTCTTGATATGCGAGACAAACGCATCAATATTATCTACCAGTTTTTCTTTCTCAAAGCTTTGCTTACCAACTACTACGTGAACATTACCGCCGGCATCGTTCCTAAACTCGACTTTGCCCGCAGCAAATTCAGCCACTGCGTTCGCAACATTGCCGGTAACAGTACCATTTTTGGGCGAAGGCATCTTCCCTTGCGGCCCCAGTATCCGCCCAAGCTTACCCACTTTGCCCATCACCTTCGGCGATGCGATAGCCACATCGAAATCCATCCAGCCGTCCGAGACTTTTTTAACAAGCTCATCGCACCCGGCCTCAACGGCACCGGCGCTTCGGGCCGCCTCAACATCCGAACCCTCGCAGAAAGCAATGACTTTTTTCTGCTTACCTATCCCGTGAGGCAAAGATATTGAGCCCCTAACCAGTTGGTCGGCCTGTTTCGGGTCGATGCCCAAATGCAGCACACATTCTATGCTCTGGTCGAATTTTACCGACTTGAACGATTTGACTTTCTCGACCGCCGCAGTCAGGCTAAGGCTCTCTTTGCTCAACTGTTCCGATTCTTTCCTGTATCTTTTGCTTTTAACTCGCATTGTTCATCTCGTTTTGTGTACAAGTTGTTACTAATCAATTACCTCCACGCCCATACTTCGCGCAGTACCTCTGATAATCTTCTCGGCCTGTTCTATGTCGTATGCGTTCAAATCATTGAACTTGGTCTCAGCAATTTTACGCAATTGCTCGGCACTGACTTTGCCGACCTTCTCTTTATTCGGAACGCCACTGCCCTTTGCAATTTCAGCCGCCTGTTTCAGCAGGACCGCCGCCGGTGGACTTTTGACCTCAAACGTAAAACTTTTGTCCCGAAAAACCGTTATCACAACAGGCACGATTGTTCCGTTGAGTCCTTTTGTTCGCTCATTGAACTGCGAAACGAACTGACCTATGTTAACGCCATTCTGACCTAAGGCAGGCCCTATCGGCGGGGCCGGAGTCGCCTGTCCGCCCGGTGCCTGCAATTTAATCTTTACTACTACCTCTTTGGCCATAATCTCGTCTCTCGTATAGCAGTGAGCTAAACGTTGAAGTCCCTAAAGTGACACTTATGTGTCATCCTGAGGCGAAGCCGAAGAGCCTGCCCTGAGCGTGCCGAAGGGATCTGGCCAACGAAAAAGAGATTCTTCGCTTCGCTCAGAATGACAGCTTTGCTGCCACTTTAGCTCACTTTAGGCACTTTACAATTTCTCTATCTGCCAATACTCTATATCCAGCGGCGTACTTCGACCGAATATCGTTACAATTACCTTTACAATCCCACGCTCAGAATCAATTGAATCGACAACGCCTTCGAAGTTTTCAAATGCGCCTTCTCGAATCTTAATCATATCACCTTTTTTAAACTCGACCTTGATGCTCGGTGCCTCCTCAGGCTTTTCGGCCTCTAAAAGCATCTTCGCCACGTCCGTATCCCGCATCGGCGTCGGAATGCCATCCGTACCGATAAAATCTCCGACACCTGCAGTCCCCTTGATCATGAACCAGGCCTTTTCTGGAACACGCTTATCCTCGGTTGACTCCATCTCCATAAATACATACCCGGGATACAGTTTTCGCTTATGAACCGTCTGCTTGTTGCCCCGGATACGCTTAATCCGCTCAACTGGAACCTCTATCCTGCCAATAATATCTACCAAACCCTCTCTTTCAACCTTCTGAGAAAGGGCTTCCTTGACCTGCACTTCCTTATTGGCCGCAACTCGTAAAACGTACCACTGCATTTTAACACCCTGTTTCGTATCTGATTCGAGATACAATATTACCCCAGGAGCCACGTAAAGAACGTTCTAAAGCCGATATCCGTGGTTCCAAGAAGGATGGCCATCATAATCACAACCACGATAACGATAAACGTCGAAACCGCTATTTCCTGTTTGCTTGACCAGCTAACCTTCTTCATTTCGCCTTCAGCAGCAATCATAAAATCTGCAACGGAAGGTTTATTTATCAGCCAGGAAATCAAAAGAGCTAAAACAACAAACAAACCGGCAGGCACCATAGTTGCAATCCACAATGCCGCCTTGCGGCTCAGTCCCCATTCGACAGCCTCTAATTTACTGTAAAGCTGCCAACAGCCCAAACCGGCAATTATCGCTGCGGCAAAAGCACTATAAAGCCTTGTATTTTTGCCCTGGCCACGCTTATAAATACCAAAAATCATAATTAACCTCGTATCCGCCAAACACAAGCAAGTTTACTACTCTCTTATCTCGCTCAACGTCTCAAAATTCAAAACAGGCCAGAAGGGAATCGAACCCCCAACCTTCGGTTTTGGAGACCGACGCTCTGCCAATTGAGCTACTGGCCTGTTCAATTGACTTTCGATTATTGATTATTTCTCATTAATTATTTGCTATTGTCTGAAACGCCGAAATACGCATCTTTCAATAACCAATTACTTGCGCCGTATCTTATGAACAGTATGCTCACGTTCCCTCTTACAAAATTTCTTTAGATTCAATTTCGGCATACCTTCTGCTACATTAACACTGGTTCGATAGTTTCTATCCTTGCACTTGCTGCACTCAAGCCAGACATACTCTCTTTTGCTCTTCTTTTTAGCCATAAGGTTCATCCCCAACAGACAGGCACACTTAATCAAGAAACATCTGATTGTTCCGCAGATGCCCGCCTGGATATACTTTGTCGGCCTGAGCGCCCTGGTTTCAGGCACTCGAAGTTCCCTTCAGAAGTTAATCAGAGATGTTCAGGCAAGAATCTTAGTTACCACACCGGCACCGACAGTCCGACCGCCTTCACGAATAGCAAAACGAAGGCCATCCTCCATGGCGATTGGCGAAATAATCTCAACCTCCATCGCTATATTGTCACCCGGCATACACATCTCTGCACTCTTGCCTTCCCTGCTCATTAACCCATGAACAGAACCGGTAACATCCGTCGTCCTGAAATAAAATTGCGGCTTATAGCCTGCGAAGAACGGAGTATGACGACCTCCTTCTTCCTTGGTTAGAACATAAACCTCTGCTTGAAACTTGGTATGCGGAGTTATACTACCCGGTGCTGCAACAACCTGTCCCCTCTCTAAATCCTTCTTTTCTACGCCCCGCAAAAGCACACCGATGTTATCGCCGGCCTGACCTTCATTGAGCGTCTTATTGAACATTTCAACGCCCGTAACAACCGTCTTGCGAGTCTCCTTGGCAAGACCGACAATTTCAATCTCCTCACCGGTGTGGACTTTACCACGCTCAACCCTGCCGGTGCCTACCGTACCTCGGCCTTTGATGCTGAAAACGTCCTCGACAGGCATAAGAAACGGCTTGTCAACATCACGCTCGGGAAGCGGAAAATAATCGTCAACAGCCTCCATCAGCTCATCAATGCACTTGCACGCCTCGTCATCCTTACCTTCGCATTCCATTGCCGCTAAAGCTGAACCCGAAATAATAGGAATATCATCCCCGGGATATTCATATTTGTTCAGAAGGTCTCTTATCTCCAGCTCTACCAATTCGAGAAGTTCTGGGTCGTCAACCTGGTCAACTTTATTCAGGAAAACAACTATCCTGGGCACATTAACCTGACGGGCAAGCAGGATATGCTCGCGAGTCTGGGGCATTGGGCCATCACCGGCTGCCACTACCAGAATAGCCCCGTCCATCTGGGCCGCTCCGGTAATCATATTCTTGATATAGTCGGCGTGTCCCGGACAATCAACGTGAGCGTAATGGCGCTTCGGGGTCTCATACTCTATGTGCGCCGTATTTATTGTAACGCCGCGCTCCTTTTCTTCCGGGGCATTGTCGATGTCATCAAATCTCTTGATATTACCGCCACCGGCATTGTGTGCCAGCCGCATTGTGATTGCAGCCGTCAACGTCGTCTTGCCGTGGTCAATATGGCCAATAGTGCCAATATTGATATGTGGTTTCGTCCGTTCAAATACCGCCTTAGCCATCTTAGTATAAACCTCCAATGTACAGGGTTAGTATTTACTTGTCCCTATCTGATTTCCTAAAAAAACTATTTTCACACCTTTTATAATCAATTCAAAGCCGGAGTTCCTGCTTCTCCAACAACAAAACACCCTTTACTTACCCTGCAGCAGAGCTGCGAGGCTAACACCGTTTTGACGCTGGACAAGCTGCCCCGGCTTGACCCGCTTGCATTTAGCTGCTGATGGGGCTTGAACCCATGACCTCGTCCTTACCAAGGACGCGCTCTACCACTGAGCTACAGCAGCAACCGACAGCCTGTTGACTTCTTGCTACAGTGAATCTCGTGAGAAATCACGTTTTGGACAGCCAAGAAGCCAAAAATTTAAACAGTCATTTGACTGTTCGACTCACCATCCGCACTTTGCTCTACGAAATCGTTCTCTGTAGCGAAATTACTTCACTACGATACCTGCTACACTACGCAGAAGCTACCGCAGTGAATCGAACAAAAAATCACACTTTCGACCGGCCAAAAGCCGAAAAATAAAAACAATATCCCTTTATTCCTGCTAAATTTATACACACTGATAGCGCAGGAACCCATAACTTTTCAATAGCTTTTTTATGTAAATTAAGTAGTTTATCGAAATAATTCTAAGAGTGCAACCATAAAAAACTAAAAAAATATGAAAAATTTTCATTTTTTTCCAAAATTTACATCAAAATATATGAAATGGGCTACGATGAGCAGGTGTACTTAGACGACGACAACGAGACCCTCGTGATTACGATGACTCGGCCAAGGAGGGAGAACACGTCCTACGGATTACGGTAGATGGGGTGCATATTCCTTACGAAGAAGTGATGGCGGAACCCATTAACGCTCAGGGCAAGGGAGAGTATAAGCTCTAATCCGGACAAGCCCGTTCGTGAAGCCAAATAGTTATTATTTCTCTATTGACTTGACAGCCTCTTTGGGCTTTTCCGTCTCTTTGCTTTTAGTAAGACGGTCTGTCCAGTTTTTAAGCCATTCTTGCCACTTCGGCCTGGCCCCGGAAAGCTTTACTCCGCTCAGCGCTTTTAAGACTGCGTTGGGGTCAGCTCCGGGGGGAGGTTTGCTCAGATAATTGTCAATTGTGACCAGAACAGCATTATCGCCACTCAAATCTTCCTTCGCTAAGCATGTTCCCACCAATTCGGCTGCAAGGTCAAATTTTGAACTTCTCAAGTAAACATCCAATAAGTTTGGCAGGATTGCCTCTCTTTCCTCGGTGGTCCCAGCAGATTTGTACAGCCTGTCTAAATACTCCCCCGCCCGTTCAAACTGGCCAATTCTTTTATAAAGCTCAGCCAGCTTCTCTCTAACCTCTTTGAGCATTTCTGTTCTGTTTTCGCCTTGGGTCTTTGCCTCTGCTTTCTTAAGAAATGCAATTTTCTGCTCTTCAGATAATTTGATTTTGCTGCTTTGCGAGGTGAATTTGTCCATCCATTCGTTCAGGATGCCGGAATCGGAGCCATCGAATATCTTAAGCATCGCCTGCCAGGCCGGCCCACTTTCGGAGTTCGAACCTATTTTTTCCGCCAGCCAGGTCAAATCTTCTTTCCCCCCGACACCACCGGCAAGGTCTATCAGTTTTTTCCTTAGTATCTCGCTGGGGTCATTGACAAAATCTTTTCTCAATCTTTTCAATGCGCTTGCTTTGTCGATATAGATAAGACCATCAACTGCTGTTTCACGGACAAAATCTGTTTCGTCACGCAGAGCTTCTATAAATATCCGCCCAAAAAGCTCAGCCGCTTTGGCCTTGCCGGCGCTGCCCTGTGCGCATAAGCCGGCCATTGCGCTGAGCAGCTCTCCGCGGAGCGCACCATCGGGCTTTTGCTTTTGTTGGTTATATCTTTTGACAAGCAAACCAAGATAACCATCGAGCTCTTCCGGTTGTAATCCCTCCGGCTCAAGCAGCTTTCTTAAAACTTCCGCTCCCTTTCGAGCTTTTCCCGCATCCTCCTCAGAAAGGTATTTCGCCGCCCATTCCAGGGCTTGCTTTCTTATTTCAGGTGAAATCTTGACCGGTGAAGAAGGCAAAAGGGCGTATGAACACGCCCCACCGAGCGCATCCAACAATCCGGTCTTGACCTGGTCGTCCGGCTCGGATTCAAACTGAGCTAACAGCCGTTGAGTCGAATTTAACTCCACCATCAAAGACAACAATGTGACTGTTTTGAGCCGAACATCTCTGTCCCTGTCTGAAATCAAATTGACCAAAATAGGCTCAAGTAATTCAGTCGGCAATTTGGGATTCGTTCCTTTTCTCCATTGAGAGACCTTTTCCAGCGCCCATAATTTGATTATAGCTTCCGAACTGCTCAAATGCTCAGCTAAAAATTTACCTCTTGCTGTGTCATCACTGATGCCATCGTATATCTTGCCCAATGCTGATTGATATCTGCTTTGCCAGGAGTTCAATTCCACTCTCATCTGACGCATCTGCGCTTCCTGGCGAATCAGCCAGTCCCGCAGGAATTCATCTCGACCTTTGCTACGCAGCTCAATGATATTTTGCTCACGTGTCCAGTAGTTTTCGCCGACCGGTATACCCAGAGAATGCAGGGACTTTTCCGCCTCGGCTGATACCTGTTTTTCCGGGTCGTCAACCAGCCTTATAAGTCTGATAGTTGCCTCCATATCCGGCCAAAGTTTCAGTGCGCGTATGGCATTTAATCTCGTTTTCACCGGTTTTGAGGCATCTGTTACTATCTCCTCGAGCGATTGTTCAATTTTGTCATATTTATAAATCAGCATTGTTTCCGCAGCCAATTGCGCCTCAGCCGCAACATCCGTGGCAAAGACACTAAACAACGGCTGGATGAAATCTTCCTTGTTCTTTATTTCTCCATTCGTTGACCTGGTCTGAATCAATGCTTTACATACAGCCGTACGTGCGGCACTGTTTTGCGTTTGAATCAGCGCGTCAATGAGAATCTTTCTGGCTAAGGGATTTTCACTAACCAACATCACAATTGCCGCTTTTATGCGTATCTCTTCGCTGGGGCCTTCGAGAAGGGCATTCTTGTTGATTTCCAATTGCCCGTCAGGCTTGGCCTCCGCAGGCGCTCCATTTGTTGCATTAGACGCAAAGGCCGGTGTGTTTGTACTAATGCCGGCTTGCTGGCATCCTATAGCCAACATCAATATTATAAGATATAACCTCTTCGTGCTCATTCGGATGACCTTGAGGAAACCGCTGGGTTCCCGCCTTGCGGGGTCCCTGCCCATCAACTTCGTTATCATATAATAACCTACAAACTATAACCAAGTCAATTGGTTAATTTGTTAAATGGTTAATTTTTCAATAGAACTCGACGCTCTCACCACTCACCAATTAACCACTCACCAATTAACCACTCACCAATTAACTACTCACCAATTAACTACTCACCAATTAACTACTCACCAATTAACCACTCACCAATCACGGTCTCGGATGGAATTTTCGGTGAATTTCTCTTAATCTTTCCTGGTCAACGTGCGTATAAATCTGGGTAGTGGCTATGTCCACATGGCCGAGCATCTCCTGGAGGCTTCGCAAATCCGCCCCACCGGCCAACAGATGCGTCGCGAAGCAATGTCTCAATGTGTGTACAGTTAAATTTCTGGGCATACCTGCCCGAATCGCGTACTTTTTTACCAATCTCCAAATCTCAATACGACTCATAGGCCTACCTGTTCGAGATAGCAGCAGAAAATCGCCGCTGAAAGACTTGACCAGCCTCGGCCGCAGGTTCGTCAGATACTCTTTTGTCGCTGCGATGGCAACTTTGCCAATCGGGACCACGCGTTCTCTGTTCCCTTTGCCAAGGCAGCGCAGGTAGCCGATATTAAGGTTCAAGTCGGAGGTTTTCAGCCCCGCTATCTCGCTGGCGCGTACGCCGGTCGCATAGAGCAGCTCAAGCATCGCTTTATCACGAAGGTAAAAAGGCTCATCCGGGCACGGAGCATTCAGAAGCTCAAGAACCTGTTGTTTGCTGCAAACACAAGGAAGCTTCTGCCAGACCTTCGGGCTTTCAAGCATTGAGGTCAGGTCGTCTTCGACAAGGCCGGTAAGCTTGCCGAACCGCAGGAACATTCTTATCGCAACCAGAGAACGCTTAATCGAGCTTTCGCTTTTTTGCTCCTGAGTGAGGATTCGCAGATAGTTTTGAATAAGGACAGGCTTTATTTGCCGTATTTTATTGGTGTTGTTGGATTTACAGTATTTCAGAAAGCTTCTCAGGTCACGGCCGTAGGCCAAAACAGTGTTCTTGGCCAGACCCGCCTCGACAGTCAGATAATCCAGAAAGCTCTTGAGGTTTTGCCATAAAGGTAGAGTTTCAATGCTCGTCGAGAGTCGAGTACCGAGTATCGAGTATCGAGTATCGAATTTTTTAACTGCTTGTTTCTGCATCGAGGGCATATCTCACGGCTCATTGCTCGCACCCCCAACGATGGGGCATGAACGATGGTTTACTATTTGCTAAACACCTTCCGCCATAATATCATCGGCATTAAAACAAGATAACCTTTAGGACTGGTAAAGAAATTAGGTTTCGTTTTTGACTGAGCGAGGACAAGGCTGGCAAGGAAGCAAAACGCAGGCCTACTGGTTGGTAGTCCGAGTTTTGCTGACACCGCCAGCCGAAGCCGCAGCCAGCCAAAAATGGAAGATAATTTATTTACAAGTCCTTAGCCCCCAGGTAGAAGCAGTTCGCGAGCTGCCCCAACGTCTAATAAGCCAGAGGTTCCATCTCTTCTATAAATAACAACAAATCAAACGCTCTTTTTATTTGAATTCCTGACGTTTTTATGGTAAAATAAAAGTAATGAAGGAATTTTGCAGGAGGACATTTCAGATGACAAAGCAATTGGCAATCTTATACATTACACTGACAGCAGCTATGATAGCACCGGCTAATCCCATCCCCTTATCCCAGCCGGCAAGTATCCCTCTTGAGAATATGAATCCTGATTGTGTTACAATCTGTATGCAGGGCAATGGGTGCATCGAAAAAAATACCATCTCGGCTTACCTGCGAGGTGACCTCGACGCCGATAATGATATTGATATCGATGATTTTGTCATACTTATCTCCCATTGGCAACAGACCGGCTGCGGCGAGCCGGACTGGTGCGGCGGCGCCGACCTGACCAGAAACGGCGTTGTGGACATAAATGACTTTGCGCTATTCATTGACAACTGGCTTCAGTCCGCAGACCAAAGCGAGACCGGCAAGCCGGGATTAAGTGAGTATTACGTCCCCTACGACAATCCCATCGAGCCGAATGCACCGGGCTATACCCTCCCCCTCGATTTAGGAACCATTGGGAACTACGCCGCTGTGGATTCTAAGCTCGACCTGAACAGTGCCGCCCCGCTGCTTGAACAAAATGGTTTTGCCGTCCTCGAATACGACTTTCCCGACCAAAACGATATCGTAAAACCGTACGAGTACCTGCGCCGGATGGATGTGCCCTTGTTCGTTACAGCCGATACGCTGCTGCACCTTTATCACATCCAGTTTGATGAAACGTTAAAAGAGATAGAAGAGCGCGAGTTTTACGCAGACATCAACGACCTGACAACGGCTCTGCTTGACGATGCACTGAGTCTGCACGAACAATATACCGGCCGGCTCAAAGAAGCCGCAAAACGCAACGTGGCCTACCTGACCGTGGCGAAAAAACTAATCCAGCCGAATGCCGAAGTGCCACAGCTCGTTACCGACCTCGTCGCAGGCGAGCTGGCCAAAATCGACGCCCACACCGGATTCGACAACAGCGACATTTTCATATATAAGGAAGACTACTCGCAGTATGTGCCGAGGGGCCATTACACACGAAGCGAGCAGCTCAAACGCTATTTCAGGACGCTAATGTGGTACGGACGGATGGCGTTCCTATTAAAAGGCGCCGAGAATTGGGGGACGATGGGCGAAGCCATTATCAGCATTGAGGATGCGAAAATTCAGACCATCCAGGCTGTATTGCTGGCCAAATCTCTCGAAGCAGTAAAGGTAAACCAGCGCAGCGGCCGTGAAGTGTGGGACCGGATATACGACGTTACTGCCTTCTATGTCGGACTGGCCGATGACCTCACTCCCTATGAGTATCTCGGCACGCTGGATAAAGTCTTCGGTAACAGCTTTGAACCCACGCTCTTAGAGGATGAGGACATTTTCTTTACCCTCAAAACCGAGCTTGCCCTGCTCCCTTCGCCGAAGATATTCGGCGGCACCGGCAATGTATTCGTATCGCCGCCAATCACACCCGATTCTCTCAACGAGGTGCTCGACAAGACAAAAGGTATGCGCCTTATAGGCCAGCGCTTCATCCCGGACTCATATATGTTCCAGCACCTTGTCTTTCCCGAAGTGCTGGACTATATCGGCGATACGGACCCAAAACCCTTCACCTGCGGATTTTCCGGCGCCCGCTGGGCACGCTGCTATCCGCGCGGCCTGGACGTTATGGCCATCCTGGGCTCGGACCGCGCCAGGACGATTTTGGTCGAAGAAGGCGACACAGACTACATCGACTATTGGCTCCGCTTCAACGAGCTAAAGGTCGAATTCGACGCCCTTGATTTACTCGATTGGAACCGGAACCTCTACTGGGGCTGGCTGTATTCGCTAAGAGCGCTTATAGAGGGCTTCGGCGAAGGATACCCCGGCTTTATGCGAACGCAGGCCTGGGAAAAGAAGGAGCTTAATGCCGCCCTCGCCTCGTGGACCGAGCTTCGCCACGATACCATCCTCTACGCCAAACAGAGCTACACACCCGTAGAAACCAGCATTCCTCCCTCTGTGCCCGGCTACGTCGAGCCTGTCCCGGAATTTTATGGCAGACTGTTGGCACTGACCGAGATGACAAGGCAGGGCCTCAGCGACCTCGATGCGCTCTCGGCTCAGGCAGCGGACCGGCTGATAAGCCTCGAGAACATACTGATCCGTCTGATTGAAATCGCCAATAAAGAGCTGACCAATCAAACCCTCTCTGAGGAAGACTACGAGTATATAAGGCAATTCGCTCAAACCCTTGAATGGGCTGTCATCGGCGTTGAGGAAAAAGGTCTCCTGACAACGCTCGTGGCCGACGTCCATACCCACACCGCCGAGGGAAAAGTCCTCGAAGAAGCTGTAGGATACGTGGACCTGATTATCGTGGCCTGTCCGTCTCCGGACGGCTCGATTTTCCTCGCCGCAGGCCCTGTACTGTCCTACTACGAGTTCAAGCACCCAATGAGCAACCGCCTCACCGACGAGGCCTGGCAGGACCTGCTCAACTCACCCGACAAACCCGAACGGCCTAAATGGTTTGTCCCTCTGATGGGTACTACTCCGGAAGATTCCGAATAGAATCGGCCGGAGCCGCTACCACTTGGCAGTAGAGCTTGTGCCCGCGAAGTCGGGTAAAGCAATCGCAATACCTGTTAGCCCCGCCACCTGTGGGCGGGGTCATATTTCGCACCACTGAATAGTGCCTTGACCTACACTAACTCGACGCCCCGCGTCGAGCGTATTTTGCCCCGGCCTCTGGCCGGGGGTGCAAACGCGAGGAATGCTAAAATTCCCCTTGCCTTTCCCCTCCTTTTCTGTTATTTTCTGTCCCTAAAGGCGTGATGCATCCGGGAGCGGAATCAACACGAGACACGCTTCCTTAGCCTGCCCTCCGTAGCTTAAGCGAAGGGGGGAGCGCATCCGAAGGGAGATAAGAGATATGAAAATTGAATGGAAGCAGCGACTAAATTGGCAACAAAAAGTGGTGTATATTACTATGTTCTGCAAAACGGAATATTGTCTTTTAGAATAGTCTTTGTAAAATAGGATAGAATTATGAAAACCTTAATAATCAGGGAAACAAATATACCAAGAGGTCAATACATGGATGTACCAGCTAAAAGGAAAAACGAAAAATTAGGAACCTACGCGGAGAGGCTAGCCGAATTATATTGCATGAATGAAAGTGTTGAGGAACGTAAGACTAAAGGTCAGTTTTTTACTCCTTTACAGGTAGCAAGATTTATGGCGGATATGTTCAATATAAAGAAACGGCAAATAAGATTACTCGATCCAGGCGCAGGATTAGGAATGCTTTCGGCCTGCTTCTGCGATAGATTTACAGAATATAGCAAATCTTTTGAGTTAACGGTTGATGCTTATGAGAACGATCCGAAACTTCAGCCTTTCCTGAAAGCTGCTTTAGAGTCATGCAAGAAAACGCTTGCTGCCAAGGGAACCAACCTAAAATATCATATCTATAACCGGGATTTCATTTTGGAGAATGAGGCATATGTGAATAACAATGGCCTCTTTTGCGAAAAAGAAGAACCCCTTCTTTATGATTTTGCAATTGCAAATCCACCTTATTACAAACTGAACAAAAATTCCCCGCACGCTGGTATTATGAGAGACTGCGCTTGTGGACAGCCTAACATATACACTTCTTTTATGATGATCTCTGCAAATATGTTGAATCCCGGAGGAGAAATGGTATTCATCACACCAAGAAGCTTTTGTTCGGGTCTTTATTATAAGAAGTTTCGGCGATGGTTTTTAGATAATGTTAAATTATCACATGTTCACGTATTCGAGTCACGAAATGAGGTTTTCGACATAGACAAGATATTACAGGAGAACATCATACTTAAAGCCGAGAAGAAGGATGGGAAAGCAGATCGGGGCAAAATGGTCATATCTACAACTAAGAACAAGCGTTTCAGCAAAATGAAGAAACTAACTTTTTCAAACCCGGAGCTGCTCATTGATAATAGCCAAGAATCCTTTATAAAATTACCCTGTTCGCCCATTGACATTGCTGTTATGAACGTAGTAGATAAATGGCCCTTCAAGTTAAGGGATTTAGGCTTAGAAATTTCAACAGGGCCTGTTGTGCCTTTTAGGGTCAAGAAACATCTCATCCTGAAATCCACAAGTAACGGGAAATCAGTGCCTTTGTTGTGGATGCACAATATGAAAGGTATCAAAACTATATGGCCCGAAAATAAGAACAAAAAGCCTATTTCTATCAAAGTAACAGAAAATAGTAGGAAGTTATTGTTGCCAGTCAAAAATTATGTCCTTGTCAGGCGATTCAGTGCAAAAGAAGAACCTCGAAGGTTACATTCGTCGGTTTTCTTAGAATCAAAATTCCCACACGAGGCGATTGGCATTGAAAATCATTTGAATTACATTCACAAACCGGGTGGACATTTGTCTGTCAATGAAGCATACGGTATATCCGCAATTTTGAACACAGCAATAGTGGACAATTACTTCAGAACGCTTAACGGCAATACGCAAGTCAACGCAACAGACATAAGGAGCCTTCCTTTTCCTTCCATAAAGGATGTTAAAAGAATAGGGCAGCTTGTTCGTAAAAAGTTGGATGCTAAGACCGAATTTGACCTTGATAAATCCGTGGGAGCCGTATTGGTTATAGATGAAAATTTAATAGATATTCTGCATAAACAAAGCGATGACTATGAGTAAAATAATCGATGCCATTGACATTTTAAAAGCTCTGGGATTACCGAAGGCACAGCAGAATGAAAGATCAGCTTTGACATTGCTGGCTTTGCTTGATCTAAAAGAAAGCAGCAAATGGTCGGCGAGCAAGCAAAGAATCATAAGAATCCATGACATTCTTGAGTTTGTCCTGACTACTTATGGTAAACAGTATGCCGAAAATACGAGAGAAACGATAAGGCGACAAACACTACATCAGTTCGAGCAAGCCGGTATAGTCGAAAGAAATCCTGACAACCCTCAGAGACCTACTAACAGTCCCCGCACCGTTTACGCAATCGAAGTCTACACGCTTGAAGTTATAAAGAGATACGGCACTCCTCGTTGGAATGCTGCTGTAAATAAGTGGGTAAAACGAAGGGGAAGGCTGATTGACAGGTACGAGAAACGTCGAAAAAAACATCTCATATCCTTGGATTTGCCTGGAGGCTCTTCAGTGGATTTTTCTCCAGGTAAAAATGGCATGACCCCAAAAAACTGTACCATTGAGAATTAGAGGGTATCCGATAAAATCAGTAGTTTTTAATGAAAGGGATACCCAAATGAAACGTAAATTTCACACACCAGAACAGATAGTTAAAAAGCT
>Ga0315551_10000144_pt1 | contig 53422 bp, 40 predicted proteins | sample SalMarSW160290MG_FD_203678 | JGI IMG/M metagenome (GOLD analysis project Ga0315551, IMG submission 203678) | Salt marsh sediment microbial communities from the Plum Island Ecosystem LTER, Massachusetts, United States - Salt Marsh Sediment SW1602-90 ...
TACGAACCAGTAGCAGCCTGTTCAGCCAGCGACTGCATACGTACCAGCGCGTCATCTACAGTTGCCATAGCACCTTCCATTGTCTGCAGCATACTGATACCGTCACGGGCATTACGTGCACCCTGCTGAAGCACGGCGATGTCTGCCCGCATCATCTCACGGACAGCCAGGCCGGCTGCATCGTCCTTGGCACTGTTGATTCGAAGGCCCGAGGACAGCCTTTCGACAGACTTGGCCAATGCGTCATAGTTTTTCGCCAACTGTCGAGCAGCATTTACTGACATTAAATTGTTTTTAATTGCTAACATAACCTAACTCCTTAAAAAAACAAACGTTCATTTTTTCTGGCCGTTAAGCTTCAAATTATTAACTTTATGCACCGTGGCCACATCACGCGAAAAATCCCTTCAAAATAAATTTTCGATGAAGAAAAGGAAAACTTAAGAGGTTTCTTTTGTTGAAGATAGAAGCAAAATAGCTTGACTTATAAAGATGGCTTTGTTGATACTGATAATTGCGCATCGAAGAAGAACAACCGCAAAAAAATATAAAATCAGCCTAATTTTTCACAAAATTTGCTTCTGGCAAGGAAGAGTCAGCCCGGCTGGTAGAAGGACAGTTGGGTTCCTGATTTGATTGTTTTTTGATTTTTGCTTTACCGAACAGGTTTGCGAACTGATAATATCAGCTTTATGAAGATAAAGACTGCTATATTCACGGTCAATATCGGGGATGATTTAGATTATCTTCCCGCGATGTTGAGTGCTCAATTCTATGCGAGAAAGTACAACATAAGTTACTTCGTTTGCGAACAGCCTGCTATTCGTTTTCTTTACCCACCCTTTGAAAAGCATCAGTGCCTCAGACTTTTTAATATGGGTTATGACCGTATTTTAATCCTGGACAGAGACATCCTAATAACACCGAATGCGCCAAATATCTTCGAATGTTATCCTGATATGGATACTTTGTACGCCTTCGACGAAAACTTCCCTAACGAAATGATGAACAGAGACCCTATTGTTAACGGAATAAAGGCAGGGATAGACTGGCCCAAAAATGCAAGTGGCATGTATAAGTATTTCAATTCGGGTGTGGTAATCATCAGCAAAAACTTCAAAGACTTTACCAAAGGCTTCAGGTATCTGCCCGAGACACCGCAAATGCGTAAATTCCCCGAGCAGACGAGCATGAATTATATGGTCTTCAAGAAAGGTATTAAGTTCGAGAGTCTGTCCTATCAGTGGAACAGAATGGACTTTGGGGTCCCCGATCCGCAGAATAAACGATACGATGCCTATTTCATTCATTATGCAGGGGATATGGCTTTCATACCACAGGAGAGTAAGCCACAGACGATACGCAGGGATTTTGACCACTTTTATGGCGAAGAACCTCTAAAGGCCGGAGCCGTTGGTCTTGACTATCAGACGCTGCCGCCCGAATTCATAGAGCCAACGGATAAGTCAGGTAAAAAATGCTCGATTTTTTTCCTCTGTGACCCTGGCTCTTCAGCAGTGAATTTATATCTTCAGCATTTTACCACACAGCATCTACCGGCGGATTATGAGCTGCTTTTGACCAAAGAGCGTTTCGAGCATATTGAGCCGGCCTATTTAGAGTCCCTGAAAGAATCCCTTAAAATTATAGTAGTTATAGGAAAGCTCAACTTCGACCAGTCCTGCATTGATATAGCAAGACAGGCACAAGGTCAGTACGTAGTTTTTGTCCACAGGCCAACAGGTTGGCAGGAGATTTTAGAGGCAATGCAGCGGCTTAAGGATAGCGGAATGAATATAGCAGTTTGTCAGGGTGGAAAGTATATTGTTGTAGATAGACAGGCATTTTTAATATCCAAGGGCTTTAATGACTTGCTGAGTAAATCCGAGCGGTTAGTGCGCTTGTGACTATGCAATGTGCTCCAAGCAAGTAAAACGTAAAGCATGGGAAAGAACGACAATACCTATGTATAAAAAAGTGCTGCTTGTATTTAATTGCCACGAGGCGTGGGTTTACCAACTTGGTGTATTGGGATACAAGCTCGATATAATCGTAGGTCTCAAGGGCCAATATCAAAAAACCTGGGATGAGCAGATACGGCCGATACCGCCTAACAGCCGCTTAATCGGCTTACCCGAAGCGCTGCGATCAAACACCACCTATTATTGTATTATAACGCATAATATCGCCGATTTGCTTGATATTAAGGTCAGAAGTGAGCCAAAGATTATAGTCATTCACTCCACAATTGAAGGTCGGTTACTTGAAGAAGGGTCTGATATTGAACCGGAAAAGATGAAAGAGATGCTACATAAATACTTGTTCCTGATTGGTGGCCATGCGGTAGTTATCTCTGAACTCAAGGGTAAATCCTGGGGCTTTACGGAAGACATAATACCGTCCTGTGCCGATCCTAATGATTATCTGGGCTTTTCAGGGGATAAATCCTGCGGTCTTCGCATTTGCAATTTTATCCAGAGCCGAAAAAAGATTTTACTATGGGATTTTCATGAGAAGGCATTTGATGGGCTGCCGGTAAAGCTCGTCGGGCATAACCCGGATATGCCGGGTGTATCAGCCGCTAAAAACTGGGATGATTTAAAAAAGATGTTGCAGTCTCATCGGTTTTATATCCACACAGCAGAACCTGCACTCGAAGATGGCTACAATATGGCCACCATGGAGGCAATGGCTGCGGGTATGCCTGTCCTGGGTAACACCCATCCCAGCTCACCAGTTAAGCATGGTGTAAGCGGATTTCTTAGCCATGACCCGAATGAACTGCGTAAATACGCCCAGATGTTGCTGGAAGATAGGGATTTGGCAGTCAGGATGGGACGTGAAGGGCAAAAGATAGTTTCTGAGCGGTTCTGCAAAGAAAAGTTCAAAACCTCCTTTCTCCGATCAATAGAAACAGCCCGTCAGAAAAGTAAGAGCAATGTGGTTGAACAGGACAATCCTGCGTCTTAACTTGAGGCGGTACAAACGTATTCAGCGACCAGCATTTGGAGCTGCTCTGCCAAACGATGAAATACATCATCCCAATTCCCCAGTTTTTGCTGTCTAAAGAGCCGCATAGTGGGATACCAGGGACTGTCATCTCTGTCCAGCATCCATCTCCAGTCCGGCGCAAAGCATTGAAGGGCCCAGGTTGGCTTGCCCATCGCCCCCGCTAAATGAAGTACAGATGTATCCACAGAAATAATCAAGTCCAGATTTTCGACCGCCGCAGCGGTATCGGCAAAGTCTTTGAATTGTACCCCAAGATTTGTCAGAGGGATTTTCCCAGCTGATTGTTCTATTTGTTCGGCTGCTTGACCCTTTTGCAAAGAGTATAATTTTACGCCTTTAACTTTCGAAATAATAGAAAAATCCATCAGATTGCAGTTTCGCAGGTGTCTTCCTCCACGTCCATGCGAGCTTGACCAGACAATACCGACCTTGAAATCTGGCCCAGATAGTCTTTTTCGCCAGTACTCAACCTTGTGTGGGTCTGCAGATATATAAGGTACCTGATTCGGAATATTATCTAAAGTTGTGCCGAATATACCCGCCAAATCCATAATTGGTGCATAAAGCTCAAATTCCGGGTTACAGTCTCCATCGGAGAGATTTACGGCTTCATCAACACCGGGAGAATCCTTTAGCAGGTTATAAAGCTCTTGATATATTGCAAAAATAACTGTCCCACCACGTGCCTTAACCATAGGCAGGTATCGCACAAAATGGATATTATCACCAATGCCTTGTTCACAGCGTACAAGAAGCCTCTTTCCTGCAAAGCTTGAACCATCCCAGCGAAGTGTGTCAGAGAAATGCTTAGTCCATTCATAGCCGTTTAATCGCCAACTGTACTCTTTCCAGCCCTGTGTGAAATCACCAACTAACATCAGTATCATACCCAAATCAGTATGGGTGAAGGCACAATCCGGTTTGAGGTATAGAGCCTGCCTTAAGGTGTCAATGGCATCGGTGTACCGACCCTGTGCTTGGCGGGAAGCGGCCATTGCTCTATAAACTTCAGTCGAATCGTATCCCATGTGAATTGCCTGCTCGAAATTCTCAACCGCTTCGGTGTGGCGACCAAGCTCCTGCATAGCGACACCAATATTACAATAGTATGTGCAAGCATCATCCGGTTTGAATAACAGGCCCTGTCTGTATTGCTCAACTGCGTCAGCGTAGTGGCCCAATGAGGCCAGTGCATTACCCAGATTATAGTAGGCATCTGCGTAATTCGGTTTTAACAGCAGTGCTTTCTCATAGGCCTGCGTGGCTTCTTCGAATCTGTCAAGCGCTTTCAGGGCCACTCCAAGGTTGTTGTAAAACTGTGCCACTTGAGGATTACTTGCGACGGCTTTGCTAATCAAATCAACAGCTAAATGGTTGTCTCCTCTCTGATGTGCTATTACACCCAACATGTGAATCGCAGATGCATTGTCCGGCTGGTTTTGCAAAATTAACCGATACAACTGCTCAGCCTGCTGAACATCTCCGTCCATGTAGTGTTGGTCAGCGATTTTTATTGTTTCAGCACTACTATCCAGTGAAACCTCCTATGCCAGCATGTTTATAGAGTCACCAGTAATTTGTACTCCTGGTTCGATGAAGCTGGTGTAACTCTGGCTGTTAGTCAACCATTCATTAGTCTCAACCCAACTGGGATTGTTTCCCTGCGGGTCGGAATTCGCTCCAGCTTGCCCCTGTCCAGACCAGCCGTCCGCACCGGTGGCTGACGGCTGATTCTTAAAGCCCTGCTGCTCTTGCTGGTTTGTCAGCAGAACTTCAAGCCGTTTTACTTGAACACCGCTCTCTGCAAGATTTTGAATTATCTGCGGTAACGCCTGCTGAATTTCAACTCTGGTTTGTGCTCTGCTGACTTCCAGCAATCCAATAATTTGTCCATCCTGCTCACGAAATTGTATAGAAACCTTTCCAAGTTCCGGAGGGTTAAGGCGAATAGTAATTTGCTGTTTGCCCTGCCTCAAAGAACTGTGGATAGATTCCTGGATTTGTTTGCTAATGCTTGTGGATACCTCGCTGGGTAAAGCAGTACTCGCCACCTTTGAAGCCGAAGCAGTAGCCGAGGATTCCTGTGGAACAGGGCTTTGAGCACTGTTGGAAGAGAACATCTGTTTGAAAGTCTTGGGAGAATTATCTTCGAAATTGCTGCTGGTTGTGGATGAGTTACCTTTGTTTTTTGTCCCGCTATCAGTAGATATAATTTGTTCGGAATTTAACTTTTTGAGGATGGAACCATTTAGGATATTGTAGGCAGCATGGGATTTGCCACTGTTACTTGAAGATTCTGAAGGTGCTGATGTACCTAAAACAGCCTGTTGGTCGGCAGCGGTTTTGTTGTCGGTCGGTGTCTTGGCAAGCTGTGCAGATTTGCTCAGCCCAACATCGTCGATGGATTTATTGTTATTTGCATGTAAGCCGGCATTCGTAGGTGTTTTTTGATTGCCGGAGACGGCTTGTTTGTCCGTCATTGCTGATTTTTCACCATCCGTAGCTTCTTTATCACTACCGATGATAACCGTCTTATTTGATACTGGTGCCTGATTACAGTTTTTGCCTTTTTCAATCTGGCCGTTAGCAATAAGCGGCTTTGCGGAAACTGTGGATAAATTAGCGGTACACTTGGCGTTGGAAGCTTTTAATTCCGCAGGCGCCTGGGCGAGGTCAGAGCTGTCCTTCGACTTAGGAATCACAGATAGCTTTTTGCAACATTCTTCCGTCTGCTTATTCTTAGCTGACCAAACTTGTGTTGCTTCAGGCTGGACGGATCCTATCGAGGAACCTTTTTGCTTTTTGGATTTTTTGTTTTGGGCAGTAGTACGCTCGGCTGCGTCTGCTGTCTCCCCGCAATTTGCGTGATAAGACTCTTGTAGCTGATCGTTGACAGAACTTTTTTGGGTATTATACGTATTTTTATCGGTCGTTGTTGCCTTTGTACCATTATTATCAGATTTGTTTCCGTCTAACACGGAATCAAATTTCACCACACTTTCTGTTGCTGCGTGCTTCGATGAAGTTACACAACTGTCCCCCTGGTGTTCTAAAACACCTGAAACTATAGTTGGCAAACCAATATCCATATAGCAGTTATTTTTGCAATTGCTGTGCCAGCATTGGGAGGCAGCTATCTAATAAACCGTAAGGCCTTGTTAGCAAAGCAGTTACAAACACCAAATAATAGTGGTTGACTGAAAAAATTTTGCTGCCGGCCGCAACTGCGGCGAAATATTCCTGCATTCAGGAAAAATTTTCCGGATTAGTTTGGGCAAGCTGAATCAACCACCTGAAAGTGAAAGATATACAAAGGCGCTGCTATGTATAGAATCCTAACACCGCCCCGTCGGAGGAAGGCCGCCGCAGCCCGGTGTTACTGTTCGAATTAGGTAGTTATTTGCGTTTTGCTCTGTTTTTGGGGCAAAACAGTCCCTTATTAAATTGAAAAAGCATAGATTTGACTATTTGGCACGATAATTGCTATTTTCTTTATTGAATAGGACCGGTAGGACTGCCGTGCTCCGGCAGGCTCCGCCCTGACAAGTGGTTGATGAAGTCGTATTCACAAGATGGGAAACTGTTTTGCTCGGCCAAGTATGGAGCCGAAGATGTCCCAGATAAGCAACATAGTAGACTTTCTCGAAGCAGGCATAAAGGCTGAAAGCCTTCGCCAGAAGGCAATCGCCAATAATGTTGCTAATCTTGAGACGCCGGGATACCGCAGGATTGATGTCAAGTTCGAAGAACTACTTGCCAAGGCGTTGGATTCACATGGAGATGTTGACCTCAGCGATATCGAATCGCAGATTTATCAGCCTAAACAAACACCAGTAAAATCAAACGGCAATGACGTTAATCTCGAAGCCGAAGTAGGTGAGATGGTGAAAAATACTCTTCGCCACAAGACATATATCCGGCTGCTTTATAAGAAATACAAACAAATAGAAGCGGCAATGAACGTAAGGTGACAACTGATAATATGAAAAAATTGAGAGAAATAATCGATTAGCAGGGAAAGGGCTAAGTCCAGATGGAAGTTAACAATACCTTTGGCCCTATAGATATAGCAATCTCGGGGCTGCGAGCACAGGAGAAAAATATAAAGCTAATTTCGTCAAATGTAGCCAACGCCCAAACAACGGATAACGGCAAGGGTGAGCCTTACCGCAGACTCGAGGCGGTGTTTAAGACAGATGGAGAAGGTATCGGCGGTGTCAACTTGGAGGAGATAGCAGCTGATATGAGTGATTTTCAACAGGTTTTGAAACCTGGCCATCCTAATGCGGATGAACAGGGATATGTGATGATGCCCAATGTAAACTTGCCTATCGAGATGATGAATTTGACTATTGCAACACGAGTATATCAGGCTAATGCCGCTGTTTTGAAACGTTACCAGCGGATGGTAGAAACCACACTTGAACTTCTCAGATAAGAGGTCAAAAAAAATGGTTAATTTAAATCCTAATATAACATCGATACAGCCAAAGGCCTATCATGATTTCGCCGGAATAGGTAAACTAAACAACACCGATGCCAAGAAATCAGACTTCGGCGATGCCATTAAGGTCGTGGAGAAATATCTGTCCAAAGCTGACGACCTTCAACAATCCGCAAATACATCGATAAAAGAGCTGCTGGCCGGCAAAAATGAGGATATTAACTCGGTGGTCTCAGCGATGGCTAAGGCTGACATAAGTTTCAAACTTCTTGTCGGTGTCAGGAACAAATTAATCGAAGCCTACCAACAGACAATGAGAATGCCTCTGTAATTGATTATTGAAAAAAACATTAAAAAAGGCAATTAACGAAAGGGCTTAATGAACTTTTTCCAGAAATTAAACGCAATTTGGCAAAATGTGAGCCTGGTTCAGCGAGCTTTATTAATAGCGATAGGCCTTACATTTATTATCGCCGGTGGCTTGCTTATCCATTGGGCTCGCAGACCGGATATGGGGCTGCTTTATTCTAATCTTGACCGTGAAGAAGCAGCTAAGATTACAGAAAAGATTAGCGAAAAAGGGACCGTTTACAAATTAGCAAATGGAGGGACAACTATCTATGCTCCGAAAGAAAATATAGCGCAGCTTCGCCTGGACATGGCAAAAGAAGGCCTGCCTGAAGGTGGCCAGAAAGGCTACGGGATATTCGATAACGAGAAAATCGGAATCAGCCCGTTTGTGCAGAACGTTAATTTGAAACGGGCCCTTCAGGATGAGCTTGCCAAGAGTATACAAATGATAGACAGTGTAAGTCATGCGCGAGTTCATATAGTCAGTACCGAGCAAACGATTTTCACATCTGGAAGTTCGCAGACAAGTGCCTCTGTAGTTCTTCAGCTAAAACCCGGTTACAGACCGAGTGCCTTGAACATAGCGGCGATTACACATTTAGTGGCAAGCAGTGTCGAAGGACTCAGCTGTGAAAACGTAACCGTAGTGGACAGTCAGGGACATCTTCTCTCCAGTGAATCGGATCAAATTATGGCTGGTGGAGCAGGGACCGTTGCTGACTACCGGGAAAGGGTGGAGCAGAATTTAGCTGACAAAGTCGAAGGCATGCTCACCGCTGTCTTAGGTCCGGGGCGGGCAAAGGTAGAGGTAAGTGCCGAGATTGATATGACCAGCAGCAATATTGCCAAGGAAATCTATGACGAAGGCAAAAAGGTACCCAAGAAAGAAGAGATCAAAAGTGAATCTGAGACTGAAGCAGCCAAGGCGTCCGCTGAAAGTGGGGTGGCTACACCAGGGAGCACAAAAAAAGGTGAAACAATCGTTACTGAATACGCAGTTCCTAAAACTGTTCAACAAACAGTTGAACTGCCGGGCGAAATAAAATCTCTGACAGTAGCCGCATTTGTTGACTTGTCGCCACCGAAGAGAAATGAAACTGATGAGAGCAAAACAGAGCAAGCGGAAAGCGAAGCCGTAGCTGCAGCAATAATGACAATATCTGATGTGGAAGAAATTATTAAAAAAGCACTTGGGCCCAAGTTAAAGGAGGAGGACCTTAAAGTGGTTGATGTCAGATTCAATAATCCAGTGGAATCGTTAATTGGCAAGGAAGAACCTGGTGGACTTGATTTTGTAGCGATTGCCCGGCATAGTTCTTTGGGGGTTATGGCCATCTGTGCACTTGTTGCGCTTAAAATGTTCAGAAGAGCGAAGAGAAAAGCGGCTGTGACGGAGCAGTTGCCTGCAGCTGGTGGCCAAACCGCTGGTCTTCTACCGGCTGAGGCCCCTGACTCATCAGTGATGCGTAGACAAATAGCCAATATCCTGCGAAGTAATCCTGAGCAAGCTCAAAAATTGTTTTCAAGCTGGCTTGAGGAAAAAGGGAGTTAAATAAGTGGTATTGAGTGGTAAACAAAAAGCTGCAATGCTGCTGATGAACCTTGATGCTGTAACTGCTGCTGAATTACTTAAAGGTGTGGATGCTAAAGTGGTTCAGGAATTAGCAGTTGAATTGGCATATCTGGATGCAGCGGGTTTGCGGGACACCAAACACAGCGACGATATTGTCCGTCAGTTCTATGCTTCACTACAAGTTAAGGAGGGATTTCATATTAAGGGCTTTCTGGACACGATGCTAAAAAACGCAGTAGGTAACGAAAAGGCGGTGCAAATACAAACTGAGATTGAAAATTTACTACAGAAACGGGACCCCTTTATACCAATTCGTTCGGCGGATTCGCAGACTTTGGCATCAGTTTTAGAAAATGAGCACCCCCAAGCGGTTGCGGTGGTTTTATCAGAATTGCCGGCCAAAAAGAGTGCAGGGGTTCTTGGTCTTTTAAATGAAGGCGCCCGGCTTGGTGCTGCCAGCAGAATGACCGATTCTGATGCTGTTACCGCCGAAGCCAAGGCACGAATAGCAGAGATGATTTGCAAGCATCTTGAGACTTCTACAGCCGGCCAAGGCGGTGCTGTCCGGGATAGGAAGGGCCAATCTCTAAGAAAAGTGGCTGTTATTTTGCGAAACCTGGGCAAAGAACTTCGAGATGGCTTGCTCGGTGCGATACACGAAAAAGATAGCGAAGGTGGGAAGAAGGTAGCTAATCTGATGATACTCTGGGAGGATATTCCGCAAGTTACTGACAGGTCACTGCAAGAAATCCTGCGAGGAATTGATTCCAAAAAATTAGCATTAGCATTGGTAAAGGCCGATGAAGCAATCATTAAAAAAGTCAGGTCTAACATCTCCGAACGCGCAGCAGCTACAATAGACGAAGAAATATCGCTTATGTCAGCTCCCAAGAAAGATGATATTGAACAAGCCAGAGAAGAGATTGTTACGGCTTTGCGCGAAATGAATGAAAAAGGTGAACTCAACTTTATAGAAGAATAATACAATGCCAGGTACGTTTACGGTCAATCTTGCTAAACCGATTAAGTCGGCAAAAATATTAAATGATTACCACGATTATGTGGAATCGCCCATTACAGGTGTAACAAATCCAGCAGCTAACACCGAGCAAATTAAGTTGATAGAAGATTTGAAAGCTCAAAAAAGCTTGTATAGCGAGGTTTGCCGGACACTTCAAGGCACAGCTGCTAAACTTAACCAGTTTTACGATGAACTATTTGCCGGCCACAGGGAAGAAATTGCCAAACTCTCGGTGGAAATTGCCAGAAAGATATTAATGCAAAAAGTCGAAGATGGCGACTATGAGATTGAATCAATTGTCAGAGAGGCACTTAAGGGTGCTCCTACGCATAAGGATTTAGTCGTACATTTGAATCGCCAGGACCTGGCAGCCTACCAGAAAGCTCAGCAGGATGACGACAGTGGAACATTGGCCGGTATCAAACTTGTTGCGGACGACGATATTGGACGAGCAGAATGTGTGCTTGAGAGCCCAAAAGGAATAATTGAATTACTGATTAACGAACATCTTGAGCGAATCGGTAAAGCACTCAAAAAGGCGGAATGATTTATGGCCAAAGGTGAAATTAAAGGGCAAAAACTTCAAACACACCAAGATGTGTTTATGGGCCCCGGAAACAATTTAATTGATTTTAATAAATTTCACTCAGCCTTGCGTGCAGTGAACCTGTTAAATTGCCAGGGTTTCGTGATTCGTGTTTCGGGTTTGACGGTTGAATCCAGTGGTCCGAAGGTGGGCTTAGGTGAACTTTGCGGCATCAATATTCGTGACGGTCGGCGTGTATTGGCGGAGGTGGTAGGTTTCCATGAAGACCGGCTTATTCTGCTTCCGTTAGAATATATAGAGGGCATATCGCCGGGCGATACAGTAACCTCTCGAAGCACCCCGCGTTATATTATTTTAAGCGAGAGTGTGCTTGGTAGGGTAGTAAATGGGTTGGGAGAGCCTATCGATGGCAAAGGACCATTGGTGGCAGGAACTGATAAGAAAGCATTAGATGCCAATAGCCCACCGGCATTGAGCAGGGAAAGAATTACCGAGCCTTTGGCCTTAGGAATCAGGTCAATAGATAGCGTACTAACTTGCGGTAAAGGCCAGCGAGTAGGCATTTTTTCGGGAAGCGGCGTAGGCAAAAGTGTACTTCTCGGCGATATCGCCAATTCAAGCGATGCAGACGTCAATATTGTAGCATTGATAGGTGAGCGTGGCCGGGAGGTTCGAGAATTTCTCGAAGGAGACCTTGGTTCTGAGGGTCTGGCTCGCAGTGTGGTTGTGGTTGCTGCTTCGGATTCGCCTCCGATTCAGAGGGTCAAGGCCGCATTTGTAGCCGTAACAATTGCTGAATATTTCAGAGACAAAGGCAAAAATGTTTTGTTCATGATGGATTCGCTAACTCGCTTCGCACAGGCTCAACGCGAAATCGGACTTGCTGCCGGGGAGCCGCCAGCAACAAAAGGTTACTGTCCGAGCGTTTTTTCAGTTATGCCCAGGCTTGTAGAGCGTTTAGGATGCGCCGCAAACGGCAGCATTACAGGAATCTTGACAGTGCTTGTTGAAAATGATGATTTGACCGACCCTGTGGCTGATAGTGCCAGAAGCTTGTTGGATGGGCATATAGTTTTGTCAAGAAAGTTGGCTGAGAGGGGTCATTTTCCTGCTGTGGACATTTTGGCAAGCATAAGCAGGTTAATGCCTGCGGTGGTGAACGAAGAGCACAGGTTGGCAGCTCAGAAATTCAAGGAGATATGTGCCACCTACATTGATGCCGAAGATTTGATAAATATTGGCGCGTTTTCACCGGGCAGCAATCGTCGTATTGACGGAGCAATTGCTTTAATTGACAAAATAAGCAACTTTCTTATTCAACCTATTCGAGAAAGAACCGATTTCGATGAAACCATCAGGCGAATGACCGCAATTACTCAATCGTGGGACGAATTGCTTAATGTTGATGTTGAAAGAATCGGAAATAGGGCTAAATGAAGCGATTTGTATGGCGACTGCAGCGTGTTCTTGACATAAAGACAAAGGAAGAACAGACAAAGAAAGCTGAGTTAGTTAAGCTGACCCAAAAAATTGCCCAGACACGAAGTAAACTGCTTGCGCAGAAAAGGATATTAGATACTATAATCGATGATTTAACGGGACAACATCCTAAGAAACGAATCGGCAAACAAGAGTTTTTTTTGAGATGTTCGGTAACAAATAATGAGGTGATAAAAGAACTCAAAGAAAAGGTAAGCAAACTTGAATCAACCCAGAAACAAAAAATTGCTGACCTTTTAAAGGTCAGAAGGTTTAAGGAATGTCTGGAGAAATTACGAACTGAAGCAAAAACAAGATTTATAAAGGAGCAGGAAAGACTCGAGCAGAAAGAGTTAGATGAAGGGGCTACTGTTGATTTTGCTCGAAAACTGATTCGATAACCAAAATTGCGATAGCAGTAAAAAAGACAGGAGAAACAAACGTGGGTAAAAAACTGATAATAATAGTAGCGGCCGCCGGACTGATAAGCTTTGCGGGGATGTTCGCGTTTGCATGGCTCACTAAACCATCTGTAAAGAGTCCAAGCACCGAAGTGATTCAGCCAACACCTGCCGCAGAGAAACCTCCCCCAAAATTGCCACAACCACAAATAACTACAGCCGGTGCTGACGGCACAATCGACAGCAAAATGAAAAAAGCAATGACGGAAAATCAGCTCAAGATCCTTGTTTATGAGGTACGGGAGAAGGTTCAAGAATATGACGGTAAGCTGGAAGAAATTAAACTCCGTGAGCAGAGATTACAAGTGGTTCAGGATACATTAAAAAAGGACATCAAGCAGCTCGATAATCTGCGAATCGAACTTGCTTCAACCGTTGCCAGTCTCAAGGAAGAACGGGATAAACTGCTAAAGAGCAGGGTCGAAATTGCGAAAAAAGAGAAAAGCAACCTGATGTCGATTGCAGCTGCTTATGACAAGATGGACCCTGAAGCGGCTGGCAAAATATTGACTAATATGAACCAGGCGCAGAATAACAATAACGATGACGCCGTGAAGATTTTATATTATATGACCGACAGGACCAGAGCTAAATTATTAGCCCAGCTGGTTTCTTCTGAGCCCGAACTTGCAGCACATTTTTGTAAGGGATTAAAAGAAATAGTCGAGAGAGAGTGAATTTATGGATATTGCAACAATAATTGGAGCGCTTTTGGGTTTTATAGTTGTTGTTGGCGCCATTGTTGCCGGTGGTGGTGCCGGAATGTTTCTCCATATTCCTTCATTGTCAATAACCATGGGAGGGATGCTGTGTGCTACGCTCATACATTTTTCGCTGCCTCAGTTTTTAAGTATATTTTCGATAATCAAGAAAACTATAGTCGCAAAAATACCGGTGCAGTCTGAACTAATTCAGAAAATGGTTAACTATGCCGCTATCAACAGGCGGGATGGGGCATTGGCCCTGGAGCAGGAGATTCACAAGGTAAACAATTTGTTTTTCGTAAAGGCCCTGCAGATGCTCGTGGATGGTCAGGGGGCCGAGGAAATTCGGGAAATTATGTCTTTGGAGATTCAATACCTTCAGGACCGGCACTCGAATGGTAAAAAGATTTTGGAGTTTATGGGAGCAGCAGCACCAGCCTTTGGGATGATAGGTACACTTATTGGTCTGGTCCAGATGCTCAGGAGTCTGGAGTCCCCTGAAAGCATTGGTGCAGGGATGGCAGTGGCCTTACTTACCACTTTTTACGGTGCCTTTGCTGCCAATTTGTTTTTTATCCCGCTGGCAGGCAAACTGGGGATTTATTCCAAGGCCGAAATGACCGCGATGGAAATGATTACAGAAGGCATCTGTTCAATTGCGCGAGGTGATAATCCAAGAGCTGTTCGGGAAAAGATGCAGGCATTTGTTTCTCAGAGCAAACGCGAAGAAGTAAAGGCGACTATTTAATGCGGCGAGGAAGAAAAGATCCAGAGCCTGAAGGGGCCCAGGGGGCACCTGAATGGATGGTCACCTTTAGCGATTGTATGACACTGCTGCTAACGTTTTTTGTGCTGCTTCTGAGTTTCTCATCTTTCAGCGATAAGGTTTTTCGGAAATTGAAGGTGATTTTCACCGGCTCTTTGCCTTCGGTCAGCGTGAAAAACAAGAGGGATACAAATGCGTTTTTGGATGTGAAACAAATCGAACATACACAGGAAATTGACAAAGGAAGTGAGAAACCCACGTTGGAAAAAGGTGAAAAAGACCACCTAAAAAAAGACACAGAACCCACAAATTTTCATAACCGGAAGGTATTTTTAATTTCATCAGACAACATATTTTGGGGCGGTGGGACAATCATTTCGCTTCATGGCCAAAGAACTCTGACTGCTATGGCATCATTTCTAAAAGAGGTGCCAAACCGTGTAGTTATCAGCGAAAACGGCCAGGATGATGAAAATGATGAGTCTGGCCTGCGACGGGCGTGGTCTGTAACGGAGTATCTTACGATAAAACAAGGCCTCGACAAAGAGCGATTCAGCATCACAGCAAGTTCTCTTCAAGAAAAGCAAAGCATCGGACAGGCCTATTCAGGAACAAAAACCGAACGTATGCTTGAAGTCGTTTTACTGGAACCGAGTATTTACCAATGATACGCCGGCGGTTGACAACTGAGGCAGAAGGCTCTAAAGTGCCTGCATATATTGTTACCTTCTCGGATATGGTGACGCTTTTGCTGACATTCTTTGTGATGCTGCTGACTTTAGCTCAGGTACAAGACCCGGAGCTTTACCATATAGGTCGGGATTCTTTTATAAAATCAATGCGGCATTTCGGACTTGGAATGCTCCTCGGCAAAAATATGGCTTTGGACCTCGGCGGGTACAAGGTGAAATATTTCATAAGCAGCCCCGACGAGTCGTTAGAAGTCAGGAGTATAGATGCGAGAGAAGAAAATGCCCGTCGTCTTTTTAAAGAAGTTAGCCGGTCTATGACAACCATGCCTTCGCAGATTGTCGCAAAACAGACAAACTTTTCCGTTGCCGATATTAGTTTTCCGGCCGGCGGAGCAGGCTTGAATGAACCAGCCAAAAAGTTTTTAACGCACTTCTCCCTGGATTTACAGACGAACGACCGTCTAAAGACGGTCAAGCTTTACGTACTTGGTCTGGCCAGAGATGTAAATGGTGAGAAAGAGCAGTGGATACTGTCGGCCAAACGAGCCCAGGCAGTCTCGGATTTTCTGCGCGGTATCTTACCGACAGAGCCCCAATGGCCTATTTACTCGTGGGGAGCTGGGCCCGGAGGTCTGTGGGTGAGTGAAAACAGCTTGATTTCCGAGCGGTCACAAATCTTGATTGCTGTCCTGAGGAAGAACGATTAGATTTACAGGGTTCCATTCTTCGGGGGACAAACGTAAGAAAATGTCAACATCACAGCAAAAGGCAGATATCAATACCGCCCGCCGTAAGGGCAATAGTGTTAAGACGCCGGCGCCAATTCAAGTACGCAACTTAGCAGGCAAAACTATAACAATAGAAGATGTCAAACAAGACCTGATTGATTTTACCCAGTTGACAAATGAGACTGTATGCCGATTACTTAAACGTGTTGACTACGACGCCAGAGACGAGTTTACCGATTGCACCAAAAGAGAAGATTCAGATCACTGGTTTTATATGGGGTCCAGGTATTTTATTTTTGAGAACGCAATACATGGAACTCAACTGGAAAAAGCCATCGCGGATATACTTCCGCCAAGGGCGAAGATATGGGACTTCGGCGGCGGCGTAGGCAATCTGAGCCTGACTCTGGCGTTTCAGGGGTATGACGTAAGTTTTACGGAGATAAATAGTCTGCAAAAGGACTTCCTGAAGTTCAGAGCTGATAAGTACGGCCTTAAAATAAACATAATTGACCCATGGCAGCAAAAGCCAAAGAACGCTTTTGATATTGTCACTGCACTTGATGTTTTGGAGCATATACCTGATTATCGTGTTATTTTGAAAGAATTATGTGATTCAGTCAAAGCGGGCGGAATAATATGGGAAATCAGCCCATTTCTGATGCATGACAATGTAACTCATAGAATGCCAGACTGTTATGACTATAAAAAAATTCTGACGGACGAAGGATTCACTCGAGTATACGGCGCAAAGGCGGGGAGAATATGGCAAAAGACCGGCGCTTGTTTCGGAAAATATAATGAAACATCGCAAGAGTCACAAATACTCAACCCGGATTTTGAAAATTTTGAAATCGCTTTTTCTGGTTCCGATTCCAACATGAAAGCTCCGGTTAAATGGAATATAACCAGGGCTTTTGAAGAGCTGACCAACGCAAATTACCCATTAGCTTTGGATTATCTTGATGAGGCATATTCTTTATGTGCTAACGTCACAAAAAAACAATGTGTTCATGCTGTAAAACTTCTCTCAAAGAATAACGCAAAACAACTTGCGGCAGTGGTGCAGAATATTTTGGAAAAGGAACCTGACCATGGAGCGGTCAGGCTGTTAGCGGCGGGTTTGAACCTGGAGTTGTATTTTGAAAAGGCCATGACAAGGTTACGCTCCGGCAAATCTTTAGAAGCTCTTAATAATCTTGCATTGATAGAAAGTTTTGATCCCGCATTCCCTAATATTCATTTTGCAGCATCAGTGGTCTATACACAGCTTGATAATTTGGATTCAGCCAAGAAGGCCTGTGAAACGGAGCTCAGGTTACACCCTGACCATAAAAACGCCAAAGAATTTCTTAGGCGAATAAAAGAAATGGCAAACAAATCTAATGTGCTTCATCAGCCTGATATACGCAGCTGATGGCGGTTATGATCCAAACGAGGATATAGTTGGCAATAGCCGTTACGACGATTCTAACACATCCAACACAGGCACAGGCGAGCCCAATTATGTTGATATGGGTGCCTATGAGTACCAAGGCTGATAGTAGTCGTTAGTATTTGGTATTTAAGGAAAGGGCGGTCGGCATTTCGTTGTCCATCCTTTTTATTCGTCGTATTTTTTTACAGGTTTGCCGGCTCGCATAGCAAATCTTTGTGTCGGGTGGACATTTTGCCGGATTGTTCAGCAACCATCCCCATATCTAATAATTATACGAATCTCACGTTAGAAACCCACCAATCAGGCCAAAAAACGCTGTTTATATGTTTGGCACGATGTTTGCTAACCCATACAGTAGGTAAGGAATATATGCAGATGCATTAGCATGGTAATATGCAAGAGTAAGAAAAAAATTGTTGTGTTTCTGATAGTTGTCGGGCTAAGTGGCAGCATAATTTCAGTATGTTGCGCTCAATCTGCTGTGGATGAGCCAGGTAAGTCGCTGTCTGATAGTTCTACTTCTTCTCCGCAATTTACAAATGACCCGAATTTCTGGGCGGGAACAGGTGGCGGTCTTAGTACGCGGGAACTGTTCTACAAAATGATGCTTGCGGTTTTGCTCGTAGCTGTGCTGGGAACAGCGGCAATTTATATTTCTAAAAAGTTTGTGCCAAGAATTACCAACCTGTCCGGCAAAAAGATTCAGGTTTCCGAAACAGTCCACCTTGGGCCTCGTAAAGCGGTACATCTGATTAAAATAGGCAATCGTCGACTTCTTATAGGCAGCACTAATGAGAGCATTACCAAAATAGCTGATGTAACGGATACTTTGGCCGAAACAAATTTATCACCGAAAGAGACAAATGGTAAGTAACGATATAAATGGCCAGCAATATTAGAATACTTTTTTTGGCATTTGTCATTTTGTTGCCAACTGGTGCATCGTTCGGACAGGCAGAAAACAGACCTGGGCAAATTGGGTTACCTGCTCTGCCTAACGATACCTCCACAACGAATACTCAGGTCAAAGCTATTCCGAGTATTGGCGATTTAATGACAGTTATAGATAAAGCAACGACAACAGAAACCAAAGGCAAAGATTGGTCAACTCCTATCAAACTTGTAATCATCTTTACGGGGCTGGCAATTCTGCCAAGCCTTTTGGTAATGATGACATCGTTTACTCGAATAGTTATTGTTTTATCTTTTGTTCGCCGGGCTTTGACTACCCAAACAATACCGCCTAACATAGCTATTATGGGTTTAGCACTGTTTCTGACCTTATATACGATGTCGCCTACATTTTCCAATATCAACAAAATCAGCGTCCAGCCTTACCTTGCGGACGAGATAGACTTTCAAACGGCCGGCACCAGAGCCAGCGACTGTATCAAGGAGTTCATGCTTCGACAAACCCGAGAATCTGATTTGGCTGTTTTCGTACAGATGGCCAAGATAGAACCACCTTCGGCCCCGATGGATATCGGTATGCATATAGTAGTTCCGGCGTTTATTATTAGTGAGTTTCGAACTGCGTTCGAGATAGGCTGCCTTTTGTTCATCCCGTTTTTGTTAGTGGATATGGTTATTGCAAGTGTTTTGCTCAGTGCGGGTATGATGCTGCTTCCGCCTGTTATGATTTCTCTGCCTTTCAAGCTGATATTATTCATTCTTGTCGACGGCTGGGGATTGTTGGCAAGGAGTCTTAGTCTGGGTTTTAAATGAGTGATTACCAATTTAGGAACCTGTCAGATGGATAGCAGTTTCATTCTTTATCTTGGCAGACACACTCTTGAGACAGCTCTGCTTTTGTCTGCGCCAATTCTGCTGACGTGTATGATAGTAGGAATAGTTGTGACACTGTTTCAGGCGGTTACTTCCATACGCGATATGACCTTAACGATAGTGCCCAAACTTCTGGCTGTGGGGGTGGTCACACTGCTTTTCGGCAACTGGATGTTGGGGGTTCTACTTAGATTCGCTAATGAAATTTTTGGTCATATCCGGAATATTGGGCACTGATTTATGGAATTGACGGCCGAAAAGCTGCTCGGTTTTGTAATGGTGCTGACAAGAATTTCAGCATTTTTTATGGTAGCACCTGTCTTTAGCTGGAATACCATACCACTTAGAGTCAAAGCCGCTATGACTCTCCTAATAACGATTTTTTTCTTTATGATAAAACCTGCTGATGCCAATCCCAACAATGTTCGTGTGTTAGAGGCAATACTATTAATAAGTAATGAAGCCATTTATGGTTTAGCCTTAGGATTGATGGTCGTTCTTGTATTTACTGCGGTTAAATTCAGCGGTCGGATTATTGAACGGCAAATGGGTCTGGCGATGGCCAATATCTTGGACCCCCTGACAGGTGAAAGGGCTGAGCCGCTTGGTATGCTTTTGGAGATGATATTTATAATTATGTTTTTAAGCGCCAATGGTCACCACTTGCTTCTATTAATTATCTCGCGAAGCTACGAAGCGTTTCCAGCAGGTACTACGCCAAGCATGCCAATCCTAACCGGTGGGATAATTAAGGCCGGTTCAACCCTGTTAATAGCTGGTTTAAGGTTAGCTGGGCCGATATTGGCAGCGTTTCTATTGTTAATGGTTGTTTTAGCAGTGCTGGCGCGTATCGCGCCGGAAATGAATATTTTATTTGTTAGTTTCCCGCTGCGAGTGGGTTTGGGGTTGTTAATGGCTGGAATATTTTTACCAATAATTTCCGGATTTGTAGCTGAATTTGCCAATTGGATGGGCAAATTACTTCCCCTTAGTTAATTGTATATTATCCTGCTGCGAACTATGGACTAATACCAGGTATGAAATATGGCAGATAAACCGGCAACCGAAAGGACAGAGCAGCCAACACCAAGAAGATTGGCCAAAGCCAAAGAAAAGGGACAGGTACCTCATAGCGAGGAACTGATGTCCTTTATATCGATACTTGTTCTGATAGCTGCGATAGCTTTTTCGGCATCATATTTAATGCAATGGTTTACCGAAATAATGAGGGAGGGAATGTCCGGCCAAGCTCAGCCTTTTGCTGATACAGGTAGTTTTATCAACTTTATAAACGGAAAAATTATCGATTCTGTTTTTATCATGTGCCCTATTTTTATAGCTTTATGTATAGGCTCCGTTGTTGGCGGTGTTATTGTCGGTGGTTTAAATTTCTCCCCTGGAGCCTTGTCACCAAAGTTCAATGTATTAAATCCGGTCACAGGGTTCGGCAAGTTAGTAAACGGGCGCTCTGTGGTAAAGCTGCTGGCCTCTATCGCAAAGTTTTTCTTTGTTACGCTCATCGTCTGGTTTTACCTCAAGGATAAGCTCGAGGTGCTTGCCACTCTACGGTGGGCCTGGTCTTTGGGTATGCTTGTGCTTATTGCAAAAATGACATTAGGCCTGTGCATACGTATTTGCATCGCTCTTCTGATTATAGGCGCCGCTGATACTTTTTATCAAAAATGGAAGTTTATCCAGGATTTAAAGATGACAAAGCAGGAGGTAAAAGAAGAGCGCAAGCAGACAGAAGGTTTACCGGAAGTTAAAAGTCGCATCCGAAGAATCCAATTTGCGATGGCCGCCAAGCGTATGCTGCAAGAGGTTCCTAAAGCCAAGGTAGTACTTGTCAACCCGGCACATGTAGCCGTTGCCCTGCGTTACGATGCTAAGACAATGGAAGCTCCCATTATGGTAGCTAAAGGTGCTGACCACTTGGCAGAAAAGATAAAAGAAATCGCCCGGGCTTACGGTGTGCCGATTGTAAGGAAACCTGAATTGGCCAGAACCATATATTCAACAGTAGAGCTTGGCGCCGCTATACCAGAAATCCTGTATGTAGCAGTGGCAGAGGTTCTGGCTATGATCTATCGGTTGCGGCACAGAAAAGTATAAAAAAACAAGTAGTTCGACTTTGCTCACCATTTGATGAAAGATCTATGATAACGTAGATATTATGCTTGCAGCGGCCATCTGGTGTTGTATTAAGGTCAATGTTTTCTCGAGGCGGGCAAAGCTAAGTATCAACCTATTCTCTCTTTGATCCAGACGGTATTCTTCATTTTCAATTCTGTCCTGGAGCAGTTTTATCTGGTCTTCGACGTGGTCCTGGTCAACTATGATAGAACCTACGGTTGCCTTTAGCATTCTGTCGATTTCACCCTCTATTTTACCGGCAAAACCCTGCTTGACCCTGACTGTAGCGGTATAAGTGTCATCCGTAGTCAAGTCGACACTTAGCTGAAGGCCATTCTCAGCATACTGTGGGTCGCCATTATCGTCAAAATCGTTATTGCCGGTAATAATATTACCGCTAATTGTCATATCACGGTATGTCGATTCGGTTGACAATTTAATCTTGGCACTACCCTCCTGAATGACACCGCCGCTTACTGTCACCTGTACGTTATATTCGCCTGCTGTTGTATAATTTGTACTGGCACTATAGAACTCGATGGCATCGCTGGTGCTGCTGCCTGTCTTGTCGGCCCCTATTAAAGCAAGAACGCCCGCATAATCTTCGGCTATTGCTTCATCAAAATCGTTTGTGTCCAGACTCAATACTCCATCCTTGTCAAGCTTAAGGCCAATGTTGGGAGGAGTTAAGAATGTATCGACATCCTCTAAAAACCCGGCTGCCTGCTCGATAAGCGGTCCACGAAACTGGTATTGGATGGTCGAAACAACATAATCTCCCATCAAGATGCCACCGACCTGTGTAATCTCATTATAGCCGGTCGTTTCTTTAATATGGCTAACAGCAGCATTATAGGCAATAATCATTTTATCAAGTTTACCTTTGACCGATTGTACATCTCTTGTAAGAGTTACCTCTTCACCATTGGCATCGGTGGTATTGTGCAGATGCAGCGTAACACCGCTAACCACATCACCAACCGTATTAGAACTTCTGCTGATGTAGCCATCGCTGCCCGGTGTTGTTTCAGAGATACTGGCTGTTACCGGACTTCCCCCTATAGTCAAAGAGGAGTTAATCATAAGCAGGTCAACATTACCCAATGAGCTTGCAAATGTAAAAGTTGTGCTATCGTCGATAGAGCCGGAGACCATTATATCACCTGAATTGACGGTTGAGAGTGCCTCAAGCGCGGTTTCAATTTCTTCGGCACTTGCATTGTAGGAAATAGCTGAGGTTGTTTCACCTCGGTAAGTGAGTGTGAATGTGCCACCGTCGGGACTACCGCTCAATAATGCAGTTTGAAGTTCCGAAGTCGCTGAAGTATTGGGAAAACCATCGACCTTAATTTTTGAATCCTGGGCGGCCTGGCTTTTAGTAAAGGCCGATGCTGCATAACCGGCCAGATTCCCTTCTGTCGCACTGCCCTCGGTTGTAACATTTATAGCACGTCCGCTCAGCGATGTGCCCCCGCCATCGGCGTCCCACCCTAATGTGATTGAAAGGCTGCTTGTGCCGCAAGTGGAATCTGTTAAAACAATCTTGCCATTTTCAAAAATTGCTTCTGCCCTTCCATCAAAAGCATCGTTAATCTCTGAAATAAGATGGCCAAGTGTCGTATTTTCAGTAACATAAAGGTCCACTTGAGCTATTGAAACACCAAAATGGTCTGCACCGGTTATTTCAATATGTTCTTCATATTCATCTGAGTCGCTGAGAGTCCCGCTGAACTGGTCGAGGTCTTTAATCTTTGTGCTCAGCGTAGCGTTGTCATTATTATAAGTAAAAGCCGAGTCGCTTTTCCAGACCTCGGTTGTCCAGACTTCGGTACTGCCCGTATTGATGTGAATTTGATAATCCGTGCCTGCATCATTGCCATTAAGAACCAGATGGTAGGCGTCGTTATAGTGCAGAAGGCCGGCAGTAACACCTGGATTATTCGCATCGTTATTGATTAGACCGACCAGGTCCTGCAATGTTGTGGTTGCAGTGGTTGTTATGCTTGTTTCCTTATTATTATACGAGTAGACAAAAGTGCCAGCTCCAATATAGTCTTCAGCATACTTATGGCCGGTTGTATGAACCCATCGCTCGGCATTGGCCAACTGGTTGACTACGATTGTGTGATTGCCTTCAAAGGCGTTATTTGTCGCTTCAGCCGTTATTATTTCATCGTTACTTGATGTAGAAACATTAAAGGCGCGGAGTTCATCGGCATCTGAAAGTGCTTGAACGGAGGTTCGCAAATTCCGCAACTTGGTTTCCAAGGTGCTAAGGGCATCCTGTCTTTCCTCCCAAAGTGTCTTGCGGTTTTCCCAGGTGTTGAGCGTACGGCGTTCAACAGCCATCAATTGTGCAATAAGTGTATTCGTATCAATGCCTGTCTGAAGACCTGGAAGACGTAAAGTCGACATTTTCGTCCACCTTTCTTTTATATCCCGAGCTTCTGCGGCCTCCCTATGCCTACCGCAAGTGTCCTATCCTAAAGATTATTATCGTATAAAAATCCATTTACTTTACTTAACTACATATTATCTTTTCACTTAGCGTGTTTTTTCACTTTGGAACCAACTGCTTTTGCTCGGTGATTCTCAAGAACTTCGACCTATAATGTTCTGCATACTTTTGAAAATAGTGCCCGAATTGGACCATTGGGCCGTTAGCATGCCTGCAAAAAGTTTCCACCACATATTTATAGTATTGCTGCTCTTTCAAATCGGCGTCACTTATATCCGCGATTTGTGGATATAACGCTTCAGCTGGATAAATCAAAACCATCTCGTTGAGCACATCAGCCATAACCCGATTTCTTGCCTTGAGCTTTTGGGAATTGCTTTGCCGATGCCTTCTGTAGAAATAGGTCGAATGCTCATCAACTCTCTTGAAATTTATCTTCAGGACGTTTTTGCACAAAAACACAAAGTCCTCGACAGTGTCCACCTCATCATATAATCCAACCTTGTCAAACAGGGTCTTTCTTTTCAGACTTCCAGGATTCGGAATCGGCCCATACGCATTATCAAACAGGAACGCGGGAAGAACACTGTTATCCGAAAAGTCAATATAGTTCCAATGTTGGCCTGTTGGGCCACCGGATTCATTTACAAGAGTAAACTGAGCAGGATAAAAGTAATCTATCTGCGGGTGCTTCTCAGCGAAAGCCACCATTTTCTCAATATAATCGGGAGCAATAAAGTCGTCCGAATCAACACCCATAAAGTATTTACCCTTTGCCTCAGCTATCGCCCTGTTCATTCCAGAAGCAAAATTTTTGTGCTCCTTATGAATATAACGAATCCTGTCATCCGAATAAGAAACTACCAGTTCTTTAGTTTTGTCGGTACTACCGTCATCGACAATCAACAGTTCGAAGTTCTTATAGACTTGGGATAAAACAGAATCGATGGCCTGTGAGATAAACTTTTGTGCATTATACGTTACCATATATACGGTAACCAGCGGTTGTTTTTCTGCTTGCCCCTGACCTGCAAGTAGCTCAAACAGCTCGTCGAATTTTATGTTTACATTAGCTGCAAGCCACAATAGTCTGTACTCAGCATCCCGGCTTTTAACATCAACAGGAAGGTTTAAATCCGGCAATAACTGATTTTCATACAGCTTTGCCAGTATTACAAAGTACTGCTCAACATCTTTATGAGTTGTTCTTGCTTGTTTAATGGCTTGGGTGAACAAATCCTCGAAGTTTTTATTGCCTGACTTGGCTAAAACAGCGCACCTTCTTTTTAGAGCGTTTATTCTTGCCTTTACTCTCGACATTATTGCAACATTAATTTTGTTCTTGGAATGACAAATAGAGGTAGGTAGCTCTCTGTACAGATAAAGACACTTATCTACAAATTTCAGGCTGGTCACTTCCTCCATCTTGTAGACAATATCAACGTCCTCGGCATATAAGATATTCTCATCGTAACCTGATGTCTTTAGATAGTCATGCAGCTTAAAGGTTTTAAAATGACTAACTACATTTACATCAAGGGCTGTCTTATCTGTTGGTATTTTATCACAGAAGCCAACGCACCTTTTTATAAGGTCTTGATGACAGTATGCAAATTGCGAGTATATAAGCCCACAATTGGGAAATTTTACGTGATATGCATGCATAGTTTCCACCGCGTGCGGCTGGAGGCAGTCATCGCTGTCAAAGATACCAAAATACTCTGACCGCACATTGGCGATACCTGTCTTTAATGCAGCAGTGTAACCACGGTTTTTCTCGTGCTGAATAAGTTTTATGCGCATATCATTAAGATATTTTTTGATAATATTCGGAGAATTATCCGCCGAACAGTCTTCAACGATGATTAGTTCCCAGTCCGTAAACGTTTGATTTAGCACAGATTCTATGGCCTCGGCAATATATTTTTCGTTATTGTAATTGGCCATAACGATGGAGAATTTTGGCGTTGATTGCAAAAACTGCTGCTCATAACTGTTGTCTGCCTGAACTATACCGGTCGCTCTTTTTTCTGATGACCGGTCATTCCCTTTGAAATATATATGTACTTCCTGATGACAAGAATTGGGGACAAAACCTGAGAACTTTTCTACATCTATTTTTACTCCCTCTTCAAACATCTGAGCCAATCTGTCCGCTGAGTATCTATAGTTGCTCCCTGAACGGTTGTTCCAGACCGATTGAACCTTGTTTACCGGATTGCAGAACGCAACTGAATTCTCATAGCAAAGTAGGCAGTCTTTGGTTTGTGCATATAGCTGAGCATTAGCTGCCATCATATCTTCGAGAACATTCGGATTAGCGAATTCCAGTTTATCCAGCAATATCAGAATGTCACTGGTCCTATATAATGAACTTGACAGTTCCAATGGATAACCAAAATCATACTCACTGGCTATCCAGTTATATTTCAATATCCCGTTATTTGTCTTCTGGAATGCAGGCAAACTCTGTTTGCTGTCATGAGAGTAGCAATAATTCGTGTTTTTGCCTAACCTTAGCGAAAAACCAATCGCGTCCTTGTTCTCTTGTAGACTTTTGATAACATCGGCAAGACAAAAATCTTTCACAAACAGATTATCGTCAACCAGAAATAACACATATTCAAAGCCTTCCACAATAGCGAAAAGCTGTTGTTTAAAATTGGTTTCTTTAATAAATGTTATATTAGCAAAGTCTTTTTTCAGGTTATTATATTGGCGCTGGTGTAACTGATTTGAAACTTGGTATAGGACAAACAACTTTATCCGCTCACTATCAGCGCAATGCAAAAAGAAAGATTCGAGAGCTGCTCGCAGCTGCATAGCGCGGTCTTTACTGAATATCAGGCCAACTATGCTTTTTTTGCTACTGGTGGTTGGGGCTAACAATTGATTTTTGTTTTCTATCTGGCCGGTTAGTAGCATTACATCTTGTTCCGCTTTACCGCAAAGTTGATTCAGCAAATCCTTTGCCTGGCTTAAGTTCGGTGCCAATTTTAGAACTCCTTTTGCCGTCTGTTCAGCCAGAGCTTTATCTCCACATTGATATGCGGCTTTGGCCAAATACCACAAAACTTGCCAATGGTTGCAGTGAGATTGGACTGCCTGCTGGAATTTTTCCTTTGCCTCTTGAAAAAAACCCCGCTGAAAATAAGCAAGGCCGTGCCAGAAACTCTCGATACCAGTATCTACTCTTTCCAAATCAGCCGGCAGATTAAATACCTCAAGAAGGTCTTCCTGCCATAGCAAACGTCTCGGATTTGGAGTCTCTGTAGAAACAAAATGTTTCCATCGTTTCAAAAGTAATTGAGTATCACCGTCAGCGACAAATAGGCTTTTCGTTTTCTGGGCATCAAGCACATTATTGTGGGCGACAAAGCATTCCGGCAACGGGATTAGCTGCAACCCTCTTTCATACAACTTGTAACAAAAATCAGTATCAGCACAATAAAACCGATAAACATCCTCTAACCCCCCAACTTCGCGGAAATAATCCAATCTAACCAAGCCATAGTTCATCAAAAGCTTCTGGCCGTGAGTAAAATCGATGCCATAGCTTTCCCAATCAAGTTCAAGGGAATAAACATTTTTGTAGAAGAAAATACCCCCTGCCACTTTATCCTTTTGGCTACTCAGCGCTCGGAAAGCCCACGAAATAGATTCTTCGCTGAAAATAATATCATCGCTGGCATACATTGCCCACCTGCCAGTAGCTTTTGAGAAGCCGAAGTTATATAGCTGTGGCCAAGAATGCCTACCCCGTCCCAGCCACTCGGCCTCACTGTAAACCTTTGCGATGCGATGTTTGCGTAATACCTCCAGCGTGTTATCGGTAGAACCTCCTTCAACTACAATTACCTCGTAAGCTACGCACTTGGCTGCTTTTTTCAAGCTGGCGAGCATCCGGTCAAGCAGCTCGGCTCGGTCTTTTGTGCAAAGCACAATGCTGACATCATAGTCGGCGTGCAGATAATCTGCATTCTGTGCTTTCGAGATGCCTTTTCGGATAAAAATATCTTGCTTCTTTGATTGGGTATTTTGTAACATAATCGACTCACTACCAGCATAGCTAATCTCGGACGACTTTATTTTTAAAAAGTCAAAAATACAATGGTAAAAAGCATCAGGTGATATTTTGTCCTTTTCTGCTCTGTTATTTTCTCTGACATCACGGTCGTGATAAGCCTGGAGCATCCTGGCTAAAAAGGCCGATTGATTAGTATCAGGATTTGCGTTGAAGTTGTCCCTAAGTTTAGGTTGCAAGTATTCAAAGCATTTATTTATTAAAAGCTTGCCTTGTTTTCTGTCCCATTTGAACGAATGTTTAATATGATATGCAAATGGAGAAACAAGTTTTTTCACCGGGATGCCTTCCAAGATTGGAATCAACAGCATCCAGTAATCCCACCAGGGTAATCCTATACAAAAACGAGATTTTGGGAAGCATGAAATCAAAGTTTTTGGGAAAAAGAAAAAGTCAAATCCCTCATTAAAGAATTCGCCATCTAACTGCTCCAAGGAATCAATATTTACCCTGGGTCCGTAAACAACCGAATCAGCTGCCTGTTCTTTAATGAAAGAAATAATACCTTCATCACCGATTAGAAAAATGTCCGAATTTACGATGCTACAAAGTTCACAATTGTTTTCCCGAAAATACTCCAGGAAATCATCGAAATATACAACGGTTTTACCAAAGAGGTCCCTGCCATCCCGCTCTGTGCGAACAAAGTTAACGTTAGGAAAAGGTCGTTTCAATATCTCGATTTCTTCAGCGCAATTTAGCGAAACAACATCAAAGCCAAGCTTCATCCAGCTCTCTATCGCCTTTGCCTGCTTCTTAAGATTTTTCGGGGCTATACTCGTAGCGATGGTCAACTTGAAATTTTCTCTGTTCGATATGGGTTCAGGGGCCGGTGGCATATAAGCTGACCCGGTTTTTTTGATATAAGTAATTTCCTGATTGATTAGAAGTTCTGCTTCCCGATTATATTTATCCATACACAATTTTGTTTTTTGATTCGGATGATGTCGAAAGCCACCAAGTAAAGCATCTACTGTATATAACTGCGCATGTCTGAAAAAGCGGATCCACAATTCCAAGTCGCCCGCAAATTTTAAATCTGTCCTCAATTTTGCCCCTGCTTTCCCCCACAACGTTCTTTTCCAGAACGTACTCTCCTGCTGGATGTAATACTCTTTAGGGCCGGGTTGTATAAAATTTTCTCTGCACCACGAAGGCAGCCAACCGATATTAATTAGCTGGCCGTCTTCATTCCACGACGTAGGTCTACCGGTTATCCACTCAACGTCGGGATATTTCCCGAAGATATGCACGACATTGAACAAAGAATTAGGATGGTATTTGTCATCGGAATTCAGCCAAGCCATAATTTCGCCGGATGTTCTTTTGAAGCCCTGGTCTATAGCAGCGTATTGTCCGCCATCAGGTTTGCTTTGCCAATATGTGAGGTACTTTTCATATTTTTTGATAATCTCGACAGAACCATCCGTGCTGCCTCCATCCATTATAATGTATTCCAAGTTGGGGTAATTCTGGCTTAGAATAGAGTCGATACACTCCTCCAGGAACTGTCCCTGATTGAACGATGGAGTGACTATCGAAATCTTAGGATGGTGATTGAGAGCTATACTCGCGGCAATGACTAACTCATTGTCCCTGGATACTTTGAAACTATCACGGCATTTAGTCTCTCGTTTTTTTTCAACATCACAGGTTAACGCCTTTTTCGCATTCTCAGCTTTGATGAATGCATCACTTAGAATAACCTTTGGCACTGATTCTAATGGTAATAATTTTGCCTTTATAGTCTTGCTTTTGCGCTGCTGTAAACAACGTTCGTATAATTTTTGGTATTGCTGGGCAGTTTTCTTATGGTCAAATCTTGCAATTGCCTCCTGACGGGCGTTTCGGCTGAATTCGGCTCGCAACTGGGTTTGAGTAGCCAATTTCTCCAATGCCTGCACAAGTCCGTACACATCCTTATAAGGTGATACATAACCATCTAAACCATCGCGAACCAACTCCGGTACACCGCCGGTATCAAAAGTTACAATAGGAATACCGCAGGATAATGCTTCAAGAACAACGAGTGGACAATTATCTGCCGCGGGAGTGTATAAGAATATATCAAGCATAGAATAAGCCTGAGCAAGCTCGCTTTCATCATTAATATTAGGTATATCGACAATTCGGGAGTCATTGGATTGGGAATTGCCGCCGATATTGACGAAAACATGCCCCTGCAATTTAGTTTGTAAAGCATCAAATACCGCCCTGGCATAATTTCCTCCTTTCCAGGGGTTTCCAAGTGTGCCACCATGGGCAACAGCACCAATTACCAGAACATCCACAGATATACCAAATTTTTTTCTCGCCTCTATTTTGTCATAAGGCCTGAAAATATTCGTATCGATACCATTGTAAATCAACTCCACCGGGTGGTTACGCAAAATACTTCGCTGGACCTTGTCTTTCAGCCATTGTGAAGGTACAACTATATTGAGATATGAATTATCATAAATCAATTTTTTGTCGCGATAGAGCTGAGCACTTGCATCAACCAGTATATCAGGATAAAGCGATAACATGGGACACCGGCCGCAACCATTTTCCCATCTCTGGCAATCTAATGAATATGCACAGTGTCCTGTAGTTGGCTGCTGGTCATGCAGAGTCCATACCGTTGGCTTTAGATGCGACAGGAATGAAAGAGAAAAAGGATTAAAAAAGTCACCGTGCAAATTATGTAGATGCAAAATATCGGCGGAGAGAACAAATGGATTATCCACTAGCCTGTGGCTTCCCTGGAATTCATAATAAAGTTGGCCTTGCTGTCTACATTGGATGCGTAGAGACCTATCGGCCTCGACAGGAAAGGCAAAAGAGTATTTTGAATCACTCCTTTTTTCTCCCACAAGCATAATTGAATCGCACCCGGCGTTACGCTGGGCCTCAGCCAGACGCCAGGCAACCTTGGCAGCACCACCAGCCCGGTCGTGGGTGTTGACATGAACAATTGATAATTTGCCGGTATTCACAGTGCCGCAATTATGTTTTGTGCAGCGAGGTTCAGCTATAAAGTTGTGTTGAATCGTTGGTCTCGAAACAACTTCGGGTTCTTTGTTTGGGTTGCCAAAATAATCATTGTAATTGTTAATCAAACCTTCATTTATGACAATATCATCGGGAAATCTCCTGGGCTTATAATCAACACAGAAATTATCAAACTTATGAGTTTCACCACAATGTAACCCTGTCCCGTCAAATCCAATATTGCGAATTTGTGAAAATGTAGGATATATGTAATATCCTTTATTTAAGTAAACTGATAAAACCCAATTTAAAGTCCAAACATCCTTAATTTCACCATTTATCAGCTTTTGCACATTCTGGGGGATATCAGTTCCACCTTGATTAATATCGATATCACCGGCTTTGACCTGCTCATATATTTTCCTTAAATCAGGCTCGTAATGCATCCAGGCCCTATTCCATGTGGCCCAGCCCCAACTGCCTATTCGCGGGTAAAAATATATATCAAAGGGATAATCTGACAACAAATCCTCAGCGATAGGGGCCGTATAGCCGTTAATACCAAAAACCCTGTCATGATTCTCGTATCGCTCAAGGCACTCTTTCATAAAATCAAAAAAGTACCTTCGCGGAACACAATCATCCTCAAGCAGAATTAATCTGTCGTGCCTTTCAAATACATGATTTACAGCACTGACAATATTGCGCGCAAGACCATAATTTTCATCGCGTTCTATAATCTTTGGCTTGGTCCATCGGACGGCCTTAAAAAGCTCTCGAGTTTTTAAAACACCCTCAACATCCCTTGAGTTTTTGGGTGCATCCGAAAAGATATACAGGTTCTGAACATTGTGTTCCAGCAAAGCTTTAAGCACCTGAGCAGTGTGCCAAGGTCGGTTATAGCATACTAAAATGACAGGAATATCTCTCAAAATTATCTCCTATGTATCAATATTATCTAAGGCTGATTAACACAAATAATTATTATGTCCCTATATTCACTTCCACAGGATTCCTGCTGCTTACACACCTTTTGTGTATAAAAGTAAATTCGGTGAACGGTTTTCGCGGATTAGTATCATAGGCTGCAACATATCCCAGTCTTTTCATATGCTCTATACATTTCTTTGTGTCGTCCTCAGTGAAATCTGAGCAGAAATGGTGAAATTCTATGCATACCTGAGGTATGTCCAACCTGTCAAGAGAGCTAATGACCTCGTACTCTGCGCCTTCGATGTCCATCTTTAAAATAGAAATGTCCGGACATCGACTTAGAATGTCAGGGACATTAATTGTTCCTACTGTATAAGAACCTGCATCTGAAACATTGCCGTGAGAAGGCAGTATCGAATCAGAAACAAATTCCGGATTTGTGTTTTTGTACATTTTTATCTGTGAACCACTCTGAGCACATAATGCCTTTTGAATGAAGCTAATGTTGGGGTGTTTATTACCTTCGATATATTTTCTGGCTTTTTCAGTTGGGTCTATGCCGATTATGCTGCACTTCTTCAAATCAATCAGCCCCATATCAAAAGATATATCCTCACCAACTCCTGCAGAGATGACAACACTTCCATCCGAAACAAGGTCCAAGTCAACTGCCCAGCCTCCGTAGTCGGAACCTATCCGGTACAAATCTATAGCTTCGATACTTTTAGCGGCAGGGGCAATTGAAGACTGAGCCGGTTCAAAAACAAGAATGCGGTCTTCATCATGGTTTTGGCCTTTGTAATAATCATGATAGCGGTGCCAGAAAAGAAACTTGTTTCTCCTTATAACGTCTTTATACACGTCACCTGTTGCGGTAAATATATGATTAGTATCAGCCCCTCCTGTGCCCGTTAGATTTTGCCAATCTATATGATAAACACCACTGACCTTGCCCAGCTCTTTGTAAGCTCTTGTACATAAATCCATATCATCGAAATAACACGGAAAGTACGCTTCATCAAAATAGTTTAATTCTTTCATCGTACTTGCCCTCAGAGCCAAAGGGCCTCGATTAACTGCATCCCGGATTTTAAAAACGGCCCTTTGAGCTGACTCTGTGCAGGTACTAATCACCTTTTTCTCCGGAGCAGCAGAACATATAAAGCTATGGGCGTTTCTAGCGCTTACGGAAAAAACGTCATCCCATACCTCAATAGGGCGAATAATTCTTTTTTCCCAGCCCTTTTCTGTTATTAGCATGTCATCCTGCATGAGAATCCAGTACTCACCATCGGCAGTTTTCATACCCGCGTTATTAGCCATTAATTCGCAAATATCGGGTGTACGAACTACTTTAAGCTCCTGCATTAATCCTTTATTCTGCAACAACATTTGATTAACAACCTGTTCCGGCCTATCAGTATACCCATCATAAACAATAACCAGTTGGAAAGGCGATGTAGTGTTGTTAATAATACCTTTGATAATTCGTGCAATTTGAATTTCTTTTTTATAGACCGTCAGTATTATGCTTATCTTAATATTATTCCCATTTGAATTTTTCTGCAAAACCGGACATTCGATGGCCTGAATAGCAACATCCTCTGAGAAATTATCACCTAATTTTTCAGAAATAGACTGCTTACTGCCTGCCGGCTCACCCTCATTTACCATTCTCTCGATTCTGCCAAGCAACCTTTTCGCACCGGCATTTTCCGGATGTAGTGATAGTTCTATTTGGCACATTTTTTTTGTTGAATATACATCCCCAAGCTGTGCATATGCCGTAGCGATTGCAAAGTGAACATCAGGCATGCTGAAGCAGAGATTTCGCGCCTGGTTGAAATAATTCAAAGCCTCCTCGCTGCTTCCGGACTGCAATAGTTTTATACCCTTCTGGAAAAATTCCTGCGCCGAAAAATCATCCTGCCTTACCGTAGCACAACTTAACTCAAACTGTTTATCATCGATAATATCACCATCTTTTTGTATATTCTGCGCACGTTCAGATTCAGGCCCATTAAGATAATCAAAATAAAAAAGAGGCCGCAATGTGTTTAGTCGGTACAAAGAGCGTATGTCCTTATGTCCGTAGATTAGCTCGCCGGAATTACACCTGTCTGTAAACTCCCGTACCCATTGTTTGACAGTTTCGGTCCGAAACAGTGAGTGTGATTGTACAAAATTATCTATTATTATCGGGAATATGTTGTCTATTTTTCGTTTGCGCATACATAGAAAATTTATGCAATGTTTGTATCCAGGCAGCTTGGACTCATCCAGCCAAAAGGATGGAAAATACTTTTGAAAGACCTGTTCCTGCGCCAGCCGACTAAACAAGAATTTGTAAGGAAGCCCTAAAACGGTCTCAATATACTCTCTGTCGGTAAACGGAGTTATGGCTGCACCGTAAATATCAGCCAGCGTACATAGGTAGCTGATATGGTTACGCCCTCTGTGTTGCACAAAATTAAGAATAAATTTTTGATATTCTTCTCCCTCGCACTCCTGCCAAAGCTGCTCCCATCTTTTGAAAACCACCGGCAACAGCGAATCAACATCATAATTTAACAAACTCTTGATTTCTTCTATCTTAAACCCTTCCTCACTTACAAACTGTGACCTCCAGAATTTGGTTGTTAAATTGGTATCACGGACCTGCTCGAAAGCGTCTAATTGATGGCCAACGAAAACATCCCCGATATACCCTGATAGTATAGGGACCGGCAGTTCCGGATCACCAAATATTTTATCATAGAAAACCAGAATATACATTCCGTGCAGATGATGTGATGTGCCAAAAATATCGAACCATCGTCTGCCATAGTCTGCGTAAAAATCAGCCCCGAGGTCACAACAATCCCAGTCTTTAATTCCAGCAGCCTTAGCAACGAGCCTCGCACGGGAGACCTCATAGGCGGTCTCGATTGGGTATGAATAATCGTAAGTTCTCGCAGTTACCCGCTCCGGTTGCTGAACACATGCCGCAAGCATGCGGGAATCGTATCCACCAGAAAGGGGCAGAAAAAGTCTTCCGTATCCCTCTGTGTACTTTCGAATTGTAGAAACCGTGGCTGTATAAAGATCATCCACAGGGTTTTTTGATGTACGAAAGTGCAAAGGGGCAAGCGGGCAAGTTTCAAATACCCTGCCATTGCATCGGAGCAGGGAATTTGCCTTCATTGTGAAAATATGCGGCCAGATGGTATGTTCTCCTGTCAGATGACCTAACAAAAGGTATTGAATCAGGTTTATTTTGTCGATTGGTTGCCGACCGATACTTTGTAGCACCAGGCCCTCTATGGAGCTTACACACACATTATCCTGACCGCTGCCATAGAAAACTCTGAACGAACCAATAATGTCATTTTCAATTTCTATGGTGTCACGGTGGATACGTATGAATACGCCGCGATTTTCAAGCCGCTCTGTACCCAGCAGCTCAAGCTCCTGCTGTGTATAGCCAGCAACAATTTTCGTTTGGTCATTTTGCTGTATAATAAAAGATGTAAAATCACCATGTCCCCACAAATGCACAAACCATGGGCCTATATGCAGCTTTTCAAAACGCAGCCAGGGAAAGTGTCTGCCAAATGCAAAATCAAGAGCAACATCCCGCCGGCTCAAACAAAAACCGATAACCTTGTTTAGTTGATGAGTCGGATTTTTTGAACACGTTTCACCTTTAGCAGGCGCTTTATCAAAAAACAATGCTGATTTATTTGTTAATGGGTCATATTTGATAGGTTGTTCATCTGTCAAATGCGATACATGAGATTCCTTATGTCGTTGATTAAACAGACTCAACTCAACAATACTTTCGGCTTGATTAACTATTTTTACACCATCCAGTGCCAAAATTGGTCGATTCATGTAGTCACGTTCGGGTGTTACATCATGCAGCAAAACAATGCCATCGTATTTTTTCCGAATCAGCATTTCTATAACTTGTTTTCTTACATGACCATCGACCAACACCACATCGAAGTGGTTGCTATCAAGCAAACGCTCAATTCCTCTCAAATAAGCTATAAACTCCTCCGCGCGTCCATAGTCATTCCCCTCCGGAGTGTTTCTGTTACACCATGCTTCTCTTCCATCTTCATAGTAAGCGCAGGACTCGGGAGGGAAAAAATAGAGTTCTACGTTGCTAATCCCAAATTTTCCCAAATAAAGTTTAATTTCATCAAACCAGGGCTTTCGAGGCTCAACGGATACAACTCGTGGAACGAACCGCGAACACCATATAGTGCTGTAACCTGAGCCTATTTCCAAATAGCTATTTTTATTTTGCAGAACTTTTTGCAACAGACGGCGTTCCTCGGGCAACATTTGCATATTTTCTGCACAAATGTCATAAAAATTCCGCTCTTGTTCTTGATGAGTCGGATTTTTTGAACACGTTTCACTTTTAGCAGGCGCTTTATCAAAGAACAGCGTCGATTTGCTCGTTAATGGGTCATATTTAACAAGTTGCTCAGAGGGTAAATGCGGCAGGTCGAGAATGCGTCCGTCTATTGTTTTGATCGTCGGAGTTGATAAAGTCTTGGAATTAATCAACTGTCCTGAATTTTCCGGATGGTCAGCGATTTTGACGCATTCAGGCTTTTTCTTTATTAAATCGAATATCAGCGATGTGTAGGTTATGCCGTATTGAGAATAATAAGGACGCATCTTTTCAGGGGTTGTGTTGTACAATAACTTCTGTAATTGTTTTGATTGTGCAATTCGTCCGTCATAGAACTGACTTGAGCGTTCTACTTTGCCGTTAGCACCGTCATTTTGCCACTGTGCTTTGTGAAACTCATGTTCGTCCCACCACTCCAATAGTCGCAAGTCGTACTTATCGTGGTCGAAGAATTCATTGATGTTGTCGTATGAGAAGAAATATTTGTGGTCATCTGAGCCGATGTCCACGCCACCCGGCTTGCATAGTTCGTGATACCAGGCTGATGGATGCATCGCATCGGGGACGGCCAGTCGTATTCGCCCGCCGTCGCAGAGATATTCGTACGCGATTTTAAGAAAATGCTTTGCTTCGTCGGGGCACAGATGTTCAAGCAAGTGTTCGGCAAAAATTATTTTAATTTCACCCGGCTTAAACCGTTCTTTCCAATCATTTAGGTTCGTTACATCCAATTGAGATTTATCTGTTGTTATCCAACCGGGAGTATGTCGTTGGCCGCCAACTTCCAGCTTGTAGGGAGCGACAACTAACTCGCCAAGTGTTTTTACTTGATTAATTAATTTGTTCACAGCTTTGGGTTTCTCCAATTCTGTGTGATAATTCGGTTTGCACCAGATTCCGATGGGCATCGCAGCGCAGATAATGCAACAACAGAGCTGCATCTTCACGGCTCGTTGTTGATAATCTGGGATACCAGCTCTTATAAAGTTCGCTTGCGATAGAACTGTACATATCGAAATAATTATCAGATTTAAGCAGATTGCAAAGTCTTGTGAATTCCCCCTCATACTGATTGTCAGTGGCAATATCAACTATATTGTTTTCATCGCAGTGGATTGGTATAGCCCGAATATTGTTATTTGCAATATCTATGCTTACCGCAATTGACCAATGCGCATTGGGATAAAGCCGAAACGAATCGTTAGAGAAAAAAAAGTTACCCAGCGAATAGAATATCGGCTTACCCTTATACAACTCAAATCCCTGCACCACATGTGGATGGTTTCCAATAATAAGATTGGCACCATACTCAATCCACAATCTATAGCGTTGCCTCAAGTATGGCGGAGGAATTGGTATTAGCTCTGTTCCACCGTGAGCGACCACAGCTACGAATTTTCCGCTTTCCCGACCTTGTTTAATAATCTCAAAGACTTCATTTTGTCTATCAACGGTAGCAATCCCGGCTTTATCTTCCCCAGCAGCGCCAAATTCATGCTCTGCAACAGAAATGATACGGCAGTTACCAATATCCAAAGGCGAAAAGGCTGCGCCCAGATTTAATCCGGCACCAACCGTAGAAATGCCTGCTTTTTTACATTGTAGAATTGTTGTATCAAGTCCTTCATCGCCGAAGTCCATAACGTGGTTGTTTGCAAGCGTTGCAATATTAAAACACTCTGTGACCTCACTAAAAAAATTCGGCTCCAGCAATAAATGAGGTCCAGCCTTAAATAAGGGTTTACGAAGCCTCGAAAACGCACCTTCCAGATTAAATACCCTTACATCATGCTCAAAGCAAAGTCCTCTCAATGACCGTCCAAGTTCAAACGGTTTATTAGGCACAGTATCGCCGACAAAAAGAAGCCTGCTAACCTCATTCACTTCATACACTCCGCTTCATAACTTTTTCGAAAACCCCCTCTTCTTTTTGTCAAATATTGTCACGATAAACCCCTATAGTTTTTTTACCTTTACGAATCTGGCTTAGCTCTTCTTCGACTTCAGCTTTTTGAGCAGCAAGTGCCAGGCACAACTGCTTGTACAATCTTTGCAATTTTTCCCGGTAATTCTTAAATTCAGATATCTCTAAAACCCCCAAATCAGTAATTCTTTCTATAAGCGAACCAGCCTGTTCGACCAAAGCTTCAACATCACCGATGTTGCCTTGCCTAGCCAGCTTTATTTGTTTTTGTAAAACATTCTGTAGTTTATCTAACAAAAGTTTTTCTTTATTAATACTCATTTACTCCGCACTTTCTCTTTGAGCTAATTTATGTTCCACTTCTTCGAGAAGATTGATTGCATCTTTATTGGAAGGTTCTAAAGCTAAAATATCCAAGAGAACCTTTCGCGCCCGCTCGACTTGGCCATCTTTCATATAAAGAGCCGCCAAACAGAACATGACGGAAGCATCGCCTGGGTGCATATCCAGATATACTTCAAGGTAGTGAGTGACTTGGACAAAGGAACCCATCTGGCAGGAAGTTTGAAACAGTCCCAAAAGAGCGGTCAGATTATCTGTGTCCAGCTCCAGAGACTTTAAGTACATATCAAAGGCTGATTTATGGTCGCCGTTTTGCTGTGCGACCATTGCCAGACCGGCATATGCCTTAGAGCAATTGGGGGCCAACCGACAAGCTACTCTAAAAGCTATTCTCGCATCATCCAGAAGATTTTTTTGCAGAGCAATTACTCCCAGCCCCACGTAAGGCCCCGGCTCATCTGGACTCACTGACGCCGCTTTTTCATAATGCCGCTGGGCCTCTTCATAATTACCAACAGAGGTATGACAGTCACCAAGCTCTTGTAACACCTCGTAACGCTGGGTTGTGTTTTCCTGCTGATTAGTATCGCTTTGTGTAATATCCATATCAACTTTTTTCCTTAAATACGGGGTTGTTTTGCCACATCTGACTAAACGGGAAATCGAGCATTTGTTCCGCTTTTTCGAGTGGTTCGATTGCTGATTTGCAATCTTTTCGCCGATTGAGCTTTGCCTCTAACAAGAGAGTATCGACCGTCGGCTGTTGTTGATTGACCTGGCGGACGAGCTGAGCTGCCTGGGTATGAAGGCCGGCTTTGAAAAAAGCCTTCGCGGCCAGTCCTTTTATCCACAATTTGTTTTGATAATGTTCGGCAATATATCCAAATGTCTGCGCTGCTTTTAACCAGTTCCCGCTTTTTCCTGCGGCTCTGGCCTGCTCAAGTAACTGGTCATACTGAAACGGAATCTCTTCAGCAAGCACACGCCTTATTATGATACCGGCAGCTTTTAGAGACTGGCGAAAGGTCAGGTGCGGAAAGTTTTTTCGAGCATAATCCAAGTCCCCTCTGCTTAATATAACAGCCCAGAGTTCGTCTGTTGAATCCTCCAGTTCAAAGGCCTCTTTGTTCGCGGAGCTATTGATAAGAGCGTAGAGCGAATCCTCCACCCAGAAATTTCTTATTGGAAATGCTGCCGGTACTATGGCAATAACATCACCATCGCATTTAGCCAGGGCCGCGTCTATGATTTGCTCCTTCGACGTCCAAGATTCCACCGGAACAGTAACCATGTTTGGTATCTCCACATTGAGCTTGCCGAATTCAGACTGCTCCAGTGGCAGATAAATCTGATAGGGATAGAATGTGTGTTGCCAGATAGAAACAAGGGTATCTCGCACTTGTTCGCTCAGCCTATCCATTGTAAGAATAATGGACATATCCTTAATTTTCGGCCACGGCTTAGGAGGCCTGGTGGTTCGTATCGCAAGGAAATTCCTCAAGTATTCATCCCGGTCTTTGAAATATCGAGCTGAAATTCTGTCAGAGTCCCCAACAGGATGGTAAAATTCACCAGTGATTTCGTGGACATGATGGAAATCGGTAAAGAATGCCAACCTCCGGGTTAAATCCCAGTCAACCAGGACATTTAGTTTTTCATTAAAGGTGCCGGTTTTTTCAAGTATCTCTCTGGTGTGCATCAAACTTACATGCAGAGTATGGTTAAAACAGAGCGTAAAAAAGCGGTCGAAGTCCCGGCTGATGTCGAGAACCTTGCTTAAAACCTCTCGATCGCCCTCAGGACCAATCCGGCAGTATGTCCTGTGCAAATCACTGTATGCAAGCTGGCAGTCGCCCCCGCTACTGTCTTCCGACAGGAAGACGCGGGGGTCTTCCAGAGTATTTACCAATGTTTCTATATGATGGGGGTAATATAAATCGTCGTCATCAAGATAAGCAATATATTTGCCCTTTGCTTGTAACAGGGCCTGGTTCAGGGAGAAGGCCTTGCCTCGATTTTCCTGCCTGTCAATAAAAACAATCCTTGGGTCATTGAATGAGTTGATAACGTCGCTTATATCTTCTCCGCCGTCTCTAATTACGAAAATTTCAAGATTGCTGTAGTTCTGCTGTACAGCACTGGAAAGTGCTGTAGGCAAAAAGTTCCGCCGGTTGTAAGTTGGCAATAAGACACTGACCAGCGGTTCGGCCTTTTTTTTGCGGTCTCTTATCATCATAAAACTGATAATATTCTTTCATGGACCGAATATTACACCACAGTGTTGCTCTCGAATATCGGAGCGGTTGATTCCGAAGATGATACACCATCTACCTGAGCTTCGAATTGGATGAATATTTCGTTTATTCTGCTCAACTGGCTTTCCAGAGAGTATTTTTCTTCAACAAATTTGCGATACCTTTGGGGCTCGTATTTATCGGAAAGAATTTGCCCACAAAATTCTTCAGAGATGTTAAACAAAAATTCCGATGGGAAAACATCTTCGGCTCCCGGGAAATTGTGTATAACCGGCTTTAGGCCGCATGCCAGACCTTCTAATAGTCCAACAGGATGTCCTTCACAAATGGACGTTGAAACTATATAGTGTTTGTCTTGTAACCAGGAGTTTACGTCTCCCTGCCATCCATCAAAGAACACCACATCCCCAAGCGCAAGGGCCTGAACCATACGCCTTAAATATTGTTCAAGCGCCTGGTCCTGAAATCTGCCGGCGAAAAACAGACGGTATTCAGGGTCGATGTAGTGGAGCTTTTGCATGCACTGTAATACAAAGGCGGGATTCTTTACCATCCTCAAATTAGCCAGAAAAGCGATGTTCTTACCCCGCCGGCGGTCAATCAGTTTGAACTCGTCAAGGTCAATTCCGTTGGGAACAGCAACCACCGAGGTGTAACTTTCAAGGCCCGGAACTTTGCCCAGAAGCGTTTGTTTGGTAATGTCATTTCCAACACTTATAAGAGTGTCGATATTATTCCAGTTAACCTCTTGCGGCCATTGCTCATAAGCTTCGTAGCGATGCAGCCTAATAATGTTCTTGCAGATTTTCGGCAATTTCGACGCGGCTACCGCAAGATTAGTACACCACTCAAACCACGATATGTCGCTCCACGCCATAAGCTCGTATAATTCGTCCTCTGTCTGGCCATCGAAGACACGTGCCTTGAAACGCTGTTTTGTAAACTCGATGATTTTGTTAAGAAATGTCATCCCATCGCCGCCACAGAAGAAAGCTATCTTTGGCCTTTTCGAACGAATTACCTCAAGTACCGGTTTAAGGATTTCCTGGTCAGACCATATCTGTTGAGAACGAAGCAGCATTTCTATAGCATTGGCTTTATCGTTTTGGTTCAAAAAAATCGTGGCAGCCCTGTTAAGTACATCTGCATTTAATATTTTCATCCGCTCCATATCATCAAAAAGAAACGTTGCCTCTTTTACTTTACCGACAGTCATGCAGCTTTCGGACAGATTCCATAACATCTCAGTCGAGTCGGGTTTTAGGTTTCTTGCTTTAGTAAGATGCTCGATGGCTTCTTCTGACCGGCCAAGACAATGAAGAATTACCCCAGCATCGTTCAGTGCCTGGGCATCTTCAGGTGCTGATTGAAGGTGCTTTTGTATACAAGCAAGGGCCTCAGCGTATCTGCCTGCTCCAGCCAATTCCAAACCTACCTCATAATCATTCGAGTTTGCCTTAGTCGTCATCTGTTTTACTCCTTGTTCACGTTACAGTATCTCTTTAATAAGCTCGCAGCCAAATGGTCATAAAACAACCGTTACACAATTGAGCAAATTCTGTACCATCGACTCCAACTGGCATTTATCTGTGATTTTGTAGTTTCCCACAAAAAATCTGTATAAATATCAAACATATGTGCTATCCAAATAAAACCTGTCGAAGTATTGTTATTTTGTAAATTTTGCTCTCATTTGCCCGTTCCTTTTTCATCAGTTTTTCAAAAAAGATGACGGGAGGGGGCTTTTTTATAATTTTTTACATAAAACCACCTTCGCAAAAGGAACTACTCAATGAAATCCAAAAGCGACAAAGACATAAGTCTGCCCGCCACTGATAATGACATTTCATATAAGACCCCACGGCGGGAAATATCTATGGCAATTTGGCTAATATCGGCTTGCTGTAAAGCTGTGGTTTCATCTTCTGTACTAAACTTTATATTATCAAGGGTGTCCTTAAGGCTCTCCAGAAATCCGACTTTCGACGCTATAGAAACGGATTTTTCCACAAGACGATCTTCTAAGTCATTCAATAAATTTATTGAATTATCTACTAACTCCGCAATCTTGGCGTTGGAAAGCCCTTTTTCATTTCTCAATATGTCCCGAAGGCTAATAAGTGTGTTGAATATATCATAAGTCCCTGGCGCACAAACCATATCGGTGCCAGTGGTGCTTATATTCGAGCCATCAACATACAAAACTCGTCCGGTTTGAGAATCTGTCACAGCAAGGTTGGAGGTATCCCCCTCCACAGCCACAGTGCTGGCCCCCCCATCGATAGAAAGTTCGTATTTACCGGTTACCTCGTTATAAGTTACTGTCAGCCAGACGCTACCCCTAACGCTTGATGTCGCTGTGCCAGCTGCCGCTCCAGTATCGCCAAAAAAGAGTGGGGTACCACGATTGTCAAAGCGAAAGATATCATCGCCCACAGAAAAAATACTGGCTTCCAAGCCGGGAGCCAATTCCACGTCCCGACCATCAAAGCTTCCCTCGTAAGTTACGCTGGTAATTTCTCCATTGCTGTACTGGGCAGCATATGGTGCCGAGCTTGTGTCGCTCCCTCCAAAAAGATATTGTTCCATATGTCTGGTATTAGCTAATGAAAACACCTGCTCTAACACATCATTTACTTCTTCAGCAAGTCGGCTTCTTCCTTGTTCTGAATAGGTGCTGCTGGCAACTTGTGTCAGATGTACTTTTACTTCAGAAATAGTTGATGCAATCTCCTCAACAATGTTGTAGGAAATCTCCATTGTGTTACTGGCCTGCAGAATACTGTCCATATACTTCTCCAGCAGTCTCTTTTCAGAGTTCAATCCTAAAACTCGATAGGCTGCGGAAGGGTCATCAGAAGCCCGATTTATCCGTGAGCCGGTAGATATTTGCTCCTGAAGCCGTGCCATCGCTTCAGCCTGCAGGTTCAGGGCAAAGCCGACATTACTGTAAATGCTTAAAAACGTTCCACCCATCTTAAACCCCTGATATAAAATCAGATAATTATATTAGCTGCATAATGCTGTCATTCATCACTTGAACCGTGTTTATATATTTCGCCATTGCCTGAAACATTCGTTCAAAAACCAGCAGCTGGGTTGCTTCTTCACTAATGTCAACACCGCTCATATCGCTTTGTTGATTCGTGAGATTTTGAATCATAACCTCAATGTTATCCTGACGCATCTGTTTAACTGATAGCTGTTGACCGATGTTTGTAACCAATCGTCGATAAAACTCTCCACAGGTCGAAGAGCCCAGAGTGCTTAGAGCCAGGTCTTTTACCTCCGCCATCTTCATAACGTTAATGTTGTCGGTCGTATCCGCACCGAGGGACGTTGCTATCCTCGCAGACGACGTAATGATATCCTGACAAACGGATATATCATTGGCACTGGTGCCGGAAAAAAAGCAGTTCAGCCCGATCGCCGACAACAGACCGGAAGTATCCGAATCGGCATAAACATCAACTTTGAAATAATCGCCGACAGCCAGGTCGCCCATACCAACAGTTATGCTGATGCCGGTATCGCCAACCTTAATCCTGTCACCGGCCGCATACCCCAAACCGATATTGAGAGTGGCAATCGTATCCCCCCCGCTGTCGGTCACCAGGAGATTGAGGTCGCCATTTCCTATATCATCATCTGCGGTTCCGGTGACCATAAACGTTAAAGTGTCGTTTGCACTGCCGGTATAAATACCCGATGCACCTACAGCCGGGTCTGACGATCCGCTAAAACTAATATCATCCGCCTCAGGTTCCGGCAGTACCACGGGCAGAAAATCAAATGTATAGTTTGTGCTGGCCGTAATGGTCAGCTGATTTGAAGAATTCACGGAAGCAGTAAGTGGTGAGCCTGAAATTGCATTAATTTTCGCAGCTATCGTGGTCAGAGAATCTCCCCCGGAATCGCCGTCAATAGTGATTTTTTCTCTCGTTATAGCTCCGGTGTTAGTGTTGGTAATTCTTATATACAGCTCACCATCGGTTACAGCAGGAACGAAATCCGCTAAATCTTCGCTTGTCATCGCCCAGCCAGTCAGTCCGGTGAAAGAACCTCCTGAACCCACTCCCTGAACATGGAGTTGATTTATCTGATTGATTATTGCCTTTGCCAAAGAGTCCAGCTTATCGTGAATATCATAGACTATCTCATTTTTTAACGACAGCAGTGCCCCAAGCTTTCCTCCTTGTACATCGGTTGTGTAATCAGATACACCAGCAATTGAAATACCCAAACTGCCGTTTTTATCCAAACCCACCTCGAGTTCGATAGCAGAATCGTCCGCCACCACCGGTATTCCCGCAACGGTTACATCAACTACACCAAATTCTCTGCTATAAGTTTGGAGACCAACCAACTTAGACAAGTCCGATATGCACTTATCTCTTTGGTCGCACAGGTTGTTGGCCTGTCCTCCACCTATCTCCACTCTTTCTATATTGTCGTTGAGTTCAGCGATTTGGCTCGTAAGCACATTGATAGATTCAATAATGTTTTCAGTATCTAAGCTAATCTGTGTCTCCAAAGTAGCCAGAAATTCTCCTATTGTTCTAAATTGATTGGCCATTGTCTGTGCATCGCTCACAGCCTGATTTTGCCAAATGATCTCGGTGGGATGCGCGCTTAAGTCCTGCAACGCATTGAAAAACTTGTCTATTGCCGCGTTCAGACCCCCAGATTCCGTTGAAAGCTCACCAAACACACTTTCAATTGTCTGCAAAGTGATAAGTTCCTGTGAAACCTGCCCCAATGAGGATTGTTGTCGGAGAATCTCCCCTTCCAAGAGAATATCAACTATTCTGGTAACCCCGCTGATGTCAACACCTCCTCCAAGCAGAATCGAACCTTTCTGTGATGAGTAAGCAGGTCTCAGTTCTACTCTCTGACGGTGGTAACCTTCCGTAGCTGCGTTGGCAATATTGTTGCCGATTATGTCAAGGGCTTTCTGAGCCACATCGAGGCCGCTTATACCTATAGAGTAATCCGGCATCTCTTAACTCCATCTAAACAGCAATTTTTTAAAACCGTAAATTTACAAATCCCCCATCAGTTTGACTTCTGGTAAACCCCTTGGAATCGTACGTGATTGTTCCAGACCTGCCAATTTCAAAAATACTCTTCAAGAGCACGTTGTTAAATCTAGCACAATCTGACAAAAGCATTGCTGTGCTTATATGTTCCTTCTTAAGCCGGTCAGTTAACAATCTTAACATCGCCTTCCTCTCGGCTACTTGAGCTTTTTTTTCTCCCGTCAGCTCATCTTCGAGCACCGACAGAGTCATTTGCTCAAGGTTGCAGCCAAAGACTGCTGCTAATTCTTCTCGTATCGACTGCCGTTTTAATTCGTTGCATTTGTAACTGTCTGACCCAGTCTGGATACCCTCAAGCAGTTTACCCAAATTTGTATCATCACGCTTGACAACCAAGCTGCGCAGTTCGTTCAACCTTGACAAACTTTCCTGCAAGCGCTGAATATCCTTGTCAAGAACATCTAACAACTCATCAACCTTGTCTTCTATTTCAATAGCTGTTGTTTTCATACATTTTTATCTAATAACTCTGTTACTGTACTTCTTTTGCTCGAATCGGTTAGAGCCTGGTATATATCCTTCCACAGACCAAAGCCGCCGTTGTTCGCAATGTCACGAGCCAGGTATAACCAGAATATTCCTTGAACCTGCCTGGACGTTTCATCTTTTTCGAAACCCCAATCATCAATAGTATTTTTCATTTCTTCCAGCAGCTTATGGATAAATACTGATTCAAAATCTTTGGCGGACTGCTTCTTTTTCTCTTCCTGGAGAGCGTCGAATTTATTTAAATTCTCTATTGGCACGGCTGGTGGAATAATTTCAGTTGATATCAATTTGATGCTGTCCATAAAATCGACCTTACATTATTTCCAACTTAGCCTGAAGGGCCCCAGCTTTTTTCAGGGCATTAAATATCGCTATGAGGTCTCGCGGCGTCGCCCCTATGGCGTTGAGGGCTTTAGCCAACTCTGAAACAGTAACTACCCTGGGTACCGGGACCAGATAGCCATCTCTTTCTTCAATCCCCATCTCGGTTTCCGGCACAGCTACTGTTGTGCCCGCATCGGAGAAAGGCGCTGTCGGCTGAGAAACTCTTGCAGTTTCTCTGATTTTTATCACCAAGCTGCCCTGCGATATCGCCACTGTAGATATGCCGACACTCTCCCCAACTACAATTGTACCGGTGCGTTCGTTGATAACCACCACCGCAGGGGTATCTACTCGTACTTCAAGCTGCGTAATATCAACTATAAAACCTGCTATACCCATCTGGCCAATTTGACCGGGAACCTTGACATTGATAGTGCCAGCATCAACAACTTCTGCACTATTTGGGTGATTTCGGTTTATAGCCCTGCTTATGCGCTCGGCAGTCGAAAAATCGTTGTTTCGCAGATTAAGCGTGATAAACCTCCCCTTAGGGGCATATTCAACAAAAGTGGCGATTTCTGATTTTTCAACGATAGCACCGCCGGGTATTCGGCCAACCGTCTGATGGTTCTTCGTAATAGAAGCCTGTTTGCCAGACGCTGCCCAGCCACCAATCGAAACTCCTCCCTGGGCGACAGCATAAACCTGTCCATCAAGCCCTTTTAGCGGCGTAGGAAAGAGCATACCACCTTGAAGGCTTTTGGCATCTGCTATGGAAGAAACGTCAACATCGATACACGAACCCTCACGAGCAAAAGGACCTAACTCCGCCGTTACCATAACAATGGCAATATTACCTCCAGTCAAATCGTCGGGAGAAAATACCAACCCTGAATCTCGCAGGATATTCGCCAACATTTGTTGCGACGGTAAAGTGCTGTCGCCGGTACCGGCCAGTCCTATAACCAATCCGATGCCGCTGAGCGGATTGCTCCGAACGCCCTGAATATCCACGATGTCCTTTATCCGCTCACATTGCCCTACTTCAGCCATGTTTAGCAGGATTACAAATAAAATTACCAAACGAAATTTCATACTACTACACCCTTAAAAATAATCGCTTATTGCTCCCAATACAGCTAACTCTAAAATGGCCAAATCCTATCAAATATTGACCCCAGCCAGCCTGGCCTGTTATAAGGTTCTGAAACACCTCCAAGCATCGTGACGATACTGAAATTTGCAACTTGTTCGCTTTTGATTGTATTATCAAATGCAATATCACTTGGCCTGACTATTCCGCTTACTTCAATGGCTTGTTTGTCACCGGCAATATTACGGCTGCGGGTCCCTATGACAACAAGATTACCATTCGGCAGGACATCCTCAACGACTACGGTGATACAATCGACGAAGCTGCGTTCATCTTTGTAATCGGCTTTACCTTTTAACTCGTTGCTGGATTCGGCGGACATGGTAAAGCCGGGCATTCTCGGCAAAATATTATGGTTAGGAGTCGTAATCCCCAGTTCCCCATCAAAAGTATTTGAACGGCTGGTCTCTTTTTTCAGGTCTCTTTTGGCTTTGTTATCTACCTTGCTTGCTTCGGTGATTTTAATAGTTAGAATGTCACCTATCTGGCGCGCCACGTCGTCGGCATATAATTGCTTCATATTCCTGTCTCGCTTTGTCCAGATAGAGCCTGCTTGTAAATGGTCAGCCAAGCAAAACAAAAGAAATGTTAGAGCCAATCTTAAAACTATTCTATTATTCATCATCTGTCATTCCTTAAAAAACAGGTTCCACCGTTCCATCTTCATTGACTTTAGCCAGAATTATTCGCTGGGAGTCCATATTCCGTACTTTTATACATTCACCGACTTTACCATCCTGGACAACCTTGCCGTTAGCCGTAACAAGAAGCCCCAACCTGTCAATTCTAATGATTACATTCTGGTTGCGTTTAAGCAAAACCGGCGGTTGCGGCAGTCCTACCATATCCGGGCGAATCGTGGTATTGTGGCGCAACTGACGCTTCGCGATAAGGCCGTAAGGAGCCATCCAATTATTAGACTCAGGATAATTCAATATGGTCTTCTCCACCTTCACGTTCTCAGGGCTAATAACCTCACCTCGTGGAACATCAACGAGGGTTACTGCTCTGCGGCAGTTGTATTTCAAGCGGAAGATTACTTCACGTATCCCAATTTCCTTACCTTCGGAAAAAACAACTATTCGGATTTTAACCTGGTTTTTTACATGGCTTTTGACAAAACAAGGCACCAATTTGATATTTTGGGCCGACCCGGCCAAAACCAAGTCTTCGGGTACACATACTGGACTAAATTCGCAAACCGAATCATCAGGAGGATTTTTTTTCAAAAAACCCAAAGCCCTCTCAATAAATCTGCTCCCTCTGATAACTTGATGCTCTCGCATAACCGTTACCTTTTCAGCACCGGTTAATACAACTTTCGATGCAGGGATTCCATTGCAGGCCAATCTGCTAAGTATTGTGCGCCTGTCAAGTGTGATTTGCTGACCAGGTAACGAAATTCGCCCTAAGGTAATCTCGCTCGCCTTGACCGCAAGAGATTCTTCGCCCCGGACTATGCCCACCTGTCCAAGATTCGGAGTATCACTGTCGATTGTAATCTCTCTCGGCAGGTAAATCTTCAAAGCAGAATCCTTCTTCGCAGTGCCGGCCTTGCTGTTTGCTGACGCCAGTCCCGTTAGGGATGGCCAGGTCCACAAACAAGTAATTACAATAATGCTGATTGTTTTAATATTCATAGTTGCCTCTTATTTTAGAATCTTGCCATTTGGATTGCCTGTCTCAGCATCTCATCGGCAGCTCTTATTGCACGAGAGTTCACTTCGTACGCTCGCTGTGCAGTTATGAGATTTACAAGTTCGGTCATCATTTGGACATTGGATTTTTCCAAAAACCCCGCCTGTATAGCCCCAAAGCCGCTTTCTCCCGGTGTGCCTGTTGTGGGCGTACCGCTTGCTTCGCTCTGTGAATAAAGATTATCTCCTTCACTGGAAAGACCTGACGGGTTAGGAAAGCGAGCCAATTGAATAGTACCTACAACCGATTGAGTCCCCGAAGCCGTGGCAACATTGACACCTCCATCCTTTTCAATATCGATGGATACAGAATCCACTGCGACACTAATGGCAGGCTCTACGTTATAACCGCTCAGAGTAACTATTTGACCATTAGCGTTTACTTGTAAAGCACCATCCCGGGTATATTTTATGCTGCCATCAGGCATACTAACCTGAATAAAGCCGTCCCCATTGATTGCTATATCCAGTTTTCGTCCGGTACTCTCAAGCTCGCCGGGACTAAAAACTTTTACTGTAGATGCAGCCCTGACACCACTACCTATTTCCAGACCTACCGGAGATTTTATACCGGAGGATACTTCTGTGCCGGCTTCTCTGACCATCGTATAAACCAGGTCCTGGAAATCAAGTCGGCTACGCTTAAAACCCGTGGTATTGATGTTGGCGATGTTATTGGCCGTTACGTTGACCATTTTCTGCTGGGCATCCATACCTGTAGCCGAAGTAGAAAAAGCTCTAAACATAATTCATTTCTCCTGTGATTTTTAGCACATAGAACACAAATCCAATTATCAATTCTTAAGCCATAGCTACGCCTATTATGCTTTGGGATACATCTTTCTTGGCGGAAACGAACTTCATATTCGCCTCGTAGAGCCTGGAAACCATCATCATATCCACCAGCTCCTCGACCATTCGAACGTTCGATGATTCCTGATACCCCTGCTTTATAATCAGGTTCTCCGGCGTTGCCGCTGGTATGTTCCCCGGCGTCTGGAAACAGTTTGCACCCACCGCAACAAGTTCACCCTCTCCGTCTTTGAAATCCACCAGATGGAATTTCCCTATAGGTGTACCGTCAGCACTGATGCTGCCGTCGCTTGAGACACTTATCTGTGAGAGTCCTATGTTGGATGGTACAGATATCGGCCCGGCCTCACCTGCAACAATCCTTCCGGATGAATCTACTATCTGGCCGTTATGGTTCAGGCGGAAATTTCCATTGCGCGTGTAAAGCGGCCCCTCGGGGGTCTCTACCACAAAGAAACCTTTACCACACAGCGCAAAATCCAGTGACCGACCAGTCTGAATCAGCTCGCCCTGGGAGAAATCAAACGCTGTGTTCAAACTAACTTCGCTGGACGCTCCTGCTGCCGGCTCTTGAGCCATTAGGGACTTTGAAAATGCGTTGCATCTGCGTTTGTATCCGGCCGTGCTTAGATTGGCCAGATTGTGAGTAATAATATTAAATTCGTTTGTTAAGTCATTGATACTTGAGCTAATTTGTGCCGCAAGATCACTCATTTGTAATCCTATGATAAAAATCCACTCCAACTTTTCATTAAAATCTTCTTAACTATCTACCTATCAATCCGGATTGTTTTTCACTTTTTTCGCCCCTGTTTTAAGTGAAGGCAGAAAAAAGAAAGAAAAACAGTTAATTAACTTTCTATCGTATCATTTCCTTGTACAGCTACCGGCTGGCCAATACGTTCTTCCTCGCTTGTCGAAGCAGAATCATTTTCATTTTCGACACTCAACCTTACCAAAGCTGCGTTGGTAACGCGGGTCAGCTCATCAATATCCAAGTCCATCAGGCCTGTTAATTCAACTGCAATTGACATACCGCTTGGTATGGCCTCGGTGTGTCTAACTACACCGATATCCTCTACTATTTTTAATGTACCAGTGTCAGCGGTGGTTGAATCTCGGCCCTGCTCTTCATCCAGACTAAATAGTACCAGAACTCTTTCGCCTGTCTTTACCTGCAGTGAAGTTTCTATACGCAAACCAGGACCAGCTAATTCAGTAACAACCGCAGCGACAAATTCCGGCGGCCCCCATACCGACTCATAACTTTTTGCAAATGGGAATGGAGCAATAAAGGCCGGCTTTCTTACAGGAACGCGCAAGAAACGACGACGGTTAATGAACCGAACGTTATCGCTGTGATTCAAAACCAATATGTCACCGTCGTAGCTGACCACAGAAGTGTCAAATTCCCAAACCGATGAGCCAAAATAGTAACGAACACACCAGAACTCACCGAAAGTAATCTTGACCGGCTCGGCCAACTTAACCTCCAGCCCAGTATCACTGTTTCTTACAACGGTCGATTCAACTTCACCGCCGCCCCGGGCCCTTCGACGTGTCATATGGACTTTTTTACCTACGGGAATTTGCCTGCTGCTCAATTCTTTCAAGGTGGCGGATGCTCCTGCCGGCACAGCAGTTTGTTTCTTAAACCCAAGCTTTTCACGAAGGCGGAATAGTTCTGTTCTCAACTGGCTGCTTCCTTCGCTTGTCTGCCGGTCTGCAATGCTTTCTTCCAATTTGGCAACCCCGCGGTCAAAAGCAGAGGCCAAAGAAAAAATTGACTCTTTGTTTTTCAGCTTTGCTTTATTCGCTACATCAAGAAGAATTTCACGCTCGCGTACGCTTAGCCCTTTTCCCTCGGCATACTCAACAAACAACGAACTATCAGCTTTTCGCCCCTGCCTGATTCGATTGAAACTAACTATCACCAGCAATGCTATTAAAATAACTATGGCAATTACAGTGATTAGAATGAACCATCGTTCAGTCATAATGCCATTAAAATTACGAGCAGCCTCCCAGCGCTGCACAGGTGTCAAAGCTATAAAAGTTCCGAGTGAACTAAAGTGTCTAAAATGAACTAAAGTGAAAAAATAATCCATAACTTTACTTAGTGCCTAAAGTGCCTAAAGTGAAAAGTAATCCATAACTTTAGGCACTTTACACTTCAGGCACTTTCTTTTTATCTGATAAGGTTAGTCAGTTCTCTGAGTATATCGTTGGCAACTCTGATGGTCCTGGCATTGGCTTGGAAGCCATTCTGAGCTTGAATCATGCTAACAAACTCACTCGCCACATCTGTATTGGATTTCTCTAATGCCCCGCCGTGAATATAGCCGGCACCGCTGGATAGACCCTTTGTCGCTACCGCAATGCCCGAGTTGGCCGAAGGAACGAAAAACCCGTTCCCAATGCTTTCCAGACCACTTGTATTTTGAAACAGCGCTATCTGTACGGCAGCAAGGGTTTTCTTGACACCATTAGAAAACGCCCCGATAAGTACACCTTCATTATTAACTGATACACTTGAAAGTGCACCTGATTCGTAGCCGTTCTGCTCCCTTATCACCGCGGTAGAAGTTCCTGTTCTTCCCGTTGCAAACTGCGTCAGGCCATCGAATTTGTTTATGGTACCAAGGTCTACAACGACGGTCTGAGGATTCGCAGTATCATGCGGAAATGTTACTGTAAACTTGGCAGTATCACCTATCCCAGTATCTAACCCTTTGTAAGAACCGTCGGTGGAGCTAAACCGTATGCCACTGATACGCCGATTATTCGAGGTTAACTCGTGGACATCGCCACTGACCGAAGTTATTACCATATCCCAGAGGCTGGGAGTATCTGTTCTGACAAATGCCCCTGCCAGAACGTGTGAACCGCCCCGCGAGTCGTAAACTGTAACATTGACCTCTTGAACCTCTTCACCGCCAACGGTAGCTATTTTGAAGTACCCTGGCATTGTAAGGTCTGTATCGTCGCATGACATACGCAAGTCCAGCTGGCTGTACCCACTACTTGCGCCGGTTAAAACGATTCGACCCTCAGCCAAACTCGCTGTTGCTTCACCGCTAAAAACCGTGTTCAATTTGTCAATAACATTCTGGAAAGTAGTGGTTTCATCTACTGCGAGAGTGTCGCTGACTGGTGTGCCATTCTTTTTCTGGCCAGTTATGGTAATTGTCCCAGACAATGTTCCTCCACTGGCGAATTGATCGACAGCATCAAGTTCCGTACTTAATGAGGGTGAAGTTCCCCCGACGGTATAAGCTATACACGATTGCAATACCTGCGTCTGAGGTGCATCAAGCATTGCGTCAGGGCTCAGGT
>Ga0315551_10000149_pt1 | contig 52673 bp, 54 predicted proteins | sample SalMarSW160290MG_FD_203678 | JGI IMG/M metagenome (GOLD analysis project Ga0315551, IMG submission 203678) | Salt marsh sediment microbial communities from the Plum Island Ecosystem LTER, Massachusetts, United States - Salt Marsh Sediment SW1602-90 ...
GAAGAATAGTCCCCATTTCGTAAAGATGAAGCAGTTTCCAATCCCGGCTTAAATCTGGACTATGGAATTCCTTGATTAATTCTCTTGAAGTTAGTTTGGTGTATCTCATCCTAAGTTCCTTTCAAAAGTAGCCATTAACTTCAATTATTCGGTTTTTCGAGAACTGAAACTAAAGATAGGATAACATCATTTTGTTATTATGTCAACAATTACATAAAAAGGCCTCGTTGTTTTAACAAGGCCTTAGCGGCTATTTTTGATTGAACGATAGCGTTGGAGATAGCCAACAATGCTTAAAATACCATAAATTGAAGCTGTCAAGAGTAAGAAAATCAAGACGAAAGAGAGGTGGTTTTTAAAATCACGCTGGAGCAAGTTTCCTAACCATTCTATAAAGAACCACCAGCCAATGGCCGCAAAGCAAAAAGTTGTTTTAATCTTACCGGCCAAATGAGAACTCATATCAAGTTTCTTGACAAGTCCAATAATCCAGACAGTCACCAAAAAGAGTTCAATGGCTAAAGTCAAAATAATTAGTCCTTTAATAAGAGCTAACCAAATTCCGTCAGCCCAGCGCCAAAGTTCTCTAAGAAAATAAGCAAAAAGAGAACAGGTAAATAATTTGTCTCGAAATTTATCCAAAAAGCCGCCTATGGAAGTGGCTATTTGATAATGCCGAGCCAGCCAGCCGTCTGCTAAATCGGAAAGTCCGACACCGACGGCAAATAAGAGGATTAATAAACTGTGTTCGGCTGGCTGATTCCAAAGGATTACATTCAGCCAAGCAGTTAAAATAATACCCATAGCTGTAACTAAATTAGCCAGGTGCTGGAAAATAATTTCTCCCACCTTCTGAAGAATAGTTCTCATCGCTCACCTCCTCTATTAAATTTTTAAGGTTTCAAGGACTGTATCCCAGGGACTGTCCCTAAGATACAGTCCTTAAGGAGTGTATCTTAGGGACAGTCCCTGGAATCTCACCTGACTTTAAGAAGCTGCCACCATTGAGGATTGTCCTGATACCATTGAACTGTTTTGGCCATGGCTTCTTCAAATTCATATCGCGGCTGCCAGCCCAAATTTCGCAGTTTAGTGGAATCCAAGGCATAACGCCAGTCATGGCCAGGACGGTCCCGAACATACTCAATATAGTTTTCGTCTTTGCCCAGGCGATTTAAAATAATTCTGGTGATTTCTAAATTAGTTTTTTCGTTGCCGCCGCCAATATTATAAATCTCGCCTATTTGGCCATGATGCAAAATATAATCAATGCCAGCGCAATTATCTATCACATAAAGCCAGTCGCGTATTTGCTGGCCATCGCCGTAAACAGGCACTTTTTTGTCTTCTAAAAGATTAGTCACAAAAAGGGGAATCAATTTTTCAGGATATTGAAAAGGACCAAAATTATTTGAGGAACGGGTGATAATCACTGGCAATTCATATGTTTTGAAATAAGAAAGAGCTAAAAGAGAGGCGGCTGCTTTGCTACTTGAGTAAGGGCTAGAGGGATTTAGAACATCTGATTCTTTGAAAGAGCCGCTTTCGATAGCGCCGTATTCTTCATCAGTCCCAATATGAATAAAACGAGAGATTTTATATTTTTCAGCTGTTTTCAATAAGGTATAAGTGCCAAAAACATTTGTTCTTAAAAATTCATCTGGTCCTAAAATAGAACGGTCGACATGAGATTCGGCAGCAAAATTGATTATGGCATCTGGCTTTCGAGAAACTAGTTTATCAACTATCCTCTCATTGCAAATATCCCCTTTAACAAAAGCGTAATTGGGACTATTTTCAATATCCCGCAGATTCTCCAGATTACCAGCGTAAGTTAACTTGTCCAGATTAATAATCTTGTAATCTGGATATTGATTGAGAATATAGCGAATAAAATTAGAGCCGATAAAGCCGGCTCCTCCAGTGATTAATAGATTCATATTCAATTATTTTTCAAGGACTGTATCCCAGGGACTGTCCCTAAGATACAGTCCTTAAAAACCAATAAATTCTTTTATTTTATTAGATGGGATGGTTTTGAGCAGACCTTGGTAGTCAACTAAATTCAAACCAATAACTTCGCCTTTGATATTAATTAAAGGACTGCCATTGGCTAAGGTATTTTCCTCGGCCAAATTAATTTTTAATATCTCTTGATTAATGCTGCGAATAATCCCTAGATTAACAAAGCGAGAAAAAATATCTTTCTGGGACTGAAGACCAATTAAAATAATCCGCTGGCCCAGATGTAAATTTTCTAAACTATCTAAAGAAACTACCGGCAAATTAGTTTCTTCTATTCTAAGCAGAGCTAAATTAGTTTCAAAGTCCTTTTTAACCAACTGAGCAGTTAAGGACTGGTTATTACGAAAAACTAAATACTGGTCAGCCTTGGGCGGAATTAAATCACCAGCCGTAATAATTAATCCGTCACCGGTAACAATAAAACCAGTCCCCTGACTGAGCAATTTTTTGTTTTGATATGACTGAATAGCTACTAAGCAAGGGCTGATTTTATCAATGGCTTGCTCCAGCGCCGTGTTTTCTGTAATAATAATTTTCTCGGTTGGGTTAATAATGGTTGTTCCATTGCTGGCCTGTTGGATAAACTCTATTTTAGAAAAAGGCGGGATGGTGGCTAAATAAGGCAAAAGAAATTGGTCAGCTAAAATACCCCCCAGACCGCCAATAATTAAAATAATAAATATGTTTAAAATTCTCTCTTTGGACTTAAGCATAAATTCTCTCTAAAGAGAAGGACTGTATCTTAGGGACTGTCCCTAAGATACAGTCCTTAAGGAGTGTCCCTCGGGGACTGTCCCTACCAGGTTAATTCTACTTTCCGATTAGTGCTTTCGAATTGGCCAATGGAAGTAATGGTGCCGTGAGTCGGGTAAACACCAACCTCACCATTACCTTCAGCCTCATAAGTAGCTTCACTTAAATCGCCAGTTAAATTGCCAGATATTTGTCCTCCAACCGAAGCACATCCTTCTGTTCCTTTTCTCGCCTGATAAAGGCATTTTTCCGCCCCGGCTTCAGCCGCATAATAAGCTATCACGGATTGTCCTACCTGTCCAGACATTTTTATTTGTCCAACTGTCAAGGTAGCAATACCTAAACCAATGACCGATAGTTCTGCCAAAAGCAAAACAGCTAAAAGTATTGAAATGGCTCCTTGTTGCTGAATAATATTTTTTTTCATTTTTAAAATGCCCTTGAGGATATAGTGCTCTGTAAATAAATCTCGGCCTCTTTTTCCGCTTTACCCCCAGTGGCTTTTACTTTCATAACAATAGTCACAGCTGCCCGTTCTGGATCTAAGGGATTATTAGGATCATCTTTCCTAACATAAAAACTACCAGTTACTTCAAGATTAGTGGGATTTAAATCCTGCCAGCCGCCTCCATCTATCTGACGCTGCAGTTTCTGGCTAATAAACCGATAATCAACGTCTTCACTTTTGGCATTAGTAATATTTAAACTAGACAGCCCATCTCCAGCGTCTGAATCAATCACACTCATTCTAATTTCCTTACTGACTGATTCTAAGATATAACGAGCTGTTTCCTGACTATTTTGAAGAGCAAAGCCCTTGCGCTGACTTTTAATCACAGAAACAGCCGTGGCCGACATAGCCACAACAATCAAACTAAAAACAGCCATAGCAATAAGTAGTTCAATTAAAGTGAATCCCTTGTTTTTCATATTAATACGACATTCAGGGGCAGTCCTTTACTATTTCCAATTCCATAATCTATCTTCAGCGATTAATTCGTGGGAATTACCTTTGGTTTGCCATTTTACTTCAACGACTACTTTGACTTCTTTGTAAGAAACTTTAGTCAAAGTTACCTTACGCTTAAAAAGGGTATCTGTTCCAGAATCATACTGATAAAGACCATTAGCATTTGTTTTTAAATAAGCGCCGGAATAAGGTGTTGTTAAACTAGTGCTATTATACTGAACGCGATAACTTTGACTGGTACTAGTGGCTATGGAACCATACCATTCCCAATCACCCCACTCAATATTAGATTTCCGGATATCTCTGACAATCTCTATGCCTTCCTGGGCTAAGCCAGAAGCAATCAATCTATCCCTACTCAAAGCAGGTCCTTTTAGGGAAATGTTAACCAAACTTAAAATCCCCACCAAGCCAATGGCCACAATAAAGATAGTAATAATTACCTCAAGAAGAGTAAAGCCATTCTGATGATGATTGGACATAAGTAGAATTCTGGGAGTAAGGCTCCCAATAGGAGCCTTATCCCCTTTTATTTTAATTACCATAAATCAAGCCAGCCGTGGTCACCGTAACTGTCTTAGTTAAAGAAGCGCCTTCAAGTTCTAAAGTAATTGTCCCTGGATTTACACCAGAAGGAGCATTAATATAAGTAACTGGGTCTGGCGGTCTGAAAAATACATCTATTTTTGAGGCAGGATTGGTTGATTGAATCTTAATTTGGTTAGGTAAATTGACTGTCTCAAGAACATCATCAGTGCCACTATTATACTTATTATTACCATCAGGTAATGTTTTATCACCATAAAATATGTAAGAAATATCCGAATCCTGACGACGAACATATACACCATATCCGTAATACTGTCCTTCAATATCAACGCCACTCATCGCCATATTCTGGGCTTTTCTTAAATCAGAAATTAATTGTTGAGTGGCTTGGGAAAGAGCATATTTTTTCTGACTATTATGATGACTGGCTAACACCAAAGTAGAAAGTAAACCCATGATAGAAATAACCACTAATAATTCGATTAGCGTAAAACCAGCTTGTTGACCAAGATGATTCTTCTGAATATTATTTTTCAACATTACCTTTATTATACCACTAAATCTAAAAAGAAAAAATCCATTGTTAAGTGGATTTTCTTTCTAGTGTCTATCAATAAGGAGTCCGACTCTCTTTTGAGAAGTCGGATTCCTAAAGTCCCTGATTTATTGAGGCAAAATTTCCTGCCAGCCGGGCAGTTCTGCTTGAACGCCAACTGATTTAGAAATTTGACAGGAAAAGTTATCTGAATCAGTCACTTGCAAGGTAACTTGCTTGGAACCATCAGAAGTAAATTGGATAATTGGGTTTTGCGCGTTAGAACTAACTGGATTGCCGTCTTCAAAAGTCCAAGACCAACCAACGCAAGCAGTCGGATTATTATTTATATCATAACAAGTTGACTGGTCAGCAAAAAGAACATCTTCTTCCTGGCTGGGTTGTTGAGGAGCCCAATTAAAATCTGACGAAGGATAACGATGCAGTTCAGTGGTAAATGTCGATGAATTGCCATCGTCGTCAGCGTCAGCTGGGTCGTTGTATTGAACCCAGCCAAAACTGCTTCCTGATGCATCCCAAACCGTAACTCGCCAATAATAAGGAGTGTTATAGCCAATTTGGTCTAAACCAGGAGAAACAGCCACTACTACTATTTGGTTATTGGAATCTCCGCTCGACCAGACGCCAGTAACCGTCCGATCAATCTTTGGAGAACTGAAATCGCTGTCGTTATCTACCTGGAATTGGAATTTACTCTCATTGCTTCCCTCAGGATCAGTATAAATCCAGGAGAAATAATGGGCCGGATTAGTCGAATAATCTCCTTTCACCACTTGAAGATTAGAAGCTGTTGGGGGATTATTGAACACACTAATGGTCTCTCTATCTTCAGCAGCCATTGAACCTTGTTCTACAATAACTTTGGCCGTGTAAGTGCCAAATGTTGAATAATCACAAACGTCAACAGCTGTCTTGGAATTGTCAGTAATTCCATCATACTTAGCCGTCCAACCAGAAGTAATATTAGTCCCGGGATCAGAACGATTACAATAAAAAATGTAATTGATAGTACCCGGAATATTACTGGTAACGGTAGCGGTTAAATCAACATCATTCAAAGGAGCATAATCCGAAGAAGGATTAGCCGACAGAACAACTGAAAGCGCGCATACACTAACCGTGGTAAAAGATGTATCAGCACATGTCCAACCACTCCAAGAACCATTAGCGTCAGCCACGGCTACTTTCCAGGAATAAGTGGTATTAGGATTGAGAAATCCAGGAAGAATATCATAATACTGATTAGAAGAGATTATCCAACCAGTGTCAATCTCGGGGGAAGGAAAACTACCGTCATTAAGATTACCATTATTATCTACTTGAATCCAAAAAGCCATTTGTCCATAACCACCCGAACCAGTAACTGGGTCTATTGGCGAAGAGTAATTCCAGTTTAACCTAGTGATCGAGCTATCTTCAGTATAACAGGCATCTTGGGCTACTGACCCGGTACAAACCTGAAAATTCGTGCCTGAAAGAGGAGGTGCCGGACTTGAAGGGTCCCCTTGAGAAAAGACAAACCCATACCAGCAGAAAAATAACAAAGATATGGCTAACCCTGATAAAACTATTAATTTTAATCCCTTAGACTTTCTCTGCATATTTTAAGTATAACATGCTTTATTAGACTTAGTCATTTAAGGTTATCCACAGCTATTATTAGTTTTCTAAAAAGAGATGGAGTAAAGAACTTTTTAAGAGTAAAGTAATAATCAACCCAATAAACATCCAGATAACAAAAGGGAATGGTTTATAAATATTGACTGTCTCTGTCTGATGTTTCTGACTTTTCTGAAACCATTTTTTTATTGCTTCTACCTGCTCTAAACTTAAACCGCCAGGGTAAATAACGCCAATATATCTGTCGTAATACTCTTTGTCTTTTTTTAATTTTTCTAAGGTTTCTTCAGCTAAACTCATTTTTGGTTTAAGGTCCTCTATTTTTATTTCTTCAAGGCTAGTTTTGAGAATATAAAAATCAATCAATTTTCTAAATAAAGTCAAAACAGCTATAAAAATAATCATCATCTTCACGCTTTGATAAAGAATCTGGCCAGCCGCTTGAGGAGAAGAAATAAATCCATAACCAAGAATAATCATTAAAACAACAATAATTATCTTAAAAGTAAGAGGTTTTTGAAAAACTTTAGATAACTGTCCGCTAAAAATTATTAAGGCAGCAAATATAAACATCTGCAAAGAGGAAATATCAATGGAAAAATATTCCTGGATTGGCCGCTGAAACAAGCCAAAAATTAAAAAGATACCAATAAAAGCCAGTAGCATACTTAACATGTTTTTAATTTTTTCTATTCGTGCCCTTTTTTTAGCTTGTTTCTTTTTTTCTCGTTCAGCCGGGCTAACTGAATAAATACTTTTTTCCCTATCGACAGAAGATGTCGACGGCTTAGTTATTTTAAAATGAACAAATTTAAACCAATGGAAAATAGATCTAATTAATAAATAGATAAAAATAGGGATAAAAATATTTATTAGCAAAACAAAAGAAGGAAAATAAGCTAAATAAGATTTCCAATAATATTTTAAAGGAATAAGCAGAGAGTAAACCATAAAAAGCTTAGCATCGCCAGCTGCCCAAGCTTTAAATCGCCACATCAAAAAGGCTATTATCAGAGCGATACTAAAATTAACCAAGCATTTGCCAAGATAAGATAGAGAAACAGTAAAAACCGGGGCCAGCGAACCAGTGGATAATTTTAAAATATTAAAATAAAAAAAATGGCTGACTGGTGAAGCAATAAAATACCAAATAAAAAAGAAAGAAATAACCGCTAAACCCCAGATAAGTCCTAAAAGAATCCACCTGTTTCTCACTTTGCCATATTTAACATCTTCATAACTAATAACTAGACTAATAAAAAAAAGGAGAGGTAAAAACAAAATATCAAAAATCATTATTTTTTATTTATTCCCTTAATCGGATGATAAAAATCGCCGGTTTCCTGAATAAAAAGATTTTCTTTAATTGGGCTAAATTCCTTACTGCCTAATTTTTCTAAATAACCATTATGAATACCTAAGCAGTATTTTTTATACTGACATTGATTACAAGAAGAAGCAAAAGCTACTTCCTCGGTTGGTAGAGTCCGCCAAACAAATGGCCAAAATTTTGATTTAAGAGTGCATAAAGGAAAATGATAAAGCCGCAGTTCTTTAAAACTGTTTAGCAAAGGATATAATTTTTCTAAATATGGTCTTACTCGGGAGTAAGAAATTCCGACAGTTTTAAAATTTTTATCTGCCTGACCTTCAATTTCCATAAAAATAAGGATAACTCTATCAATTGAAGAAAAACGTTTCTTAATTAAATCTAAAATCTGGCCGAGATGTTGATAAGAAAGCTGGCTGATAACTGTTCTTATTTCAATAATCTGATTATTATTTTTGTAAAGCAGTAAATTCTCCAAACCTTTAATTGTTTGTTTAAAACTATTTTTGACCCTGGTTATCCCATCATTAATTTTAGCTGTCGGACCATACAAAGAAACAGCAATATTAAGATTATCTGCCTCCAGAACACTTTTAGTAAAATCTTTATAAAAAAAGCGACGACCATTAGTCAAAATCCTAATTTCCTGTTGAGGAAAATTCTGACAAATAAATCTAAAAATATCCAAAAAACGAGGATGAAGAGTTGGTTCGCCGCCGGTTAAGATAATCGCATCAGAAGAAGTAATTTTCTCTTTGAGTCTCTTAATTCTTTTAATTAATATTTCATAATCATAACCTTCTTCAGGAAGACCATTTAGAGAAAGCCAGGGTCTATCTGGATTAGTACACATTAAACAATTATTATTACATTTATCCCAAAGACAAATATCCATTATTTTTATATTGGTTTTAATTCTTTGTCTCCGTAATGTTTATAATATTCTTGCCAAATTCCCTCGCATAAATTAAACAGTTTGCATCCTTGGCATTTCTTTGTTTTTATTCTACCAATTGACCGCCTAGAATTCTCCACATCAAAATTCTCAAAATCCGGGGCGAGATGTTCAGTATGAAAAATTTTCACTTCTCGCAACTCGCTGATTTGATCAAGATAATTTTGAAAATAACATAAGGGAACATACCTAATGGCCCAATGGGAAATTTTATTTTTTTTACCGATATCTAAACATTTTTTAACATAAGGAGCAATTTGAGAAATTCGGGGAACTAATTTATCAAAATTATCATAAGCCCCTCCATAATTAGGGTCAACAAAAATAAATTCGGAATTCCTGATTCCTTGCTGACAAATAAACTGGCCAATCTGGGGCAAATATTTATAATTCTGTTTGACAATAGTAGTATTAGACCCAATTTTTCTAAAACCTAATTTTTTAAAATTACTTAACCCTTTTAATAATTCTTTAAAACTGCCTGGTGATTGAGTCAAATAATCATGAATTTTGGCCTGATGACCATGAATAGAAAAAACAATATCAGTTAAACCGGCTTTTATCATTTTTTTGGTAAATTCCAAATAAGAATACATTCGGCCATTGGTTGACATAGCAATAGTCTGAAAACCTAATTTTTTAGCAAAGCTGATTAATTCTAAAACATCTGGCCTAATGGTTGTTTCCCCGCCAATTAATTCTAAATAAGTTGTTCCTCTCTTTTTCGCTTCAATCATCTCTTTCTTAATCTGTTCAGTGGTTTTATTAGGCAATTCTCTTTTATTGGCATCATTGCAAAATTGACAACGATTATTACATTGATAACCAACAATAATGACTGTTTTTTTAATCTTATGATTTTCTTTCATAAATTACCCCTCAATGTATTTTAATACTGTTAATCATAAACAGCAAGAAAAGAAAAAGAGGCAGTACTATTAGTTCCTGCCTCTTTTAAGAATTCATCTTGGTAATTTTCGGTAATGTAAAATGAGAATCGAAATTTCAATAAAAAAGATAAATAATATAATTACCGTAATAGTAAGATGCAGTGCCGCATAGCTGAAAGCTACCAAGGGAATTAGGCTAACTCGAACCACCGTCTTCAAGGTTTCGTGTTCAATGATAAATTCTGCGATGGGAGGTGAATATTTGTAATAACATTTAACAAGCATACGGCCAACACAAGAGGAAAAAAGATATTTATCTCTGAAATCTCTAAGAATCTTTACATGGGGTTTAAAATCGAGAACCGTAAGCAGCCGTAGCGATAAAACAGCCATTGTTATCGTCTCCGCTTTCTGGAATATCAGGAATATCAGGAGTGTCATTGCCACCGCTACTAGTATGTCTTAAATCATGACAAAACATTGGCCAGGGTGAATCCGCTAATCCTCCTGAATTTCCATATATTGCATATAGTTTCCCATCATCTGCCCCTATGTAAATGGTTCCATCAGTTCCAATAGCCGGAGAGGAATATACGGCCACGGCAGCAAATTGCCACTTAAGAGTTCCGTCAGGATTAATAGCGTAGACCTTGTCATCGCGCGAACCAATATAGACTGTACCGTCAAGGCCTATGGCCGGGGAGGAACGTATTTTAGCTCCAGTAGTAAATTTCCACTTGAGAGTTCCGTCAGGGTTAATGGCATAGACATTTTTATCATATGAACCAACATAGATTATTCCATCAGTTCCAATAGCCGGAGAGGATATCGCCCATTCAAGATCCCAGCCAGTCCCAGTAGCAAATTCCCAATTGAGGGTTCCGTCAGGATTAAAGGCATAAATTCTATCATTAGCCGAGCTAATATAGACTATGTTATTAGAATCTATGGCCGGAGAAGAACGTATGTCTAATCCTATAAAATTCCAGACACAAATTCCATCTGGGTTGATAGCAAAAAGCCTGTCACAGTCCGAACCAACATAGACTATATTATCAAATCTTACAGCTGGAGACGATGAGACCTTATAACCGGCCCAGAATTCCCACTTAAGCGTTCCGTCAGGATTAACAGCATAGACATTGTGGTCATACGAACCAACATAAATAGTGCCATCAAGACCTATGGCTGGCGAAGAATCTATCCCTGCTAAAGTAGTAAACTTCCACTTAAGGGTTCCGTCAGGGTTAATGGCATAAAGTTTGCCATCGCCTGAGCCAATATAGATTATGCCGTTGGAGTCAATAGCTGGGGAAGAATGTATTCCACCGTTTGTAGCAAATTGCCATTTAAGAGTTCCGTCAGAATTAATAGCATAGACATTGTGGTCATTTGAGCCAACATAGATTATGCCATTGGAGTCGACAGCGGGAGAGGATTGCACACAACCTCCAGTTTGAAACATCCACTTGAGAGTGCCTGGAGTATCTGCAGCATTAAGTATCCCGATTCCTAAGAAGTAAAAGCATAATATCAACAGAAAAATAAATAACCTTTTCATGATTTTCCTCCTTTTTTATTAAATTGTTAAATGTACTATTAAATAAGTTAAGCAAACTTTATTTTGAGCTTACCATATTTATTAGTTTTGTCAAGTTCCAATTAGTTGAAATTAAAGTTTAAATTCTTGGCTTCCATAAAGATTTAAATAGGCCTGGCTTATTCCCGTACAACTATTTTTATATTGACATTTTTGACATAATTTAATTCTATTTTTTTGAGGATTTTCTTCTAAACAAGGAAAGGCTAAATGGCGATACTTTTTAGGAAAAACACAGGCTGGATATTCAACAAATAAAAATTTTATCTGCTGACCATATTTATCCTGACATTTGATTAAGAAAGGAATTACTTGACTCATTTGAGCAACTATTTTTTTAGAATGAACTATTCTTTTATTAAGTGGCATAACATGACCAATATTTATTTCTCTAATACCTAAATCCGCATAAAAATCAACTATTTTTAACAAATCCTTAAAATTCTTTTGAGTAACCATAACATTAATAATAAAACTAAAATTAGGTTTTTTGTACAATAATATATTTTTAATGCCAGTTAGGGCCTGATCAAAACTTCCTTTGACTAAAGTATGTAAATCATGCATTTGAGAAGTACTGCCAACAACCGTTAAAACAATTTGAGTTAAGCCATTTTTAAAAATATCTTTGGTAAAATCTGGATAAGTAAACATCCGACCATTAGTGGTAATACCAACCTCCTTAAAATTTAAATCTCTAGCATAGCCAATTAATTCAATAATATCTTTTCTCAATGTTGGCTCCTGCCCCATGAAATTAATGAAATCAAATTTTCTTCTGACGATTTCAATTTCTTTTTTTAATTGATTGGTAGTTTTGTGAGGAAATTCCCTATCCGCCTCAAAACAAAAAATACATTGGTTGTTGCAATTATAACCAGCATAAACAAAAGGACTCTTGCCGACGGTATAATAATTATTTTTAAGAAATTTAGGCATTGTCAAGATGATATTTTTTCACTAATTCTTTTATTTCTTTATCGCCGTATTTTTTAAAATATGGTTTAGCTATGCCGCCACATTCAAGAAAATATCTACATTTCTGACAAATATCCGGCTTTATTTTATATTTATCCTGATAAATAATTTTTTTAGCTATCTTCTTTTTGATTACCCGACTTGGCGCAAAGCCTGTTTGATGTATATCTTCATATCTATGTTCTGGCGTAAAAAAGACTACATTTTTAAGATTAAAAATTTTTGGTTTAAACAGACAAAAAGGAAAGTCAAAGATATCAATTTTTTTAAAAAGATTTGCCAATTTTGAAATCTTATTCAAATAAGGAGACAATTCTTTATAATTAACAGAAATCTTATCATATATTTTAGCTGCCCGGCCATCAGGCAATAATTCCAAGAGATGCCATTCTTTAACGCCTAACTCTTTTAAAAACCTAGCTATCTCTTCAATGTATTTATAATTCATCTTTGAGATAACTGTGTTAACGATTACTTCAACTTCCGGATACGAAAGAGCGTTTTTAATTCCCTGAAGGCATTGTTCAAAAGAATTAGGCGTTCGAGTCACTCCGTCATGGAGAGTTTTATTATGGCCGTAAAGAGAAAAGTTAATTGTCTTAAGACCTGCCTGAACAGCCTTTTTAGTAAAATCATCGTAACTAAAATATCGACCATTGGTAGTTAATCTAATATCATTAAACCCTATTTTTTGGGCCGAAGAAATCAGAAATAAAAAATCCGGCCTAATACTTACTTCGCCGCCAATAAATTCAAGAATTCTATATCCTTTTTTAAATCCCCTTTTTAAGTCAGAAATTATCTCTTGACTAGTTCTATTAACATCTCTGTCGGCCACCGTAGAACAAAAAATACAATTATTATTACAAGACCAACCAGTTACCACTAAAAAGACATTGCCTTGTTCTTGTGGTGATTTTTTTCTAAAGACTGGCTTAAGCTCGTTAATTCCGTACATTTCAACATAGGTTCGCCAAATACCACCACATTTATCATTATAAAAACAGTTATAACACCAGGGAGCTTTTATTTTTGTCTTTTGATGAAATTCTTTGCTGGCTAATTGATATTGGACATCTTGATTAGCATCAACCAGACCTACTTTTTCTGGCTGGTCTAATTCTTGTTGTTTTAATAAAACATTTTCATATCCTTTTAAAAAACAAAGAGGGATAGTCCCACAAGTGCTAATAGAAAAATTGATGGTATATTTTTTAGATAAATCTAAGGCCTTTTGAAAATATGACTCCACTTTAGAAAGTTGAGGAAAAATATCTTTATTCTTAAGAGCTGCCCCAGCTGGATAAATAAAGGAAAAAGTAATATTTTTTATTGAAGGAAATTTTTTATGAATAAAATCAACAAAAGTTGGTAAATCCCGATAATTATATTGAGTGATAATGTGATAGATAGAAAGATTATTACAGCCATTTTTAATCAGATTGGCTACCCCTTTAATAGTTTTATCAAAAGTATTCCTTCTAACGACTAATTTTTCAGAAATATTTTTTTTATGAGAATGAAGAGAAATAGAAAAAGATAAAGTAAAATTTTGAGTATTTTTGACAGACAATAAATCTTTAACTAATCCTTCTTTTGAAAGCAAAACAGCATTAGTCAGAATATTAGCCGCTTTAAACTTTTTATCTTTAGCAAATTCTATTAATTCAACTAAGTCTTTTCTTAGAGTTGGTTCTCCGCCATCAAAATAGACCTCTTGATAGCCCTGTTTTTTCTTTTTAGAAAGAATCTCTTTTGCTTTTTTGGTCTTAATAAACTTAATCGGCGGCTCATCGCCGCGTCGGGTACAAAATAAACAATCTTCATTACAATCATTTAAACTGGCGAAATATAGTCTTTTAGTCATTTTATTATTGGCTTAAACTCCTCCCAACCAAAAATTTCTGGATATTCTTTCCAAGGACCTTCGCAAATTTTATTATATTTACATTTTGAGCAATTAGGTCCCTTGGCTTTTCCTTTATTCTTGCGATATTTTTCATAGTCCTCGACAACAAAGCCGGCATCATAGACAACTGAAGGAGGAATAACTTCTTCAGCAATGTAATTTTCATAACCCTGCATTAAACAATAAGGAATTGCTTCAGTCATTACTTTTCTATTGGCTTTAATGCCAATATCCAATCCTTTTTTAACATATTTGATAATCTTGCTTTTTTGAGGAACAATCCAATCTTTATTTTCAGCCGCTCGCCCGCTAATATGAATAAAAGCAAATTGATACTGATTAACGCCTAAATTAACTAAAAGTTTGGCTATTTGAGGGAGATATTGAGCATTGGTTGAAGTAATGACTGTATTAGTCAAAACATATTGATTTAACTTTTTTAAATTTTTAATTCCCTGAACAGTTTGTTCAAAACTGCCTTTAACGCTGGTCAAAAAATCATGAATTTTAGGATTAGGACCATGGACAGCCGGTGAAAATTGAGTCGCTCCGGCTTTTATAGTCTTAAGACAAAAATTATTATAAGAAAACATTCGACCGTTAGTCTGAATTTGAATTCCTTCAAAGCCAAGTTCTTTGGCATAACTGACAAAATCTAAAAAATGAGGATGGAGAGTTGGTTCCCCACCAGTAAAAACAACTTCGTTTTTGCCTTGACCATAAGCTTCTTTTAGGGAATTTTCTACTTCTTTTTTATCCTTGGCTGACATATAATCTCTTTTGTCTCCCTGAACGCAAAATTTACAGCGATTATTACATTGAAAACCTATTTTAATATCTACTCTTTGCATAGATAAATTTTCTATTTCTTTTTTGTCCCGTCAATTAATTCAATAACTGTCTTTTTAGTTTCTTTAAGTTCTGAATAAGGAAATTTATTAAGAATAAGGAAGGTATCTAATTTTTTCTTAGCCCTTTTTCTTTTATTAAAGACAGTAATGGTCATTAAAAAAGAATCTTCTTTTTTAATCTTTTTTAATTTTTCTAATGTTTTTTTATCCATAGATTTATAAATTAATTATTAAAATAACCGACCTAAGGGATCTAAATCCCAATAATCACCAAAAACCATTTTGGCCGCTTGCCGACTGCCGCCCCGGCACTTAAAAACAAAAGGGCATTCCTGGCATTGTTCAGGTAAATATTTTAAATCCCTCATTTTTTTAACAAAAGGATGGTGCCAGGCACCTAAAATGTCTAAGGGTTGGCCGATATTTTCATTCATAAAATAATCGGGTTTGACAAAGTCCCGCGGATCAATAACTAATCTGGTATGGCCGTCATCAAATAATCCTCCCTTACTAACGCTATTGAGCTTATTTAAATCTTTGATGGCACAAAAAGGTAAGGCATTGCCAATAAAAACCGCCTTTTTTGTTTTTTTTCTTAAACCGATCAGCTTTTCCACCAATAATTTAATCAGCTCTGAATCTAACTTTTCTCTTTTAGAAATAGGAATAGGACGGTATAATTCCCATTCGTCTAAAGGTAGCTTAAAAATAAGATGAGCAATTTTATCAAAATTTAAGATATTTTCTTTAATGGTTACCGTACCAGCTCTAACAATGGGGATTTTTTCTTTTTTTAATAATTCAATTGCTTTTATTTTTTTTTCTAAGGAATGAGGATAGCCAGTAATTTTTGATTCTTTCTCATCGCTATAACTTTCAATAGGAATCAATATATTATCAACTATCCCTTTTAACTTTTTAGCTGTTCCTTGATTAATTAAAGAAGCATTAGTATTTAATCTAACTTCTACTTCTTTATTTTTAGCATACTTAATTAGTTCAAAAATATCTTTTCTTAACAAGGGTTCGCCGCCAGTAAATCTGATTATCTTTATTTTTGCTTTAATTAGACCGTCAATAATTTTTTTAAGATAATTAGTACTAAGATCTTTAATTGCTCGACCATTCTGAGCAAAAGAAATTTTATTAAAACAAAACCGGCAGTTAAAATTACAATGAGAAGTTACTTCAATCATTACTTCCCAAGGCAAATCAGGCATTGGGCAAATTTCTTCAGAACCATATTTAGCCAGATAACCCTTGGGAAAACCGGAACATCTATTATTCCAAAGACATTTCCGGCATTTTTTTGTTTTTTCTCCTTGAAAATCTTTATCCTTTGGCAAAATATGGTCAACTGATTCTGAATCAACAGTACAAAAAGGAATATTTTTTAGCCAAATCTGAAAATACTGCTCATAGTCTAATATTTGATAGAGAAAAGGAACTATTTCAGAAAATTTAGGTAAATCTTCTGTCTGATTAGTCGGTTCTATTTCTATCTTTTTGACTTTATTTTGCCGTAAAACCTCGGCCAATTGAGGCAGAGTTTTATAATTAGACTGATTAATTTTAAACTTCATTATAAAATATTGTATCAATCTTTAATATTTTCATAGAAGAGTTTTCTGTTTATTTTTATCTTCCTTAATTTTTTTTCTAATAATCCCTTAGAAACTTTTCCTTCTCTTATTACTTTGATATTCTGATTAGTTAACTCGATTATGGTTGATGTTTTTCGCTTTGGTAATTCCCCAGCATCCAATATTAAATCAGGCTGAATAGCAAAGCCAAAAGTATGCCTAAAATATTTAGTTACCTTTTCTATTGAATGAGTATCTGGTAATTTTGAAATATTAGCACTAGTGCCAATAATAGGAATATCAAGATATTTAAAAAGTCTTTTATCCAACTCACTGAAAAAAAAGTGGAAAGCAGCCGTTTTATAATCTGGATTTAAAAATTCCGGAAGAGATTTTTTTCTAGGAAGAGCAAAACTCAATGATTGACCCGAAAATTTTTTGAGAATTTTTAAAACTAAAGGATTAAATTCCGTATACTCAAAGATCTTATTAAGAGGATACAAAGTAAGGTCAAAGCCTTTATCTTTATCTCTTTTTTTTAATTTAAGAACTCTTTTTACTGTTTGCCAGTTTAGCGCATCAGCGAAAATACCATAAACTGTCTCAGTAGGTACAACAACAATTCCCCCTTCTTTTATTACTTTGGCTGTCTTTCTTACAATTTGCCAATCAGGTTTTTTATAATCTATTTTAATTATCTTCATAACTCTTTAACCGATTGAAATAAAAAACTTTTTAATTATTTTTAATGAGTAATTTGTGGTTTAAAATTAATAAATTTAATATGATATTTCTGTTGATAATAAGCTAAAGCGCCAATCATAGCCGCATTATCTAATCTATATTCCCCCTTGACCGGATAGCGCAAAATAAAAGGCAATTTTTCTTTTTTTATTTTTTCTTTTAATTTATTTTCAAGGTGTTTATTTTCTGAAATGCCGCCGGCAATATGAATTTCTTTAGCTTTCTTTATTTTTGCTAATTTTATTATTTTATTAGCTAAAATTTCGGTAATAGATTCCAGAAAACTAGCTGCTACATCTTTAATAATCTTGGGGGATAACTCGGCTGATTTTTTTTCTTGTTTTTTTAAAAAAATATCTATTAAATTCATAAAATCAGAAAAATTTAAATCTAAAAGTGGTCCCTGATAATATTTGACGAAATTAAATCTTTGGAGATCCCCCTGTAGAGCAGTTTTTATTAATTTATTTATACTTGAATCAAATGGAGTAATTATACCTAATCTTTTTCCCATTTGATAAAATATTTTACCAATACCTAGAAAAACTTTTATCTTTCCCTTATTTTGTCGGGGTACTGTATCGTAAATAATTTTGCATTCTTTTTTGTTTTTTAATAAAGAAAAATTACTATGACTGCCTGAAGCAGAAAATACTAAAATAGGAAATCTAAATTCTCCTGTTTCTCTTTCCAGCCAAGTGGAATAAATATGAGCTAAAATATGGTCTATTTCAATTAAGGGTTTTTTATAGCAATAGGCCAAAACTTTAGCCATAGAAAGACTAACTAAAATGCAGCTATATATTCCAGAATCGGCGCTAACTGCAATAGCGTTAACATCTTCCCATTTTATGCTTTTAAGATTTCTTATCAAAAAATTTTGATGATGAGATGGCAAAATATAAGGAAAATCTTGCCAATCTTTATTAGGGACAAAGCCAGAACTAATTTTATTAAACAAAACTTCTTTGCCATTTTTCACTAAGGCAATCGAAGCGCTAAAACCAGTTGTATCGATGGATAAAATCAACATAATTATTATCCAAAATGACGTTTAATCACGTCTGTAAAAATACGAAGAATTTCATTATCCAGATATTTATTATAAAGAATATTAGCGCCTATTTTAAAGGCTAACAAATCATTTGCTTTATTGCCAGATTCTCTTGGATGGTATAAATGATATACTTTGATTTTATCATCCCAGATAAATTTAAGATTTAATTTTTTACTTAAACGATATCCCAAATCTACATCTTCAAATCCCCAAAAAACAAAATCTTTACTAAAACAATTTACTTTTTTTAAATATCTCCTTCTAATAGATAGATTACAAGTGACTATTCTCTGCCAACCTTCTTTGGATAAATTATAGAACCGGCAATGAATTTTTCTTTCATTATCCGGTTTTTCCGCTTTAGCGATTTTTTCCAATAAAGTGACATTATTAATAATGGTAAGGTTCGGCTTAAATTTTTTAGGCAATAACATCCGAAAACCTCTGACAATAATATCTTGATATTTATCATGATAGCTACTATGTTTTTTTAAACAATCTTTTCCTATTAAAATATCAGCGTCATTAAATAAAATAATATCACCTTTACTGTATTTAATGCCAATATTTCTTGCTGGACCGACTCGGTTATAAAATTTAACCCGTTTTTGATATTCTTTTTTTATTTTTATTTTATTTCTTGGCCAATAAAAATATTTAAAATTACAACTTGGTTTTATTTTTTTTATCGATTCTAATGTTCTATCATCACTGCCGTCATCTACTACTATTATCTCATATTTTGACTTTGGATAGTTTTGTTTTAAAACATTATTGAGGACAAACTTTAAACTATTTTTTTTATTAAAGGTGGAAATAACAATACTAAACTTGGGTCTGCTTTTATGTTTTTTGAAATCAATTTTTAATTCTGCTTTATTAATATCAAAAAAATCAGAATCTTTGGGTAAATATGGATTATATTCCAAATCTTGATTTAATAAAATTTTATCTTTTTTTTTATTCATCTAATGTTTTTAAAATTTCTTTAGCTGCTTTGTTATTTCCTTGTTTCCAGTCAGAAAACTTTCTAAAATTATTCTTCATTTTATCTAAATTTTTTCTACAATCGGTTATTAAATCAATAAACTGGTCATCAGAATTGTTATACAAAATATTAATAATACCTTTTTTTTCTAAATAGAGAGCTCTCTCTAATTGTTCGTTATTATCACGAAGCAGAGGGATTAAAATTGCCGGTGTTTTTGCCTCAATTATTTCATTGCAAGTATTATAACTTGCTGGGGAAATAACCAATTTAGATAAATGCATTAATTCTAATAAATTTTTTTCATAACTCAATACTTTAATATTATATTGCTTTTTAATCGCTCCTAGCTTTTTATTATGATAAAAAAGAGGACCTATATTTATAATAACTCTTACATTGGGAATTATTTTTTTAATTTTTTTATAATTCTTAACAAAACTAAAAATAATATTGGCTGGTGTTTCGCACTTGCCTTTGATAAATTCTCCACCGCCTCCCAAAGTTACTGTAATTAAAAAATCTTCATCGGAAATATTGTATTTACTCCGGCATCTTTTAATTCTTTTTTGGTTAAGTTCTCTAAAAATTGAACCAGTAATAACAAATCTTCTATCTTTTGTTATCTTATTAAAAATTTTTCTAGGTAAAGTTTCCTTAAGTTCTATTAATGAATGAGGTAATATAATTTTTTTGAATTTATCAATTATTTCTTTATTTTCTCTTAATATTCTGCAAAAACTTTCCTTATCTCCTTTTCTAAAAATAAGGACTTTGGTTATATCTTTAAAGGCCGGCGATAAAACAATTTTAGGAAAAGAAAAACCAAAGAGATGAACATCAATTATTATCATCTCGGGTCTATATCTTCCAACAATTTCTAAAAATACTTTTTCGTTAAATGTCTTTGTTTTATCAAATTGTCTTTTATTTTTTAATAATTCGTCAGTTAAATGATTAAGTTTAATATAGGGAATCTTCATCTCACTCAGAAAGAAAATCTTCTGGCACATAGTAGTAAAAAAAATATCTATCTTGGGATTTAAATTTATAATGGACTGAGCAATTAAACTGGTCCTTCTTAAATGACCTAATCCCACCCCATTAGCCGTATAGAATAAAATCTTCTTCATTAATTTATTGGTTTTCATAATTAAAAATTGTCAGATAATTAACAAATTAGACAAATTACATTTCCTTTTCAAACTCACCAAATAAGACAAATCGTTCAAAGCTTTTTTAAGGCTACCGCCCATCCTGTAATAACTGTATGTTTTTTGCATCAAATCATCAATGGAACCTATTGGGCATATTGGACATTGGACAATGTAAATTACAAACATTAGTTGGCTCAATCATTAAACTTCTAAAATATTCTTTTATCATAATCTTAATTGTTCATAGATATCTTCGTGCTTATTAACATATTTCTCTAAAGAAAAATTATTTTCCGCCCATTTTCTTACTTTAGCCCGATCAAGCCCTTCAACATCCTTAATTGCTTTAGCCATTTTATTTATATCACCATCCCTAACTAAAAAACCGCTAACTTTATCTTTTACTGATTCAGGCATAGCCGCTCGATTAAAAGTAATTACCGGAGTGCCGCAAGCCATTGATTCAATTGGCACATTGCCAAATGGTTCATCCCATTGAATAGGAAATAAAGTAGCCAAAGCATTTCTATATAAATTAATTTTTTCCCTAAAACCAACTTCACCTATATATTCAACATTTTTACTATTTAAATAAGGCCTAATATATTTATTGAAATATTCCTGCGGTTCTGTTTCATCTATTTTGCCAGCAATAACAAGTTTTTTTTGGGCTTTTTGGGCTACTTTTATAGCTAAATGAGTTCCCTTATTAGGACAAATTCTGCCTATAAAAAGTAAATAATCATCGGGTTTTTGGCAAAATTTAAAATCATTTAAGTCAACCGCCGGATAAATTGGTTTTAAATAAGGCAAATCCGGCATAATAGTTTTAATAAAACGAGAAATAGGTAAATAATATACGTTTTTAATTTTTTTTAAATGATTTTTAATATATGGATACATTAAATTGTGAGGGTAATTTATCCTAATAATCACTGGGGTCTTTGAAAATCCAATAAAAGGTAGAATTTCATAAAAAACATAGCTGTTAAATTGAATGATATCAAAATCATCTGCTTCATTTTTAAAGAAATTAGCTAAAGCAGTTAAATCATAAAAACTGGAAATACGTTCTTGAATATTAAGATATTTTTGTTTAAGACAAGTAGCAAAAGGTGAAATTTCTTTAGTTTTAACACCAGGGATTTTCGAACCTTGAGCAGCATATAGAGTAACTCGATGACCTCTTTTAGCTAACCCTCGGGCCAAATAAAAAATGGGTTGTTCTGTACCGCCAGTCTTAAACGAAGGAATTATATTCCTTGATGAACAAAAAAGGGCTATTTTCATAGGTTTTTGCTTAATAAATAAGAAAAGCATGGTCCTTGATGAATAAAATCAATATCTGAATTATGAGATTGGTATTCTTGCATCAATCGAGAAAAATAATTTTCTATTTCTTCGGAATCTTTAAAATCAGAAAGTTTTTTTGTCCGCCAGCTAGATAAGGGAAAACAACGGAAAATAGATAAATCTATATCTATATCAAAACGACCACTATTACCATCACAGCCCCAATTAAGATTAACTACATTATATCTTTTTAAAACCTCTATCTGTTTTTCAGTAAACATTTTCTTGGAAAAGCCGCAGCCTAAGCCTATTTTGATTTTATTCTTATCAGTTTTCTTAATCTCTCGAACTAAATTCTTGGCTAAAGATAAATAGCTATTAAGAGAAACATATTTATTGCTTTGACTAATAATAGGATTAGCTATTCGTAACATAATTACTTTAACCGGATATTTATTAGCTAATTCTATAAGATAATCGATATTAAAATTTTCCCGCCAGATAATACTACCGATTAAACAATTCTTAAACGGAGTAAGTACTTTTAAATTATTCAAAATCATATTCCACCTTTTAAAAGAATACATATTAGGTGAATTTATATTGAAACTATATTTTATATTTTGTCCTTTTTTAGCTAAAAAATTAGTTATTTTATTAGAAAATAAACCATTAGTAAAAAGATGAGCAGTAAAACCACGAGAAAAAATATAATCTATACATTGCTTAAATTTAGAATGTAAGGTTGGTTCCCCACCCATTAAACGAATTGTTTTTCCATTACTCTTTTCTAAAAAATCCAAAATAATTTTTAGATTTTTTAATGACAATTCCTTAGAACTATTATCCTTTTGTCCTTTTTTAATTTCGTTTACGGCAAAACAATAAGGACATCGCTGATTACAAACATTGGTTAATAAAACATTGGCCATCTTTGTTTTTATATACTAAATATAAATTACCAAATATAATTCCTAATTTTAGAATAATCCATTAATGGATCAGGCGATTGATAAGTGCCATTAGTCATATAAGCACAAAATCTATTACCTCCCTTACATTTCTCTAAAAGAGGACATTTCTTGCATTCAATAGGTAGGGTTTTATAATACCGCATTGACTTCATAAAAGAATGGTTCCAACAATCTAAAATATCTAATGGATTGCCAATATTTTCTCCCATATAATAAATTGGTTTAGCAAACCCCCGCGGGTCAATAACAAATCTTTCATGGCCATCGACAGAACGTCCGCCGGAACAAACAGCATTCATCTTTACTGGATCATAAGCACAAAGAGGAACAGCGTTAACGATATGTATTTCTGTAGGAACATTATTTTCAAACTTATCTTTTTTAATTTTGACTAATTTTTCTATTAAAAGAGGGAGTTCTTGTTTTCCCCATAATTTATCTTTTTTAGAAACTGGAATAAGTCTATTAATAGCCCACCGGTCAATTTTTAATTCCTTCATTAAATTATAAAATCTTTCTAAATTCTTAATATTTTTTAAAGTAGCAATAGTATTTATTCTTATTATGTTTATACCTGCCTTACGAAACCATTTAATTGCCCTTATTTTTTTTTCAAAAGAGTGTTTAAATCCAGTAATTTTTTCGTCCTCTTTAGAATCGCAAGTGTGAAGAGAAAAGAGAACATAATCTAGATATTTAGTCATTTCTTTTGCCATATTATAACTTTTAATTAAAGAACCGTTAGTATTTAAACGAACCTTCAATCCTTTTAATTTTGCGTATCTAATAAGCTCAAATATATCTTTTCTTAACATTGGTTCTCCTCCTGTGAATCTGACTATTGACACCCCCGATTTTTTAACATTATCAATAATTTTTTTTACCCGCGTTGTACTTAATTCTTTGCCCAGATGACCCTCTTTGGCAAAACTTACCCGATTAAAACAAAACTGACAATGAAAATTACATCTTGGCGTTACTTCAATCATTACTTCTTTGGGCAGATCAGGAAACGCTTTAATTTTAGAAATATCAGTTACTCCAACATATTTTCTTAAAACACCACTGCAAATTTTATTATATTTACACATCTTGCATTCAGCCGTGTATATATAATCTTTACTTCTTTTACTTTTAAGGAACAAACTTTCTGGCTCTGGTATTAAACAATAAGGAATACTTTTCACTTTAATTAAAAAATCAAAGAAAAATTGATAACGAGCTTTAGAAATATAATCGGCTAAAACATCTAAAGGAACCAATAAATCATTTCTAGTTGTTTTAGCAACATTTAATTGAATTTTTTTTATTTTAAACCGCTTTATTAATTCTAAAATATCAGGTAGATTTTTATAATTTAATCTATTAAGAACCACCGACAAAACAATATTGTCTTTTTGACCTAATTTTATTAAATTCCTAATTCCTTTTATTGTCTGCTTAAAACTATCTTTTGTTTGGGTAATTTCATCGTGTAATTGAGGAGAATGGCCATATAGAGAAATTTTAAAATAATTAGCTCCCGCTTTAACTATTTCCTGAGCAAATTTTTTATCAGACAACATTCTGCCATTGGTATTCAGCTGAATAATCCTTGCCTTTGATTTCTTGGCACATTTTAATAAATCAAAAATGTCTTTTCTGATGGTTGGCTCAGCGCCAGTAAAAACGATCTTTTCTTCACTCTTTGGGTCAAAGCTATTTATCTTCTTCTTTATTTGGAAAGCTAAAATTTTTTTATCTTTGCTGACATTGCAAAAAACACAATCATTATTACATTTACCTTTTAATAAAATATGCATAAATTAATACAATTTATTTTTGGACTTTTAAATTTTTCATATATCCATTGACTTCTTTTAATGTTCTGCCAATAGCTATAAACTGACCTTTGCCCATTAAGTTTAAGAGATCTACGCCAATAGGAAAAAGACCAAATTGACCTCTCTTGGTAATAAAACTTTCTGGAAAATGCTCAAATAAATCTTTGAATGATTGAGGAGGTTGATGAATAGTAAATGTTCTCCAAAAAATTTTATCAGGTGAATCAAATAATTGATTAATTATAAAATGAACAAAAGTGCTGGCATTAAGACGAACATTGGCTTCGGTTGTATAGATATTATCATCTTTAGTCACCATCCAATCATGTCCAAACAAACCATAACATTTTTGTTTCTGTAAATAATTACAAAACTTCAAGGAAAAATTTTTAATCTTCTTCCAATTATCAAACATTTGCCTAGTTTGTGAAGGAAAAATGTTACCGGCATAAGATACTCTGTCTTCTTCAAACAACTGGTCGGAGACAATAATAAAATCAATCTTTTTAGGCCCTACCCAATATTGAACATTAGGACAAATTTTTATTTTCTCAATAAACCCTTCTAATAAAAACCGCTTTTGATCAAGAAAATTCTTTTCTAATCGTTCCTCTAATTCTCTTTCTGTACTAATAATAAAAACACCAAAACCAGCTACTGATCTCTCTTTTTTAAGAACAACTTCTTTAAATCCTTGATTTTTTAAAGACCTAAAATATTTCTTAGCTTCTTCTAAATTTCCTGCTGTAGAACCGGGAATCATAGGGAAATCCAGTTTTTGAATAACTTGACGATAATTTGTCTTATTATTAATCCAGTTTGTTATATAAGCGTTTCTTAAAATCCGGCAGCCAATTTTTCTGGCTAAAAGCTGGGTATTATAACTTTCAATATAGGGAATAAGTATATCAAAATTTCTTTGCTTAATTTTTTTTATCAATGACTGGTCACTCAAAACTGCTTTAGTTAAAGAAGGATAGTTTAAATAATCATGAGCATAAAAGATATTTTCTTTTTTTATAGTAGCCAAACCTAATCTTTGGTAATAATTCCATAGAAATGGGTCAATTTCTTCAGCAAATATTGTTTTATCATTTTCATCTAATAGAGGAAGGATTCTTTTTTCGTAAAGTTTTTTTCTGTCCTCTTTGTCAGTATCTTTTTCTTCATGCCTGTCGTTAAGATAAAGTATGTTCTGGCTACCTAAAAATTTATTGAGAAACATAAAATTAATTCAAATTCTTATTTTGATTTAAAAATTGATTAATAGCCAGATTTTCTAAAATCAAATCGGATTTTACATTTAAATGCCTCTGTTTAAGATATTTTTGAGGATTTTGTTTAAATTTTAAATATCCTAAATTAGCAATCATTGCCCCATTGTCAGTGCAGAATGATTTCCTTTTGGGATACCGAATAACTGTATTTATCTTCTTCCCCTTTTTTTTAAGCTCTTTTCTTATTTTCCAATTTGCTGAAACTCCTCCGACTAAATGAATTTCTTTTGTTTTCTTTTCTTTGGCCAACCAACCAAGGTAATCGGCAATCATTTTACTCAGGGAACTTTCAAAACTAGCTGCCAGATCATAAATAAATCTTAAAGAAAAACTACCTTTTCCTTTTTTTTCTTTTCTAATTGTTCTCAAAGTCTTTTGTTTCAACTTAGAAAAATCCAAATCTTTTTTAAAATGAAACTGACCGGAGTAAAAATTAAATCGATTGGCATTACCCTTTCTGGCTAAAGTAGAAATAAATTGGCCATCTCCTTTTTTTCTTTCTTGAGAATCTGACAACCTTAAATAACAAACAACATCACTAAATAAAGCACCTAGGCCGAGAAAACTTGGACTAGATTGGTTTTTTTTATCGATTCCTTTTGTTTTAGAGATAACCTTAAATCTAAAGTTATTTTTTGTAACTAAAGCAATTAAATTATGGCCGCCAGAAGCGCTAAAAACTAAAATAGGAAAATTAAAGTTTTCACTGTTTCTGCCAATCCAATTAGAAAATATGTGCGCTTCTTGATGATCTACCTCAACTATAGGAATATCGTACATTTGAGCTAAAGTATTAGCAGTAACCACTCCTATCAAAACATTAGAAAAAAGACTGCCCGAATTATTAACTGCAATCAAGGAAATATCTTTTAAGAGAAAGTTAGATTTATCTAATGCTTTTTTAAGAATCTCGCCTACTTCTTTTATATGAGCAGTAACCAAATCCAAGAGAGAATCTTTGGCCACCGTCATAGATTGAGATTTAACTTCATTAGACAAAACTCTATTATTTTCTACGACAGCGGCACAAACATCGTGTAAAATTGTATCAATACCTAACACTTTCATTTTTATCTAATTTATTCTTAAAATCTTTATTTAATTTAATTATTTCTTTCTCCAAAAAAGAGGATTTAATTTCCCCTTCTCTGATTACTTTAACTTTACTATTAATTATCTCGACAACAGTTGAAGGTCGCCGAGTCGGTAATTTCCCAGCATCTAGAACTATATCCGGTTTAATTTCATAACCAAAAACTCCCCTAAAATATTCCATTAATTCTTTTATTGAGTAAGTATCTTTTAATTCAGAAATATTAGCGCTAGTGCCAATTACTGGAGTCCGATGAAATTTTGATAAAGTTGAAGTTACTTTATTAAAAGGAACTCGAAAACCTAGTGTTTGATAATCAGGATTTAAAAAATTAGGAACAATTTCTTTATTTCTAGACACTGCGAAAGTGAATGGTTCTTTAGGAAATTTCTTAGCGATTTTATAAATTAATGGATTAAATTTACCGTATTTAGCAATATCTTTAAGACAATAAAGGCCCAAATTAAAGGCCTTGTTTTTTTCTCTTCTTTTCATCTTATACACTTTCTTTATCGCTTCTGAACTAAAAGCATCAGCTACAATAGTATAAACAGCATCGCCAGGCACAATAGCTATTTTGCCTCTCTCGATAGCATCAGCCACTTTTTTGATCACATGCAGATCTGGATTCTCGTAATTAATTTTAATAATTTTCATAAAATAATTTCTTTCTACTAAGTCGGACTATTTTTTATCCTTGTTATTTAATATTCTTAAAGTGCTCCCTATATTTATTTATCACTCTAGAAGAATAAAAATACCTAATACAAAAAAGTAGATTTCGACTTAATTTGCTATAATATCCTTTTTTTGACGAGTTTGATAAACTTAAATATTTATCAATTGATCTCCGCGTTTTGGAAACAGGTAGAAAAATTATATCCTCTTTAATATCAAACAGTCTTTGTTCAAGAATTAATTTCTTAAATTTATCTCTTATTGTCTGACTGACTTTCTTTTTAAAATGTCTCTGAAAATCTGCTTTATTTATCTTGCCCCAATGAAGAAAATTATAGATAAAGTAACGTCTAATATGTTCGTCTTTATTTAATTCCATACCAAAGAATTTAGGCAGTTGACCTTTTTTTATATCGTCAAAATACTCTTGTTTGTTTAGGGTGGTACGATATTTAAAGGGACCAAGAGAAGATTCAGCAGAAATCCCAATGCCGAAAGTATAGCCTAATTTCAACCGATTTATTAGATTCTGGTTGGCAGCATTTCGCTTTTCTTTTAATACAAAAGTAGACTCAGAAGAGCCTTGTGATTGTTCGTAGCCAAGCCTTTCTAAAATACACCAAAGATTAGAAAGCACTTTCTGTCGTGTTTTTTCGTTATTTAAAAATTCTGTTTTCTGCGCTTCTTTATCATATTCCGGATCAATAAGATGGCCACAATCTAAATAAAGTATAGAAGCGCAATCTGGCCTTAAATCAGCAATGCCTTGAAACATAAGATTATATGATTGCCATGTTTCTCCCACTAAACCCAGTATTATATCTAAATTGATAATAGGAATGCCAGCTTTTCTGGCATCTAAATATGACCTATAAGTATCCTTGACGCTATTTCTTCTGTTGGCTTTTTTTAATACTTTTTCATCAAAACTCTGTGCTCCAATAGTAAATCTATTTACTCCCAATTTTCTTAAAAGTTTTAACTTTTTATAAGTTGAGGTCTTTGGGGTACCTTCAGTCATAACTTGAGCGTCCTTTTTAATAACAAAAAAGTTATTTATAATATTAAACAATCTTCGCCACTGTCTTTCATTTAATACCGTAGGAGTCCCACCTCCGATATATAGGCTATCAAGAGGCACATTTTTAAAATTTGTTTTATACAAAGTCAACTCCTTCTCAAGACAATCTAAATAGTAATTTACTTCTTCTGAGCTTTTATAAAGTCCTGTATAAAATTTACAATAACGACATCGACTAAAGCAAAAAGGGATATGGATATAAACGCCTATTTGATTATCTTTGTCAGAAAAAATAGCTTTCAAATTTTTCGCAATCTTATCACCTAAAATTATTTTACCATGATCAATAAATCTTGGAGGATATTCACGCCACCAAGCACGAGGATCGTCTTTTATGGTGAATTCTAATATTTTATTATGTAAATCCATTGTAATAATTTAATAATATCAATTATACCCCAGCTTTTTTCATTAAATCTCCAAGATAATCTCTTTTAAATAAAAATCCCAAAAAAGAGGGTAAAAGACACTGACTGCAAACTGTATATTTTTTCTTTTGGTTCATACTCTAGCCCTAATAACTAAAATCAATTGTTAGCTCTGGAATCAGAAACTTCTTCCGTTAACCGGTTAATATAATCTTGTCTAAATATAAATTTTAGCATGTTATATAAAAAATTTTTTAATTCCTTACTTTCCTTCATCAGGATTATCAACCCATCACTCGGCTTAATTTTAACTACACCATTTTTAGCTAAATTATTGATCTCCTTTCCATAAACCTTCATCAAATCTAGGCTAAATTTTTTATTAAATTCATCTATTTTTACCTTATGAAAAAGATATAATTGTAAAATTAAATATTGCCTCATAATATCATCTTTGTCTAAAAACATTCCGTAATAAGTTGGACTATTTCCTTTTTTTAACGCCTCAGTATAAGAGTTAACCATATCTGTATAATAACGAACATCTAATAAATAAGATACCGCTCCCGAGCCAATACCTAAAATATAACCACCACCACATAAATTATTAAAAAGTAGTTTGTTATCTGCATTTCTATCTCCTTTTCTTAAATAAATGCCTTCTTTATCTTCAACTGCCGGCAAAAAATTATTTTGGCGAAAAGTACTATCAAAAAATTTGTAATATTTTTTAACTATCTCATCAGACAACCAATTTTTCTTCTTAATAAGAGTTCGTTTGCCATAAAGTATGGAAGTACATGAAATAGAATCTGGACTAAGTTTTAACAAATGTCTAATCGTATTTTTATGATCCCGTCTAGTTTCTCCAGGCAACCCAACTATAATATCAGTGTTAATATATTTTATTCCAGCTGCCCTAATTCTACTAAAAGCAGAATAAATATCTTTAACAATATAATCGCGACCTACTTTTTTTATAGTTTTTTCGTTAAAAGATTGAACTCCTATGGTGACTCGATTAATATTATTTCTTTTCAAAATCATTAATTTCTCTTTGGTAAAATTTTTAGGTCTACCTTCAATCACGAATTGGGAATCCGAATCAAATAAGAAATTATTATTTATTATTTTAAACAATCTTGACAGCTGTTTCGGACTTAAAAGTAAGGGCGTACCGCCTCCTATATAAAGATGTCTTAATTTTCTTTTTTTGAAATTAATCCTTAATAAATCAATCTCCCTCTCTAAAGCATCTAGATATTTATCTAGTCTATGAACTCTGTTCTGTTTGGATACCGACTCTGAATAATACATACAATAAGTACATCGATTAGCGCAAAATGGGACATTTAAATAAAGACCAACCTTCTCCTTTGAATTGAGTAGTTTGTTGATAGATTTTCTCATATCGCTAAAATTAATCTTATGAAACAATACATAAGTTGGCGGATAATCAAACCAGCATCTGGCTGGTTGTTTTGATCGACAGTAATCTAATATTTTCTTATATATATCCATACTAATGAAGAAAAATAGGTTTTGGTATAGGATAATTATATTTATCTATATATCTTTTATCAATACCAGAACATTTAAATCTTAATTCGCATTTTTTGCACGCAGGATGAGATTTTAGAAAAGATTCCCAATTCCTTACCTCTACATTGGATAACTGCATGTCTTTGCTTACTTTAATCAGGCGTCGGTTTTGTCTGTCTTTGACAGTATTATTTTCTACCAATTTGTAGTCTTTAAGATAACAAAGAGGAAAATTCCAAAATGTTAATATTAATCTTTTGTCTTGCATTAACGGTATAAGTTTTTCAATTTGAACGGCTAATTGATTAAAGTCTTTAGGCAAAGACTTTTTTAATAAACTTTCCTCGGTTCCTTCGATATACATAGGACGAAATTCTAAATGATATTTCCTGTATGATATTTGTTTGTTTATTAAATCCTTTAACTCGATGCCTAGTGATGTAAGTCTTTTAAGGTTTGAACGGTATACCACTACTGTAATCATCAGAGGTAATTTATAGATCAAAGCATTCTTTAGTCCTTGCATGCGTTTTTTGGCAATCAAAGAATAATCTGAGGGATCGTTAATCGAAGCTATAATCTTTGTTTGTCTTTCTTGTAATTTATTTTTAAAATCAGTAAAATAGGTACTTAATTTTTTTAAGAAAATAGGATCGTTAAATTTAATCAGATTAGTAATAAATCTAAACGCCATCCCCTTATTCTTGACAAACTCCAGCATCTTAAAAAAATCAGGATGTAAGGTTGGCTCTCCCCCAGTCAATATTATGTAATCTATTTTAAACCTTTTATTTAAGTAAGAATAATTTTTTTTAAACTCTTGAAAAGAAAGAGGTGCTCTACCAGATTTTATGAATCTATATTCCAAGCAAAAAGGGCAAGAATCATTACATCTAGAAATAATTTTGTATAAAATTGCATTGGGGTGTTTGTAACAATCTTTATATTCCTTATAATTCATAAATATTTCTTTATAATTTCGTTAATATATTTTTGAGGATACCAACATCGAACAGTATGCATAAAAAAAGATTTATGTCCCATCTTATCTTCATTAAAATACCAGGTCAACTTATGCCCATAATCTTTAACAACACCAGATTGTTTGGCACAAGATAATTCTTGTGGAAAATCGTTTTCAATTTTAGTTCCGAATAATTGATAATATTTTTTCTTATATAGATTGCGGCAAAGCCCAAACTGCGTAAGGACATATTGACGTCTATAATCATGATGATTAATAAAGAAACCAAAATGAAGTGGTGGTTTATTCTTATTTAATAAATCATTCATATAATTTTTAACATTCGAATTCACATTATATCTAATTTGAGGAAAAAGAGAACTACCTCCTGCTCCAATTCCCAAACAAGAACTTCTATAATTATAAAATCCTTCAGTGTTTCTGTTTACAGCGTCAAGACGTTTAATGCCCTTTTTAATAAAACTTAAAAAATTACCTGCAAAATCTAATCTATATCCATTTTTTAAAAATATCTCTTTAAAAAGCTGAATGGATTCATTTAAGCCAATATCAAAAGGCGTATGTGGTTTTATTCTGACCCTTCCACCAAGAGTAAGCAAATAACATTCGATATAATCAGGAGATAAACGAAGTGTATCCTTTACTGTTTTTTGATAAGTTTTTCGATTTTCATTGGGCAAACCCCAAATTAAATCAATACCTGTAAATTTTATATCTACTTTTTTAATAATCTCAAAAGCTTTAAAAATATCTTTTACATCATTTGTACGACCAGTAGCCTTCAATACTCGATTATTAAAACTTTGCACCCCCAAAGAAATACGATTAACCCCCATAGCTTTCCATGTCTTTAAGGTGTCCGTTTTTATAGTTTCCGGAGTTCCCTCAACTGTAATTTGGGTCTTTTTGTTTATTCTAAAAAATTTATAGATAATATTTATATATCTCTTTATTTGTTCTATATTTAAAAGTGTAGGAGTACCGCCACCTAAAAATATATTATCAAGGGCCACTCGAGAAAATTTAATTTGGTAAAATTTTAACTCCTGTTCTAAAGCATCTAGATAATTATCGAATGTATTTTGATTAAGAATAGGTTCAGAATAATATTTACAAAAGGTACATCTGCTTTTACAAAAAGGAAAATGAACATATAAACCGCAATTAAAATTCGTATCTGAAAAAATGCTTTGTACGCTTTTTTGAATAGCCTGAAATTCTATTTTTTGCCCAAACCAAACCAAAGAAGGATATTCACGACATGAAGCCACCATATTAGTCCTTAAGGCAAAGTCATAAATTTTTTCGTAAATATTATCAGAAAAATCCAACATAAATTTTCATTAAAATACTTTTAACATCTAAAAACCATAAGATAAAATAAGGATCTTATGTTTGTCTATTTATCTATAATACAATAAAAAAAGCAGAAAAACAAATTTTCTACTTTAAATATTTATTATCGGAATTTAAGGATATTTATTTTAATAACATCACACTAAAAAAATAATTGTCAATTAGTTTTGGTCAACTGGACAGATTAATTCTATTACTTCTTTATGAAATTTAACACATTCTTGATATATTTCATAATCACCTGTTTCTATACAATTGGAAGTTCTATGATCATTTAAATAATTCAGTAAATTTGAAAACATCTCACATTCTTCTTGTTTTACTTCTTCTGAATATGGAACATAATTACATATTTTTATAGCAAGCTCTTTGCCGCCAAGGCGAAAGGCAATGGCAACTCGTGTTCTCATTTGTCTTGGTATAAAATATTTATCGTCTGACCAATCGCCAACTATTTCGTCTTCGATAAATGAAGATGTATTATCTTTATATTTATCAATAATCTTACATATTTTGCTGCTTCTTCTTATTTCTTCTTCCGTAGGAGACAAATCTTTAAAAAAAAGTTCTAAAAATTCAGGCTTCATTTCATTATTTGAACATATTGTCTCAATAGGATTTAATGCAAGCGCATCATAAGGCCATACAGTACTAGAAGAATATGCTTCATCTAATAAAGATAGAAATTTCTGTTTACTCTCTTTTGGGATTTTTAACGTTTCAATAAACGTTCTGGCTATATTTAATTGTTCATCGTTACTATTTGCTGATTTACAAATTAAATAATTTATCATCTGTTTGGTAGCGTAAGTCATTCTCTCTTCGTCTGTAGAAGGCATAATTTCATCTGGGTATTTCAAATTTTTAACCTCGTTGATTAATTCCTCGTCAGTCATTTTGCTGACATCTTCTAAACATTTAACCTTGACTGCTTCTGGAGAAATATCTAAAGATATATGTGCTTTTTGCCAATAAAAAATTGCTCCCATTCCACCAGCAATTATTAAAAGGACTATTATAACTATGCCCAATAGTATTTTTTTATTTAACGAATTCATCTTTATTTTTAATAAGAAGCGTGGGAGCCATGAGAGCCATGGGAGCCATGGGAGCCGTGAGAGCCGTGGGAGCCGTGAGAGCCGTGAGAGCCGTGGGAGCCGTGGGAGCCGTGGGAACCGTGGGAGCCATGGGAGCCGTGGGAAGCATGAGAACAAGCAGCTTGAGTAGGATCAGGCTTCATTGCTCCGGCCAAACCTATTCCTAAAGCCAAAAGAATCATGGCAATTTTAGCCACATCCTTTTTATTGACTTTTCCCTCTTCGCTAGTCAAAAAAGCTTTAATGTCTTTTTTTATTTGAGGTATTTTATTTTTTTTCATTCTTTTGGGATATTTTATTATTATCCTTAATATTTATAATTATTATAGCAATTTTAAAAAAATTTAGCAAAATTCACCTGTGGATAACTTAAATTTGTTTCTTGGGCCAAGTTTCTAAAATAGTTTTTATTTGAGGGTTCTCTAATTTCTCAAACAGAAAATCCAAAATAGCTTGGTTTATCTGACATCTTTGATTATTGGGCATTTGGCCGAAAATATTGCCTTGGGCAAAATAATTATAAATAGGGCAAACTCCGCAATAGGGTTTATAAACACAATTACTACAATGAGGTAATCCTTCTAGACAAGAAGCGGTACATAAGGTTCTAACTATCGGACTAGTCACTATTTCTTGATAGCTATTTTTAAATATATTACCTAATCGAAAACTTTCATCACCCATCATACTCATCATTCTTCCTTCGTCACAAGTATAAACATCTCCATTGTAATTATAAGCCAATTGGCCAATACCGGCCCCGCAAGGTGACCTAAAATCCAAATGATTGGGATCATGGTTAGTTAAAATCTTAGTTAAAAATACCGTGGCAATCTCTTCTCTAAATTTTTTACCTTTTAAATTTAGTTTAATAATATAAGAAAGGGATTTTTTATAAAAATTTATAAAATCTTTAGCTGAATAAGCTATTTTCTGCCAGCTACTTTGAGAAAAGCCAAAAGGATCCAAAACTCGTAAGGAAATATTATCAAAACCTAATTTTAAATATTCATTGATTATTTCCTTCCAATAAGGTAAAGAAAAACGGCTAATAGTTAGAAGTCCAGCCATTTTATAGATATAACCTTTCTTTCTCAAATCCGGATAAATTCTGTAAAATTTTTTAACCCATTTAGCCACATTTTTATAACTATTGCCTTTAATCATTGGCCTATTCTTATTATGTAATCTTTCCGGACCATCTAAAGAAGTGCATAAATTCACTTTCTTACTCAAGAGGTATTTAAATTTATCTTCAGTCATTAAACTAAAGTTAGAAACCAACCGAATCTGTAAATCCTTTTTAATCTGTTTATTTTTCTTTTGAGCGTATTCAATAATAAATTTAACTACTGGCCAATTAATCAATGGTTCACCGCCTTGAAATTCAATAGCTACAAAAGGACTAGTCGTTTGAAAAATCTTATCAACTACTTGACAGGCTGTTTTTTGATTCATATCCAAGTCCTTCCTGCTCATATCCTGGGCACTGGCATGACAGTAAATGCATCGATGGTTGCACCGCAAGGTAACAACAACAATATGCAAACTAGGACCGCCAAATAAAAAGGCCTTCTTGGAACGATATTTTTCTATCATTTCAGTCAAATCTAACTCATTTTTCAAAAAATTCTTTTCTTTTAAAGATAAATAGGGTTCTTTATCTTTTTCTAAATTATTGGTCAAAAAGTTTTCAAATTCTTTCTTTGTTAAAAATAAAAAATCGCCAACGTCATTGGTTAAAAGATACTTATTTTTGAATTTCTTAAAACGAAAAAAACCGAGCTGGTTATATTTAATTTTCTTTAGATTTAAAGAGGACATAATTGCAAAACTCGTCTTTAATTAATTTTTTGACATCTTTGTCAATATTCTTTAATTCTACCTGAATATAATTCCCCTTTTGCCTTAAATTAAAATTAGCCAAGTTTTGATATTCTTTCATGGCTAATTTTATTCCTTTAAGAGGATATAATCTTTTATTAAAATTAATCAGAATTCTTTTTCCCATATTTTTCTTCCCAAGGAATAGCAATACCCAAAGGATCATCTTTATATCTCATCTCATTTTCTTTAGCAATTTTCTCTTCTCCAAGGGCTGAAAATAAAGCTTGACCAACAATATATTCTCTTATTTTCCGATTATACTTGGCTAGATTGACTCTTAAAGTATAATTTAAAAGCTCATTTAAAAATTCTCCTTTTAAATCTTCCAGTTGTTTTTTAGTTAATTTCTTTTTTCCTTTTAAAGATACTTCTATCTTTTTAGCCAACCGGCTATCTAAGAATAAATAAGCTTTATCAAGAAAAACATAAGCTGTTCCATAAACAGCTTCCAGAGGATAATCTTGGAGATCAAGAAGAAATTTAATGGTATTATTTTTTATTTCATTCATAAATTTAATCGGTTTCTGTTATAACCTTCACCTGCCTGACTATTAAAGCTGTTTTTTCTTCTAGATTAAGCTCATCATAAAGAGCAATAATTGAAATTTGATTGCCTTGTTTAAAATCAGTCAATTTAATAATCTCCTGTCCAACAACTTCCATCTCCTCTGAAAGAATCATTTCTAAAAAAGTTGTTTCATTAGTTAGCTTAATTGTTTTAATAAAATCTTCTTCGCCCTTAGGTTGAATGTAAATAGAGTTATTTTCCACTTTCTGAAAAACACCATCAATAATAGCATTTTTTAATATTCCACATTCCTCGGTTTCTGACGATTCTTCTTTTAAGGGAAAAGTTGGTTTCTGATAGAAAAAATAATATCCCACCCAGGCTATTATCATAATAGAAATTATTAAACAAAAAGAAATAAATATTTTTTTATTCATAATTCAGTCCTTCTCTCTTTTATTATATTTTATATAAAAAGATTGTCAAATATTAAACAATTATCTACTATTCACCAAGGTAAAATTTCCTGCCAGCCAGGCAGTTCTGCTTGAACGCCAACTGATTTAGAAATTTGACAGGAAAAGTTATCTGAATCAGTCACTTGCAAGGTAACTTCTTTAGGCCCATCAGCTGTAAATTGAATGGTTGGATTTTGTTGACTGGAACTGGCTGGATTGCCATTAGTAAAGGTCCAGGCCCAAGCCGATTTAGTTGAACCGCCATAAACTTCTGATTGGTCAGCAAAGAGAACATCTTCTTCTTGACTGGGCTCGCTGGGAGAATAGTTAAAATCTACTGATGGATAACGGTGTTTTTCCGTGGTAAAGGATGAACCTGATACCCAGCCAGAATCTGCGTCATAACTATCCCAAACCTTAACTCGCCAGTAATAAGTAGTATTATAAATGATTTGGTTTGAACCAGGCGAAACAGCCACGACCACGGTTTGATTATTAGAATCGCCATCGTGCCAAGTACCGGTCTGGGTTCGGTCAATTTCTGGAGAACTAAAATCATTATTATTATCTACCTGGAATTGGAATTTACTTTCATCATGACCATCTAAGTCAGAATAAGTCCAGGAGAAATAATGGGCTGGATTAATACAGTAATCGCCTTTGGATATTGATAGATTAGTAGCTGTTGGTAAACTATTACATCGAGGAGCCGTAGTAAAAGTCACATCAGCACAAGTCCAGCCACTCCAAGTGCCATTATTATCCTTGACAGCTATTTTCCAATAATAAGTAGCGTTGAATTGTAATTGACCCAAGGGAACTTTATAAAAATTATCCGGAAGTGGAATTTCTCCAGTATCAACTTCCATAGAAGGATAAAAACCGTTATGATCGCCAGAATCATCAATTTGAACCCGATAAGCTACCTGCCAAGAGGGACCACCGCCACAGATAGGAGTATGAGGGAGAGGACAATAATCTGCTGTAGCATTAAAAGTCCAATTAAGAGTTGGCGTGGGTGAATCTCCAGTATAACAAGCTGGCTGACCGACATCGGCTGTACAAATCTGGAATTGGGAACCAGGAATAGTAATAGGAACATCAGGACTTTGAGCAAAGACATAGAAATAGAAAAATAAAGAAAAGGCAACCAGAGCTACGATAGCTAAACTTAAAATAATTATTTTATGGAAATAGCCTATTTTGTTTAAGGGAATTATGAACATTGATTGATTATACTTCTTATTTATATTATATATTTCTAAGAACTATTAGCCAGAAAATTATCCACAGATTAAAAATAGAATAGATTTTGGAACCAATTGGTTGAATATTGACCGTAAATCATAATCAAAAGAGTAGCTCCGCTTAAAAAAGGGCCAAAGGGAATTTGGGATTTAATAGTTTTCTGGCCGGCGATTATTAAAGCAAGCCCGATCATCGCCCCGCTCATAAAAGCTAAAAACAAAGCCATTAGAATATTAGGCCAGCCCAGAACTAATCCCATTAAGATAGCTAATTTAACATCACCCAATCCCATCCATTTGCCTCTGGAAATAAGGACTAGAGAGAGAAAAAAACCGCTAGCCGATATAGCAGATAGGAGATAATTGAACAATGAATTATGAATAACGAATAACGAATATAGTAAAGAAATGATAATCGCTGGATAGATAATTTTATCTGGGATAAGATAATACTTTAGGTCGTAGACAAAGATAACTATCAAGAAACAAATAATAATTAAATAATAAAAAAGGTTTATAAAATTTAAAATTGAAAATTGATTAAAAATTAAAAGGAACAGCAGGCCAGTAGCTAATTCTACTAATGGATATTGTAGGCTTATTTTCCTATGGCAATAACGGCATTTGCCCCAAGTCAAAACAAAGCTCAAAAGAGGTATCAAATCAAGCCATTTCAAAAGAGCGCCGCATTTCGGGCAGCGGGAACGGCTAAATAAAATCGGCTCTTTGCTTCCTAAACGACAGATAACCACATTAAGGAAACTGCCTATTGATAGACCGAGGAGGAAGATAAAAAAAGAAAACATAATTTGTATTTAAAGACCGTCCTTACCGTTGTTTAGGGACTACCCTCGGAAATCTCGGAAATAAACAGCCTGACAACTCTACCCAGCCGTAGTTTACTTACAAATTACGGATGGGCTTCGGCTATCAGGCTGTCTAAAAAACAATTAAGGCTTAATACAATAATTTTTAGCGGTAGCGCAAGCGCAACCATAGATAGCGGTTTTGTAACTGCCTGTCGGCACATCATTTTCCACTGTGGCCATTAAAACATAATCCTGTTCAGTGGTATCTGCTCCATAAAAATAATGAGTAGTGCCTGGATCTTCAGGCAGAGCACCCACAAAGTCAGGGGTCAAAGCTCCTAAATTTGCCTCAGTAATTTGCACACAGGCACCCGCGCTATCTATATAGGCATTATTATCGTCATAATACATCTCCAAAGCCAAAGACAATTGTCTTAAATCACTGACTCTCCGAACATCGCGAGCCTTACTTCGAGCCGTATTCAAAGAAACCAGAACAATGGTGGCTAAAATTCCGATAATGGCAATAACTACCAAAAGTTCAATTAAAGTAAAACCTCTCTGATTTTTTCTTCGGCTGAAAAACTTTAACATTTTTTTCACCTCCCTTCCTTCTTATTGAATAGATTTTAATATTTTATTTTCGTCTCGACCTTTAATTAAATCAGACCAAGGACTATCCTTATATTTGCCTTTGAAGACCAAGGACCGCATTCCAAGGACTGTCCTTGATCTCAAAGTACTTTTAAAAAGCAAGTATGAGGACAGTCCTTGGGTCTAATAAGAGACAGTCCTTTAAGCCCTTTAAATCCGAATACAATAAGCCGGGTCATCGCAATCACAACCAAAAACCGTTCCACCACTAGAAGGATTATCAGTATCATCATCTAAAGCCGGATTATCAGGATCTTCCAAAGTCGCTTTCAAGACATGACTTTGATTACCAGGAGCGACCCAGTATTGATAAGTATTAGTGCCTGGGTCATGGGGAACTGAAGAAATATAATTATTATCTTGCAATGCTTTAGTCATGCCCGAATCAGCATCTCCCCATTGATTACTGCCGCTAATCCCGGGATAACTCATATCAGAGCTATCATCATAATAGAATTCTAAAGCCAAAGCCACCTGTCTTAAATCAGCTACTCGGCGGACATCGCGAGCTTTCATTCGAGCCGTATTCAAAGAAACCAAAACAACAGTGGCTAAAAGCCCGATAATGGTTATGACGACCAAAAGCTCAATTAAGGTAAAACCTTTTTTATCATTCATTGTTTTTCCAAGGAATGTTCTCTCCAGACCAAGGACCGTCCTCATATTTGCTTTTTAAAAAGCAAATATGAGGACGGTCATTGGTCTTAGAATCATTCTTTGGTCTTAGAATCGTCTTAAAAAGTAAATATGAGGACAGTCCTTGGAAATTACAATCCGCCGGCCAAATTGTAAATAGGCATAAACACGGAAAAAACCAAAATAGCCACCCCAACGCCCAAGCCAACAAGCAAAAGGGGTTCAATTAATTGGCTTAAATTATTAACCACATTCTCTACTTCTTTACCATAGAAAACACTTAACTTTCCTAAAATAGTATCCAATTTACCGGTCTTTTCCCCGGTTTTAACCATTTGGCAAAATAAAGGAGGAAACTCTTTATGTTTTTCTAAGGAGGAGCTTATGCTGCGACCTACCCTTACTTCATCTCTGGCTTGCCAAATAATTTCTTGAAAAACAACATTGCCAATGACTTGACCGGAAACATTGAGAGCTTGAATAATGGAAACGCCGCCTTTAACTAAAGCGCTTAAATTATCAGATAAACGGGCCAAATAAGTTTTTTGGAGAATTTTTCCAAAAATGGGCAATTTTAATTTAATTTTATCCCAAAGAGCTTTTCCCTCTTTAGTTCTTTTATATCGCCAAAAAACTACACCCGAAACTGCAAAAATCAATAAAAGCAGCCAGCCCCAGCTTCTTGCAAATTCACTGGTAGCAATAACTACTTTTGTTGATAAGGGCAATTCCTGACCAGCTTCGGTTAAAACGGAGGTCAATTGAGGAATGACCATAACGATAACTAAAATACCGACAATAAGGAAAGCGCCTAAAATAAAAGCTGGATAAGTCATCGCTCCCCGCACTTTAGAAATAAGATAATATTCTTTCTCTAAATAATCAGCTAAATAACTAAGACAATCCTGAAGCCGACCGGTAATTTCACCTGATTTAATCAAATTCACTGAGAAGGCAGAAAATGCCTTGGGGTATTTAGACAGGGCTTTGGAAAAAGCGGCGCCGCCATCAACGTCATTGGCTACTTCAAAAATAATCTCCTTAAAATAGGGGCTTTCCATTTGTTGACTAAGGGCTTTTAAGGATTGGACTAAAGGAACATCGGCTTCCACTAAAATAGCCAATTCCCGAAAAAAGATAAAAACTTCTTTTCGTTTAACCCGTTCAAAGATTCTCAATCTCTTGCCCAAGAGAGACATTTCTTCGGCTGATTTCAGTTTGATAACCATTAAATCACGGCTCTGCAATGTTTCCAGAGCGACTGACTGATTAGCAGCTTCTATTGTCCCTTTTTGAGTTTCTCCTTGTGAAGTCCGAGCCAAGTAGTTAAATTTCATAAGCAATTTTTATTGTCATTTTAAGGTCGCCTTAGGCGGATCATTTCTTCAGCAACATCCTCAATTCCGAAACATTAGTTGAATGCAGTTCAGCATTTTCCACTGAAATTAACCCCTGTTTAACTAAAGCAGCTAAAGAACGATTTAAGGAAATCATCCCTTCTTCTGAACTAGTTTCAATAACCATATCTATTTGATGAGTTTTTCCTTCCCGAATTAAATTTCTAATAGCTGAATTAGTAACCATTAATTCCACTGCGTTAATTACCCCGCCTTTCAGGCAAGGAATCAACCGACGGGAAAGAATTCCTAAAACAGTCGCCGCTAATTGTATCCGAATCTGCCCTTGTTGATAAGGCGGAAAGCTATCAATGATTCGGTCAATTGTCTGAGCCGCCGTATTGGTATGAAGAGTAGTCAGGACCAAATGACCAGTTTCAGCAGCGGTAACCGCGCTACTAATAGTTTCTGGGTCACGCATTTCACCAATCATAATTACATCAGGGTCTTGCCGAAAAACCTCCCGCAATCCTCGATGGAAATCTCGAACATCTTCACCGATTTCTCTTTGGTCAATAATGCATTTATCTTGTTCAAACAAATATTCAATCGGGTCTTCAATGGTAATAATATGGTCAGAACGGGTATGATTTATCTCGTCAATTAAAGCAGCTAAGGCAGTTGTTTTTCCTTGACCAGAAGGACCAACTACCAAAAGAAATCCTTGCGGCGTTTTAGCAAATTGATGACAAATAGAAGGCAAACTCAATTCTTCAATAGTCCTGATTTTAGTCGGGATTAGACGCGCCGCCACGCTAATTTGACTTAACTGATAATAAATATTAATTCTAAAACGAGCCTTTTCTTGATAGTTAAAAGATAAATCAATATCTCTTTGGCTAAGAAACTGCTCCCGACGCTCTTCAGAAAGAATGGAAAAAGCTATTTCTTGAGTATCTTGACTGCTTAAAATTGCTTTTTTAGTTAAAGGAGTCAATTGACTATCAATTCGGAGAGTTGGATAAAGACCAGGCGAAATATGAACGTCAGTCGCCTTTTTTTCTATAGCCAGGTCTAAAATTTCTTCAAGTTGTTTTCTATAATTATCCATAAATTCACACAAGGATTATGTCCCTGTAAGTAGGCCGGCGTCAATTCCGGTGCTGAAACGAACTTAATACTTCCTTTACTTTAGTCACCACCGCGGTCGGAGTAAAATGAGCCTTGATAATATATTCATCAGCTCCCAAAGCCAAACCTTTTTCTACTTCATTCTTTTGACCAAGATTAGTCAGTAAAATAACCGGAATTTTCTTTAATTGAGAATCTTCTTTAACTTTTTTTAGTATTTCAAAACCATCCATTTTAGGCAAAACAATATCTAAAAGAATTAAATCCGGCTTACTCGTTTCAATTTTTTCTAGACCCTTTTTACCATCAGTAGCCATCTCAACTTGAAACCCGCTCTGACTAAATTTAGCCACATACATTTCGTTAAGAAAAGGGTCATCTTCAATGATAAGAATTTTTTTCATATAATTTTTAGGTCAAGCTCCTTAGGGCACGGCTATATTTGGAGTTGGAGCCTGGTGTTTGCCCTGGATTGAATCTGTCTCTAAATAATACTCTATTAAATAGGTTTCTCCCTGAACTGACTGATAGTAATATTTGTAAATCACTCCTTCCATTGTTTTATTAATAGGGTCAATCGGTACGGCCGACATTACCCCATCACCAACTAAAGCATTTGAGAGAACGTCATTGCCAGTAATGTATCCATCAGCAACTGGATATAGTTGATAATCATTATGATACATAGCCAGTCCCTCCTGAATAGATTTGATATCAGTTACCCGACGAGCATCTCGGCCCTTGGTTCTAATATTTTCAATACTAAACAAAACAAGCACTGCCAAAAGGGCGATTATGGCTACCACCACTAAAAGTTCAATTAAAGTAAAGGCTACGCTTTTTATTGTTCGTTGTTCGTTGTTCATTGTTGCTGTTCTTATTATTCCTCAACCACCCTGAGCATTTCTTCAAAAGAAATGAGACCTCGGAGAACTTTGGCAATACCGTCCTGTCTCATAGTAATCATTCCCTGCCTTTGGGCTTCTTCTTTTATCCTCGTTTCAGTTAAATCCTTATTAATAATCTCTTCCAATTGAGGAGTCATCATCAGCATTTCATAAAGAGCAATGCGGCCTGTAGTCCCCTTATTGCCGCAAAATTTACAACCAACCGGCCGGTAAATTTTCAATGGCTTTTCCAAAGAAAAGGCCTTTCTTTGAGTTGGACTTAACTTAGCCAGTTCCTCTTCAATTATTTTAATCATCGGCGGCGGAGCAGCTATTTCTTTCTTACATTTTTCACAAAGTCGTCTAACTAAACGTTGGGCAATAACTAAATTCAAAGAAGTCGGCAATAAAAATGAACCAATCCCCATATCAATTAGGCGAGGGATGACTCCAATGGCGTCATTGGTATGTAGGGTAGAAAGGATAATATGACCAGTCAAAGCAGCGTGAATAGCTAAATTAGCTGTCTCCTTATCTCTGATCTCGCCAACCATAATGATATCAGGGTCTTGTCTTAGGATATGTCGCAAACCAGAAGCAAAAGTATAATCTATATCTGGTCTGATTTGGGATTGATTAATTCCTTCAATATAATATTCAACTGGATCCTCTAAACTAACAATATTAACTCCTTCTCGGTTTAATTGATGTAGAATGGCATAAAGAGTAGTTGTCTTACCAGAGCCAGTCGGCCCAGTCAAGAGAATCATGCCAAACGGTTGTTTAATAGCCTTTTCTAAAATCTCTAAATTATAATCCTGAAGACCTAATTCAGAAAAAGTCCGCAGACCGACCGTCGGGTCTAAGACCCTTAAGACAACTTTTTCTCCGCCAACTGTCGGAAAGGTAGAAACCCGAAAATCAATTTTATGGCCGGTGACAACGGTATGAAAACGACCGTCTTGGGGAACTCTGGTCTCATCAATTTTAAGATTAGAAAGTATTTTAATCCGGGAGACAATCGCCGCCTGAATCTCCTTGGGTAAAAGGAGACCAATATAAAGAACACCATCAACCCGAAAACGAACTTTTATCTTATCTTCGACTGGTTCGATGTGAATGTCGGAAGCCCGACCCTCAATGGCGTGCCTTAAGATAACCGCCACGATTTTAGTGATCGGGGCTTCAGTGACGATTTGTTTGGCTATTTCTTCTGCTTTTCCTTTAAGCGGTTTTACTCTTTCTTCTGCCTCCAGTTCTTTGGCTAATTCTTCCAGAGCTTTTTTTACTTCGCCGCGCAAAGTCCGATATTGCTTTAAGACATTTTTAAAATCAGTCGGACTGACAATAAAGAGCTTTGTCTCCAAACCACTTTGACGAGTAATAAATCTTAAGGCCTCTTTAGCTTTAGGGTCGCCAGGATCAATCATGCCTATTTCAAGAACGTTCTCTTGTCTAGATAAAGGAATAAATCTATAAAAAGCAGCTGCTTCTTCAGGAATCTCTTTCAAGACTTCTACTGGAATTTCCTTGCCGGTTAAATCTATAAATGGGACTTTTAATGTTTCAGCCTTCTTTTTGACTGTTTCTATTTCTTCTGCCTTTAAGTTTTCTTTTTGATTGGTCATGTTTCAAGGACTTAGTCAAGGACTGTCCTCATATTTGTTGTCCTCATATTTGCTTTTTGAAAGGACTCCAAGTCCAATGACTGTCCTCATATTTGCTTTTCAGAAAGCAAATATGAGGACAGTCCTTGGACTCTTAATTAAAAAGTGAATACAAGGACAGTCTTTGACTAAAATGACAAAAATGGATTATCTCGGCCCTGTCCTTCTATTTGCAGAGGCCATTCTCCGTAAATCTTTAAATCCTGAAAATAGGGTTCTTTCAAAAAATCAATGTCGAAATTAATCTTTTTAGTGAGAGCTTCTATTAGAATTCCCTCGTCAACAATTAGAGAAGGCGAGGAAGAAATAGCTGGTTCTTCAATTATCCCCGGTTCTTCAATCATCTCTGGTTGAGATGGACGTAGAAAACCAAAATACAAAATAAGCAAGGCAGCTAAAACTAACCCAATAAGAATAAACATCAATTTCCGCTGTTTTTCCTCTTGGGGAAAAGCAGTAGAATCTTTATCTTTTGAAAAAAGTTTGAAAGCCATAGTAATTTTGTAATTTATAACTCAAAATTTACCTGCCCCGTAGCGAACTTGCTCTGCTTCGGGGAAACTTGAAATTTTCTTTGGAACCATTGGGTTTTTAACTCAGTTTTTGTAAAATACCCAGCATCCTCTAAAATTTTAATCCCCCCACCAATTTGTTCCCGGCGCGTCATGGGCTGGCTCTGGACCAATCTCCCAGTATGTTCCATTGCCAGTGTTATTATAATAGCCCCCATCCTCGCCAACCAAATGGAAATTACCAGAATCTTCAAAACGGCACATTAAACCATAACCATAATCATCTGATTCTCCGCCATCATAATAATAACGATAAGTATTTTGTAAACCAGCTGGGTCTCTAGGTAATCTAGCTATATATGCCGATAGATCATTCTCTAAATTACACCAATTAGAACCGCAGTCATTATTTGTAGTATAGGCATGCCTGACCGGATAATTACCATTATCATCATAATACATTTCCAAAGCCAACTGAATCTGGTGTAAATCGGCTTTCCTTCTGGTATCTCTGGCCTTGCCCCTAGCTGTATTCAAACTGACTAAAACAATGGTAGCTAACAAGCCAATAATGGCAATAACGACTAACAATTCAATAAGGGTAAAAGCTTTTTCCCTGAACATAAATCATTGTTCATTGATAGTAGACGGTTATTCCTAAATCAAATTCAAAAATACCCAAAGCGGCTAAGGCGCTGCTTTCTTGGCTTTGTTTCTGACCAGAAAATTTAATTGAGTGGACATCCATTGAACGAACGCTATTTTCTAAATTAGTTAGATATCCCCTGAAAGCATCGTAAGAACCACTCATTTTAATATTTAAAGACAAGCTGGGAAAGGATAAAATCTTTTTAGGTTGGTCAAGCACTTGATAAGAATTTTCTTTTTCCTGTTCAGCTTGACCAAAATTCATTGATTCCAATAATAAACCATTGCTGGCCGCCAAAGCATCAAACTGAACTAACAAATAAGGAATATCTTTTTCTTTAGGCAAGGCAAAAGGAACTTTTTGTCCTTCTTCTTCTAATCCTTGGTATTCCTGGTTAAGTTCCTGGGTTTTGGCTAAAAGTTCTTCAATGGCGGTAAGGGTTAATTTCTTCTGATTAATCTCATTTCGCAAGACCTTAATGGAAGACCAAAGAGGATTAAGAAAAACAAATACTAAAATCAAAGCGCTGATTAAACTAATTAAAATAATAATATTTTTTCTACTCATGTTGATTGACAATTTACTCCGACCACAAAAAATCAGGGTTTAATTCTATTCTTAAATTAGAGGCAACCCGGCCAGAAGTTTCTAAACCAACTTCCGAAAGGTCTACTTTTTTTATCCGGGAATCCTGCTCAAAGATAACTACCTGTTTAGCTAAAGTTGGATAATCCGCTGCCTCTGCCTTTAAACTTAGTTTAGCTTGAAATAAATCAGCCTCCAAACCAGTGAATTGAACTCGAGGAAGAGTTATTTCTTCAAGAAGCTCAAAAAGTTTGGAGGAATAAAGGCGGTTCTCTAAAACTTTTCTTAAATCCTCTATACCAGTTTTTAGTTCTATAAAATTAGCTTCCATTCCTAAATCTCTCTGGTTATTTAACTCAACAATCCTTTCTTCTAAATTTCCTTTTTCTTCAATTAAATTGTTTTTATAACCGGCCAGTCCAAAGTAAATTAAAATAACCAAAAGTAAAAAACCAATGGTTAAGGTCAGCCAAAGATTGGTCTTGGAGGTTAGTTTGTTTAAAAAACCTGTGGCTGACACCTTAAAACCAATGGCCGCTTCTTTCCTCCTCTTATATTTTTCGGGCATTATTTTGATATCCATGTTCGTTATTCTCCTCTCATGGCCAAGCCAACGGCTACGGCCAAAGAAGGGCCTAATTCTTTTATAGCTGACTCAAGCAAAGGAGGATAAATTACCCGGGCAAAAGGATTACCCAAGGAAGCCTCTAAACCTAGTTTATTGACAAAATAATCAACAAAACCAGGCACTTGAACGCCGCCACCGACTAAAATACATTTTTCAACTTGCCGATTATATTTGCTTTGATAAGAATCAATAACCTTTTTTATTTCAAAAATAACGGCATTTAAAACTGAATGGATTATTTCTTTTAGTTGAGCGCTTTGCTCGCCCGGCGCCGAGATGGATTCGACAGACTCACCATAAACTTTGGGGCGGGGCCAACTGGCTGCTTGATTGGCCGATAAACTTTTTTTTAATTTCTCTGCTTCTGTTAGGCTGATATTCATTTGTTGAGAAATAGTTTTAGTTAATTTAAGGCCGCCCATTTCTAAATTATCAATTACTCGAATATAGCCGTCGTCAACAATACTCAAGCTCACCGAACGGGCCCCCACATCAATAAGGATAACCGTGCTTCTATCGTTACCGACCAAGGTCCGACTTAAGCTGAATATTTCTGACTCTAAAGCAGAAAGATTCAAACCAGTCAATTGAATTACTTCTCTGTAATGGTTAATAATTTTTTTAGGCACGGCCATCAGTAAGACCTGAAGTCCTTTTTGCTGACCTAGTGGGTCAATAATACTCCAGTCTAAAATCACTTCAGTAATAGGCACCGGCACATATTTTTTAGCTTCAAAAGGAATAGCTGTCTTAATTTCTTTTTCCGACATAGTTGGAAAATCAATCAAGGTAGAAAAACTGGAATAAACCGGCAGGGAAAAATAGGCCGCTTGAGAGACAACTTTGGCTTCTTTAATGGTCTCTTTGACTATCTCGGCCAATTCTTCATTAGGCAGTTTCCGAGATTCTGAAGGAGTTTGATACCAAGCTTCTTTAAGGTATTCTTTTAAAGAAAAGATGGCATAGTTTTTTAGTTTATGTCTGCCTTCTTCTTTTTCTAATTCAACTAATTTAATAGCTGAAGCACCGATATCAATCCCCAAGCAGCTTTTTGGTTTTGTCTTAAATAAAAACATTAATAATATTTCTCTGTTCCACTGACTTGCTCGCCAGAGTTTTAGCAAAGGCAGAAAATTTGACAAAGGCGGGTTCTGCCTTGTTTTTCTTTATTTGAAATTATACCATAAATTAAAAAGTAAAGAAAATACTTTATGTGGAAAACTATTTTAGATCTATTTTTCCCTATTCAATGTCTTGGCTGTGGTCAAGAGAGACAATTTACCCCGCACCAAAGCAAGCTCGGGGCAGAGTTTATTTGTCCAGTTTGCTTTAAACAAATGCCTTTGAACAGAAAAAGGCCTCTTAAGTTTAGTTCTTCCGCCTTAACCGACTTAATCGTAGCCAGTGACTATAACCACTCTTTGGTCAAACAGGCAATTCATCGATATAAGTATGATTTTATTAAGGACTTGGCTGAACCTCTGGGACAATTGATGGTTAATCGTCTTAGAGCCATCCTAAGCGCTATCCAAGTATCCCGGAATTATATTCTCTTAATCCCTGTCTCTCTTCATAAAAAACGCCTCCGCTGGCGGGGCTTTAATCAAGCCGAACTCTTAGCTCAAAAAATTAGCCAGGAATTAAGAATTCCCTTAATAAATAATCTCTTAATCCGAACCAGATATCGCCTGCCCCAAATGGCTATTAAAAGTTCTCAAGAAAGAAAAGAAAATATTAAGCAGGCCTTTCAGCTTTCTCCGCAGCCGAGTCTCAATATCCGAAACAAAACCATCATCTTAGTTGACGATGTCTGTACTACTGGGGCGACTTTAGAGGAATGCGCCAAAGCTTTAAAACCACTCCAACCAAAACAAATTTGGGGCTTGGTCATCGCCCGAGGATAAATTGACTATCGGATAATAAAATGGTAAAGTGGAGATATGGCTGAATTTGTTAATTCTAAAAGAGTTTTCCTTCCTAAAGGAAAACAAAATAAATTTATTAAGAAGATTCTTTCAGGGATTACAGTTAAAGAAGCGGCTAAATTATGTAATCTTTCTGAAAGAACTATTAGGGATTGGCGTCGTGAAAAGTTTTCAATGGATTTAAAGGCGCTCCGTAAATTATGCCTAAAAACCAATATTCCCCTTCCTTTTAATATTGAATTAAAAAACCGCTACTGGTATGTCCATCTTGGCGCCTCAACTGGTGGAAAAATTGTTTGGGCAAAATATGGCAGAATTGGCGATCCAGAAAAAAGAAAAAAGAAATGGTACGAATGGTGGAAAACAAAAGGAAGATTTATGGGATTATTTGTGACAAAACCCATAAAGAAACCAAGAAAATCTAAGGAGCTTGCAGAATTTGCTGGTATCATGATTGGGGACGGAGGAATTACTAAAAATCAAGTCACTATTACTCTCCACTATAAAGATGATAGAGAATATGGCGAATTTGTTATTGCACTGATTAAAAATTTATTCAATGTACCCGTAGGCACATCTCGCTATCAATCGGCAATGAAATACAATATCTCACGAACTAAATTAGTCCGCTTTTGCGTGGAAAAACTTGGACTAAAACAAGGTAATAAAATCAAACAGAAAGTAGATATTCCGGCTTGGGTTAAACAAAATAAATTATATTCTATTACTTGTGTCCGCGGCCTTATTGACACTGATGGCTGTATTTTTACTCACTGCTATAAAGTAAATGGCAAATGGTATAGTTATAAAAAACTTGCCTTTACAAGCTACTCTAAACCGCTTCGTCAATCTGTGTTTAATATTTTAAAAAATAACGGATTAAATCCTAGGTTAGCTGCAAATAGAGATGTGCGACTTGATAGCATTAAAGATATGAATAGATATTTTCAAATTATCGGCTCTCATAATCCAAAACACTTGAAAAGATACTTAAAATAAGATATTATAGGAACAAGTTAGGAGAGGTGACTGAGCGGTCTAAAGTGGCACCCTGCTAAGGTGTTGTACCTTAACGGGTACCGTGGGTTCGAATCCCACCCTCTCCGCATAAGTTTTTACTGGGCGAAAATTTAAATTTATTTTTGGAGAGGTGCGAGAGCGGCTTAATCGGGCAGTCTTGAAAACTGCTGTCGCCCTAGGCGACCGTGGGTTCGAATCCCACCCTCTCCGCATGACAAAAAATTATCTCAAATGGTCAGCTCCGGAATTTACTCATTATAACAAAGATAAATCATGGTTTATCATAACCGGCTTAATCGCTGGCGGATTATTTCTTTGGGCTCTTTTAACTAAAAATCTTCTTTTTGCTTTGCTGATTGGTTTAAGTTATTTTTCAATAACTGTCTTTGCTTTAAAAAAGCCGAGGGAAATAAATTTAGCCATCACGGCCAAAGGTATTGAGATTGATAAAACATTTTATGAATTTGATAATCTAAAATCATTCTGGATTTTTTATGAGCCGCCTCAAATAAAAGAGTTAAGTTTGCGCAGTAAGAAAACAATTATGCCCTATATCAAAATCCCCTTAGGCGAGCAAAATCCGGTTGAGGTCAGACAAACCTTACTCAAATATTTACCTGAAAGAAGACATAAAGAATCCTTAATTGATAATTTAGCCAGAAGTTTACGGTTTTAATGTCCTCGTAGCTCAACTGGACAGAGCGCTTCCTTGCGGTGGAAGAAGTTGCAGGTTCGAGTCCTGCCGAGGATACTAATGTTAACTTTAGATACTAAAATTAAAGAAATAAAAAAAGTAGGTCCCACTTATTTGAAACGGCTTCATCAGCTAAAAATCAAAAATATCCGGGACCTTCTTTTTCATTTCCCTCACCGCTATGATGATTTCAGCCAGATTGTTTCTATTAGCCAGCTAACGGAAGGCCGCAAAGCGACCATCAAAGGAGAAATTGTAGAAATAAAAAATACTCGACTCTTTCATAAAAGAATGGTTTTAACCGAGGCCTTAGTCAAAGATAAAAGCGGCACTATCAAAGTTGTTTGGTTTAATCAACCCTATTTAATTCAAACTCTTAAAAAAGGCAAAATGGTTAGTCTTTCAGGCAAATTAAGTTTTGTTAAAAAAATCCTTTGTCTTTCCAATCCAGTCCATGAAATAGCCCAGACAAAAGAAACTACCCACACTGGTCGCTTAGTGCCAATTTATCATGAGACAGCCGGTTTAAGCTCTCGTTATCTTCGTTATCTAATCAAACCCCTTCTACCATTAATTAATCAAATCACTGATTTTCTACCTAAACCAATCAAAAAACAATTTAAACTCGTCAGTTTAAGTCAGGCTATCCAGCAAATTCATTTTCCAAATAATTATCAATCAGCTCAAGCGGCTCGCCAGCGGCTGGCCTTTGATGAACTTTTTTTAATTCAGCTAACTACTCTTAGACAAAGGCAAAAATTAGCTCAAGAAAAAGCATTAACTATTCCTTTCAATCAAAAATTAATTAAATCTTTTGTCAAAGATTTTCCTTTTAAATTAACCAATAACCAACGAGTAGCGGCCTGGCAGATTTTTCAGGACTTATCTAAAAAGAAACCAATGAATCGTTTGCTCAATGGTGATGTTGGTTCAGGTAAAACAGTGGTGGCTATTATGGCTGGTCTGGAAATAGCCAAAGCCGGTTACCAAGTCGCCCTGATGGCTCCAACCGAAATCTTAGCCAAACAACATTTTCAAACCTTTAAGGACTTTCTTAAAAAATCTAATTTAAGGATTGCTTTGTTGACCAGAACGGATAATTTAGTTGGTCAAGGAAAAAAGATAACTCGCCCCCGATTAAAAAAGGAAATCATGGAAGGGAAAATAGACATAGTTATTGGCACGCATGCTCTAATTCAGGAAAATTTAAATTTCAAAAATTTAGCTTTAGCTATTGTTGATGAGCAGCATCGTTTTGGCGTAGCTCAACGAGCTAATTTACAAAGAAAAATTTATCAAGTAGAAGACGGCTTGCCGACTATTCCTCATCTTCTTTCTATGACAGCTACGCCCATCC